>Ga0315904_10009671_pt1 | contig 12563 bp, 12 predicted proteins | sample LakEriMetagenome_6_FD_203529 | JGI IMG/M metagenome (GOLD analysis project Ga0315904, IMG submission 203529) | Freshwater fungal communities from buoy surface, Lake Erie, Ohio, United States - Buoy 12 MA120 | ecosystem: Environmental > Aquatic > Freshwater > Lake | place: USA: Lake Erie, Ohio...
CGGATCGAACTTGTGATCGTGGCAGCGCGCACAGCCGACCGTCAGCCCGAGAAAAGTCTCCGATGTTGTGGCGACAATATCATCCAGATCGCTTGCGCGCTGCTGGCGAGTCAGCACCTCATCTGGGCTAGGGACATCGTCGTGAACCCCGGCTACCAGAAAACCTGTCGCCGCTGGCTCCCCAAGTCTATCGCCCGCAAGCTGTGCTTTGACAAACTTGTCGTAGGGCATGTCGGCATTGAGCGCACCGATTACCCAGTCCCGATACGGCCAGGCATTTTCTCTTAATAGATTGCGCTCGTAGCCATTGCTCTCGCCAAAGCGCACCACATCCAGCCAGTGCTTCGCCCACTTCTCGCCATACGCAGAAGACGCCAGGAGCCGATCCACGAGTTTTTCATAGGCGCTGGGCCGTGTGTCGGTGACAAATGCCGCGATCTCGCCCGGCGTGGGCGGCAGGCCCGTCAAGTCCACTGTCACCCGCCGGATCAGCGTCCGCTTATCTGCCTCCGGCGATGGCTTCAGGCCTTTCTGAGCCAGCGCCGCTCGAACCAGAGTATCTATTCCCACAGGCTTGCCGCTGAGGGGTTTGAGCGACCAAAGCGTCGTGATGGTCGGTAGTGCTTTCTTGAGCTGAGCAAGCTCACTTGCCGCGAGCTTCCCCGAGGGCGGCATCTGGCCTGAGTCGACGGCGCGGACAATACGGCTCGCGTTTTGGCGCAGAGCATCCGTGCGAGAGAGATCCAGCCCACCCGCAGGTTTTGTCCCACTATGGCAGCTCATACAGCGGTTTTGTACGATTGCATTTTGTGCCTGCGACGGCACCACGACGAGCAGGCACAAAAAAGTCATCCACCAGCGCATACGCTATTTTACACGTTTTTGCCAAAAGAAAACGGCCCGCCATCACAACCAGGCCCATTTATGGGTCTTGTCACAACAGCGGGCTGATTTATCTGCCCGTCTCTAGATGTCAGGGATTACGAAAGGCCGCTCACCGCACGGGCGAACAGGTCTGAGAGACCTGCACGGTCGCCGATGGCACGGAGGGCGTTGAGCTCGTCGGCGTTGATGCGCGTGTTGCAGATCTCCAGTGCGCGGTTGAAGTTGCGCACCGAGCGGGCCACCGAGGCGTTCTGCTGGTGTGCCGTATCCGTGTTAAGGGGCTGGCAGTCGATTCCCACAACGGCGTTGTAGCCGATCTCCTGCATGGTGTAGACCGTCTCCACCGCCATGCCAAAGTCGTTGTCGCCAAACGCTAGGTCCTCATCGAACTTCAGACCGGAGCCAGAGTTCAGGTGGACATAGAAGGCTTTTTTCGCGGCAGCGACGAGGCCCAGCTCGGCGGCGTAGCGCTTGCCCGCCATCGTGGAGTGGCAGACCTCAAGGTTGGTTCCGACAAAGGGCTGAAGCTCGACGGGCATCATTCCGATGATCGCCAGTGTCTCACCGGCGTCGGCAGGGACGGCCCAGTTGGCGGGCTCGTTGGGCTTGGGCTCGATGGCAATCGGCAGCGCCTTCTCGGGGCCGTAGGTGTCGAGCATCCACTGGACGATCTCGCTCAGGCTCTCGGCGGTCTGGCGGTAGCAGTCGGCGTAGTTGACCATCAGCGGGCCACCGAAGCCGTTGGAGCTGTTCCAGTAGACATAGATCTCGCTCTGGAAGACCTCGATGCCGGTGGTGATGTAGTTCTTCGTGCGGCGAATTGCCTCCGCGCGGGTGGCAGCGACAGGAGCCCCTAAGTTGCCAATCGCAAACTCCGGGCCGCGCTTGAAGAGATTGGCGGTACACATCGCCACTTTCATTCCCGCGTTGTCCACGGCCTGCTTGATCTCGATGGCGTCCTCGGGCTCAGCTTCGGTGTCATGGAACTCGACATGCGAGCAGCCCGCGTCTTTGAGCCCAGCCAGGGTCTCTTCCAGGGAGAGTGCGGGGCGCATGATCGGGGCGAAGCGTCCTCCGCCCGGTCCCATGTTCCAAACGCCCGCTGCGAATGCCTCACCAAGCTTGTACGTCGTCGTTGCCGGAACCCAGTTCCCTGCGCTATCTTTGCTAAATGCCATCGTTGAAAATACTCCTCGTGGCTATTATGTTAACGTACTTTGGAAATTCCCGCCAGAGGATCGTCGCTAACACACCGTCCGAGCTGTGGGTAAAATGTGGGCGAGATGATGCGAGAAAATCCTAAGATAACTTCCGTAGAGCCGCCGTCGTGGTGGCGGCAGACGGCACAAAAGTCTGTGCGGTTGCTGATGCGTGGCGAGGGGCTGACGGGCGCGAGAGTGACCGCAAGCGGCGTGGGCCTGCGCCTCGGGAAGCCCAGTGTAAGCGCCGACGGTAGCTCGCTCTTTGTGGACGTGATACTGGCCAAAGACGCACCGCTCGGGGCGCACACGCTGATGGTGAAGACAAACGCAGGCACGGCGAACGCAAGCTTTACGGTGCTCGACAAGCCCGCGCCGCGCCTAGGCCGGGTCACCAGCGACGATGTGATCTACTTGATCATGCCGGATCGGTTCTGTGACGGTGACCCAAAAAACAACGATCCGGCGAAGTCGAAGGGCATCTACAACCCGAAGCGTCCGCGCCACTACCACGGCGGCGACCTGGCTGGGATTCGTAAGAAGCTCCCGTATCTCAAAGACCTCGGCGTCACCACTCTCTGGCTCACCCCGCTCTACGACAATGCGGACTTTCAGCATCCCACTCTGGCGTGGGCAGGCGAGCCCGCCATTGATTACCATGGCTACGGCGCGACGGATTTCTACACTCTTGAGGAGCACTTTGGCACCCCCGACGACCTCCATGCCTTGGTCAGCGAGGCGCACCGGCTGGGCCTTAAGCTCATGCAAGATCAAGTCGCCAACCACTGCGGCCCGTTCCATCCGTGGGTGAAGACCCCGCCGACCCCGACCTGGTTTCATGGCACTCCCGAGAAGCACCTGGACTGCGACTGGAACGTGGTCAATCTCCTCAGCCCCTACGCCACGCACGCCTCAAAGCGCGCCACGCTGGAGGGCTGGTTTGCCGGAATCCTCCCCGATCTCAACCAGAGTGATCCTGAGTGCCGCCGCTATTTGATCCAGAATGCGCTCTGGTGGGTGGGGGTCTATGGCTTTGATGCCATTCGCCAAGACACCGTGCCCTATGTCGCGCGGGACTTCTGGCAAGGCTGGCACGCTGCCCTGCGCGCCGAGTTTCCCGAGCTCACCACTCTGGGCGAGGTGAACCTCCCCGATGCCGCGGTAAATGCGTTCTACCAGCGCGGCAAGCGCGGCTTCGACGGAATGGATGCGGGCTTCGACTTGCTCTACGACTTCCCGCTGGAGAGTGGCATGATTGCGGCATTTGCCCACGGCGAGCCGCTCCAGAGGCTTGGCTTCACCCCCGGCTCCAGCGATATCGCCGGTGCGCTGGCCCACGATAGCCTCTACCCCAACCCCGACGCGCTGGTTACGTTTCTGGGCCTCCACGACACGACGCGCTTTCTGGGCCGCAAGGGCGCGACTCTCGCGGGCCTGAAGCTCGGAGCCACGTTTCTCTTCACATCGCGCGGCATCCCGCTCTGGTACTACGGCGACGAAGTCGCGCTCTCGGGCGGCGACGATCCCGATAACCGGCGGCACTTCCCCGGCGGCTTTCCCGGCGATAAGGCCAATAAGTTCACGCCGGAGGGGCGCACCACTGAAGAAGAAGCGCTCTTTCAGCACATCAAGAGGCTCACCCACCTACGCGCCACGCACCCCGTCCTGCGCCACGGCACGACGCGCGTCCTGCATGCCCAAGGCCAGCACTACGCCTACGCCCGGGTCCAAGGCAATGAGCTAGTTCTGGTCGCGCTCAACAACGACTCGGAGAAGCCCGCCACGCTCACCCTTGATCTCTCCGAGCTTAAGCTCCCCGTCGGCACACGCCTCACCGATGCCCTCACCAGCGCCCGTGTCACCGTCGCCAGCCCGGCACTCACCCTCACGCTTGCGCCGCGCTCTGCCCAAGTGCTCGTGCGATAAAGAAACCATGAGCGTCTATATCGTCCAAAAACTGGACTGGAAGTACGATGACGCTTTTCACTGCCTGTCCGACGAGCAAAAAGCCGCGCTCTGGCGCTTGCTAGACCCTCAGCCGTGGGAGATCGTTGAAGTGGAACTAGAAGTCGGGCGGTAGAATAGGGCAGGAGAAAGAAACATGAAAGTGCTTTTAGAACGTCGGCCAGGTGGCTACCGGGCGAGCGCCCCACCACTCGGCGAGAGTGTCGAGGCCGAAACGCGCGACGAGGCACTCAGTGCCCTGCGGGATCGGATCGTGGCGCGGCTGGTCGGGGAGAGCGAGTGGGTCGAGCTGGAGATTCCCGTGTCAGAGAGCCTCGCCCGAGGGCTTGCGGACGATCCAACTTTCGATGACTGGCAGGCAATCATTGCCGAAAATCGGCGTAAAGAAGATGAGGCACTAGGAATTTATCCCGAGCGAAACCCGATGCCACTGCCAAAGAAATGATTCGTTATCTTCTGGACACAGATACGCTCTCACTTCTGCTACGCCGCGATCCGGTGGTGCAAGATTTTGTGAAAAGGAAAGTCAACATCACGGACCTTAGATACTTTCCTGTTTATGGAACGCCTTATTCAAGTGGGGATTGAGCAGCCCGAGTGGAATGACGAGCCAAAATCCTGGGCATTCTGGTGGGATGTCATTACTCTGGAAAAGACCGATTGTGAGCGTCAAGAACTTCGTACCCTACTAGAGCTGCCTGACTGGTCGGAGAACCCCTTCACCCTGACTTCTATTCACTTGGACTCGGAGACAATCCACCTGAGCTATACAGTTCCCTTTGAGGTACTAAATGAGGTTCTTACTCGTTTGGAACTCCCCCTGCCGATATTTCCTGAGAGCCATGGAGCAGGCCCCTGGAGCCTTGTACACTGGTGGGACAAAAACGCGCCGCGCATGACCGACGAGCAAAAAGCCGCGCTCTGGCGCTTGCTGGACCCGCAGCCCTGGGAGATTGTTGAAGTGGAGCTGGAGGGGGCACCGTGATTGTCTATCTCGTTCAGAAGCTCCACTGGGAGTACAACGATAACTGGTTCGAGCGTGAGGGCGACGAGCCGGTGAAGGCGTTTGAGAGCTACGAAGACGCCCTCCTTTGGGCGGAGCTGCTGGAAGACGAACCGCGGCGTGAGCTGGAGAAAGGCGAGGGAGTTGGGTTCTCCGCCAATCCTCTTCGTGTCTTTGGCGGCACCGAACGCGCGACCTCACTCACCTACGACGCACTCTGGGAGAAATTGGACGAGGCGGCCCTGCTCTACCCGCCACCTAACGACGATCTCTACGAGCAAGCGTGGTGGCGTGCGCTCTGGCCACGCATCACGCCGGTGCAGCGCGACTGGCTCTGGAGCCTGCTGGATGGCGTGCGGTTCTACGAAGTGATCGAGACAGAGCTGGAGGAAGAGGCAATATGAAACCACTCATGCACGCGCGGTCGTCGGCGCGGCGGTTTGGCGGTGCTCCTGAGGACTACCTGCCGATCCATGAAAAGATGGACTCGACCAAGGCGGCGCACGCGGAGGTGACCCACCGCTGCGTCTTTCACTCCGCGTTTGGGATTTTTCTGATCGAGGAGCTTTTCGGGCAGACGCTGACCAACTCCGACGGCAAAGAGGTCTTCGTGCGTGATATCGCCGAGCAGCACGTTTTAGAAGACCTCGGCTGCATCCCCTCCCTCTCCGACTGGCTCAAAGAGATGCCCTCGCAGCCGTGGATGGCGGGCGCACGCAAGCTCAAGGCCAGCGAGATCGAGCTAATCCCCGCACGAGGGCGTGACTAAAGCGGAGAAACTTTGGGAATAATAGGGTTATGTTATTTTTTCAAACCGTGACGGGGACGTTGACTCTGGCTGAGAAAGCCATTCCTCTGAAGTTTGCCTACGCCTTTGAGCGCGCCAACGATGAGGCGCTACCGCCGAAGATTGAGCTTTGCCTCCTACTTGCCGACCAAGCCGTACCACTAGAGGCGCTGGAGGGTACGTTTGGGCTCTACCCGCTCCAGCAAGACGGGAAGTTTGTCGGGGTGGAGTTTTTGCTAGATCAGAAGGAGCCAGACCGCAACTTCTCAGGGAGGCTTTTCTCTGCGCCTCCCCAGCCGCCGAGTAGTTTCTCGCTGAGCAATAAGAAGTATTTTTCGGAGCTGAAAGTGACCAGGGGCGTGATAGAGGGAAAAGTTGCTTCAGACGAGTCCCGTGCACCGTCGCCGGAGGGTGAGAGCCTGCTCTATCGCTACGAAGCCAGCTTTCGTGCTCCGATTCGCAAAGCGCCTGCCGTCACGAAGATTCTCCAAGGCAAGGCGGCACAAGCGCACGCTTTAGTGCCACTGACCACACGCTACTTCGCTGCCGTCCGTAAAGCGGATTATTCCGCGATGCAGAAGCTGGTGACGAAGGGAACCTTGGCATCTTGGGCGCGGCTAGAGAAGCAGATCGGCGCAGCAGAGTACCGCAGGCAGCTCGCCGAGTTTGGCAAGATGGTGGATTTTAACCCAAAGACGATCACGCATATTGTTTTGCGAGGCGAGCAGGCGACCGTGGTTTCTAAAATAAAAGGCGGCAAAGACATTGCGGCACTGCGACGCGAGGGCGGTGTTTGGAAGCTGCACGTACCTTAAAAAAAGAAGGGCTGGAAGCCGTCGGCTTCCAGCCCTTCGATAACTTTATGGTGCACTAACCCTTGAGCGCGTCGGCGCCGCCCACGATCTCGGCGAGCTCTTTGGTGATGCTGGCCTGGCGGGCACGGTTGGCCGCCAGCGTGAGACCGGCGATCATCTTTCCGGCGTTGTCAGTGGCGCTGGACATGGCGGTCATACGAGCACCGTGCTCACTGGCCACGGACTCAATCAGTGCCTGGTAGACCATGGTGTCCACAGAGCGGGGGAGCATGTTCCCAAAGAGCGTGACGGCATCAGGTTCGAAGATGTAGTCTTCACTACCGCCTGCGCTCTCGTCGGTTTCTTCGGGAACCATCGGGAGCATCTGGACACTCATGGGCTTTTGCACGAGAGCGGAGAGAAACTTGGTGTAGACCAGATAGATCACGTCTACTTCACCGCTGGTGTAGAGATCCCGCGCTTGCTTAGCAATCTCTTGGGCCTCCGCGAAGCTGGGGTTGGTCATGCTGAGCACAAACTCACCGGCGATGGTATAGGGGCGACGGCGGAAAAACGTCTGGGCTTTGCGTCCTGCGAGTAGCAGCTGAGTTGTCTCAGGCGTGACGGCACCTCCGTTGAGGCCACCGGTTCGTAGAACTTCCTGGACTTTCTTCAGCAGGTTGGTGGAGTAGGAGCCGCAGAGTCCACGGTCGGCGCTGATCACCACGATCCCCACTTTGACGGGCTCGCGCACTTCCAAAAGCGGATGGGTGATACTCCCCGCACCTGCCTTACTGAGGGAGCCCATGACTTCCTTCATCTTGTTGGCGTAGGGGCGGGCCGAGACCACACGGTCCTGGGCACGCTTGAGACGGGCAGCGGCGACCATCTTCATGGCCTTGGTAATCTGCTGAATGTTCTTAGCGGTGCGAATACGACCGCGAATCTGACGCATAGAGGGCATAGCGGCCCTATTTTACCATAGTTGCCGCAGCGAGTGTGCCATCGTCTTGGGTGATTTCCCAGAAGAAGCAGCCCGCGAGTCCGGATTTTTTGGCCAGCGCCGCTTTCAGTGCAATGGACTCGGGATCGTCGTAAGAGATCAGCTCGTCGCTGGTGGGGGAGACAAGATAAGGAACGTGCTCTTTGGGATCGCGCTGCTTCTTCCAGCCTTTTGTTGCGAGCGGCAGAATCTCCGTGTAGCCCGTGTACTCATGCTCTGACTTTCCCGTGCTTTTCTCACCAAATCGATGTGCCTTGAAGCCACGTCCATAGCTCGCTAGCCCAAGCAGGAGCTTATGGGCGGGCCAGCCGCGCCCACGCCAGTAGGCAATCGCCGACTCACAGAAGCGGTAGGGGGCGTTATGACCCGCTTCACTTCCCCACGGCCCCGCAAAATCATAGGCCATAATATTGACGTAGTCTAAGAGTGGCAGGAGAGCGGGGGCATCGTAGTGCTTGCCGTTCCACTCGCCTCCGGGCACGGCGGCGGTGAGCAGCGTTTTGGGCAGGCGCTTGCGGAGCGCCTGTGCCAGCGCGACGAGCTTCTGCGGGGCACCGGGCGTGTCGGGGAACTCCCAGTCGATATCCACCCCACCGTAGCCGTTTTTCTGAACCATGGCCACGATATGTCGGGCGAGTGTCTCCGTCTCGGCTTTGGCGTAGGCAGGGCCGCTCTCTGCACCACCCACGGCCAGAATTGGAACCACTTTGGCGGCTTTTGCCCGCTTGCAGAACTCCGCTGCGCCGCGGGGGGGCTTGAGCGTGCCGTCGTCGTTGAAGAGTGCAAACGAGTGTGTCAGATGCGTGTAGCGCTTGTAGGGCACTTTCGCGGGGGGCATTGCCTCCACCCAGTCGGGGTAGTAGCCTAAGAGAATCATATCCCCGATGCCTTTGCCGCGATTCCGGCGAGCTTGGCTCCATCGGCGCGGGGGAGGTGCGGGCAGCAGTTGCCACCGACGGGGAAGAGCTTGCCAGGGTTGAGCAGCTCATCGGGGTTGAAGACCGAGCGCAGGCGCAGCATGGTATCTATGTCGTCCTCGGTGAACATCATGTCCATAAACTCTTGCTTTTCGAGACCGATTCCGTGCTCGCCCGTCAGTGCTCCGCCGACCGCGACACAGGCACGCAAGATATCGGCGCCTGCCTCTAAGACGCGCTTGACTTCGTCGGGATCGCGCTCATCAAAGAGCACGACTGGGTGGAGGTTTCCATCGCCCGCATGAAAGACATTGGCGATCTTAAGATGGTGCTTAGCCGCGATTTCCTCAATTTCTTTGAGGATAATCGGGAGCTTGGTGCGCGGCACGACCCCGTCTTGCGTGGCGTGCGACGGTGCCAATCTGCCCAGACAGCCTACGGCTTTCTTGCGTGCCGTCCAGAGCTTGGCACGTTCGGCGGGATCGCTGGCCACCTCCACGCGAAGTGCACCTCCTGCTCGGCAGAGTGCCTCGACCCGCTCGGCTTGAGCCTCAATTCCGACCTCCGCTCCATCTACTTCGACTAAGAGCACCGCGCCGGCGTCCGTCGGCAGGCCCAGCTTGTAGTTCTCCTCCACGACGCGCAGAATGGTCTGGTCAATCATCTCCAGCGCGGCGGGGACAATCCCCTCGGCTATGATGGCGGAGATGAGGTTGGTGGCCGTGGCGACCGAGTCACAGACCACGAGAAGCGTACGGATCGCCTCCGGGTTGGGGACAATCTTGACCGTCGCCTCCGTGATAATTCCCATCGTCCCCTCGGAGCCCACGAGCACCCCAATCAGATCATAGCCGTGGTCATCGGCATCCAGCTCCATGATCTGCCCATCGGGGAGCACCACTTGGACGGCAAGAATATGGTTGACCGTCACGCCGTACTTGAGCGTGTGTGGCCCGCCCGCGTTGTTGGCGATATTGCCCCCGATCGTGCTGGCTCCCTGCGATGACGGATCGGGCGCGTAGTGATAGCCCTCGCTCGAGACTGCTTTGCTTAGATAGGTATTGACCGCGCCTGCTTGCGCCCGGACGCGCCGGTTGGGAATATCCACCGAGAGAATCGCGTTCATCCGTGAGAGGCAGAGTAGCACCGCGTTTTCATAGGCCATCGCCCCGCCCGCCAGACCCGTCCCCGCGCCACGGGGCACCATAGGCACGCTGAAGTCTTTACAGAGCTTGGCAATCGCGGCAACTTGGTCCGTGAGGCGTGGCAGCACGATCGCACCAGGGCGTGCCTTGGCGAGTGTGTAGGCATCGGAGGCATAGGCCTCTCGTTGCGCATCAGCGAGGCGGATACCATCTTCTCCGACAATATCCTTGAGGCGGTTGATAAAACGCGGATCCATGCGGGTATTGTACCTGCATGCCAGAGCAACAAGTCACCCATGGCCCCGGTGGGCGGATTCTTACCAACATAAATGTCTGGTCGCCCGACTCGGAGTGGCTGGTCTACGATGTGCGCTCGGATCGCGATGGCTCGGTATTTGACGGGAGCGTGATCGAGCGGGTTCGGGTGAAGACCGGCGAGGTGCAGCGGCTCTTTGAGGCGAAAAACGGGGCACAGGTTGGGGTGGTGACGCACCATCCGAGTGAGAATAAAGTCGTCTTTATCCACGGGCCGGAGAACCCGACCCCCGACTGGAGCTACGGCATCTCTCATCGGCAGGGTGTGATGGTCCATACCGACACACTGGCCGCCCTCCCACTCGATGCACGCGATCTCACGCTGCCCGGAACGCCGGGAGCTTTGCGAGGCGGCTCGCATGTGCATGTCTGGCACCCGAAGGGCGACTGGCTGAGCTACACCTACAACGATGCGCTGGAGAACAGCGGTGTGCGCGAGGTGGGTGTGTGCTTCCCTAAGGCTGTTTCGGTGCCCAAGACCCACCCACGCAACCATGACGGCACGCACTTCTCGCTTCTGGCGACCAAGAGCACGCCCAATCCCAAGCCCAACACCGACGAGATCCGCCGCGCCTTCGAGGAGGGCTGGGTAGGAAGCTCCCGCACCCTGGCGTTTCTAGGGGAGCTGTCTGACGGGAAAGTCGAGATATTTCTCGCCGAGGGGCTGGAGACGCAGCGCCCGACCCAGCGACGGCTGACCCACACGAAAACCGGCGTCGCGCTCGCGCCGCGCCACTGGGTACGCTCGTCGCCCGATGGCTCCCAGCTCGCCTTTCTCATGGCCGACGATGCGGGGATTATCCAGCTCTGGCTCGTCTCGCCGAGCACGGGAGCCCTGCGTCAGCTCACGCGCAACAAATTTCCCATCGCCTCCGCCTTCACCTGGCACCCCGACGGCTCCCGCATCGCCGCCATCGCCGACGGCAGCGTGGTAACCATTGACGCCGAGACCGGAAAGACGCGCCGTCTAACCAAACGCACCAGCGACGCGCCCTTAGCCCTTGCCTGCGTCTTCTCGCACGACGGCAAGCAAATTGCCTTTCTGCGACATCTCAGCGGCAGCAACCAGCTCTATACGGTGCAGGGATAGGTGGACGGGACACCGAACCTAAGGGGCATGGGCGCACTGGACTGGGTGGTTCTCGCGGGCTATCTCATTGCAACAACATTCTATGGCTGTCTTTTTCTGCGAAAGAATAAAGATAGCGCTGCGTTCATGGCCGCCGGGCGCTCGCTGCCGGGTTGGGCGGTGGGGCTCTCGCTCTTTGGCTCCTATGTCAGCTCGATTAGCTTTCTGGCCAACCCTGGCAAGAGCTACGATAGCAACTGGAACCCGTTTGTCTTTGCGCTCTCACTTCCGCTGGCCTGCTGGCTGGCCGCCCAGTTTTTTGTCCCGCTCTACCGCGTAGGCGAGCAGATCTCGGCCTATGAGCGCTTTGAGAAGCGCTTTGGGCGCTGGGCGCGGGTCTATGCGACTCTGTGTTTCTTGCTGGTGCAGGTGGCGCGGCTGGGGACGATTCTCTACCTACTCTCGCTTGCCCTCCAGCCGCTTGTCGGCAGCCTCCCGCTTCCGGTGCTCATTCTCTTGCTGGGGCTGCTCGTGACGATCTATCCGATGCTGGGGGGCACGGAGGCGGTGATCTGGACCGGCGTCGTGCAAGCGGTTGTGATGATCATCGGGCCTCTGGTCTGTGTGGGCGTGATCTTAGCGGGTGTGCCAGGTGGCTTTGGGGCCGTGGTGAGCCAAGCGAGCACTGCCGGAAAGTTCTCGCTGGGGAGCCTCGCCCCCGACTTTGCCAGCTCTAGTTTCTGGGTGGTGCTGCTCTACGGCATGGCGATCAACCTCCAGAACTTTGGGGTGGACCAGGCCTATGTCCAGCGCTATCTCACGGCAAAAGCCGACCGAGATGCCACGCGCAGTGTCTGGCTGGGGGGCTTGCTCTATGTGCCCATCGCCGCCCTGTTTTTCTTTATCGGCACCGCGCTCTGGGCGTTCTACCAGGCCCATGCCAGTGCGCTACCGCCCAGCACCAAGCCCGATGCAGTCTTCCCTTGGTTCATCCAGACCCAGCTTCCTGTCGGGCTCAAGGGCCTCGTGCTGGCCGCAGTCTGCGCGGCGGCGATGGACTCGAACCTGAACTGCTCCGCGACCCTCTTTGTCCATGATCTCTGGGCCAAGCGCGAGAGTGCCACCGAGGCGCAGAAGCTGACGATGCTACGGCTTGCTGTGGTGGGCTTTGGCCTACTGAGCATCTTAGCCGCGATCGCCATGATCTCGGTGAAGACGGCGCTGGATGTCTGGTGGGACCTGGCGGGTGTGCTCTCAGGCGGGATGCTGGGGCTGTTCTTGCTAGACCGCTTGGTGCCGAAGGCAAGCAAAGCCGCCGCCCTTCCCGCCACGATTGTCGGAGCCCTCGTGAGTATCTGGGTGAGCTTCTCGCAAAAGCCCTACTGGCCTGCCTCCCTGCCCAAAGCGCCGCTTCATAGCCTACTCACCCTCACCGTCGGAACGCTCACGATTGTTGTCCTAGGCGTGCTGCTCTCGCAAAA
>Ga0315904_10009672_pt1 | contig 12563 bp, 11 predicted proteins | sample LakEriMetagenome_6_FD_203529 | JGI IMG/M metagenome (GOLD analysis project Ga0315904, IMG submission 203529) | Freshwater fungal communities from buoy surface, Lake Erie, Ohio, United States - Buoy 12 MA120 | ecosystem: Environmental > Aquatic > Freshwater > Lake | place: USA: Lake Erie, Ohio...
CGGTGGCCAGCTTGAGCATGGCCTGGGACAGCGCCTCCTGCGAGCCCTGCACGTCGGCCTTGATGATCATCGCCAGGGTCTGCGACGCACCCTCGGTCATCTGCTCGAGCATGTTCTCGAGCTTGGCGGCCTGCTGGCGCGCCAGCTTGACATCGCGGAACTTGCCCTGACGGAAGAGCGCAATCTCGCGGGCCTTGCGCTCATCGGCAATCACCATCAGCTCTTCGCCGGCGGGTGGCACTTCAGACAGGCCCTGAATCTCGACCGGAATGGAGGGTCCCGCTTCAGCGATGGCCTTGCCGGCCTCATCGAGCATGGCCCGCACACGACCATAGGACGAACCCGCGAGCACCATGTCGCCCCGCTTGAGCGTTCCCGACTGGACCAGCACGGTCGCGACCGGGCCCTTACCCTTGTCGAGGCGGGCTTCAATCACAAGACCCTTGGCGGGCGCGTCGACCGGCGCGGTGAGTTCAAGCACCTCGGCTTGCAGCAACAGGTTTTCGAGCAGATCGTCGATGCCCTGCCCCGTCTTGGCCGAGACCGGCACGAAGGGCGAGTCGCCGCCGTAGTCCTCAGGCACGACCTCCTGAGCCACCAATTCCTGCTTGACCCGATCGGGATTGGCCTCGGACTTGTCGATCTTGTTCATGGCCACCACGATGGGCACCTGAGCCGCCTTGGCGTGGTGAATCGCTTCGATGGTCTGTGGCATGACCCCGTCGTCAGCGGCCACCACCAGCACCACGATGTCGGTGGCCTTGGCGCCGCGCGCCCGCATGGCCGTGAAGGCCTCGTGACCCGGGGTATCCAGGAAAGTGATCACGCCCCGTTCGGTTTCGACATGGTAGGCGCCGATATGCTGGGTGATACCCCCCGCCTCGCCCGAGGCCACCTTGGTACGGCGGATGTAATCGAGCAGCGAGGTCTTGCCGTGGTCGACGTGGCCCATGACGGTGACCACCGGCGGACGCGGCAGCTTCTCGGCATCGTGATGCTCCGCCGACTGCACGTCGAGCAGCGCCTCTGGGTCATCCAGTGCTGCGGCGATCGCCGTGTGGCCGAGCTCTTCGACCACGATCATGGCGGTTTCCTGGTCAAGCACCTGATTGATGGTCACCATCTGGCCCATCTTCATCATGAGCTTGATGACTTCAGCCGCCTTGACCGACATCTTGTGGGCCAGATCGGCCACGGTGATGGTCTCGGGAACATGCACCTCACGCACAATGGCTTCGGCCGATTGCGAGGCCATCTGCGACTGCTGAGAGCCGCGGGAATCCCGCGAACCCCGGCCGCGCGGGCCACGCCATCCCCCCACACCCCCGCCCGCATCGCCTCGAGTCTTGATGGCGCGCCGCTTGGCGGCATCGTCCTGCCAGGTCGAAGACAGATTCTCGGACTTGACGTGTTTCTTGACGGTCGAGGCGGGAGAAGGTGTCGCCGTGCCTGGTGCGGGTCGCGCGCCATCGGCCCGGGCCGCCGGCTTGTGCAGGGTGCCGGTGGTCTTGGCGCCGTCAGCAGGAGCGACCGCCTTTGGAGCCGGAGCTGCAGGCGGTGCTTCGACCGGCTTGGGCGCGGGCTTGCGGGACGCAGAGAGCAGCCGGTTGATGGCCGCGGCTTCTTCCTGGGCCTTCCGACGGGCTGTAGCCTGATTGGCGGCTTCTTCCTGGGCTTTGCGCGACACCTCGGCGGCCAGACGGGCCGCCTCTGCCGCTGCAGCCAGCTGGGTATCCGCTTCGCGGCGGGCCTGCTCCTCGGTCTGTTGAGCCTGAAGTTGTGCCAGGCGCTCCTGCTCGCGGCGGGCTTCTTCTTCACGACGGGCTGCGTCAGCGGCAGCCTCTTCGGCCCGGCGACGCTCCTCTTCGAGGCGGGCCTCAAGCTCACGGGCTTCATGAGCCTCGCGCTCCAGGGCCTCGCGCTGGAGACGCTCGCTCTCTTCGCGTTGACGCTGAGCCTCGATCTCGTCCGCGGAAGGTCCGGCAGACGGAGCCCCTGCACCCGGGGCCCCGGCCGCATCCGCTTCGCGCTGCACGAAGACCCGCTTCTTGCGGACTTCAACCTGGATCGTGCGCGCCTTGCCCGTGGCATCAGCCTGCTTGATCTCGGAGGTCTGCTTGCGCACCACTGTGATCTTCTTCTTGGGCGAATCTTCGGCACCATGGGCTCGACGCAGGGCGGCGAGCAGCATGGACTTGTCGGCTTCGGTCAGGAGATCGTCGGGGGAACGCTTGTCCATGCCCGCCGAGCGTAACTGCTGAAGCAGCACGTCAGCCGGCATGCGCAGCTCGGCTGCGAAACTGGATACGTTGGTGCTTGCCATTCAGTGGTTTTCCTGGTCAGGCCGATTCGTTTTCGAACCAGTGGGCACGTGCCTTGATGATCAGATCCCGGGCGCGCTCTTCATCGATGCCGGTGAGCTCAACCAGCTCATCGACGGCCAGCTCGGCCAGATCGTCACGGGTGTGGACATTGCCGTCGGCCAGCCGGGCAGCGAGATCGCGGTCCATACCCTCGAGACCCAGAAGGTCCTCGCTGGTCGAGCCGAGCTTCTCTTCCTTGGCGATGGCCTCAGTGAGCAACATGTTGCGGGCCCGGTCACGCAATTCATTGACCGTGTCCTCATCGAAAGCTTCGATCTCGAGCATCTCGTTGATCGGCACGTAGGCGACTTCCTCGAGGCTTGAGAAGCCCTCATCGATCAGGATGTCAGCGACCTCTTCGTCGACGTCAAGCTTGCTCATGAAGTGCTCACGCAGGTTGGCCCGTTCGGACTCCTGTTTGCCTGCACTTTCTTCGGCCGTCATGATGTTGATGTGCCAGCCGGTGAGCTCGGAGGCCAGTCGCACATTGCGCCCGCCCGTACCGATGGCGAGTGCGAGGTTGTCCTCATCGACCACCACATCCATGCTGTGCTTTTCTTCGTCGACCACGATGGAGCTCACGTTGGCCGGGGCGAGTGCGCCGATCACGAACTGAGCCGGATCTTCGGACCACAGCACGATGTCCACCCGCTCGCCGGCGAGTTCACCCGTCACGGCCTGAACGCGCGAACCCCGCACACCCACGCAGGTGCCGATCGGATCGATGCGACGGTCGGTGGTATGCACCGCGATCTTGGCGCGCACCCCCGCATCACGGGCGGCAGCCTTGACCTGAAGCAGGCCCTGCTCGATCTCAGGCACCTCCAGACGGAAGAGCTCCATGATGAATTGGGGCGCCGTGCGTGACATCATGAGCTGCGGTCCGCGACCTTCGCGATTGACCTTGCCCACCCAGCCGCGCACCCGATCACCCACCCGCAGATTTTCTTTGGGAATCATCTGATCGCGCGGCAGACGCGCTTCGATCTTGCCCGACTCGATGACGGCCCCTTCACGATCGATGCGCTTGATCGTGCCCGACAGCAGATTCTCCCCACGATCGAGGAAGTCGTTGATGATCTGCTCACGCTCGGCATCGCGAATCTTTTGCAGGATGACCTGCTTGGCGGCCTGGGCTCCAATGCGCCCGAACTCGATGGACTCGAGCTGCTCTTCGAGGCGGTCACCGACCTCGATACGCTCGGCCGGCTCGCCGCTCTCGCCTTCTTCGAGCAGCCGCCAGACCCGGATTGCATTGCCTTCGGCATCCCGATCATCGAAATCAAAAGCCACCCGCTGCTTGCGCGCTTCGGTGAGGATCATCTGCACATCGTGATCCTCGAGCTCACCATCGGGCACGACCATCCAGACCCGGAAGGAATCATGGTCGCCACTGTCGCGATCGATCTCGACTCGGATCTCGCAATCCTGGTTCATCTTTTTCTTGGTGGCGGATGCCAGCGCACTCTCGAGCGCCAGAAATACCACCTCCCGGGCCACGCTCTTTTCGCGCGCCAGGGCATCGACCAGCATCAGCACTTCACGGCTCATGGAAGCCTCCTAAAACTTGACCATGGGCACCAGACGCGCCCGGTCGACTTCATCCAGGGTGAACGACAGGCGGCGGACCGTCTGCTCAGCAGCGGTCGCCTCCGACGAGGGTGCAGCGCCTGCGAAGGCTGCTGCGGGCGCCGGGGCGCCTGTTTGAACGGATGCAGCCTCATCAACAGCCCCCTGGGCTGTTGATCGGGCGTTTGACTTGCCGGCCTTGCCGGCCTTGACGGCCTTGGCACCCGCACGCGCCGCGGGGCGTGCCTTGCCCTTGCCGCCCGGCGGGGTTGCAGGCGGTTCGGTGAGATCGAGCGCAAAACCGCCCTCGAGGTCCGGATCGCGCAGCAGGATGCCTGTGAAATTACGCCGCCCCTTGAAGGCGACCCTGAGCTTGAGCGTGATTTCGCTGCCCTCGAAGCGCAGGTAATCGGAGGGCTTGTTGAGCGGCCGGTCGAGCCCGGGTGAAGACACCTCGAGCCTGGCGTAATCGATGTTCTCGACCGTGAGCAGATGGGTCAGTTGATGACTGACCCGTTCACAGTCTTCCATGCGGATCGGTTCGGCCTCCAGGCGATCGATGAACACGCGCATCAAGCCCCCGCCGCCGAACTCGAGTTCGACCAGCTCATAGCCCATGCCTTGCACGGTTCGTTCGATCAATTCCTGAACGCGACTCACGACCACCACGAAAAAAAAATGGGCCTGAACAGCCCATGGACGGAACCCGCTGCTGACGGACCCCGAAGACACACACGCTAACCGACAGGCCAGACACTGATCACTTGGACGATCAGCCAGAAAAACCTTGGCCTAGAACCTGAAGATTATATCCGATTGCAGCACGTTCCGGAAGTCTTGGAAGGTGAGGCGCGGTCTTGGAGCTCAGGTGGACGAGGCCTCACCACCGCCGGACCCTCCCTCACTTCCTGATCCTCCAGGCGCTCCCTGCCCCCCTGCCCCTCCCCGGCCGCCCCCACGACGCCGCCGGCCGCCGGGACGACGACCTGGCTTGCCTGCAGCCCCGGCTTCGGTTGCCTGGCCCCCCGGCACGGCACCGCCTTCGAACCCGCCAGGCTTACCCGTGCCCGCCGGGCGACGGCGCTTGCCACGGCCTGGTGCGCCGTCCGGTCGGGGCGGTCGTGGACCTTTGGGTGAACGCTGGGCACCCCCGCCGGGCGGGAAACCGAATGCAGAATTGGCATAGGCGTCCGGACTGCTGATCGCCTGGCCCGAGGACCGGGCGGCGCCCTGACCTGCACCCGGCCCCGGCTTGCGGGGCCGGCGCGCCTTGCGGCCCTGACCGGCCGGCTTGGCTGGCATTCCCGGAAAGCCGCCGGGCATCTTTTCGCGACTCTGTTTACGCACCGAGCGACTGATGCCCGACAGATGGGCATCCGCTGCCCGAGGCTGCCACTCGTCATCCTCAAGATCGACCGAGGGCCCCTTCTTGACGGGCGCCACGCCCCCCGGAGGCAGCTTTCGGCCGTATTCATCGATGTCTGAAGGCACCGTATCGTCGTCTTCGAGTTCATCATCGAAGTCGTCGCCAGCATAACGATCGGGCTTGGGCAGGGTCTTGAGGGCCTGCTGCACGACACGTGCTTCAGGCCAATCGTCATCGCCCGAAAACGCTCCATCGTCATCCGCAAGGAGATCGCCTTGATCGAGGTCGGGCGAGCCCGACACCCCGCCGGACTCACCGGCTTCACCCGGGGCCGGTGCATCCTTGCCAGCCTGCTTGAGCAGACGACTGAGCACAGACACATCGATGGGCGGCAGTTCAACCCAGCGGCCACGAACCAGCGCGGGGGGTAGCGCGACCGGACCGAAGCGGATCCTTACCAGGCGCGACACCACCAGCCCGACGGATTCAAAGATACGCCGGACCTCGCGATTGCGACCCTCGCCGATCGTGACCCGGTACCAGTGGTTGGCGCCGTCGCCGCCCACATCCTCGATCGCTGTGAACGCGGCCAGCCCGTCGTCGAGCGGCACCCCCGCAAGCAACTGCTGGTACAGGGTCTCGTCGATGCGACCGAGAATCCGCACGGCGTATTCTCGGTCCCAGCCGAACCGCGGATGCATCAGCAGATTGGCGAGCTCTCCGGAGGTCGTGAAGATGAGCAAGCCCTCGGTATTGAAATCAAGTCGCCCCACGGCCACCCAGCGCTGGGCTTTCAGGCGGGGCAGGCGATCAAACACCGTGGCGCGCTGCTCAGGATCATCACGGCTGCAGATCTCGCCGGGCTGCTTGTGATAGAGCAGCACCTTGGTTTCTGGTTTTTGCTGACGACGGCGGATGGGCTTGCCATTGATGCGAATCAGATCGTTGGGACCGATTCGCTGGCCCACATGGGCCGGCTGACCATTGACCGAAACCCGCCCGGCAACGATGAGTTCTTCCATGTCACGGCGCGATCCGATGCCGGCATCGGCCAGCACCTTGTGCAGCTTGGGCATCTCCTCGTCGTCGAGGCCCACGGGTGCGCGGACCTGGCGTCGCCTGGGGTCGGTCGCCTCCAGGCCCACCGGCGCTTCACGCGCATAGAACGGAACTGCCTGCTCGGGATCGCGCGCCGGACCCTCCTTGGGTCGCCGCCGATCCTTGGTGCGCCGCCCCTGACCCGTCTCGCCCTCCGGACCATTGCGACGGCTGGGTCGCTCGGTGCGTCTTCGGCCTGCACCCTCGGCCTGCAGGCCAGGGTCGGCGTCAGCACCGGCGGCAGCACCGGCGGCAGATACCGCGGCAGAATCCCCGGGCTGGCCTTCGACCCCTTGCCCCGACTCACCGTCCGCAACCGCGGATCGGTTCCGTGGACCTCTGCGACGACCCCACTTGCCACGCCCCGGGCGTCGATTCGAACCCTCTGCAGTGGCCGAGTCGTGCTCGGAGGCCACCGAATCCGGGGGCAGGGCGCGCTCAGCCGTTGGCGGAGCAGGTGGGGAAGGAGGCGATGTATCGTGTTCGTTCATGGGGCTTCAGTGGACTGAGGAGCAGGCAACTCCAGCGGCAGAGCCGCCTGCAGGTTCAAGGCCGCGTCGAAATCGATGGCCCGCTGGCCAAGGGCCTGCGTGGCGGGGGCATCGGAATCCAGTGCAGGTAATTCGGTCAGGCTGCGCAGGCCGAGGTCATCCAGGAACTGCTGGGTCGTGGCAAAAAGCGACGGCCGACCGATCACATCCTTGGTCCCGATGACCTCGATCCAGCCACGGTCCTCGAGACTTTTGATGATGTGAGACGACACCGTGACCCCGCGGATCTCCTCGATATCGCCCCGGGTGACGGGCTGCCGATAGGCAATGATCGCGAGCGTCTCAAGTACGGCACGGGAGTAGCGTGGCGGACGCTCGGGGTTGAGTCGCTCGATGTAGCGCGCAATGTCGGGAGCACTCTGGAAACGCCACCCCGTGGCCAGCGGGATGAGCTGCACCCCCCGGTCATGCCAATCGGCCTGCAATTCTTCAAGCAGGGTGCGAACGGTATCGGCACCGATCTCGAAGTCCTCGGCAAAGAGGCGTCGAAGATCGGCCACCGCCAGGGGTTGCTCAGCACACAGGAGAGCGGCTTCGATGATGCGCTTGGCTTGCGCGGTATTCATGTAGAGAAAGGGGCGACACGGGAGGTCGCGGCAATGAGCACTGCAATCGCAGAAAATGCCGAGTGGATGCGGCGGACACCGCGAGGCACTGCAGCTGGCTTTAAGAACCGAACGGGTTCTGGGCAATCTGGCCGGAGGCCATCGGATGAAAGCACCAGGGACAGCGCCCATCTCGCGGATCTGGCGGTGCTTGCTGGTCAAAGCGACCGGGGCAGCGCGACAGCAACGACCAGGGGTTGAATCTCGGAGGCAGCGAAACCGGGCTCGATGCAGGATAGCAGCCCGCAGGCTGGAATGAAACACGCAGCGGCTGTGCGATCCGAGGCCGACCGACGGGACAGGGACACCGCCGAAAAAATGCCTTGGTTGCGGGGGCAGGATTTGAACCTGCGACCTTCGGGTTATGAGCCCGACGAGCTGCCAGACTGCTCCACCCCGCGTCCGGAAGAGGGAGAATATAGCACAGAACAAGAGTTGGATGTGCGGCTGCGGCATACTCTGACCTGTACGAGGACGACTCATGAAATTCTGCTCAAGTTGTGGTGAGACCGTGGTGCTCGAAGTCCCTGCGGGCGACAACCGCATGCGCCACTGCTGCAATCAGTGCAACACCATTCACTACCAGAACCCCAAGATGGTGCTGGGCACGGTGACCACCTGGGAGTCGCGCGTGCTGCTCTGCCGTCGGGCGATCGAGCCTCGCCATGGCTACTGGACGCTGCCGGCCGGATTCATGGAAAACGGCGAGACCACCGCCGAAGGCGCGGCCCGAGAAACCCTCGAAGAAGCCGGTGCACGCATCGAACTCGGCCCGGTCTTTTCGATGATCGATGTACCTCATGTCGATCAGGTCCACATGTTCTATCGTGCCCGGCTGCTGCACCTCGACTTCGAGCCCGGCCCCGAAAGCCTGGAGGCCAAGCTGTTCGAGGAGCATGAGATTCCCTGGGACGAGATCGCCTTCAGAACCGTCGGCCAGACACTCAAGTGGTTTTTTGCCGATCGCAAGGCAGGGCAGTTCGAGGTACACACCAGCGAAATCCGCTGGAGCCCTCCCCCTGCGAAGGCCTGACCGGGGCCGTGCCAGTCAGCGCGGATGTCCCTGCCCTGGATCGAACCCCACGACCCGCTGCCTTCGCCTGAGCAGGCAAGGCGCTCACCCGATGGGCTGGTCGCAGCCGGCCGTGATCTGTCGGGTACCCGACTGCTTGAGGCCTATCGGCAGGGCATCTTTCCCTGGTACAGCGCGGGTCAACCGGTGCTGTGGTGGTCACCCGATCCGCGCATGGTGCTCTTCACCCAGGAATTTCGGTGCACCCGGTCCTTGCATAAGACGCTGCGTCGGGTACGGCGCGAAGGGCAGTGGCAGATCAGTCTGAACACCGACTTCGATGCCGTCATGCGCGAATGTGCGGCGCCACGCCCCGACCAGGACGGGACCTGGATCACGCCGCTGATTCGGCAGGCCTATGGCGAGCTTCATGGTGCAGGGCAGGCGCATTCGCTCGAGATCCGTGAAGACGGTGCGCTGATTGCCGGACTCTATGGCGTGTCGATCGGCCGGATGTTCTTTGGCGAGTCCATGTTCACCCGTCGCACCGATGCCTCCAAATGTGCCTTGGCGGTCCTGGTGGGCCTGCTGAAACAACTGGATTTCCCGGTGATAGACTGCCAGCAGGTGACATCCCACCTGGCTTCGATGGGGGGCCGACCCATCCGCCGAGCCGACTTCCTTCAACAGGTGAGTTTGCTGGTGGATCAGGCTGCACCCGACTGGTCCCGGGTGACTCCGGAGTTTCCTGAATGACACGCACCGCATGACGCATCTCAAGGAACTGCCCTTTTCCGCGCTGCAGTTCTATGCCACGGCGCCTTACCCGTGCAGCTATCTGCCCGGGCAGCAGGCGCGCTCGCAGGTGGCGACCCCCAATCACCTCATCAATGCCGACGTCTATAGCGAACTCGTGCGTACGGGTTTTCGTCGAAGCGGCGTTTTCACCTACCGCCCGCATTGCGATGGCTGCCGTGCCTGTGTGCCCGTGCGCGTGCCGGTCGGCCTGTTCAAGCCCAATCGCAGTCAGCGCCGCGCCCAGCAACGCCACGGCGATCTGAAGGTGTTGATTGCCCGGCTGGGCTTTTCAACCGAGCACTATGAGCTCTACCTGCGCTATCAGGCCGCTCGTCACTCGGGCGGAGGGATGGATCAGGACAGCCGCGATCAGTACTCGCAATTCCTGCTGCAAAGCCGGGTAAATACCCGACTGGTGGAATTTCGAGACGCTCAGGGTGCGCTGCGCATGGTGTCGATCATCGACATCCTCGATGATGGCCTGTCGTCGGTCTACACCTTCTTTGACCCCGATGAGCCGCGTTCATGCTACGGCACCTGGAATGTACTCTGGCAGATCGCCCAGTGCCGGCAACTCGGCCTGCCTTATCTTTACCTAGGCTACTGGATCGACGGTAGCCCCAAGATGGCCTACAAGGCCCACTTCCGTCCGATGGAACAACTGGTCGCCGGTCACTGGCAACGAATGGCCGCAGCATGAGGCTCTACCGTCTGGTGCGACCCGCACTCTTTGCCCTGCCGCCTGAGAGCAGCCACGATTTCGCACTCGATCTGCTGCCTTTTTTCCATCAGTGGCACCTGGTTCGTCCGTTCTGCGGCCGAACCATTCAGGATCCGGTCGAGCTGATGGGATTGAAATTCATCAACCGCGTGGGACTAGCCGCAGGCCTGGACAAGAATGCCCGGGCCCTGGGCGCGTTTGGAGCCATGGGTTTCGGATTCGTCGAGGCCGGTACCGTGACGCCCAGACCCCAACCGGGCAACCCCAAGCCCCGCATGTTCAGGCTGCCTGCGGCCCAGGCCATGATCAACCGGATGGGGTTCAACAACAAGGGCAGCGACTCCATGATCGACCAGCTGCTCAACCGGCAATTCAAGGGGCCGGTCGGCGTGAATATCGGCAAGAATGCTGATACCCCCATCGAGCAGGCGGCAGCCGATTACATTGCGGGCATGGCCGCGTTCTGGCCCATCGCTGACTACATCACAATCAACATCTCCTCTCCCAATACGCAGAACCTGCGGCAATTGCAGGGAGGAGATTCGCTCGATGAACTGCTGGCCCGAGTCGCTCGGGAGCGCTATGAGCTCTACCGGACCTTTGGACGCATGGTGCCGGTGGTGCTCAAGATCGCCCCGGATCTCGACGATGACCAGATCGCGCGGGTTGCAAGTCGTCTGATGCGCTATCACATCGATGGCGTGATTGCCACCAACACCACCCTCTCACGCGAAGCAGTCCAGGGTCTCGAGCATTGCGAGCAGATGGGCGGGCTTTCAGGCGCCCCCGTACGAGAAGCCAGCAACCGGGTGATCCGGGCCTTGCGGCAGGCTTTGCCAGCGGGCTATCCGATCATTGGGGTGGGCGGCATCATGAATGCTGAAGATGCGCTCAGCAAGATCGAAGCCGGGGCCGATCTGGTCCAGATCTACACCGGCCTGATCTACCACGGACCCGGTCTGGTCAAGGAGTGCGCCCGTGCGCTGGCTCGACTGCCGACCCCGACCCCGCGTCCGGCGCGTATCCCCCAGACAGGCGACGGACAGCGCTTCCCAGCCTGACGGGCTGTCCATGCGGGGTTGATTCATCGGCCATCTGCCAGGCTTGGCGCAGTGCCACCAGGGCTCCCGGCGCCGCAATTCCGCGGCGAACGAGCAGACGTTCAAGCGCAACCGGCCAGTGATCCCAGGCGGGATCCGATGGGGTCTTGGCCGCCTGACCCTCAGGGCCAGGCGGCTTCGTGCCTGGCGCGCCCACTGCGCAAGCGCCCAAAGGTGCCGCAGGATCGGTCGATGGCTCCTGCGCCAACACATCACCGAGCGTGGCCGACCACTCGGGCCAGCTGAAAACCCCCCGTTGGTGCAACTGCACCACCAGCGCAAAGATCTGCGCCTGCCAGGGCTGCTCGAACGCGGCAGACGCCTCATGCAGCGGCGAGGGCGCGTCAGGCGCAACGACAGCGATCGGCTCGCTCGGAGACAGACTCAGGGCCTCAGGCGGATACAGGTTCAAGGTAAGGCTCCCAGCAGTCCACATGAACCGATGCCGCCGTGGTGTCGGCACCCCACAGGGTTTGTGCATCAAAGCGTACGGTATAGAGCCAGCAGGGCTGTTCGCCGGCGCCGCAGGCATGGGTATCCGGATACACATGCATGCCCCGCACCGCTTCGATCTGCCCGACATGACCCCGCAGGTAGCGGGGCAAACGGGTGTGGCCCGACGGATGCATCATGCGGGCGCGCACCCGATCGCCCACAGTGAACTGGGCCTCGGCGGTGGGTGGGCGTTCGGTGGGGCCACCACGTGCGAGCACCGCCGGGACATCGGCAGCCTTGAGCACCCGCGGTGGCGTAGTTGATCCCCCCTGTTCACCGGTCAGTCCACGCGACTCAAGCAGCCGCTCCAGCGCCTCGAACCAGATCTGGTAGTAGGAGCTCGACAGATACAGGGCGGGCGGCAGGGATTCGCGGGCCGAGCGGGCCTGGTCGAGATTCCATGCGCCGCTCGCGCCCATGGCCAGCGTGAGCGCAAAGGCGCGCCGCTCCCAGGCCTCATGAAAACGCAATTCATCGGCCTCAGGAGCAATCGGCCCGAAGCCCTGCGCCCCCCCCAGATCGTGCGGGCCGTTCATGAGAGAGGTCCGATGACGCCGGTGCCGATCATGGCATCGCGATGGACAATGGCGGCCAGTTGAGCTTCGTCCCAGCCCTGAGTACCCTCAGGCCGCTCAGGAATCACCAGATAGCGCAACTCGGCGGTCGAATCGTAGACGCGGATTTCGGTGTCTTGAGGCAACGTGAGGCCAAACTCGGCCAGCACGCCACGCGGATCGATCACGGCCCGCGAGCGGTAAGCAGGCGACTTGTACCAGGCGGGCGGCAGGCCCAGCACCGGCCACGGATAGCACGAGCACAGGGTGCAGACCACCAGATGATGAACGCCGGGCTCATTGAACAGGGCCACCATGTGCTCGCCCTGCC
>Ga0315904_10009675_pt1 | contig 12562 bp, 9 predicted proteins | sample LakEriMetagenome_6_FD_203529 | JGI IMG/M metagenome (GOLD analysis project Ga0315904, IMG submission 203529) | Freshwater fungal communities from buoy surface, Lake Erie, Ohio, United States - Buoy 12 MA120 | ecosystem: Environmental > Aquatic > Freshwater > Lake | place: USA: Lake Erie, Ohio...
ACGACGCTGCTCGGGCTGTGCGCGCCCGCGATCGAACGCGGCGAGAAAGTCATCGCCGAGCTGCCGATCCGCAACGTCAACCGCGTGGTCGGCACGATCACGAGCGGCGAGGTCACGCGACGCCACGGCGCCAAGGGCCTGCCCGAGGACACGATCCGCATCCACTTCAAGGGCTCAGCCGGCCAGAGCTTCGGCGCGTTCATGACGCGCGGCATGACGTTCCTGCTCGAGGGCGATGCGAACGACTACATCGGCAAGGGCCTCTCCGGTGGCAAGATCATCGTCTTCCCGCCAGCGAGCGCGACCTTCCGCGCCGAGGAGAACATGATCGTCGGCAACGTCGCTCTCTACGGCGCGACGGACGGCGAGATCTACATCCGCGGCATGGCAGGCGAGCGTTTCGCCGTGCGTAACTCCGGCGTCAACGCGGTCGTCGAAGCCATTGGCGACAACGGCTGCGAGTACATGACGGGTGGTCGCGTGGTCGTGATCGGCCCCGCCGGCCGCAACTTCGGCGCCGGCATGTCCGGTGGCGTCGCCTACGTGCTCGATGAGAGCGGCGATTTCTCGAAGCGCGTGAACCCGCAGATGGTCGGAATCGGCCGCGTCACGGCCGCCAAGGATATCGCGGAGCTCCGCAGCTCAATCGAGAAGCACTTCGAGTACACGCGCAGCGAGCGCGCCAAGAAGATCCTCGGCGCGTGGGACACCTACCTGCCGAAGTTCGTCAAGGTGCTGCCAAAGGACTACGAGCGCATGCTCGCCTGCATCGAGCGCGCCCAGGCTCAGGGCCTGAGCGGCGACGAGGCCATCATGGCCGCGTTCGAAGAGAATGCCCGCGACACCTCGCGTGTCGGCGGTAACTAAACCGCGACGGCACCGCACGCACCGCCACCACACCCAAATCCCTCCGACCCTCTTCTGCCATGGGCAAGCCAACTGGTTTCATCGAATACCTGCGCGAACTTCCCGTCGACCGCTCGCCCACCGAGCGCGTCCGCGACTGGAACGAGTTTCATCCCCACATGGAGGAGAAGAAACTCCGCCAGCAGGGCGCACGCTGCATGGATTGCGGCGTCCCGTTCTGCCACACCGGCAAACTGATCAGCGGCATGGCCTCCGGCTGCCCGATCAACAACCTGATCCCCGAGTGGAATGACCTCGTCTACCGCGGGCAGTGGCGCGAGGCGCTCGACCGCCTGCACAAGACGAACAACTTCCCGGAATTCACCGGCCGCGTGTGTCCGGCTCCGTGCGAAGGTTCCTGCGTGCTCGGTATCAACGCTCCGCCCGTCACGATCAAGAACATCGAGGTCTCGATCATCGATCATGGCTGGGACGAGGGTTGGGTCCTCCCTGAGGCCCCGAAGGTGCGCACCGGCAAGAAGGTCGCCGTCATCGGCTCCGGCCCGGCCGGACTCTCCGCCGCCGCGCAGCTGAACCGCGCCGGCCACACCGTCACGGTCTTCGAGCGCGCCGACCGTCCGGGCGGCCTGCTGATGTACGGCATCCCGAACATGAAGCTGGATAAGCGCGAGGTCGTGCTCCGCCGCATCGAGCTGATGGAGAAGGAAGGCATCAAGTTCATCTGCAACGCGAACGTCGGCGAGAACGTCGAGCCGCAGCTCTTCCTGAAGGAATTCGATGCCACGGTGATCTGCACCGGCGCAACCCAGCCGCGCGATCTCCCGATCGAAGGGCGTCAGCTGAAGGGCATCCACTTCGCGATGGAGTTCCTCACCGCGAACACCAAGGCCGTCCTCAACGGCGGCGCCGAGCACACCCCGATCTCCGCCCGCGGCAAGGACGTCTTCGTCCTCGGTGGCGGCGACACCGGCACGGACTGCGTGGGCACGTCGATGCGCCACGGCTGCAAGAGCCTCGTGCAAGTGGAGATCCTCCCGAAGCCTCCGACCGAGCGTGCGGCGGATAATCCGTGGCCGGAGTGGCCGAAGACCTACAAGATGGACTACGGCCAGGAAGAAGCGGCCGCGCGCTTCGGCGCCGACCCGCGTGTGTACCTGACGACGGTGAAGAAGTTCATCGGCGACGAGAAGGGCCACGTGAAGGAGCTCGTGACCGTCGAGATCAAGTGGGAGAAGAACGAGAAGGGTCAGTTCGTGCCCAAGGAAGTCCCAGGCAGCGAGAAGACGCGGCCCGCTCAGCTGGTGCTGCTCGCCCTTGGCTTCCTCGGACCCGAGCAGGCGCTGCTCAAGGAGCTCAAGCTGGAGTCCGACCCCCGCTCGAACATCAAGGCGGAGCACGAGAAGTACACGACCAACATCAAGGGCGTGTTTGCCGCCGGCGACTGCCGCCGCGGCCAGAGCCTCGTGGTCTGGGCGATCAACGAGGGCCGCGGCGCGGCCCGCGAGTGCGATCGCTACCTGATGGGCACGACGGATCTGCCGTAAGGCGGTCCCCGCAAGAAAACGCCGACCTCCGCCAAAATCCGCGGAGTCGGCGACCGCGGCCTGCGGCAGACTGGGAGCATGCACTCCTGGTCGAGCGGCCTGTCGCCGCATCCCGGCCCCGCTCTCCCGCGGGGTCAGGCCTTGCTCAATGATCCGTTGCTCAACAAGGGCACGGCTTTCACCGAGATCGAGCGCGACGCCCTCGGCCTGCGGGGCCTGCTACCCGCCCGCGTCTTCACCCTCGCCGAACAGGCCGCTCGAGTCCTCGAGAACCTCCGCAAGATCAAGGAGCCGCTCGATCGGTACGTCTTCCTGACCAATCTTCAGAACCGAAACGAGACGCTGTTCTACAAAGTCATCACGGACCACCTCGAGGAGATGGTCCCGCTGATCTATACGCCCACGGTGGGCCAAGCGTGCCTGCAGTTCGGCGTCATCTTCCGGCGCCCGCGCGGTCTGTACGTCTCGATCCATGACCGGGGCCGCGTCGCCGAGGTCCTCGCTCACTGGCCATTCAACGACATCCGCATGATCGTCGTGACCGACGGCGAACGAATCCTTGGCCTGGGCGACTTGGGTGCACTCGGGATGGGTATCCCGATCGGCAAGCTGTCCCTCTACACCGCGTGCGCGGGTGTGCACCCCGCCTACACCCTGCCGGTGATGCTCGATGTTGGCACGAACAACGCGACCCTGCGCGAGGATCCTTTCTACATTGGCCTGCGCCAGCCGCGCTGCACGGGAGCGGAGTACGACGCTTTTGTGGATGAATTCGTGGACGCCGTGAGGCACGTATTCCCCCGTGCCTTGCTGCAATGGGAGGACTTCGGCAACACGCACGCCTTCCACCTCCTGCAGCGTCACCGCCAGCGGATCTGCAGCTTCAACGACGACATCCAAGGCACGGCGGCGGTCGCACTCGCGGGACTGATCGGAGCCCTCCGGATCACCGGTGGAGCGCTGCGCGACCAGCGTCTCCTCTTCCTTGGTGCGGGCGAGGCCGGAACCGGGATCGCCGACCTCTTTGTCGCGGCGCTTCGCGATGAAGGAGTGCCCGAGCACGAAGCCCGCACGCGCTGCTGGTTCATCGACTCCCATGGCCTCGTCGTCCGCTCGCGCTTGGCCGGGCTCGCGCCTCACAAGGTGCCGTATGCCCATGACCTCCCCGCGGTGCCACGCCTCGACGAAGCCCTCGAAGCGTTCCAGCCGACGGCGCTCATTGGGGTGTCGGGGACAGCGCAGGCATTCACCCAGCCGATCCTTGCCCGCATGTCCGCTCTGAATCGGCGCCCGATCATCTTCGCGCTCTCGAATCCCACCTCAAAGGCGGAGTGTACCGCCGAGCAGGCCTACGGATGGAGCGAAGGCCGAGCGATCTTCGCCAGCGGCAGCCCCTTCGCGCCGGTTACCTGCCACGGCCAGACCATTACCCCGGGACAGGGAAACAACGTGTACATCTTCCCCGGCATCGGCCTCGGCGCGCTCATCAGCGATGCCCGCGAAGTCAGCGACGCCATGTTTCTCATCGCTGCCCGCACCCTCGCGCATTTGGTCACGCCCGCGGACCTCAGCCAGGGCCGCGTGTATCCTGCGCTGTCCCAGATCCGCGAGGTTTCGCGGGAGATCGCCATCGCCGTCGCCGCCGAGGCCTACGATAAGGGTCTGTCGCGCAGCATGCCCCCGACCGATCTCCGCACCGCGGTGCAGGAGGGTGTGTTCGAACCCCAGTACGTGCCGTATGTCTGACCCGCGGCCGACATCCGGAGTCAGCATCGCTTCAGTACCCTTTTTAAGGCACTGTGACGCTCTCTGGGAGAAATCCGGCTGCAGCGTATCCGGATGAGCTTACTCTGAGCGCCTTGACCCATAAAGTCGGCCAAATCATGGTCGTCGTATGGGTCGGGTGGATTCTTCCCCCGCGAAATACGTTATTCCCCAATCTGCAAGGCACTTAGGCTGGCTCTTAATCGAGCGAGCTGGGCGCACAGTTCTAGTATTCGCGGTCGGGCTGCTGGTGGCTCGACACCTCGGCCCCGCCTCGTTGGGCACGCTAAGCGTAGCGCTCGCGCTGATCACACTTCTGTCAGGTTGGGTGCAGTTCGGTCTCGATGGCGTCCTCTCGCGCGATGTGTTACTGGATCCGGAGCGGGCGAGTGAGCGGATCGCCAGCGCCGCGGTTCTGCGATCAATCGTCGGACTCGCGGCGTGGGGCTTGGTCCTGTCAATCGCGTGGGCGACGGCGCCGAGTCATGGCACCGAGGCGCTCCTTTTGTGGGTACTGAGTCCCTTGGTCTTACTGCCCTCACTGATGCTGCCGGATATCTGGCTGAGAGCGCGCCTACACGGCCGAACCGCCGCCGCCGCACAGTTGATGGCCGCGGCGTTCGGCGCGGTCCTGCGCGTGACGTTTGTTGCGGTCGACGCACCTCTCTCCGCATTCGCCGCCGCTACCGTTATCGAGGGCTTGGCGGCGGCGTGGCTCGTCCACTTGCTCGCGCGCCGCGAAGGGCTCCGCGCGCCGTGGCGGCACGCGCGTCGCGCAACGGTTCTTCAGCTTGCACGAGAGTGTTGGCCTCTAGCGCTCTCGGGCGTGGCCGTGGTTGTTTACATGAAAATCGACGAGCTCATGCTCCGTCTCCTGCTTGGTCCAGCGGAAGTCGGTTGGTACACCGCCGCCACGCGTTTCACCGAGATCTGGTTTTTTCTCCCCGCCGCCATCGCCTCGAGCCTGCTGCCGCGCTTGATCGAAGCGCGAGGATCCAGCGCAGACGAAAGCCGCCGCGAGTGGCAGCGTTCGTACGACCTCCAGGCCAGCACCGCGTATGCGATCGCGCTGCCGCTTTCGCTGGCCGCTCCCTGGTTGATCACTCTCGCCTACGGGCCCGACTTCGGGCCTTCGGCACCCGTCATGGTCGTGCACGTCTGGTCGCTCGTATTCGTCTTTTTGGGCGCCGCTCGCGGCCAGTGGCTTGTTCAGCAAGGTCATGGTCTCTTTTACCTCTTCGCGACTCTGACCGGGGCCGGGCTAAACATTGGCCTGAACTTCGTCACTATCCCGCGATGGGGCGGCGTCGGCGCGGCCCTCTCTACACTGGTCTCCTTTGCGGTCGGAGCTTGGTTGAGCGGCTACGCCTATCGGCCCATCCGCGCCACCGCCTCGCAACAGAGCCTCGCGCTAGCGGTACCGTTTCGAATTCGTGAGGTCGTTCGTTCGCTATGAGTAGCGTCATACTTCGCCTCCGCAGCCGCATCAAACGCCTCCGCCGAGCTGCGTTTGAGGCCGTTGGATCTGCACGCTATTCGCGCCCTGCACTACACCAGCTCGACCAACGTCTGGAGCGGCACATCAATTTAGATCACGGTTTCTTCGTCGAAGCCGGAGCCAACGACGGGTTTTCCCAAAGTAACACGTACTACCTCGAGCGCTTCCGCGGCTGGACCGGGATTTTAGTCGAGCCGATTCCTGAGCTCGCGGCCGAGTGTCGCCTAAATCGGATGTCTCCGGTCTTGGAAGCCGCGCTCGTCGCCGACGACCTGATCGCAACATCCGTAACCTTACACTGTGCCGGTCTCATGTCCACCGTCGCAGGTGCGCTAGGCGATGCAGAGGTCACGCGACGCCACATTGAGACCGGCCTTGCCGTGCAGAGACTTCGGAGTTCTCGCACCCTCCAAGTCCCGGCGCGAACGCTCTCGTCGCTCCTCGACGAGCAGCGCATCGACCGGGAGATCGATCTTCTTAGCCTCGATGTCGAAGGCGCCGAGCCGCAGGCGTTGCGCGGATTGGATCTCCGCCGTCATTCGCCACGCTGGATTTGCGTCGAGGCCAGAGACCCGAACGAGATCCATCGCTTGCTGGACCGAACGCATCAGCTGGAGGAGACGCTCACCGATCTAGGCACGCACCGCGACCTGCTCTATGCGCGCCGCTGAGTCTACTCGTACGGATCCGGTCATTCCGGTCGTCCTCTTCGCCCACGCTCGCCCACAACACCTGCGGCACGTCCTCGCGTCACTCCGGGAAAACAAAGTCCCCCGCATCGTCGCTTACTCAGACGGTGCGCGTACTCAGGCCGAGGCTGAGCGAGTGGAGGAGGTACGACGTTTGCTGCGCGAGGTAGATTGGGCGGATCTGACCTTGGTCGAGCGTGCACAAAACCTCGGGCTCGGACTTAACGTCCGCTCCGGTGTCGGAGAAATCGCGACCCACCATGCCGCCTTCATCGTCTGGGAAGATGATCTCGTCGCAATCTCTGGCACTTACGACTGGCTTTGCACGGCCCTCAAGGTGCACGCCGACAGTCCTCAGATCATGAGCGTATCGGCGTGGACACATCCCCGGATCACTCCACCCCACCTCGAAGGAAATCCGTACCTCGATGCCCGCGCCGAGTGCTGGGTGTGGGGAGCATGGTCTCGCTCCTGGGAGGGTATGGAATCCGGTACCGCACGCGAAAAACAGCATCGTGCACGGCTCCGTGGGGTCGCCCCAGATGCCTACGGGGCGGATCTCCCCGCCATGGCCCGCGACGAGGCGCGCCGTAACCTCTGGGCAGTTCGGTGGCTCTACCACCATCTTGAACATGGCGGCCTGTGCCTTCGCCCACCGCACAGTCTCGTGGAGCACATTGGCTTCGATGCCCATGCTTCAAACGCCGCTGCCGCGCTGCGCTGGCGCAACCCTCCACTCCTTCCCAATCCACCGCGCACCGTGATCCCCGAACGTCCGGCGGAGCATCCAGGTTGCCGAAGTCTGTGGACAAACGCGACGCGGCACGAGCGACCCTTTCTCCCCAGACTCAAGCGGCTCGTGCGCGGGTTAGTGCCTCGCGCCCTCTTCGACGCCTACCAGCAGCGCTTTCGTCGAGTCCGTTGGGAGGGCGATTTCTCCTCTTGGGCCGCGGCCAAGGCCGTCGCAACAGGCTACGATGCGCCCGAGATCCTTCAGCGCGTCACACGCGCCACGCGCCGCGTCGTGGAACGGCAGGCTGGGTTTGAACGAGATGGCGTCACGTTCGCCTACGCTCCGGAACCTTGGTCTGCGTTACCGCTAATCCGTCGTGTCGCTGCGGAGGCCGACGGCCAGCTTCATCTCATTGATGTCGGAGGCTCGCTTGGCAGCACCTACCATCCGCACCGTGAGGTCTTGCGGGAAATCGGATCTGTCCGTTGGTCCGTCATCGAACAACCCTCTTTCGTCGCAGTAGGGAAGCGAGCTTTTCAAACCGACGTCTTACGTTTCCACGAGACCGTCGCTGCCGCCCTCTCCGACGCGGGCCGTCCGCCCGACGCCGTCCTCCTCAGTAGCTCTCTCAGTTACCTGCCGGATCCTCTGCGCGCGCTCGCGGAGTTGGTTGCGCTACGGCCCCGTCTGGTGCTGATCGACTGCACCCTATTCTCCACCACGGGACGAGCCCGGCTCACGTTACAACAGGTTCCACCGTCGATCTATCGCGCAAGCTACCCATGCTGGTTTCTCGACCCGGAACCGATCCTAACGCTGCTCTCCGAATCCTATAATCTGATTCACGATGCGGATGAATCCGCGCCACCTCCTCGCGGCGCTCGCTTTCGATCCTTGTACTGGAGGAGGAGAGATACCACATGAGCCTGATCAACGAAGTCCTGCGCGAACCCGAATTTCGGGACCAACCTCTCGTTTTGGTCGACGTTGGCGCAGCCGGTGGAATCCACGCCCGTTGGCAACGCTTAGCTCCTTGGGCGATTGGTGTAGGCTTCGAGCCAGATGCACGCGACTCCGCTACACTGGAGCACAGCTCCGGGCATTTTCGACGCTGGGTACTCGGACGTCATCTCGTCGCTCCCCATGCTGCGAACGGAACCCAACTCCTGTACCTAACCCGATCGCCGCAGTGTTCCAGCATGCTGCCTCCCCGGCCCGAAGTCCTCGGCCGCTGGGCATTCGCGCACCTATTCAGCGTGGAACGCACGGCGGACCTGCCAGCGAAAACCCTCACCCACGCACTCGCAGAACAGGGCATTGGCCACATTGACTGGCTGAAGTGCGATACTCAGGGACTCGACCTCGCAATCTACCGCAGCCTCCCGAAGGCCTGGAGGGAACAAATGTCCCTCTTCGAATGCGAACCGGGGCTGATCGATGCGTACTCGGGCGAGGACAAGGTGGGAGAGGTGCTGCAAGCAATGGAATCAGAACCTTTCTGGCTGACCGAGTTCACCGTTGGCACGGCCGTGAAAGGCTCGCCCGAGCGACTAGAGAAGGCGCTGGGACGCCGGGGCGCCCGTTGGGCTCGCCAGCTAGGTCCCACCGCACCCGCATGGGCCAATCTCTGCTTTGTCCGTGAGCCCGCCTCATCAGGCTCCGCGATGACCCGACGTACCCTTCTCGTCGCATGGCTGTGTTCAACCCTCATCGGACAGCACGGACATGCCCTCGAATTGGCTGAGCATGGTCGGCAACACTACGGCAACTCCCTCTTTCCCCGCCTTGCGCGGGCCAGCACCTTCCGCTTGCGTGCCGCGATGCTCCTTAATCTACCGAGCTCGCTGTGGCGGCGGTGGCGGCGCTCCGGCTAAATGAACCATTACTGCACGTACTTCGACCGCGGCTTCCTCGTGCAGGGCGTGGCCCTGTGGCGTTCAGTCGCCCGGCACGATCCCGATGCGGCGCTCTGGGTGCTCGCGCTGGATGACGAGACGGCAGATGCGTTGCGGGCACTCGGCGACACATTCCTCCGCGTCGTGCCGTTGGCGGAGCTGGAGGCGGCGGATCCGGAACTGCTCGCCGTGCGGAGCCAGCGGTCCTGGCCCGAGTACCTGTTCACACTCTCACCTTGCTGGCCACGGTGGATCCTCTCGACCCAACGCTACGTCCGCCGAGTCACCTACCTCGACGCAGATCTGGCCTGCTTCAGCCGACCCACCGGGATGTTCGCGGCGATGGAAGCCGCCAACGCGAGCGTCATGATCACCTCCCACCGCTTTCCTGCGTGGCTGAAACACTACGAACGGCACGGCACGTTCAACGTGGGGGTGCTCAGCTTCGCGAACGATCAGACCGCGCGACAGCTGCTCGACGAATGGCGCACAGAGTGCCTCGCGTGGTGCCACGATCGCGTGGAGGGGCAACGCTACGCGGACCAGGGTTACCTCAATGCCTGGCCAGAGAAACTGGGCCAGCGTCTTCTCGTCCTGAATGACCCAGGCGTGAACGCCGCACCGTGGAACTGGGCGGGCTCCACGTATCGCATTCCTCCCTCGAAGACAGCGCCTCTCCAAGTTGACGGATGCCCGCTCGTCTTCTTCCACTTCGCCCGGTTTCGTCCGCTCGCCGGGACGTGGCTGTGGGAGTCGGGCCAGCTCGACTATGGGATCATGCCGGAGCGTCTCAGGTCGGCGCTGTACGGTGCCTACTGGTGGCTGCTGGTGGCGGCACAGGCGGAGTTACGCTCGGCGCGACCGAGCGGCGGGTTTGAACTGCGAACGGCACGGCTGGGTCGCTCCGCATGGCGCAGCCTGCCGTTGCGCGCGATCTTCGGCGGAACGTGGATTCGCCTCGGCGGGCACTTCCTCAATCTCCGCGCCGGACTAGGCCGCTTCTCTGGCCGCGCGTTGGCATGTCTCCGCAGTTGGTTCGGGAGGAGCCGTTAACCGCGCCTCGGCGCGCCCGCTACCACCTCCGGGCACACCACTTTACCACGGGATTTTCCTTGGACGGTTCGGGAGGGAGGGCGTTGGATGACGCAATGCCCCAGACCCCTTCCGCTCCGATGTCATCGCCGCGCACGAACCCTCCTTCGTCAGGCCGTCTTCATTCGCTGGTCGCCATCATCACCGGCGGCGGCTCGGGTTTCGGCGAGACCATCGCCCACACGTTTTGCCGCGAAGGCGCCAGCGTCGTCGTGGCCGATCGCAACGCCGAAGCCGCTGATCGCGTCGCCCACGCTCTCCGCTCCGCGGGCGGTGAGGCCCTCGCCGTCACGATGGACGTCACCGTCTCTGCGGATTTCGCGCGGCTGGTCGCCGAGACGCTGACCCGGTTCGGGCGCATCGACGTCATGGTCAACAACGCCGGCATCAGCCACTCCAACCAGCCGATGCTCTCCGTGTCCGAAGCCGAGTTCGACCGCCTCTACCAAGTGAACGTCAAGAGCATCTACCTCTCGGCGACCCACTGCGTACCCGTCTTCCGCCGCCAAGGTGGCGGCTCCTTCATCAACATTGGTTCCACCGCCGCCGTCCGCCCACGCCCCGGCCTCTCCTGGTACAATGGCACCAAGGGCGCCGTCGTCCTGCTCACCAAGTCGCTCGCCGTCGAACTCGCTCCCGACCAGATCCGCGCCAACTGCATCAATCCAGCCATCGCCGAGACACCGCTCCTCACCACGTTCATGGGCACGGCGGACACACCGGAGAACCGGGCCCGCTTTCTCGCCAGCATCCCGCTCGGTCGCCTCTGCCAGCCATCCGATGTCGCCAACGCCGCCCTGTTCTTCGCTGATCCGGCATCGGCCTTCGTAACCGGCTCCTGCCTGGAGGTAGATGGCGGGCGCTGTATTTGATCATTTGATACTTAAATCCGCGAATCGCGGGGTGGATTTCATGCCCTGATGATTCGATGTTTCATTCTCACGCCAGCCCGACTCCGATTGCCATGCGCTTCGACCTTCCTGAATCGTTCCCACTTTACGTTGCCAACCGACCCGAGTCACCGAATCGCGATCTGGCGGTGAAGGACAAGTTCACGGGGGAAACGGCGACGCGGGTGGCCCTGGCGGACCCGGCGACGATCGACCGAGCGATCGCTGCCGCGGTCGCGGCGGAGGCCCCGATGCGCCGCCTTCCGCCGGACGTCCGGAAGTCGGTGCTCGATCACTGCGTCACGCGCTTCACCGCCCGCGCCGAGGAGTTGGCCTGGGCCCTGTGCGTTGAAGCCGGCAAACCGATCCGGGATAGCCGCGGTGAAGTCACGCGGCTGATCGACACGTTCAGCATCGCGGCGCAGGAGTCCGTGCGCATCGGTGGCGAGGTGATGAACTTGGAGCTTTCGCCGCGCACGCGTGGCTACCGCGGTTCTTTCCGCCGCGTACCGATTGGGACCTGCTCGCTGATTTCGCCTTTCAATTTCCCGCTCAATCTCGCCGCCCACAAGATCGCTCCCGCGATCGCCGCCGGATGCCCATTCGTCCTCAAGCCAGCCAGCCGCACTCCGCTCGGCGCCTTGCTCATCGGCGAAGTGCTGGCGGAGACCGCTCTGCCGCCCGGAGCCTTCTCCATTCTGCCCTGCCACCGCGAGGGCGCCGAGCTCTTCACCACGGATGCGCGTTTCAAGCTGCTCAGCTTCACCGGATCTCCCGAGGTGGGTTGGGCGCTAAAGGCCCGCGCCGGCAAAAAAAAGGTCGTCCTCGAGCTCGGTGGAAATGCCGCCTGCATCGTCGAGCCAGACTGGACCGACCTCGACGACGCCGTGCGCCGCATCACCTTTGGTGCATTCTTCCAGTCCGGTCAGAGCTGCATCAGCGTACAGCGCATCCTGATCCATGAGTCGATCTATGCGACGGTGCGAGACCGCCTCGTGCAGAGCGCCGCGGCGCTGGTCGCGGGGGATCCCAAGCGTGAGGAGACGTTCATTGGACCCATGATCGCGGAGGCGGAAGCGCAACGCTTGGAGTCGTGGATCGAAGCCGCGCAGCGGGCCGGCGCACGCGTGCTCTGCGGAGGTCGCCGAGACGGTGCCTTGCTGGCGGCCACCCTGCTGGAAAACGTCCCGGCGGGCCTGCCACTCTGTGCGCAGGAGGCCTTCGGGCCGGTCGCGGTCTTGACGCCCTATTCCACCTTCGATGAGGCCCTGGCGCTGGCGAATGCGAGTGCGTATGGTCTGCAGGCCGGCATCTTCACCCGCGACCTCTACAAGGTACAGCAGGCCTGGGACGAACTGGAAGTCGGCGGCGTGGTGATCGGGGACGTACCCTCGTTCCGCGCCGACAACCAACCCTATGGCGGCGTGAAGGACAGCGGTCTCGGCCGCGAAGGCGTCCGGTTCGCGATCGAGGACATGACTGAAATCCGCTCACTCGTCGTTCGGACGCCGCCCACCCGCGCCTGATTCGAGGCCCCCGGCTTGACCCGAAGCGGCTCCTGATTATCGCTTTCCGTAATGCCACTCGAAT
>Ga0315904_10009676_pt1 | contig 12561 bp, 10 predicted proteins | sample LakEriMetagenome_6_FD_203529 | JGI IMG/M metagenome (GOLD analysis project Ga0315904, IMG submission 203529) | Freshwater fungal communities from buoy surface, Lake Erie, Ohio, United States - Buoy 12 MA120 | ecosystem: Environmental > Aquatic > Freshwater > Lake | place: USA: Lake Erie, Ohio...
TGACGAAGCTAGCAAACAACATGACACTTCGCAGTCATGAAAAGAGCTTTTTCGAGTCCTGCAAACGGCAAGACCTCGTTCTCGACCAATCGGTTTGGGCAGCTGATAAAGGCAGTGCGTGTGGCTTCTGGAAGGTCTCAAGTCGAACTGACGGACTCACTGGGCGCCTCGGCCGCGAGGCTTTGCGCAGTCGAGCGCGGCAGACAGATTGGGCCGAGCAAGGACTATGTGAGTCGGCTTACAAGTTTCCTGGGCGCCACCCGCGAACAGGCCATCCTGCTGGAGAGGGCTGCAGCTCGCGATGCGGTGCTACTGGAATCCAAGCGGCGTGATTTCAGCTTGGACGAACAGAGGTTCTTGTCGGCATGCCTGGATGCAGCCGTGCTCCTGAGTCCTCAAGACCTGGAGGTCATTGGTAAGAGCATTGAAGACCAGGTAGCGACTCGGATGCGGCTGATGCGCATGGGTGGGCAACCGACGTTTGTCGAGACCGGGGGCGGGTCTTGAGGATGCTCCCGCATGCAGGACCTACTGCCATTGCTTTGGTGGGCAGCAGAGCGCTTCATTCTTCGATCCATCGCTGCTCGATCAACAGGGCGATATCGGCACTGTCATCCAGCGACAGAGCAGCAAGACCAATGCGGGCGCCTGAGGTGCGTTCCACCACGCTCTGCGACGAGGAGGCAGCCATGACCTAAGAAAAACGGCGAGAACCCTTTTCAGAGTCCCCGCCGGCAAGCTCGGGCAAAAAACCCAAGCAATCACACGTTAATCATAAGCCCTGGCTTCCCGGCGTCAAGGCAGCGACTGCTGCCCCAAGGCCCGCCTTCGCCTTTCGAAGGCTCGATTTGTGGCCACTTCTAGCTGGCCGGGAGACCATTCATGTCTGAAGGATTCGACGAGCGCGCCTGGTTGCGTGCGAACACAGCGCAGGCTGTCTATGCTGGTACCAATGCAGCGTGCGGCGGGGAGCGCGGTTCGCCATCGCTCCCCGTCACAAACATACGCAAAGTCCGCCAAATCGTCACGGTGAGCGGCCGCGGAGTCAGGGGCTACTTTCCCGGCAAGAAGGCCGAGGGGCGTGCCAGGTTTGAGAGCTTGATTGAGGAAGACGCGCTGCGCGTACTGGAGATAGCGCGTTGCGTGATCTCATATGAAACCCAACCGCTCGTATTGGTGCTCAACGACAGTGAGGGACAGTTCACCTATACCCCTGACGTCGCTGTTCGAACGCAGGAGTGCGAAGTCCACTTCCTGGAGGTCAAGCCCGAACCATCAGCGCTGAGCAACAAGAGCATTAGCAGGCTGAAACGGGTACTGAATGCGATTCGGCCTACCCAGCACCGACTGTCCATCCTGTTCGAGAACGACGTGCGCCGTGGCGGGTTGCAGGAGGAACTGAAGAGTCTCATGAGATTGCGCCCGCACTCAGGAAGGCCACCGTCAAATGTTGACCACAGCCGGTGGGACCCGTTGCAACGAGTCGTGGCTGACGAACAGACAGCAGCGCGTTGGGCAGCCGCTCAGGACGCCTGCGACCAACTGCTCACGCGCGTCTTGCGCCGTGACCCTGGCGATCCGTTGGCCGCGGTCGGTGTGTGAGGAGGTAACCATGATCGCATTCAGAAAGGGCCAAGTCATCTGGCGCCACGACGTGGAGTGGGAAGTCGTTCGTTCAGAGGAACTAGTTGCTGATGCTGGTGACACTCAAGAGACAAACGTCCTCATCGAGAACCGAGCCAGCGGCATGCGGGAGAAGAAGGACGTACTTGATCTGTTGGGAGAGTACGTCGCAGGATCGTTGAAGGTGGCTCAAGACAAATTCATGGACCTTCGGCGTGACCCGCCGAAAGTGTCAGAGGGACCACTACCGCCAACTGCATCCGATCCAGCAAGGCTGGAGACGATTCGGCGCGTTGACTACATCACGCGCCTGGAGAGAGAAGGTGCTTTCGGTGCCAATCGTCGTAACCTGGCCCAGAAGATCAAGGAAATCAGCATTGAACGCGGGGAACTGCGACCGCCGCATATATCGACGGTGTACAGGTGGTACAGGAAGTTTCGGGACAGCCTCAGGCAGGTTCGGGCAGTCACTTGCGCATTCGACAACCGCGGGGGTAAAGGTCGAGGCAGGTTGCAAGGCGAGGTAGAGGCCATCATTCTGGAGCAGATAGACGAGGTCTTTCTTGCCAAGAAGAGATCGAGCGCCGAGGAGGTGTTGGACGCCGTCATCCTGCAGATTGACAGGTACAACCTGTCGCAAGTGGCATCAAAGAGACTGACCAAGCCAAGCTTGCGAACCATCCAGCGCCGCTTGCGGGAGCTTTGCGCATTCGAGCTGGCTGTGGCCAGGTATGGACTGAGGGAAGCGGAGCGTCGGTTCGCAATGAATCTCGGAGCCAGACGGGTTTCGAGGATTCTGGAGATTGTTGAGATCGACCACTCCCCGATTGACTGTCTCGTTGTAGACGAAAAGGGCCGGGTCAGAGGCCGCCCGTGGGTCACCGTGGTGCTGGACCGCTACTCCCGAGTTGTATTGGGCTACCACCTATCGCTTGCTGGCCACGGAACAGAAGCCGTGTTCGAGGCCATTCGACATGCGCTGATGCCCAAGACCTATCTCAACGGCAAGTACAACGATCTGGAACTGAATTGGTTCGCGTTTGGCTGGCCCGAGCGGGTAGTCATGGACAACGGACGGGAGTTTCACGGCAAAGCGGTCGTGAGCGCGTTGATCGAGATCGCAGTGCTAGCCGAGTTTGCTTCATCCAATGAGCCCAACGACAAGCCGCATGTGGAGAGGTTCATCAAGACACTGAACTACTGCTTCATCCATCGGCTTCCCGGAACGACGCTTGCGAGCGTCGATGAGCGTGTCGGCTTCAAGGCGGAAGAGGAAGCCATTCTCACGCTCGAGAAATTGGACCGGTTGATCCACAACTGGATCTGCAACAAGTACCACCTTCGACCGAATGGAGGGCTCCATGGCCGAAGTCCTGCAAGCGTGTGGAGAGAGAGTGCCGCTGCCAATCCACCTCAGCTGAAGATGAATGCAGGCGATCTGGAGATCGTGTTCTCAAGGACAACTCAGTCGAGCATTCAGAACGACGGGATCGATCTCAACACCTTCAAGTTCGTCAATGAAGAGCTGCTCATGTTGAGGCGACTGTTGCCAAGCAAGGAGAGAGTGGACGTCAGGTGGCCCGCGCACGATGCTGGTCACATCTGGGTCTGGGATAGCCTGAACAACAGGTATCTCAAGGTGCCCAACAAGGATGAATCTCTAGCTGGGTTGACTGTCGATCAGGCCAAGGCCGCAATGAAAGCACTGGCAGACGATGGCAGTGAGTATCGAGCGGTCGCCGCAACGGCTGCGGAAACACACCAGGCCATCCTGAACGAAGCAATGAATGCCAAGAAGCTTTCTGCGCGCAGAAAGGCGGCCAAGCATGGCAATGTGACCAGCAAGCAACCTCGCGAGCAAGACTCAACTCCAGAACCACAAGATGCCTCCACGACTGCCGCGCAGAGTTTCCTCGACCAGTACACCGAAGAGAAACCTGACGAACCTGGATTTGCGTTCGAACTCCCACAAGAGGAGGTCCAGCAATGACTGCTACTCAAAGAACGGAAGGGCCTGACGGAGCGGTAGCCGTAGATTGCTCACAGGTGACGCGGGCGATGCGTCGCGTGTTCATCCAGTTACCGCATGTTGTGCGGGCGCAGAACAGGATGGGTGAGTTGTTGACGCATCAATGCAAGGGCGAGGAGCCAGAACATCTGCTGATTACGGGTGAGGCGGGCGTCGGCAAGAGCTTCTTGCTCAAGAAGTTCCGCGAGAAGCACCCGCCAGTGGAGCACTCACGGTTTAGAGAGATACCGGTGCTCTATACCGAAGTGCCCGCGGCTTGCTCAATCAAGAAGCTGGCTGGAGAGATGTTGCACTCGATGGGTTCGCCTTTCTGGAATAGAGGGACGGAGGCAGACCGCACACACCAGCTCTTGACGCTGTTGAGGGAGTGCAGGGTCAGACTGGTCGTCCTGGATGAAGTCAATCACTTGGTCGAGCGTGGAAAGGCCGCTACGCACTACGCCGTTGGCGACTGGATCAAGCAACTCACGGACAAGGCAGGCATCTCGTTCGTTCTGGCGGGCACGCCGACGGCTCGAGTACTGCTCTTGACCAATGCGCAGATCCGCAGTCGATTCGGCGAGGACATTGCCATTGAACCGCTGAGGTTGTCGTCACCCGGGGATGTGCGGACCTTCAGGAACACGCTGAGGATCTTTCAGAGCTTGCTGAGCGGGATGGACAGCGTGGACTTCACCGAGAAAGACATGCTGCGGAAGTTCGGGTACGCCACCGGAGGCAGGTTGCGCGCGTTGGTAGACCTGCTGGTGCGGGGGGTGGAGATCGCCAGCGAGAGTAACCCCCCATCGTTGAGCATGCTTGCCCTGGAACGCTCTTTCACAGAAGTGCTTTTTCCAAGAGCACCGAAGGGGCGAAACCCGTTCAACGGGGAGTTCAACGGCAAGCCGCTGACCGCACTAGGTGAGCCCTTTGGGCCTGAGCGCAAGTAGGGGGAGCACATCGTGGACATTGAAACGGAAGATGAATGCCGCGCGCCACTTTTACGCAGAGCTATGAGGCCAGATGAGTGGAGCGAGGACTACCTGCTCTCATTGGTCAAGATGCACCAGATCGGCGCGCCCTGCTCCAAGGATCTTGACCTGATCAGAGGATGGCTGGACAGTTCTAACCCGAAGGATCTGGCTGAGGCAGTCGTCAACAGGGATGGAGGATGGCGAACTGATGTAGGGCGCCCGAAGTATGGAAGCCAGCCACTTCCTCGTTGGGCCAGCGTGCTTCGCTCAAAGGCCATTCGGTATTGCCCGGTGTGCTTATCCCAGGACGAATACCTCAGGAGCCGTTGGCGCATTCCCTCATTGCTTGTGTGCTCCTTGCACGGTTGTTACCTCAAGGACGATCTGAAGGAGCCGGTGCTGACCGCAACACAAAAGGGTGAACGGGTGCTGGTTCGAGCCAAGGCTAACAAAGCGGCCTTGCTGAAGGGAACCGTGTATTGTTTGCCTGAAGAACACAAGATCGTCACGGCAATCTGGGGCCCCTTTGAGCAGGCGGCCAGCACCAGCCACAAGCCGATGCAAGACGACGAGTTGGGTGAGTTGTTGGCTTGGACCCTGCTGGCATGGAGAGTGGTCGAGAGCGTGGCGCTTGCTCACGTGAAGATTGTCCAGAGGGAACAGGCGATAGGGCGGCTTCCCAGCATGGCCAGGCTCTTCAAAGAGTTTGGCCTGACGGTCTCACCCGACAGGGCAGGTATCGTGAGGTTTCTGAAGGGATTGCGACACAACGTCCACTTCATGACTGCCTATAGAACGTTCCGCTATCTGCTCAATGCAGAGCAGACCCGACAAACGGTGATGGGACATCTACCGCTCCAAGAACTCCAAGAGCTTTGTGTGGCAGCAGCGCCCAGACCTGGAGGGCGCGCAAATCCCGGAGAGGTGGCATTTCCGGAGGAAATGGCGAGGGGAATGTCACGAGTACAGGTCATGGCGTTGCTCGGGGCGAGCGAGAGTGCCGTCAACCATTGGATGAGCAATGGATGGCTTCCAAATGTGGAGACGCGAACTTTTGGCAACAAGCGGCTGCTCTTCATCAACAAGACTGACGTTCAACGCCTGAGAAGCAGGCTCGCGTCACTGATATACGTCGAGGAGTTCATCGCCGAGCACATGATTGACTGGCCGACGTACTACGGGCTGCGAGCAGGGAAAGTCCTTGATCCCGTTATCGTCGGGGGCCGTCGATACGTGTCTCGCCACCAGCTTTCCGCGCTGATTAGCCAACTAGAGTTAGTGTGCTCGCCGAAACCGGCTGGGTTGCTGATTGATTTGCCACTTTTCGGGCAGCCTACACGAGGGTTGTGTCAAACAGTGCAGACCTACGCAGCGTTGGTTCGTGCCGCGCTGTCGGGGAAGTTCCCCGTTTACAGAACGCTGGACAGTTCTGGATTGACGGCCTTCCGAGTGGGAAAAGAGGCGCTAGCGTGGCTGCACACCGAAGGACTGGTTGCAATGCGTCAGGTCCGGCAGTCCGGTCTTCGTGACGCGAGGCAGCTCGATCTTCTGGAGGCCTGACCTTGAGTGGAGGGTGTCCGTCGTCTCCTAGTCGGTCGCGCACACGGCACAGATTCCAAGAGCTATCGACAACTGCTTTCGAGCAGTTGCTAGTTCGGCCTCCACGACGGGCCGGAGAGCTTGCCAAGGGCCATTGGCTCAGGGTGGCACACGAAAACGGCTTGAGGCGGCCGGCATGGCTTCTCGGAACCGAATCTGTGTTGCCGCTTGATCTGGTCCACATCTGCCCGGCGTGTCTTCGGCAGCCACAGCCTGTGTGGCTGGAGCAGTGGAAAGACCGCACGCGTCCGTTTTGTGTGGAGCATCGGGCTTGGCTCGTTGACGAGTGTCCAGGGTGCAGCAGGCCGTTGCGCTGGAGCTCAGTGAGCTTCATGGCCTGTGGGTGCGGTCAGGATCTCCGGGAGATTGCTCCGCCCCCGTTGACGGAGGAAGTAGATCAGGCGCTGGTCAGTGATCGCGTACCGCTGACGGTCTTGACATGGCTGGGCGCGTTTCAACGGTACGGCCTGGCGGGCAAGCCGCTGAAGAAGGCCTCACGACAGCGCATGCGCGACGTCATCGAACACGTGACCGCTGGTGCCCAGATGGTCGCGCAGTGGCCCGCAGGGCTGTTTCGGGTACTGGACTCGAGGCGCCTTGGCGTGGATAGTTCATCTGGCTCTCTCGTGCTGATCAATGAAGCGTTCCCGGGGCTTGCCAAACGCATTGCCCAGATCAAGGACGTAGCTTGGCGAAACCTCATCACCAAGGGTCTCGGTGATTACGTGGCCTCTACCCGCAAGAGCACCGAGCTTGGCGTTCAAGCCATCGTTGGGCGGAATGACCCTGGGGGTCGACTGCCCACGGTAGCCAGGGTAGCCCGCATCATCGGCGTGCGCCCGCAGCGGCTTGCCGGCGCGCTTGATGCCCTGCCCGCGAGCGAGGGCCCGCGAAGGCAGACACAAGGTGGCCGTGTGCGCAGGCTCGTGACTGACACCGCCACACTGCAAGCCCGGCGTGCGCTAGCTGATGAAGTCACGAAGAAGGAAGCCGCAAGATTGATGGGCTTTACCGTGACGCGGCTTGAGGAGTTGGTCAAGGCCGGCCGGCTTCAAGAAACTCGAGGAAGGATGCATCGCAGTCAAGTGATCGCATTTCGTCAGCGTTTGTACCGCGCGGCAGAGGTGGGGACTCTTCCGCCGGACGCCATGAAGATGGAAGTGGGCCTGAGGTACTGGATACCCGTGGACCGCACAGTGCGCTTTCTGGATGCCGTCCATTCCGGCCACCTCTTGCTCTATCGTCTATCCCAAAGTGGTGGGGATACACAGCACTGGATGAGTCTTGCCCAAGTGCAGGCATGGGCATCCCGTACATCCTCTGAACGCACCTGCTTCACCGTCCCGGAGTGTGCCGATCGTCTTGGCCTCAAGCAGGAGGTCGTTTATCACCTGGTGCGTGTGGGCCTCATTGCAACTTCAAAGAATCGTCCAGCACGCCGAGAGGCGAAGGTCGTGACTGCCGATGCGCTGCATGAGTTCGAGCAGCAGTATGAAACCCTGGCAAGCGCAGCTGTCCGTGCTGGCTATGACCATCGTCGCGGGCTGGATTGGGCGCTTGCTAACGCGGTGTCGTTGGTTAGCGGACCTAGTGTGGATGGCGGCAGGCAGTACTTCGTACGTAGGGGCCGCACCTCATGAGGCGCTGGATAGACAGCGCAAGAAGGGATGCTGACTACGCGATCGCTCTTCGAGCCCAAAGTGCACGGGATCCTCGCCTATAGCGACGGTCGCCTCGTTCGATTGATTCGCACAAGGCTCAGGAACTCAGTCCGCCTGCTTCCTCAGAAACGCCGGAATCTCGATCTGATCCAAGTCCAGATCGGTTCTCTGGCTGCCCGGCCCAGCAGACTGACGCGACGGAGGCATCTCTGGCAGCACTAGCTCCAGTGCCTTGCACATTGTCAGGATGTGGCCCATCGGCTTGCCACGCCTCCAGAGCACGTAGCCCTTCCGCAACTCGGGCGAGCCGAACTCACCCGGCCACGTCGCCGTGAAGGACCAGAGTTCATCACCCGGCTGCATCGCTGACTTGACCTGGGTCCAAACCGCGTTCAGGTGGCCGAAAGGCACCTTGGGCACGGCGTTCAGCGGGTCTTGCACCAACTCCCTGGCCTCGATCTCGTCAACGGACAACCTTTCCAGGAGGTGCTGTGGCTTGACCTTGAAGATCGCCTCTTCCCGCTCGCGGGTCAGGCGCCGCTCATTCAAGAACTCGGCGCACTTCATCCACCAGGCGGCGGGCCAGAACAGCACCATGGCAATGACCGTCAACACGGGGGCGAGCACGCGGGCACGGATGCGGTACCAGAGCTTCTTTCTCTCCGGGTTCATCTCCTGCGCCAGGGACTCCACCCACTCGGGCTCTCGCTCGTCATGACGGTGGTGCCAGAGGTGAGCGCCACCCGACACGGCCAAGGTCAACACTCCGAGAGCCAGGTACAGCATCAGCACGGGGTAAAGCTGAAGCAATGATTCCAAAGAGTCGAGGGCCATGTGGTTCATCTCCGCTCCCCAGCTGACGATGAAGGCGTGCCCGACGAGCGAGGGTTGGCGAACACAGTCCTCGCCCCTGCCGCGTACCCCTGCGGCTTGGTGTCATCCGGCTCGGCCTCACCGTTGTGCCGCACCCAAGTGCGGCGGATCACTCCTTGCTCGAACTCGAGCATCTCGTCTCGCTCATGGACACTGTCGTACCCCATATGCCTGTAGCGCAGGCGTTGGCCCCGGGGGATGCGCAGGGTGCCGGTGTACCAATGGGCAAACACCCGTTCAGGGAAGCCCGGAAACACGGCCTCCAGACTGGCCTCTGTGCCGTCCACCAGCGTGCCGGTCAACTTCACCAGATACAGGCGCCCCGCCACGATCTCCCAGCCACCCACATAGCCACGCCACAGCGCGGTGCAGTTGGCCTGGAATTTCGGCGTCGTACCTCCCATGGCGAAGTAGTCGCCCAGTGGCTCGGTGCACATGCTCACGCCCTCGCCCTGGTAGCGCAGGTACTCACCTATCTGTGTAGTCATCGGAACATCACTCCCTCTGTTGGACCCGTTTTCTCGCGGTGCGTAACCCTGGGCTACGCCCCTTCGGAAGCCTCACCTGACAAACACCTGCCCCCGCAGATCGCGCTGCAGCACCCGCAGCAGCGCCGCCCAGTCCTCGTCATCACGGGCGGTGCAGATGGAGCTGGCCCGGTCGGCCACGATCTCCCGAGTGACCTGCACCACGTTGGCCTTGAGCCGGTAGTTGGCGCTGTAGCGAAGCGGCCCTCTGGAGAAGCTCACGTCCGCCGGAATGCGCTCGATGCGCACCTTGGGCGGCATGCGGATCTCCACCTCCTCGCGGTGGCGTGCCGAGACGCATGCACTCTCGAAGCGCCGGCCGCTGATGGGCCGACTGGTGGACATCCCCCTCAGGCGCCCGGGCGCCAACCCCACTGGAATGGCCATCGCACTCGGGCCCGGGATGTTGACCACGGGGTCGAGTTCGAAGGTGCTCCCCACCTTCCAAGGCTTGTCCAGGTCCAGCGGGTCGTCCACCTCGATGTCGCCCGTGCCGGTCTCGCCGAACCGGGACAAGTAGCCGCGGGCCAGGTCCTCGGCCTGCTTGCCCAGGTTGTCGAACTGGGCAGAGCGGGAATCCACCTCTTCCGAGCCCCCGTACACCGCCAGCGCAGAGCCCCAGACCTCGCCGGTGTCGATCACCTGCATCCAAGCCCGGGTGTGGGTGAAGTCGGTGGCGGGAGAAGACTTCGGCGTGCGGGCCACCTGGCCGGTGGCCGTGAGCAGCACGGGCTTGTCCATCACCTCGTCCGGAAGCGTCCCCATGGGAGCAAAGCGGGCGGTGGAGTCCAGGTACAGGTTCAGGCTCGGGACGTAGGTGATGACGTGGTTGAAGGGGGTGAGCAGCGTGAGTTCGGGCAGCCGCATGGCACGGCCAGAGTTGACGAGGGCTGGGCTGCTGGCAATGCCCACGGACCTCAGCAGCGCCTCCAGCAGGACGACGTGGTCCTTGCAGTCCCCGTAGCGGTGGTCCAGGATGCTCTGCGCCGGGTGCGGGATGTAGCCACCCGCGCCGATCTCCAGCGACACGTAGCGGATGTGCCGGCTCACCCAGTTGTATAGACGCCGCACCTTGTCTCGCTCGGTAGTAGCGCCTGCCGTCAGTTCCTGGGCCAGGGCCTGGATGGCCGGAGTGGGCTCAGTCTTGGGGTGGGCACCCGCCTGGTAGGCCGCGGCCAGCGCCGCGCGGTCTGCGAAGGTGGTGACGTGCACGGCCGGTGCGAAGTCCGACAACTCCACCCGGCCGCGCTCGGGCGGTGAGGCCTTGTCCTGACGGAAGGTGAAGGTATAGCGGACGGTGCCAGGGGCGTCGTCGGGCTGGGCTTCAACCCGCCCACCGGCCACTCCCCTGCCCTGCACCTTGACTGCAATGCCGGGGTCGTGGCGGATGTCCACCCGGGCGCTCTCGAACTTCACCCCGGGCGGGTAGTGCACCGTCCAACTGGTGTGCCCTGGGAAGAACGGGGTGTGCTGGGTGCTGCGGTAGCGCAGGTGCAGCTGAGCCCCCACGGTCACCGCCGGGAAGATCACCACCTTGACCTTGGCGTCGCTGAACTCCGGGCCGCCCTCGTCGTAGGCCTCCAGGGTGCGGATCTTGTCCGGCGCGACCACTAGTCGCTTCCCGTCGGGTGTGAGCGTGAAGGCTTCCAGGACGTCCAGGGTCTCTAGTGAGGAGCTGAAGGCCAGACGGCGCTCGGCGTAGTTCGTGACCCCGGCTTCGGTGTCAATCCTGATGACCCAGTGCACCGTCTGGACCGTGGAGGCATCGGCACGAACGTGAACGTCATCCGTGCGCTGCAGCCAGGTGGCGGAGGGTTGGTAGCTAGCGTGGGTGGGGGCAGCAAGGCAACCAAGTCCCACGACCAGTACCGCAACCCGCAGTACCCAGTTGAACAAAGCGGAAAAGGAGGTTGATTTCATGCGCCTTCCTCCTCACCACAGGCGTCCGGCCGGTTGTCCTTGATCCTCGTTCCCGTCACCACGCCGCGCTCAACCTCGATGAGCAACTCTCGCTCAAACACGCTCATGTATCCCATGTGCCTGTAGTTCAGCATCTGGCCGTCACGCACCCGCAGCGTGCCGCTGTACCAGTGGGCAAAGACTCGCTTCTCGAATCCGGGAAAGAGCAAACCCATGTCCAGACGCCTTCTGTGCAGCAGGTTGACTGGCTCTCCCCAAGACGGCCGGAACAATCCCACCAGATAGAGCCTTCCTTGGCAGATGACCCAGTTGCCGACGTAGCCGCGCCAAAGCGCGGTGCACGTATCCATGTCCCGATAGGGGGAACGCGGCGTGCCGCTTCTGTCCACCCCGTGCACCAGCTCGATGTACTGCTCAAGGGGCTCCGTACACATGGCGCGAGTGCGGCCCATGTAGCGAAGGTTCTCGGTGATCTGCGCTGTCATTCCCGGCCCTCCCTCAACAAGTGCTCGAGTCCAGCAGCATCCGCGCACCCGCCACAGGCGAAGTCATGGACTCCAGGTACGACTCGGCCTTGTGGCGGCTGAGTTCCTCACGGATCCGGTCCAGGCGGTCGTCCACCGTCTCGCCAAACACCAGCTTGACGAACACCACCATCAATTCCATGGCCAGCACGAGGAAGAAGAACAGCAGAAACGCCACCAGGGCGGCGGTGTTGTTCATCGTGTAGTGGTGCAGCGCCTCCACACGGGACAGCAAGCCGGCCTCTTCCAACGCCTTGGGTGAGTCCCGCCAAGCGTTCAGCTCGGATTGCCGCTGCGTGGCCAGGGCCTCCAGGCGGGCCTGGGCACGCTCGTAATCCTGTCGCAGCACCAGCGCCTGCTGGGCCAGCTTCTGGTACACCGGGCCCACGCTGCGCACGCGGCTGCCGCAGGTGCCGTCAGCCTCGCAGTTGGCAGCTGCCTGCGCCGTTATCCAGTCGGCCTTCTTCTGTGACACCACCGCCTGCTGTTGCGCCAGAGCGCGGTCGTACTCGGCCGTGATGCGTACCTGTCCTGCAGTGCGCAACTGCAGGGCTATCTCGCGCTCGAAGATCACCAAGTCCACCGCGGAGGCACCCAACACAGCGATCACCAGCCCGATGACCAAGCGGCCCAGGTTCACGAACCAGGCCTTGGGCGTTGCCAGCACCAAGCGCTCCAGCAGGTAGATCAGGCCCGAGCAGAAAGCGGCGATGCCCACGCTCTCCAAGGTCCCCACATGAAAGACCCGCGATGCGATGACGAAGCCCGTCACCGCCCACAGCACCACGGGAATGTGCAGGGCAATGGCAAAGGTCTTCAGCCGGCGACGGGTGGACTCGTGCAAGCGCGCCA
>Ga0315904_10009679_pt1 | contig 12559 bp, 10 predicted proteins | sample LakEriMetagenome_6_FD_203529 | JGI IMG/M metagenome (GOLD analysis project Ga0315904, IMG submission 203529) | Freshwater fungal communities from buoy surface, Lake Erie, Ohio, United States - Buoy 12 MA120 | ecosystem: Environmental > Aquatic > Freshwater > Lake | place: USA: Lake Erie, Ohio...
CCGCCACGCTGACGGGCGCGAACTCGTACACCGGCGGCACCACGCTGTTCGCCGGCGCGCTGGTCGTGGGTGATGGCGGCACTGCGGGATCGATCTCGTCGAACGGGCCTCTCGATCTGGCGGCCGGTACCTCGCTCGTGTTCGACCGAAGCGACGACGTCGCCTTCCGGGGCAGCGTGGCCGGCGACGGCACGCTCACGCAACGCGGCGGCGGTCGCCTCGTGCTCTCGCATCCCGGCTCGATTGGGCCGTCGTTCACGCTCAGAGCCGAGGCCGGGATCGTCGATCTCGACCGCGCGGGCAGTCCGATCACGGGCATGCTCGGCGCCGGCAACGTCGTGGAACTCGCCGGTGGCACGCTGGAACTCTCCGGATCGACGGGGGCCGGCACGCAGCTCACCGGGGCTGCGATCCTGGTGGACGGCGTTGGCACGCTCGCCATCAACAGGCTCGGCACCGCGGGAGACCACGTCACGACCGGGTTCGACTGCCCGATCTCGGTCACCGAATCCGGCACGTTCGCCGTCGACCATCGCGGCGCGTTCGTCGGCCCCAGCCTGCCCACGGTTCGCTACCGCGGCACCACCACGTCCACGGGAACGATTACGCTCGAAGGCGACGCGACCGTCTCGGTCACCAACTCCGCAGGCGGCACCGCCGAGGTGATCCTGGCGGGTTCGCTCGTCGCCCCCGCCGGCGCGGCCTTCACCAAGGCCGGCGATCAGACGCTCACACTCGCCTGCAGCGGGAGCGTGTCGGGGCCGACGCGGGTCGCCGACGGCACGCTGAGGATCACCGCCCCCGGCCTGTTGGCGTCGAGTTCCGTCACCGTGGCCGGCAGCGCGACGCTGGCGGTGGCCCCCGCGACACAGGTCGGCGTGCATGGCCTTTCGCTCGCGGCGACGGGCCTCGTGGACGTGACCTCGGGAGGCCTCACCATCGTCGCCGGCTTCACGCCGACCGCACTCGTGGCCCGAATCATCGAGGGTCGCGGAGACGGTTCGTGGAACGGCACGAGCGGAATCACCTCGAGCGCCGCGGCTGCCGACCTCGCCCGGTCGATTCCCAGGGCCGTCGGCTGGCTCGACAACGGCGGTGGTTCCGTCACCGCGTCCTACGCAGCCCAAGGCGACACGAATCTCGATTGGAACGTCGACATCCTCGACGCCGCCAACTTCCTCGCCGGCGGCAAGTTCGATTCGGGCACGATCGCCACGTGGAACGAAGGCGACTTCGGCTACGACGGCGCGGTCGACATCCTCGACGCCGCCGACTTCCTCTCGACGGGGCTGTTCGATGCGGGACCCTATGGCACCGCAACCGCTGCCGCAGGCACGATCGCGGCGGTGCCCGAACCGGCGGCGGCCATCGGGCTCGCCGCGGCACTCTGGCTGGTCTCGGCCAGATGCTGCATCAGAATCCGCCGCAGCTCTGCGATCGTTCGCGGGTGATGATGCACCTTGGTGTGCGTGGCTGGCACGTACACCTCGCTGACCGCGCCCTCCGTGTGCGCGCTCTCGACCGACACCACGCAGTCGTCGCGAACGCCGACGAACCACGAATGGCCATCGCCGACGATGCTGTGCACCGTCACCCAACACGGCGGCCGGAGCCGGCCGATCGACTTCAGCATCAGGGAGTCGGGCTGCAGCAGATCGACGCTCGTCGGCGTCGACCGCTCATACTCGGGCTGAAACTTGCCCGGATTGAGCCGGACGGCCTCGTCGTGGATCAGCTTCGATTCGGGAGGTGTGCGGACGGACAGCGAGGCGAGCCGCCCGAGTCCGAGCGAGGCGAGCACCGATCCCTTGTGCGGCGTGGCGATGCAGACGATCCGGTTGACGAAGGGCAGCGGCTCGAAGAAGTACGCGCGTGACACCTGCCGCCGCAGGTCGGGCCGCAGCCGGATCTGGTCGAACGGCACTTTGGCCACCGCCTGCCAGATGCGGTCGCCCGGATCGACGACCTGCAGCTTCGCGTGCAGCCCCCCCATGCTGTGGCCGACGAGCACGATGCTGCGCATCGCCGGATCGGTGCCCGCGGGATCGCACTGCCGGACAGCCGCGGTGAGCTGCTCGCGGAGTTCGGCCGACGACTGCAGAAAGGCGGCGCCGGTGGGGTAGTGGAACACCCATGGCTCGTACCTCCGATGAAACTCCGGCCAGGCGCGGAGTTCGTTGATCATGTCGAACCACGTGCCCTCGTCGCTGGCGAGGCCGTGGATGAAGACCACCGGGATCCTGCCCGGCTGGTGCGGCTCGAGCATTTCGAGATGGGGCCGCGTGCTGCCGTCGCCAAAGGGCTGGAGAAAGCCAGCGATGTTCGACTTGGGCGTGCCGTCGAGCACGTCCAGCAGCGGCGCGGAGAGATCGGCGGCAAGATGGGGCTTCGTGGATCCGATGCGGACCGCGGCGATCTCGACGGGGTTCGCGAGGTCGAGCACCGCTGGGGCGTGATCGCGGCCCGCCGGGCCGGCGAACTTCTGCAGGAAGTTCTCGTTGCCCGGCACGGCGAAGCGGAGGACGGCGGTGGCGGCAAGCGACTGCCGCGGAGCCGCGAACCCCCGAGGCTGCTCCGGCGTGGAGCCGTTCGCCACGCGAACCACCACCGGCAGCCCGAAGCCATCGCGGAGATGCCGCCGGCTGAGCCGCTTGTCGTCGGCCTGAGCCTGCGGCTCGATCGACGCGATGCAGGCCGGATCGACGGCAAGGGCCTGCGGCCGAAACGGCACGAGCACCGGCCGGCCACGAGGCCCCACCCAGAGGCCGCCGTTGCCAAGCCGCTCGTGCCGCCGCGCCGCCTCGAGCAGGCCCGCCAGCGCATCGGCATAGGCGTCGGCAGCGTCGATCAGCAGGTCGCGGTCTTCGGGCAGCGTCCAGGCCGCGTCCCACGCCTCCTGGCAGGCGACGTAATAGCCGTCCACGGCATGGCGGTCGCAGTTCCTGAGCATTTCGCACGACGCGGCGAGATGCTCGCGGGCGAGTCGCAGATGCCGCTGCGCCGTCTCCCTCGTTTCGCGGGCCGGATCAGCCGGTGGCATGCCGCCCGGCGGCATGGGAGCGGCGTCGGTGCGCAGGCTGCAGACCACGACCGCAGCCGCGATGACGACGGCCCACAAACCCCTCCCCAGCATGGCTTCCCTCCCGCCCGCTCGACCGAGGGTCGTTATCGTCCAGGCCAGCATTCAGGCAGCCGTTTTTACGGCACAACCCGCAAACTTTCCTCCGTCGCCCCACGTCCCTCGGGACGCTGGAAACGGCCCGGAAGCGATCAAATCTTTTGGCTGTTTTGGACCGGCAGACAACTTGGCCCTCCTTGTGTAGACTCCGCTGAGCCACAAGTCGGATGCCACCTCGAGCCCCGCGGTGCGGCGGGGAAAATCCCATGCGACAACCGATCCACCGACGGTCCGCGGGGTTCACGCTCGTCGAACTCCTCGTGGTGATCGCGATCATCGCGACTCTCATCGGGCTCCTGCTGCCGGCGGTTCAGTCGGCCCGTGAAGCCGCCCGCCGTTCGAGTTGCCAAAACAACCTCAGGCAGATGTCGCTCGGTGCGCTGGGCTATCACGACGCCAAGAAGAAGTTTCCTTCTGGCTACACCCAGGATTCCATTGGCGGTTCGTTTCAGGGCCACTCGCTGTTCTACTTCGTGCTTCCATTCATGGAGCAGAAGCAACTGTTCGACAGCATGGATCCCAAGGTTCCCCGCAACAACATCTCGGGAACGTCTGGTTTCAAAGCCGCGGCCGGAGTCGCCACGTTTGTTTGCCCAAGCGATCAGTTCCCCGAAGGCAACCCGCACGCCTATTCCGCCACCGAGCGATACGGCGTCACTTCCTACCGAGGCAACGCCGGGAGTAGGCCATTCTTCGCGACATCCTCCTCGAACGACGGCATGTTCATGGCCACGGGCTCGGCGGCCCGCAAGGCATCTTCCGCACCAGCTGGAATCAATGTGCGAATCAAGGATATCCCTGACGGCACGAGCAAGACGATCTTGCTCGCCGACTCGTCTCACGTAGATCCGAAATTCAACACGTTCACCACCGCGGGCTGGAACAGCGGCAGCACCATCAGCACGTGGTCTCGCTGGTATCCCGCGGGCGGCGACAATGGGTTGGGCAACATCCTCTGCGGGGCCTTCGCCCCCATCAACTACAAAACTCCGTTCGCCCATGGTGGATCCGGGGCTCCCGGTTCCCAGAGCGCATGGTACACGTTTCAGGACATGCGTCTGAGTGCCATCGGCAGCGAGCACCCCGGCGGAGCTTCTGTCAGCCTGGCCGACGGAAGCGTACGGTTTCTGATCGACTCGACGGAGCAGTCGCTCTTGTCGCTCTACTGCACCCGCGCCGACGCGCAGCCTGTGGCTACGCCATGAAAATGTCACTCGTTGGACGCGAGCTAACGTCAGTTCTCACCATCGCCTTCCTCGCCGGAGTGTCGTCGGGTTGTTCCAAGCCCGTGAAACTCGTGCCGGTGGAGGGAGTCGTTGAAATCGGCGGCCAACCGGCGGAAGGGATCGTGGTTCAGTTCCTCCCGCAGGCATCCGATGGCGAGAAGCGGCCGACATCGTTTGCGACCACAGGGGCTGGCGGCTCGTTCAGTCTGTCGACGTACGACGGAAAGCCAGGTGCGGTCGAAGGCACTCATAATGTTCTGCTCGCCGACACGCTCGAAGAACGGCCCGCTCAGGGGGCACGAGCCGTGAAGCCGCCGCGGCTCGATTCTCGCTATGCAACCATGTCGGGCGGCCTTACGGCCACCGTGAGTGACGGCGGGGAACCGATCAAGGTGCAGGTTCCACTCGCGACGCCGTAGCCGACTCGTCAGGCACGCTCCTCGGCGTGCTCTTCGGCGACGAGTTCCAGGTCGCTGGAGAGGTACTTTACCGCGGCCGACGGGGCGAGGTTGAAGTAGACGCGGCCTTGCGTCGCCCAACGGTCGCCGTCGTGGATGAACTCGGCCGTGGCCGCCCGCACCCGCGAGACGGCCTCCACCTCCTCCATGCCTCCGCCCTCCACCGCCTCGAAGCTCACCTCGATGGCGACGAGCGCCTTGAGCCGGCGGGTTTTTTTGTCGCGGGCATAGAGCACGTCGTCGTCGAACTCGACGTCCACCCAGCGGAGCCCCCGCGGCTTGCCGGTGGCGGCCGCCCGCTCGATGAACTTCGCCTCGAGAAGCTCCCGCTGCCGGTGGAAGTCGCGTTGGGCGCGGGCGAGTCGCTCGGCCTGGCGGGCGGCCCGCAGGGGCCGCATCGCGATTGTCGCTGCCGCCGCCGCCACGGCGGCGATGCAGATCGTGATCGCCGCGTGCACGAGCAGGTAGTCCATCGCAGAGTCTCCGAAGCAGCCCAGTTCCGATGACAGACAGTGTAGAAGGCCGGGCCCGACAGGCCAAATCGACACCGGCCCGTAGACTGGCGTTCCTTTCCCTGGAGATTCGCGATGCCTCGCCGCTCCGCCACTGGACACCTTCCGCCCCTCGGCGCCCACCACTCGATCGCCGGCGGTTTCTGCCGGGCCGTCGAGCGGGCGATTGAGACGGGTTGCGACTGCCTGCAGATCTTTACCCGGAACATCAACCAGTGGGCCATCTCGCCGCTGGACGAGGCGGAGGCCGATGCCTTCCGCACGGCCGTCGATGCCGCGGGGCTGAAGCTCGTCGTGGCCCACGACTCCTACCTCATCAATCCCGCCTCAGCCGACGCGGCACTTCGCAAGAAGTCGATCGCCGCCCTTGCCGAGGAGGTCCGGCGGGCCGATCGGCTCGGGATTCCGTGGGTCGTGGCCCATCCCGGCGCCGCCGGCGAGCAACCGGTCGATGTGGCGGTGGCCCGGGCCGCGACGGGGATCGCCGAGGCCCTGACGAAGACCGCCGGACTCACCGGCGGAATCCTCATCGAAACGACGGCCGGCCAGGGCTCGTGCCTCGGTGCCTCGTTCGAGGAGATCGGGATGATGCTCGACACGATCGACGCGAAGCCCGGCCTCAAAAAGCGGGTCGGCGTGTGCCTCGACACCTGCCACGTGTTCGCGGCCGGCTACCCGCTCGCGCCGGCGGCGGCGCTCGACGAGACCCTCCGGGCCTTCGACCGTGACATCGGCCTCGAGAGGCTGAAGGTGATCCATGCCAACGACTCGAAGCGGGAGTTCGGTTCGCGGGTCGATCGCCACGAGGCCATCGGTAAGGGCAAGATCGGTCGCGAGGCGTTTCGGCTGCTGATCAACCATCCAAAACTGAGCGGTATCCCATTCATCCTCGAGACACCCAAAGAAGGGCCCGACGGCAAGCCCTGCCCCAAGGTCGACCGCCGCAACCTGGCGACCCTGCGACGCCTCCACGCGTAGCGCAGAAAGGTTGCCAGCGTACGGCACCGCAGGTTGCCAACCTGCGGCTACGAAGTGCGGCGTCTGCCCGTCACGTGGCACAGGTTGGCAACCTGTGTCTCACCGCACGTGAAAAACCTACGGCTCCCCATTGATCGAGCGAGGGGCTGTCCGTGCCCCGGAGCCGGGCTCGGCGGCCAGCGAAGCCAGGATGGCGAAGCGCAGCCGGCGTGCAGCGAGCGGAGCCCAGGATGGGCGTAGTGAGCGTCCGGCGACGGGGCATGGGCGGCCCATCGCGCCGCGGCCAGACGGTCCCCATCGCTCACGCGATTGGGCTTCCTGAGTTCGAATGAGCGTGGCGACGGGGCGCGGGCAGCCCCTCGCGCCGTGGCCAGACGGTCCCCATCGCTTACGCGATTGGGCTTTCTGCGTTCGGAGCGAGGGTCACGCCTCGGGCGGAATCTCGCGGCCGTGCGGGTCGGCGGCCCGCGCGTCCATGTCGGCCTCCAGCCGCTCTCGCATCTCGGCGCCGAGATGGTGCTCGACCCATTCGGCCGGCGGATGCAGGTGATCGAGCGGCAGGTCGGCGTGCCGGCCGAGCCAGGCCTCCCAGAGGCGGTGCGACCGCACGATGTTCTCCGCCTCTCGCCTGCCGGCCGGCGAGAGCCGCCACGACGATCCCTCGCGCACGAGGCGACCGGTCAGTTCCAGCCAGCGGACGACCAGCGACTCGTGCGGAGTCTGAGGTCGCGACGCTGCGGCCTTGCCCGACTCCTCCGCCCTCCAGACGGCGGCGAGCCTGTCCTCGCGAGCCACTCGCCAGGCGAGCCGGATGCGGCCGAGCAGCCGGGCCGCGAGTCCGTCGTTCGGGGCGAGCACCGCCGCGGCGGCGTATTCGAGGCCGAGCACCACCGCGATCATGCCCGCGGCACTCGTGTGCAGCCGCCAAGCCGCGAGGTAGCCGATGCAGGCGGCCACGGCCCCCAGCACCATCGCGATCAGCGCCATGCGGTGCAGCCGTCGGGTGAGCAGTTCGGCGGCCGCGGCTGGAGCCACGAGCATCGCCACCACGAGCACGGCCCCCACGGCGTCGAAGCTCGCCACCGTGGCCACCGCCGTGGCGGCGAGGAGGCCGGTCGTCACGCCGACCACCGGAAGCCCCGCCGCCCGGGCGCCGGCGGGATCGAAGGCCGTGAACACCTGCAGTTTCCACGTCGCCGTCGCGGCAGCGACGAGGCCCGCGAGCACGACCGCTCCTGCGACGAAGGCCCGCGGCACGGGCTGACCCGCGATCGAGATCGTGTCGAACGGCAGGAATGCGAGTTCGCCGTGGAGCACGCAGGCGGCGTCGAGGTGGGTGCCGGGCGGCGCGAGCCCAACGAGGACCACGCCGATCGCGAACAGCGTGGTGAAGACGACGCCGGCCCCGGCGTCTTCGGTGAGGCCGCCGGCTGTCCGCAGGCCCTGGGTGAGCCACACGGTGAGCATGGCGGCAGCCACCGCGCCGAGGAACACGAGGGGCCCACCGGGTCGTCCGCCGGCAAGCACGGCGACGGCGATCCCCGGGAGGACGGCATGGCTGATCGCGTCGCCCACAAGGCTCATCCGGCGGACCACGAGCAGGGTGCCCACCAGTCCGCACGAGGCCGCGATCACGGCGGCCGTCGCCATCGCCCAGGCGTGGATGCCTCCCAGGCCGAATACGGGATCACCCACGAGCGTCGCCGATGTCATCGGCCCGCCTCCAGACGCTCGTCGCGTGGCCGCACGACGCGGCCCCGCATCGACTCGGCTCGCCGCGCGATCCAGCCGCGGCGTGGGGCGCACAGAAACGAGACCGCGAACACTGCCGCGGCCGCGATCACGACGAGCGGGCCGGTGGCGAGGCCGGGGCGGGTCGCACTTGCCGCCACACCGGCCACCGCCGCCGCCAGGCCGATCAGTCCGGACAGCGCGACCATCGTGCCCACGCGATCGGTCCAGAAGCGGGCGGCCACCGGTGGGATCACCACCAGCGCCGTCACCAGCACGGCGCCCACCGCCGGCAGGCCCGCCACGACCATCAGTGCCACGAGCCCGACGATCGCGTAGTCGATTCCCGTCACCGGCCAGCCGGTCGCCGCCGCGAAGGCCGCGTCGAAGGCGACGAGTGTCGCCTCCTTGAGCATCGCCGCGACGAACGCCACCGCCAGAACGGCCACGGTGCCGAGGAGCCACGCATCGCGAGCGGTGAGGGCCGCGGTGTGGCCGAGCAGGAACTGCTCGAGGCCGGCGGAGTTGGCGTAACCCCAGGCCGGCAGTCCCGATACCAGCGTGATCCCGAGCCCGAAGGAGACACCGATCACCAGCGCCGTCGCCGCGTCGTCGCGGGTCCGGGTGAACCGCCGCACCAAGACGAGCAGGCCCAGCCCGGCACAGGCGGCGACGAGCGCCCCCGCGAGCAGCGTGGCCAGGTCGCGGCGGCCGGTCGCGAGAAACGCACAGGCCACGCCGACGAGCGTGGCGTGCGCCGCGGCATCGCCGGCGAGGGCCCGCTTCCGCAGCACGCAGAGGCTGCCCACGACGCCCGCCGCGAATCCGACCGCCGCCACGCCCAGCGTGACGACGACCGTGTTGTGGGAGACGAGTCCCCCCGTCGCGGTCATGGTGTCCGTCCCCGGGCGGCGATGGCCTGGGCCAAGTCGTCGAGCACGTCCACGTGACCGGCGTAGGTCCGCTGCAGGTTCTCGGGCGTGAGCGTGTCACTGGTCCGGCCGGCGGCGACCACGCGGCGATCCACGAGAGCGACGCGGTCGAACCATTCGGCGGCGGTTCGCAGATCGTGGTGCACGACCACGACCAGGCGACCCGCCGCCTTGAGATCGTCGAGTACGCGGAAGATCCGCTCCTGCGAACGCACGTCCACGCCCGCCATCGGCTCGTCGAGAAAGTAGACGTCGGCCTGCTGGGCCAGGGCCCGCGCCAGGAACACCCGCTGCTGCTGGCCGCCCGACAGGCGGCCAATCTGCCGGCCGGCGACATCGGCGAGACCCACGCGGTCGAGGCACTCACGGGCGAGCCGCCGCTCCCGCTCGCCGGGCCGGCGAAACCAGCCCAGACGGCCATACGTCCCCATCAGCACCACATCCATGACGTTCACCGGAAAATCCCAGTCCACCGTCTCCCGCTGCGGGACATAGCCCACGCGGGAACGGACGCGGCCGAGTGGCTCGCCGAAGAACAGCACCTCGCCGCCGACCAAGGGCACCAGGCCGAGCGCCGCCTTGAGCAGCGTGCTCTTCCCTGCACCGTTGGGGCCGATGATGCCGAACAGGCACGGCTCGTCGATCACGAGGTCGACGTTCCAGACCACCGGTCTGCGGCCGTAGGCGACGGTGACGTCGTGAAACTCGACGAGCGGCGAGGGCGGCGGTGTCACGGGGCAGCCTCCCCGCCAGTCGCCAGCGCCGCCACGATCGCCGCCACGTTCGCCTCGAGCGCCGCCTCGAGCGTCTCGGCACCGCTGCCGGGTCCGCCAAGCGAATCGGAGTAAAGCGTGCCACCGAGGCCGACGTCGTGCCCGCGGGCCCGTGCCCCCTCCCGCAGCGCCGCGACGCTGCGATCCGAGACGCTCGTCTCGATGAACACCGCGGGAATCCCACGGGAGACGACCAGATCGACCAAGCGGTTGATGTCGGCGAGTCCTGCCTCGCTCTCGGTGCTCGTGCCCTGCACCCCCACGACCTCGATGCCGTACGCTCGGCCGAAGTAGCGGAAGGCATCGTGTGCCGTGACGAGCACGCGGCGGCCTTCGGGGATCGCCGCGATCTGTGTCCGCAACCGCTCGTCGAGCGACTCGAGCCTCGCGACGTAGGCCGCCGCGCGACCGCGATGCGCGTCGGCATGCGCGGGGTCGGCAGCCGCCAGTGCCTCGGCCACGGGAGCGACGGCCCGACTCCAGAGCCGAGCATCGAACCATACGTGCGGATCGAAGAGGCCGCCGCCGGCGGCGAGCAGGTCGCCCGGGGGCAGCGCATCGCCGACCAGCACGACGGGGCGGTTCCGGCCAAGCCGCTCCAAGAGGTCGGTGAGCCTTCCCTCGAGGTGGAGTCCACTGGCCACCACGAGGTCGGCTCCGGCGAGCCGATCGGCGTCTCGCGGCGTCGGCTTGTAGGAGTGGGGGTCGATGCCGGCGGCCATGAGGCAGTCGACGTCCACCCGGTCGCCCCCTACCTGCCGCACGAGATCGGCGACAACGGTGGTGGTGGCCACCACCCGGAGCGGCCTGCCGGTGGCAGACGCTTCGGGTGGCACGCGACCGCCGCAACCGGCCGTCAGCCAGAGCAACCCGCCCGCAGCGAGGAAGAACCAGCCGACCGCCGGGGCCAGCGGCCGCATCCGGGTCACGGAGCCCCTCACAGCGGTTTTTGGAGAGTCAAAAATCATTTTTTGATCCGTCAAAATCATACCCGCCCTCCCCGGCCGGCGACAACGTGGCCTCCGTTTCGCCCGGCATGGAATCCTGTGAACCACCCGCGCGTTGACCGTATCGCGTGGCAGACTTACGTTCGGGCATCGGCTGTGTCGAGCGTGCCCGAGGGAACTTCCGATGGACTCGACCTATTTCAAGCGGTACCGCATGGAGGTGGACCTCACGGTGCCCCGGTTCGCGCCCGCCCTCCCGACCGACTATCGGCTCGTACCCTGGAACGAGGCGGTTCTCGACATCCACGCCCGGACGAAGTTCCGGTCGTTCCGCGACGAAATCGATTCGCTCGTCTTCCCGTGTCTCGGCAGCCTCGAGGGCTGCCGCCGGCTGATGCGGGAGATCCGCAACAAGTCCGGGTTTCTGCCCAACGCCACCTGGCTGATTGCCCACGGGTCCACGCCCGAGACCCTGCAGTGGTGCGGCACCATCCAGGGCGTCGCCGAACGCGGGGGCAGCGGCATGATCCAGAACATCGGGGTGGTTCCGGGGCACCGGGCCATGGGGCTCGGCACCTGCCTGATCGAGCGGTGCCTGGCGGGCTTCCGGATGCACGGACTACGCCGGGTGTCGCTCGAGGTGACGGTGGAGAACGCCGGGGCCGTCCGCCTCTACCAGCGGCTCGGCTTCCGCCGCGTGCGGACTGTGTACAAGGTGGTGGACGAAGCCGCCGCCATCGCCTAGTGTGCGGAGGGGTCGGCATCCCCGTCGCGAAGCCGGCCATTCCCCTGAAGGCGCCCCGCGTTGAAGCAGTCGCTCCACTCGACCACCCTCGGCAACGGGATCACGATCGTCGGCGAAAGCCTGCCCGAACTCGAGTCGGTCGCGGTCGCCTTTCACGCACCGGCCGGCGCGATCCACGACCCCGCAGGCAGGTGCGGCCTGGCGACGGTCACCGGCGAGATGTGCCTGCGTGGCGCGGGCACCCGCGACAGCCGCCAGCTGGTGGAAGACCTCGAGTCTGCCGGCGTGCAGTTGGCCCAGGGCGTGTCGAGCACGCACATCAGCGTGTCGGGGGCGATGGTGGCCCGCCAACTGCCCGAGGTGCTGCCGATCTACGCCGACATCCTCCGGCGGCCACTCCTTCCCGCCGACGAGTTGCCCGCGGCGCGGCAGATGGTGCTGCAGAACCTCGCCGGCATCGAGGATGAACCGGCCCACCGCACGCTCGCCGCGCTCCGCCGACTCCAGTCGCCGGCGCCCTGGGGAATGCCCACGGAGGGAGTCTCCGCCGAGGTCGAGTCGATCGAGATCGATGACGTCCGCGGGTTCGTCGGCCGGCACCTGCAGCCGGCCGGCATGATCGTGTCGGTCGCCGGCCGCATCGACTGGGACGACTTCGTTCACCGCGTCGAATCGCTGCTCGGCGACTGGCAGCCTTCGGCCGCGCCGCCGGTGGCCACCGGCCCGCGGGGCCCGGCGACCCTGCACGTACCGCACGACGCCCAGCAGACCCACATCGCCGTCGGCTGGCCGCAGCCCCCGTACCGCGACGATGCCTCGCACGAGGCGACGGCCGCGCTGGCGGTCCTCGGCGGCGGCCCGAGTTCGCGGTTCTTCACCGAGATCCGCGAGCGCCGCGCCCTCTGCTACACCGTGTCGGCGGGCTACCAGACGAGCCGTGAGTTCGCCCACGCCGTCTGCTACTCCGGCACGTCGGCCGAGCGGGCCCAGGAGACCCTCGACGTGATGCTCGCCGAGATCGCCCGCCTGCCGGGCACGATCACCCGCGACGAGGTGGACCGCGTGAAGGCCCGCGCCAA
>Ga0315904_10009680_pt1 | contig 12559 bp, 17 predicted proteins | sample LakEriMetagenome_6_FD_203529 | JGI IMG/M metagenome (GOLD analysis project Ga0315904, IMG submission 203529) | Freshwater fungal communities from buoy surface, Lake Erie, Ohio, United States - Buoy 12 MA120 | ecosystem: Environmental > Aquatic > Freshwater > Lake | place: USA: Lake Erie, Ohio...
CGCTTTCCGCGGGCTCTTGCGTAACCGTGATGACCGCTTCATCAAGCCGCCGCACAAGCGGGCGCCACACCGGGGCGCCATAAAGCGCCATCCCTTCCAGCATCATCGCGCCCGGCGGCTTGAAGGTGGTCCGCTTCTCAATGTCGGCCATGGCGCTCGATCCACTCATCCAGCGCGGCGACGCTCTCGGGCGTCGGCTGGGTCAGGTTACCGCTCTCGTCCTCGTCCTGCCCGGCGCAAGTCGCCTCGCCCGCCTCATCGAAGCGGGGGCGACACAGGCCGTTGGCTTCCTTGACCGTCCGCGCGCCGCACGTCGGACACGGCGCGGGCGCGTAGGCTACCGCGGGCATCGGCGGGGTCGACTTGGCTTCATCGGACATTGGCGGCCTCCTCTGCTGCGGCGGCGAGGTCTTGCACGCGCATCCAGCCGATCCCCGGCGCGTGAATGCGGCCCGGCTCTGCGTCGGTGGTGATGGCGCGCAGGAATGCCGCGACCGTTGCCGCTGCCTCCACATTCCAGTGGCCCGGCTTGCGACACTGATCCGCCGTCAGGCAGGTATCGCAGTCAATGCCGTTCTGGCCAAAGCAGAGCGCCCGCCCAGCCGCTTCAAGCGCGGCACGCACAGGCGTGGGTTCGCGAACTGGCGGCGCTCCTATCAGCGGCGGGTCAAGACGCAAGCACCCGCGCGTGTTGCACGCCTCGTCGTGGTCGCAGCGCCCGCCTGCTGGGCAATCAGTCTGTGGTTGCGTCATTTGCCTTCTCCTGTCGTCCTCGATTGTGTCACATGAGCCAGATCGGTTTCCGCACAAGTTTGTTGACACGCATCCTCATCCAGCCCCTCCAACGTCGCCTCTCGGACGCGCTCCATTTCCGCGTCTCGAAAGTCGGCGCTTGTGGGGTGCAGCACGAAGCACGTCCGGCAAAGCCACTCCGGTTTCCGGACGATCGGCGCCGTCAGAAGGATGCGCGGGTTCGGCGCTCCGCATTGCTGGCATCCGTCCGGCTTAGGCAGCAATGCGAGCATTGCCGGCCTCCATGACGCGCGCCTTGATGGCGCCCTCCGCCCACCGCCACGTCAACAGGCACGCCGCGCGATAGCGCGTTAGCCCCGGCGCTTCGAGCGGGCTCTTGTATCCAAGGTGGTGTAGCTGCTTGTCGGACGGCGGCAGGGAAAGCCACCGCTTCGTCTTGCTCGCGGCGTCGTCGTCGCCATGCTCGCGCATGTAGTCGTCCGCCGTGGAGAGCGCGACAAGGCGCTCCGCCTCCGTCGCCAGCAGCCGGACGGGCTGGCCCTTCGCTCCGCCTACCGCGATCCAGCGCCCCCGGAGGTTAATCATGCACGCCCACACGTCGAACGCGCACGCCATCATCATCGCGCCGTCCCAAAACTCCTCCCAGCGGTAGGGGCTCTGTTTGAGCAAATCCACTTCCGTCAGGACGAAATCGGACAGAACCTCCTTGTCGCCCGCGTCCCGCTCCTGGCGCTCGCCGCGCTCGCCGGCCTCGGCCGGCTTGCGTAGCTCCGCCCCGCACAACGGGCACTCGATGCAGACCTTCGGGACGGTGCTATCGCAGGCGTGGCACTTGACCGTGCCGCCCTCCCCTAGCGTTTGCTCCGCCTCGATCGAGCCGTGCTGCAATACGGACGTGCCGAAATCCAAAACCAAACAATCGTCTTTGGTGCGGCCGGGATACAACTCCGGGTCCAGCTTGCGGAGCCCGCGCCCGATCATCTGCACCATGGTTGAGCGGTGCGAGGACGGGCGCAACAGGATCACGCACGACACCGGCTGGCAGTCCCAGCCTTCCGTCAGGACCGCGACGTTGACGATGACTTGAAGCTCGCCCCGATCGAACGCGCGCAGGATCGCGGCGCGCTCGCCGTCCGGCATGGTCCCGTCGATGTGTGCGGCGGCGACGCCCGCCGTCCGGAAAGCCTCCGTGACGTGCTTCGAGTGCGCGACGTTGGCGGCGAACACCACCGTCTGCCGCTCGCCCGCGATCTTGCGCCACTCCTCCACGACACGTTCGTTGAGCGGAGCTTGGTCCATGATTTCCGCGACCGCATCCATGTCGTAGTCGGTCGCGAGTTGCTTCACGCCGCGCAGCTTGTCCTTCACCCCCACGTCGAGGACGAAGGTTCGCGGCCGGACAAGGTGCCCGCCCGCGATTAGCTCGCGGACGGAGATTTGGTCCGCGACGTTCGAGAACACCGTCCGGAGCGTGCGCTTGTCGCCGCGCCCGGGGGTGGCGGTGACGCCCAGTAGTTGCAGTTCGGGGTTGCGCTTGCGGGCGCCGTTGATGAGCCGGAGGTAGCCGTCCGCGCTGGCGTGGTGCGCCTCGTCCACGATGATCGAGCCCAGCGGCGGTAGCTCGTCCAGGTGCCCGGTAAGGCTCTGGATCATGCCGAACGTAACGCCGTCGCGCTCGATGCGCTTCTTGTCCGCCGTCCACTCGCTCGTCATTCCGGACGGGTTCATCCGCCGGTAGGTGCGATGGTTCTGCGCGACCAACTCGATGCGGTGCTGCACAACCAGGATCGGCTTCGGCATGTGCAGCGCGGTCGCAGAGAGCATGACCGTCTTGCCGGCGCCGGTCGGGGCTATGCCGAGAGTGTTGCGCTCCGCCGCAAGGGCGTTGTGGCAGCGGTCAACAAACTCGCGCTGGCGGGGGCGGAGTTGCATGTCACAACGTCTCCCCGTCAGCGAGAGGAAGGTGCGCGGAGGTAGCGTGCCAGCCTCCGCACCACATGCAGGCGTAAAGGTGGCGGCCAGTAAAATGCGGGGGCAGTTTCTTGATCGCCGCCAGCGCCTCTTGCTTGGTCGCGTAACGCCGCTTGTTTGTGCAGCCGGGCTTATGGTTGGGCTTTACCGCCACGGCCCACATCTTGCCGGAAGAAATCATGGTTGCGCTTCGGGCTGCATGGCAAGGACGCCGGTGCGGATGTTTCGCGCCGTCGCGCGGATTGTGCGCTCAGTAGTGTTGTCGCCGTCGCTGCTCATCGCCACGCCATCACACAGCTTCGCGGCTTGCCTCTGCGCCGCCCTCCACGCCTCCATTTCTCCGATCGTCGCGCTCTTGGGGTCGAAGCTCATGCGACCTCTCCCGCCGTCAGATCGGTCGCGGCCGGCGCATCCTCCGCCAGCACGGGCGCCCCGCTAATCTCCATGCCGTATTCTGCAAGCACCTTGCGCGCACGCTCGCGGATCGGCGCGGACGAGTGCCACGCCAGATCAAGGCAGATGCGACATGCGGTTTTCACGTCACCCGCGCCGTGAGCGCGCAGGGCTTCAAAGAGTGCGCTCGTCGCGCACGTTGGCTTGGTCATCGGCGGCCTGTCGGTCCAGTGGTGGATGGGCAGAGGCATCGCCCGGCGCGACGTGGTGGCGCAGCGCCGGGCGAAACGATCATGTCAGAATGGGATGGCGTCGTCCATCGGTTTTGTCGCCTGTCCTCCGCCGCCAAGCCACCCCGGAGCGGAGGAACCGAAGCCGGCCGGCGCGGCGGCGACGGGAGCCGGCGCGGACTGCATGAAGCCGGACGCCGGCAACGCCGGAGCCGCCATCGCCTGCCCGCCCTCCTGCAACTTCTGCCACTTCTTGTAGCTGTCGCTCTTGGGGTTCGGGGACAGGAACGCGCGGATCACGTTCTTGTCCTGATAGCCGCCCGTGCCCTTCTGCACGCCGACCTCGATGGCGATGGTCTTGCCGGCGCCCTGCGCCGCCAGCAGCGCGCCCACCGCATCGCGGAAGGTCATGCTGCGGTAGGACGCGGGGTTGGCCGGCTCGAACACGCCGGTCGCTTCCAGCATCCGGACGAGCGCGCCCAGGCCCAGGTCGCGGCCCTGCTGTGTGTGCTTCGGGTCTTCCGGGTTGAGGAGGTAGTGGAAAATGGTGCGCTTCTCGTAGGGCGCGCCAACCAGCGTGATCTTGCACTCGTAGTATTCGCCGCCGCCGGCCGTGCCCTTCTCCGGGTTCGGCTTGGAGAAACCCTGCTTCTCCACGGAGAGGATCGCGCGCGAGAGCGTGCCCTGGGGGACAAGCTCGATATTGCCGATCTTGGCGGTGTCCTGGGAAAATCCGATCATCGGTTCTGGCAGTCCTTCTTAGGCCGCCGCCGGAGCGGCGGGGGTCGCGATGGAGGAGGAGAGGGTCGCGTCGTGGCGAGGCGCCGTCCGCATCTTGCGGACAAGCTCGCCCAGGTTCGGGGGCTCGATCGTGTCGAGGTTCCCGCTGCGGTTTTTCGCCAACAGGCCCCACGGGTTCGCATCGCACACCAGCGCGCGGCGGGTGCCGCCGATCATGTTGTGCGTGATGCCGCCGTCGCCCACGTCGAAGCGGGAGAGCGTCAGAACGGTATCGAAGATACCCGGCAGCGCGCGGCCCGTGGACGATCCCACGATCTGCGGCTGATAGGTGATGCGCCCCAGGTCGTCCTTGTCCTCGTCCATGATGCCGACGACGATCACGCTGTAGGGCGCATGTTGTAGGACGGTGAGCCACTTGGTCATTTCGCGACCCAGCAGCCCGTAGGCGCCGCGAGTGTCCGGCTTGCCCGTCTTCTCGGAGAACGCCTCCGGCTGCATCTGGCACCACTCGAAAGCCCACCGGCTCGCGACGGTGATGCTGTCCATGAACAGCGTGTCCACACCCTTGAACAGCGCCGCCGGGTCGCCCAACGCGCCCTTGTATTGCTCGTAGGCCGCCGCGCTGTAGGGGCCGGACGTGTCGGCAGGATCGGGGCCGGCGAGCAGCGACGCGATGGCGCGACACATGACCCACGGATGCTGACCGAGCGACGCGGCGGCGCCGCGAAGGTCCACCACGCGCCCGCGCCAATCGCCCAGCGCCAGCGTCCCAGCTTCGCCGTCCAGGAACAGCGTCGTGTCCGGGTCCAGCGTGCGCGCCAGGGTCGTCTTGCCAACGCCGGACGGGCCGAACACGGCAATGTTGATCTTTGGTTTGCGAGCAAGGCGCTCGTCAGCCGTGATGATGCGAAGGCCGCTCATGCCGCGACTTTCTCCTCTCGGATATGCTGATGGAGGCGATACCGGATCGCGCGACGGCGGCGCAGCGCGTCCAGCGCCAGCAGCCCCGTCAATGTGATGCGGTCGCGCTCGATCCACTTGGCGATTGCGTCCGTGGTGAGGCCGAGGATGCGATGCTCCTCCGCCAGCGCCACGATCTTTGCCGTGCCGCCAAGGGAGCGGATCAGGTCCGCCGCCTTGAGCCGCACGCGAAGCCGTGGCGCCTCTTTCTCTCTTGTGGTGGTCATGGTTCCCTGTGGTGGTGTGGTGGTCGTTGTCGGGTTTGCCGCCCGACACTCCGGAGTGTAGTCCGTCATTTTGTCGGAAACAATAGGCGACGTGCCGCGTTGGGCAGAATATGTCAGCTTGACAGAGGCCACCCGCTTGTGCCCTACATTAGCGGCTCGCGCCGGAGGAACCCCACCATGAGCGCCAAGAAACTCCCGCCACGCCAGCAGACCGCACCGGAGCCCGAGCCCGACATTGGGCCGCGCGCCGCCGTGCGATCGGAGTTCGCCCGCCGCCTGCAAGAGAGGATGCTGTCGCACAAGCCACTTCCGTTCTCGCAGGCGGACCTTGCCCGCGCCTCGCATTGCGGGCGCGATGCCGTCTCTACCTATGTGCGCGGCATTTCCATGCCCGGCCCGAAGGCTCTCAAGCAGTTGTCGGATGCGTTGGGGTGCCAGCCGGAAGACCTGATGCCGCCCGGCGCCAGCAACGAGAACGAGGCGCCCGCCTTCCAGGTGCGCCAGATGGCCGGCGCGGATCGGGTCTGGCTCACGGTCAACCAGCCCGTGTCGAAGGATCAGGCCGCCGCCATCACCGCGATCCTCATGGGCGTGCGGTGAAACTGCACACTCAGGCGGAGGTCGCCACCATCCTCCGCAAGAGCGCCGCGACGGTCTATCGCCTCCGGCTGGACGGCAAGCTGGGATACATCCCCGGTCGGCCCGTCCTTATTCCGGACGACGCGCTACAGGCTTACATAAGGAGCAGCACCACATGCCCCGCGAGAACCGAGGCACACGACTTGCCGACAGGCCCAACAGTGACGGTTACTGGGAAATCACCTGGACCGAGAACGGCAGATCACGCCGCCGCTCGACGGGGACGCGCAGCCGCCGTTCGGCTGAAAAGTTCCTCGCCGCGTTCATTATAGAGCGCGAGCGGATCGAGCAGGCCGAGGAAGGCCCGCCCGATATCGCGGCGCTCGTCTCGCTCTACGAGGACGAACACATCAGGGAGCGCGCCGTGGACGTGGAGCGCGCCCTGATGTGCGGCCAGCCCATCAAGGCGTTTTTCGGGCCGATGCTGCCCACGGACATTACGGACGCCATCCTTCTCAAGTATCGCCGCAGCCGCGCCGGTCGCTCCGACGCGACGATCCGCCGCGAGCTTGAGCATCTTCGCGCGGCGCTCAACCACGCCGTCCGGAACCGGCGCCTCCGCCTGGGCGACGTGCCGCACATCGCGCTTCCTCCGAAGGTGGAGCCCCGCAACCGCGTGCTGACGCCGGACGAAATGCGCGCGATCCTCACAACCTACGTTGAGGAGGACCGCCACGACATGATCCGCCAGGGGCGGAAGGCGGACGACGACACGCCGCTGCGCCTGTCGCGGGTCCACCGCTTCGCCGCGCTTGCCCTCCATGCGCCAGCCCGGCGCCGCGCCATCGAGACGCTGACGTGGTTTCAGGTGGACCTCGAAAAGCGCCTCATCGACTACCGGATGCCGGGGCGGCAGCGGACCAAGAAGCGGCGCGTGGCGGTCCCTATCTCGTCCGCGCTCTGGCCGATCATCGTCCGCGCCCACGCGGAGCGGAAAAGCGAATACGTCCTGGACAACCCGGGCTCGATCAAAAAGACCTTCGCGACGCTCATGCGGCAGTCCGGCGTGAAGGGTGTCACGCCGCACGTTCTGCGGCACACCTACATCACCAACGCGATCGCCAACGGCGTCCCGCCCGCGCTCGTCGCGGAGATTGTCGGGGACACCATCGAGACGATCATGCGGAACTACAAGCACCTGATGCCGCACCATCTGCGGGACGCGGTTGAGGGGGCTTGGGGGCCGGCGCAACAGCCTGCGTTACGCGCCGATCGGTGACGATTTACGCCGGACAACGCCCAACAATGCGGAGCTAACCCGCTGAGAATATGCATCCGGAGGCATATCGGCATTCCGGACGCCTGTGTTCGGGACGCAGGGGCCGGAGGTTCAAATCCTCTCACTCCGATACGCCAAGGCAAGCAAAAACCCCTGGAAAGCCAACGCTTTCCAGGGGTTTTTCGTTGAACCGGACCAATCCGGAGAAAGGCGAACGAAGCGCGAAACCGGCGTTATCCCGGCGTTACGCCCCCGCCCGCTGGGCCTCCAACTCGTCCAGCAGGCGGTCCACCGTCTGCCAGATCGGCTCCCCCGGAAGGCGCTCCCGGTTGATCCTCTCGGCGGTCATGCGGCGGACGTTGAGCGTGGCGTGGTTCGTGGCGGCGGCCCGCCGGCCGCGCATGGCGGCCATGGCAAGCTCCACGTCCCGAAGCTCGACCTTCATCCGCTCCGCGATGGCGGCGGGGCCGAGGTCTTTTCGGCGGAGGCGCCGCACGCGGCGCACCTGTCGGATGGTGAGGTCGCAGTCCGGACGCCAGCGGCGCCCGACTGCGTTCTCCTCCGGGCGGGGATCGGGGCCGATCATGCGACACCCCGCCGCGCCTGGGTCACGCCGCGCCCGGGCGCCGCGAACCGCTCGTTGTAGTAGCCCTTGACGAAATACCGGACGACTTGCGCCTCGCACCCGACGATCGCGCCCGTGGCCGGGTCTTGTTCCAGCTTGATCGTTGGGATGCCGCCGACATGCGCCTCAAGGCGGCGCTTCCGCATGAACAAGCTCTGGTCCTGCGTGCATCCGGTCTGCATCGCAAACACGTTTCGGATGTTCATGGGGCCGTGCAGCTTGTGGTAGTGCCCGTAGAGCGCGACGCCCGGCTTCTCGCCGCCGTCCAGGCTCTCGATCACCTTCTGGATGGAGTAGGAAAGCGCATAGGCGCTGCCGCCGCCGGGATGCACCACCGCCAGCACGGCGCGCTTGCCGGTGTTGGCGTTTTCCAGGATGACGTGCGCCTCCTGGTAGCCGAGGTTCACCCAATCCCAGCGATCGGCGGCGCGCATGTCCTGCTCGGCGCGGACGCCAATATCAATGCCCTCGCGCTGGGCATACCACCCTTCGTGATCGTCGCCGGTTACGGCGTAGGTCGTGATCCCTTCGCGCTTCGGGTAGTTCCGGACGAGATAGGCAAGCTGCGCGTCCATGCCGTGAACGTGCAACTCATGCCGGTTGAAGCGCGCCTCGCCGTCGATCCAGTTGCCGGTGTTCATGACGTGCTGCACACCGGCATCGTGCATCCGGTCGTAGAGGTCGTTGAGCGCGTCCAGCCGCTCGTAGCGGGAGCCCAGGTGGTTGTCCCCCACCGCCCCGAACAGAAAGCGGTTGTTGGCGTCCGACCGAAGGATGATGTGCCCGTCCTCCATGGAGAAAGCGGGCTTGAGGTCCATGGCGAGCGCGACGTGACCGCGCCGCTTGTCGAGAATGATGTTGTAGCCCTTGGCTTGCAGGGCTTTGGCGGTCGCGACCACATCGCGGTCAGTGATCGCCAGCATCCCGGCGAGCGACGGGATATGGATGCCCTTGCGCTCCTTCCGGAGCGCCGCAAGCACCCGCTCGTCCAGCGTGCCGGCGGGCGGACGCTTCTCGCTGGGGGTGTTGTTCCTGTCCCCGGATCGCTGCGCCTTCTCGATCCCCTCGATGCTGCGGCCGGTCCAGCGGAGCGCCTGCCCGAGAAAGCTATGCCGCGATCCCGTGGGGATTTTCAGCCGGTCGGCCGCCATGCGGTATGCCGTGGGCTCGCGCTTGTTCTCGCGCTGACGCTCATCGAGCAAATAGCCGTCGCGGACGGCGCGTTCGATTTCGTCCAGATACTTGTTCGCGAGCTTAAGTTGTTCCTTCGTGGGGGCTCGCGTCGCCATTAGTCCGGCTCCCCGCCGACGCCGTAGAACAGGAGCCCTTGGGCTTCCTTCACCGCGCGCTCATGTGCGCCCTCCGCCTCGCGAAGCTCGCCCCAAATGGCGGCGTAGCCGGTGGCGTCCAGGCCGTGATCCGCGATGTGCTGCCCGTGGTGCGAGCGCGCGAACTTGAGGAGGACCATCATGGCGCACACGTCCGCCGCCGTGATGCCGGCGCTCATGCCCCGGGGGCGCTGCCGGAGGTAAGCCTCCCACAGCGATGCAATCGCCAGGAAGCTCCGCTCCTTGTCCCCGTGCGTGACGTTCCGCGCGCCGTCCACGATCGAGGCGGCCTCGCGCAAGATCGCGCCCGCCCTGGTGTTCGCCGGTTCGATATCTGCCATTGGTGGGTTCCCGTGGTGGTGGAATGTTGGCCTGTCTCCGCCAACGCGACAGAGTATGACCAACAACACCCAACACGGCAACCTATATCATTAGCGACGCTGGCGCTGCTCCGGGCCTGCCACGCCGTCAATAAAGGCGCCGCGCACCCCGCCATGGCCGGCCGCTTGCGTCAGGATCGCCGCAAGCGGGATCGGCAGGAAGGTGAGCCCCCAGTTGGCGGCGGGCTCGATGCCGGCATCCCACACCGCACGCGCGACGCGCCGCTCAGAGGCGTTCGTGTTGGGGCTATTCCGCCCCACGACGCTATCAAGGCCGGTCTGCGCGGCGCCCAGCAACAGGCCGGCGGACGGGCCGGCGAGGCTCGTTGCAAGGTCGCGCCCATAACGGACGCCCGTGACAAGGTTGAACGCTGGGTCGAACGCGCCAAGCAGGCCGGAACGCGACAGGACCAACAGGGCTTGATCGGTGCCAACCGGCTCGTCCGTAATCGGGGACCGGAAGATTGGATCGCGCGCAGCCTGCTCGCGTCGCTTGCGCTTGCTGTCTTCGCTGTCCAGAAGCTCGGAGCGCAGATAGGACACCACGATCTGCGCCGGCAGCATCGCAGCAGCAGCCATGGTCAGGTAGCTGCCCGCCATGATCGCCGCGTCCATGCGCGTCAGGTCAGGGCTCTTGGCGAGATTAAACGGCCGCGCCAGGACGTTCTTGTGGAAGGCCCAGGCAAAGTTGGACAACTGGAACGCCACGGCACCCACCGGATGCGACGCCCAGCGCGGGCGGGTCGAGGCGTTCGGGCTCATGATGCTCTGCCACACGAACCGCTGCACCGCCCGGCGGAAAAGCTCCGCCTGCGCCTTCGGCGCCAGATGCAGCGCCGCAGCCGTCATGCCGTTGCCCGCCGATCCGCGCATCCACTGTGCGAACGCGGCCTGCTGCGCCTTCGGGATGCCAAGCTCCGCAAGCAGCACACCGGCCATGCGCTCATGGCGCGTGCCCGTCTTGCCCAGGTCGCTCGCAAGCCGGCGAAGGAAAACCTCAGCCCCGGAGACGGCAGCAACGCGCGTGCCGCGCGTCCACTGTTCCAGCCCCGTCCGGCGAAAATACACGTCGAGGACGTGGCTCTGGAAGCTGGACGTGGCATCACCGCCGGTCCACCGCGCGGCGTTGAGTGAGCCCGCATAAGCGGACGCGATCACGCCGATATCCTCCGCAAGCTCACGCAGGCGCCCGGCTTCGCCCTTGCCCTTGTGCCCGCGCACAAGGTCATCAACCGTCCGATAGAGGCTTTCCCCGATCTTCAAGAGGTTGCCCTGTCGCACGGCGGGCATGAAGGCTTCCGCGAGCGAGGCGATGGTTGCCTTTTCCAGCATCCCCAGCGTCGTCCACATGCGGATATTCGCGGACGCGCGGACGTAGCTCCGGTTGGTGCCGGCGTATTTGGCGCCCGTGACGCTCCCGACATAGCTCCGCACATCGTCAATGCGCGCGTCGGCGCCATCGGCGCGAAGCGCCTTCACAAGCGCATCCCAGTTGGTTTGCACCACCTTGCCGCCGGGCTGCACCTTCTGCCCGACCGCGCGAGCAAACTCCGCCCGGCGCGCGGCGGCCGTGATGTAGGTCGTCAGGACGTGCAGCGGGTCTTGATGCAGATAGTCGCGAAGGATGTTGTCCGCTTCCTTCGGCAGCGTGCGCCCGTTCACATGATCCGCCTGGATGCCGGACATGGGCGGCGACAGAACATCATCGTGCTTGCCGCCGGCCAGAATGTTGTTGAGCCACGCTTGCGCGGCTTCCTTCGGGTTCGGTTCGCCGGCCAGCCTGTAAGCCTTCTCGGCGTCGCGCAGGAACCCGGCCGAGTTATCCCACACGGCATTGTCGTTGATGACGCGCGGCCAATACCCGTTCTTGATCTGGCCCATTTCGACGCCGGCCTGCCGCTGGTAGTCGTGAAGCTCGCGAAGGAGCTTCGTGAGGGCGAGGGCGGCGTCGCCCATTTTCGTCCCGGCGCGGATGCTGCCCGGGTTCTGCACCATGCGGGCAAGCTGCGCGAGTGCGGCCTTGTCGCGGAGAATGTCGTCCCCCAGCGCCTTGCCCAACGCCTGCATGTGGCGGTTCGTGTTGGTATTCACCAACTCGTCGTAGGCGTCGCCAGCGCCGCGAGCGTCGCCCGCTCGCGCGTGCCACTTGTCGAGGAACGTCCGCATTGCCTCGCGCGAGGCGGGCGGGAGCGTGTCCGCCATGGCGCGCATCCGCGCGTCGTCCGCATAGAGGGCCGCGCGCATGAAAGAGCCGATCGCGCGAAGCGGACGGCGGATGATCTTTGGCGACCGCTGCGGCTGCGCCGGATCGCGCGGGACGCGCGCCTCGCGGCTGGGATTGTCCATCGAGCCCTTGAGCGCGCTCGTTGCTTGATCCCATGCGTCCGTGAAGGACTTGGTGACGTAGCGCGCCGCCGGCCCCAGGACGAGGCGCCACACGGCGGGATCGAAGATGCCGCCGGAGTAGAGCTTGCCGCCCAGCCCCCGATCGCCAGTCTCGCGCATAATGTCCATCTGATCCCGCGCGCTCACGTCAAAGAGCGGCGTATCGGCATCCCCTAGCGCACGCTGCGGCACGTCGCCGTTGTTGCGCGCCTCGGCGCGGGCCTGCACCGCCTGCTTCGTGCTGGCTTCCATGCCGGGCATGACGTTCTGCCCGTCATCCTCGACGGTCTTGCGGAGCGGGTCGCGCCCGCGCGCTACTTCTCCACCCTGTTCGCCGGGGCCGCGTCCTCCTTCGGTTTCGGCGCGGCTCCCTTCTGGCTGTTGCGGAGCATCTTCTGTCGCTCGCCCAGGTCCAGCACCCGTTCGATCTTCTCCCGGAGCGCCACGCTCAGGTTCGGGTCGCGCAGCAACCTCCGGAGTTCCGCCGCGCTGCGCTCCCCCTTCTGCATCAGCGACAGCGCCTCGCCACTCTGCCTCTGCATCTTCCAGGCTCCTTGCCCCGTAGGCGTCCAGGTAATCGTCCAGGGTCCGGAGAATGTCCGGCTCCCAGGCGTCGCCCCGGGCTTCCATTTCATCCTGCAACGCGCGGCGGAGGTCAACAACCTCAGCCTCAAGCGCCTCGGCCTGCTGCCGGTGCATGTTGGCGGC
>Ga0315904_10009681_pt1 | contig 12559 bp, 22 predicted proteins | sample LakEriMetagenome_6_FD_203529 | JGI IMG/M metagenome (GOLD analysis project Ga0315904, IMG submission 203529) | Freshwater fungal communities from buoy surface, Lake Erie, Ohio, United States - Buoy 12 MA120 | ecosystem: Environmental > Aquatic > Freshwater > Lake | place: USA: Lake Erie, Ohio...
GCTCTCGAGTCCGCACATCGACAAGAAGGCCCGTCAGCAGTACGAGATCCGCACCCACAAGCGGGTGATCGACATCGTCCAGGCCACGGCCAAGACGATCGAGGCGCTCAACAAGCTGAGCCTGCCCGCCGGCGTCGACATCAAGATCAAGGCGTCGAGCCGCTGACCGCACACGTTTTTCCCTCCCACAGACACATTTCAACCCTCAGGAGCGCACGGCACGGCATGCTTGGAAGGCGTTGCGGGTAAGGCCCGGGCCCAGGCCCTGGTGCTCCCGTAGCCGACGGCTTCGAGCGTGAACCAATGGCGGATCGACGGTGGCCGGCGGCGGCCGCCCATCTCTCCGTCGTGACGGCGAACACCCATGGCTGCACCGACGAAGGCGCCCGAGCAGGCAGGACGGAAGGGGTTGGCTGAGCGAACCGGCCGCAAGGGCCTCTTGGGCCGCAAGGTCGGGATGACCCAGATCTTCAATGCCGACGGGGTGGTGGTTCCCGTGACCGTGATCGAAGCCGGTCCGTGCCCCGTGCTCGCCGTGCGTTCGCCGGAGCGTGACGGCTATTCGGCCGTGCAGCTCGGTTTTCTCGACAAGCCGCGGCGGCTAGCCAGTCGTGCGGTCCGCGGGCAGTTGGCGAATCTCGACGGGCGGCGGGCGAAGCGTCGTGCGACGGGCGGGCTCGTTCCCGGGGCCAAGGCCAACTGCGAGCCCAAGCGGCTCGTCCGCGAGCTGCGGGGCGTCTACGAGGGCGCCGAGGTCGGCTCCGTGATGACGGTCGCCGCGTTCGAGGGCGTGGGCTTCGTCGACGTCACGGGCACCACCAAGGGGCGGGGCACGGCCGGCGTCATGAAGCGGCACGGCTTCAAGGGCCAGCGGGCCAGTCACGGCGTGAAGAAGGTGCATCGCCACCAGGGCGGCACGAGCATGAACACCTCGCCGGCCCGTGTCTTCAAGGGGAAGCGGATGGCGGGCCGCTACGGCAACGAGCGGTCGACGATGCGAAACATCAAGCTCGTGGGCATCGACGCGGAACGGAATCTCCTCGTGGTGCGGGGCGCCGTGCCGGGTCCGATCGGCGGCTACGTGCTCGTGCGCGAGACGAACAAGATCAAGAAGGTCGGGGTTGCCGCCCCGGCCGGCAAGAAGAAGGCCGGTGCGAAATGAACCTCGCCGTCTACGACATGGCCGGCAAGCAGGTCGGCTCCTACGAGATCGACCCTGCCGAGTTGGCCCCGAAGGTCAGCAAGCAGTTGCTGCACGACGCCGTCGTCATGTATCAGGCCAATGCGCGGCAGGGCACGCAAAAGACGAAAACCCGCGGCGAGGTGGCCGGCTCCACCAAGAAGCTCTACCGCCAGAAGGGCACGGGCAACGCCCGGGCCGGCGCGCGGCGGAGCGGCACGCGCAGGGGCGGCGGTCATATCTTCGCCAAGCGGCCTCGTGACTTCGGCTGGTCGATGCCGCGGAAGGCGCTCCGGGCCGCCACGCGGATGGCGCTGGCGTCGCGGATCGCCGACGACGAGGTGAAGCTCGTCGACACGATGGCTGTGGCGGCGCCCAAGACGAAGGCCGTGGCCGGCATGCTTGCGGCCCTGGGGCTGGGCGAGAAGACCGTGCTCGTGGCTCCCGAGAAGCACGACGCCAATGTCTGGAAGAGCGCCCGCAACATCGAGGGCGTCTCGGTGGCTCCGGTGGCCGATCTCAATGCCTGGACGATCCTGCGGCCCCGGTCGATCGTGATGACGAAGGCGGCGCTCGAGGCGTTCCGGGCGTCGGTGAAGGCCGAGGCGAAGCCGGCCGTCGCGAAGAAGCCCGCCCGCAAGGCCGCGGCAAAGCGGTCGAGCGCGAAGAAGGAGGCGAGGTAAGTCATGGCCGTCCCCGTTCCTCCGTCGCCCAGCCTCAATCCCCGGCTCGCGCCCCACCAGGTGATCCTGCGGCCGCTCGTGACCGAGAAGGGCATGCACCGGGCCACCCGTCACAACGCCTACTCGTTCGAGGTCGTGGCGGAGGCCACGAAGGCCGATATCCGCCGGGCCGTCGAGGAGATGTTCTCCGTGAAGGTGGACAAGGTCGCGGTGCAGAACCGGATCGGCAAGATGCGCCGCAGCCGCCTGCGGCGGACGAGCACGAAGGCCTGGAAGAAGGCCGTCGTGAAGCTCAAGCCCGATTTCAAGATCAACCTCTTCTGATTCCAGCACGCAGTTCCGGATCACTTCCATGGGCATCCGCCAGTACAACCCGACCAGTCCCGGCCGTCGCGGCGCGAGCGTGTCGGACTTCGCCGAGCTGACGCCGGGCGCCGACGTGCCCAAGGGCCTGCGGTTCCGCAAGCGGAAGACCGGCGGCCGCAACAACCAGGGCAAGATCACGGCCCGGCATCGCGGCGGCGGCCACAAGCAGCACTACCGGCTCGTCGACTTCCGGCGGAACAAGGACGGCGTTCCCGGCACGGTGCACTCGATCCAGTACGACCCCAACCGGTCATGCCGAGTGGCCCTCGTCAACTACGCCGACGGCGAGAAGCGGTTCATCCTCGCGCCCGAGGGCCTGGTGGTGGGCGCGAAGGTGCAAAGCGGCGACCAGGCGCCGCCGGAGGTGGGCAACTGCCTGCCGATGTCGGCGATCCCGCTGGGGCTCCAGATCCACAACATCGAACTCCAGGCGGGGCGCGGCGGGCGGCTCTGCCGGTCGGCCGGCTCGTCGGCGGTGCTCGTGGCCCGTGAGGCCCAGTGGGCGCAGATCACGCTCCCCTCGGGCGAGATTCGGCGTGTGCCCGCGGCCTGCCGTGCCACGATCGGCGCGATCGGCAACTCTGAGCACATGAACGTCCGCCTCGGCAAGGCGGGCCGGAGCCGCTGGATGGGGATTCGGCCGCACGTCCGCGGCACCGCGATGAACCCCATCGACCATCCGCACGGTGGTGGCGAGGGCCGCACCAAGGGGGGTCGGCATCCCGTGAGTCCGACGGGCAAGAGCGCCAAGGGCGGTGGCACGCGGAAGCCGCGGAAGCCGTCGGGCGCGTTCATCATCCGGCGGCGGAAGAGCCGTCGCTACGGCCAGATCAAGCTGAGGTAACCGAGAGATGGGACGCAGTGCCAAGAAGGGGCCGTACGTCGACCCCCGCGTGTTCGAGAAGGTGGAGAGCCAGCTCTCCTCCGGAAAGCGTGACCCGATCAAGACCTGGTCGCGGTCGTGCACGATCGTGCCCGAGTTCATCGGGCTCACGTTCATGGTTCACAACGGCAAGCAGCATCTCAAGGTGTTCGTCACCGAGGACATGGTGGGCCACAAGCTCGGCGAGTTCGCGCCGACGCGGACGTTCCGCGGCCACGGCGGGAAGGTGAAGGAGGCGGCGACGCCGGCACCGGCCAAGTGATCGGCCGGCGGCGCGGAGACTGACTCATGGCATACACCGCGACCCACAAATACGCCCGGATCAGCGCCCGCAAGGTGCGGGCGCTGGCCGACCTCGTCCGCGGCAAGTTCGCCGATGAGGCGCTCGACATCCTCCGCTTCCAGCCCCATCGTGGCGCCCGGATGCTGGAGAAGGTGATCAAGAGTGCCCTCGGCAACGCCGAGCATCAGCAGGCGCCGGGCGTGGACGACCTCGTCGTGGTCGACGCCCGTGTCGACGGCGGCCCGATGTTCAAGCGCATCCGGCCGCGGTCGCGCGGTCAGGCGTTCGGGATCAAGCGGCGGATGTCTCACATCAAGGTGGCGCTCGACACGGTCGCCACCGAAGCCGCGGCAGGGGAGTGAGGAGGCGACCATGGGCCAGAAAGTTCATCCCGTCGGCTTCCGCACCGGCATCACCGAGCCGTGGAAGAGTCGTTGGTATGCCGCCAAGAAGGACTTCAAGTCGCTTCTGCTCGAGGACGTGAAGGTCCGCAAGTTCCTCAAGACGAAGTATCGCGCCGCCGCGATCCCCAAGGTGGAGATCGAGCGGACCCGCGACGAGGTGAAGGTGATCCTCCACTCGGCCCGGCCCGGTGTGATCATCGGCCGCAAGGGGCAGGAGGTCGACCGGCTCCAGGACGAACTCCAGGAGCTCCTCGGCCGCCGCGTGAACCTCAAGGTCGAGGAGGTGGGGCGTCCGGAGATCCAGGCGCAGCTGATCGCCGAGGACATCGCCGACCAGCTCTCGAAGCGAGCCGCGTTCCGCCGCACGCTCAAGCGCGCGATCGACACCACCATGGACGCCGGTGCCAAGGGGGTGAAGATCCAGCTCGCGGGCCGGCTCGGCGGGGCGGAGATGTCGCGGTGCGAGAAGGCGATCGCGGGGTCGATGCCGCTGTCGACGCTCCGCGCGAAGATCGACTACGGCTTCTGCGAGGCGCCGACCGCGCAGGGCAACATCGGAATCCAGGTGTGGGTGAACCAAGGCACGTACGAGGAGAGTGGCGATGGCGCTGATGCCCAAGCGGGTGAAGCACCGAAAAAGCCAAAGAGGTCGTATAAGAGGTGAAGCCACGCGGGGTAACCGCGTCGTCTTCGGCGACTTCGGCCTCCAGGCCGAGCAGCCGGGGTGGCTTCCCGCCGCGACCATCGAGGCCGGCCGCATCGCGGCCCAGCAGTACCTCCGCACGGAGGGACGGCTCTTCGTGCGCGTGTTCCCCCACAAGTCGGTCACCTCGATTCCCCTGGAAACCCGCATGGGCAAGGGCAAGGGCGAGCCGGAGTATTGGGCCGCGGTCATCAAGCCGGGAATGATCCTTTACGAGATCGGTGGCGTGACGGAGGAAGCGGCCCGGATCTGCATGGCGCGACTCGCGCACAAGATGCCGATCCGCGTTCGGTTCGTGAAACGGCGGGCGATGTAGGACACGCTGACGGAAACCAGACATGACCAAGGCACGAGAACTTCGCGACATGGCCGACGAGCAGATCCGGCTCGTCTGGAAAGACGCCGCCGAGACGCTCTTCCGGCTGCGGCTCCAGGCGCAGACGGAGAAGCTGTCGAGCCCGGCCGAGGTGCGGAAGCACCGTCTCACGATCGCGCGTTGCCAGACGGTGCTCTCGCAGCGGGGCACGCTCGTTCCGGCTGCGGCCTCCGCCGCGGCCCCGGACGGCGAAACGGTGGCGCACGAAAAGCATGCCAAGAAGCACCGCGCCACCGGCCGCGGCAAGCTCCGGGCCCGCAAGCCCGGCGAGGTCGGGTCGCGGCGCGGCTTCAAGAAGCGCACGCAGAGCGGAACGTAAACGAGGAACCAGGTTCATGCCCAAGCGAGTCGAGACCGGAACGGTGACCAGCGCCGCCGCGAAGAAGACGCGGCGCGTGGAAATCCCGCGCGTCGTCCGTCACCCGAAGTACGGCCGCATCCAGCATCGGCGGACCGTCTGCCACGTGCACGACGAGCACGACGAATCGCAGCCCGGCGACCTCGTGGAGATCATCGAATGTCGCCCGCGGAGCCGCCTCAAGCGGTGGGAGCTCGTCCGCGTCGTGGCCAAGAGCACGGCCGTGGACGTGGCGTCGCTGCGGAGCGGCGCCCGCGCCACCCGGCTGCGTGAGACGGCCGCCAAGGCCGAGGATGCGGCGGCCGCCGCCCTCGAGAAGAAGGAAGGGTCCGCCACATGATCCAGATGCAGACGCGGCTCGTCGTCGCGGACAACACCGGCGCCAAGGAGGTGATGTGCTTCAAGGTTCTCGGCGGCAGCCGCAAGCGGACCGCCGGCCTGGGCGACATCATCGTGTGCAGCGTGAAGAGCGTGATCCCGGGCAGCGAGGTGAAGAAGAAGGCCGTCGTCAAGGCGGTCGTCGTGCGGGTGAAGAAGCCGGCGCGGCGCGACGACGGCAGTTACGTGCGGTTCGACACGAACGCCTGCGTGATCATCGACAACGAGAAGAACCCGAAGGGCACCCGCATCTTCGGTGCCGTGGCGCGGGAACTCCGCGACCGGAACTTCATGAAGATCGTCAGTCTGGCGAGCGAGGTGGTGTGATGTTGATCAAGGCAGGGGATACCGTCGAGGTGCGGACGGGCAACGCCCGCGGCATGCGGGCGAAAGTGCTGTCGGTGCTGCCGGCGTCGCACTCCGGTGCGGGTGACCGCCTGGTCGTCGAGGGCGTCAACCGCGTCTATCGGCACATCCGTCGCAGCCAAAAGAACCAGCAGGGGGGCCGGCTGAGCAAGGAGATGCCGATCGCGGCGTCGAACGTGCTGCTGGTCTGCTCGTCGTGCGGCAAGGCCGCGCGGCTCGGGGCCCGCGTGGCGGCCGACGGCGGGAAGGTCCGCTTCTGCCGGAAGTGCGGCACGGAGCAGGGTGTGGTGCGGCGGCCGAAGGCGGCGAAGGCCCGCGGCTGACGCGCAGCGAACGACTCACGGAAACGGAACGAAGGACGGTCGAGATGGCGAAGAAGACGAAGGCGACGACGACGGTCGAGCCCGCGGGCACCCCGCGGATGCTCGAGCACTACGTGAACACGGTTCGTCCGCAACTGGCCCAGGCGCTGGGGCGTTCGAACCCGCACGCGATTCCCAAGCTCGAGAAGATCGTGATCAACATGGGCGTGGGCGTGGCCGTCACCGAGAAGAAGTTTCTGGAGGAGGCCATCGGTGCGCTCACCCAGATCTCGGGTCAAAAGCCGGTGGCCACGATCTCGAAGGCGGCCGTATCGGGCTTCAAGCTCCGCGAGAACCTGCCGATCGGCTGCAAGGTGACGCTCCGCGGTCGGCGGATGTACGAGTTTCTCGACCGGCTGGTCTCGCTGGCGCTGCCGCGGGTCCGCGACTTCCGCGGCCTGTCGAGCACGGCCTTCGACGGCCATGGGAACTACAGCCTGGGACTCTCCGAGCAGATGGTGTTTCCGGAGATCAACCCCGACAAGTATTCGCGGCCCCAGGGTATGCACATCACGCTCGTCACGACGGCCCGCACCGACGACGAGGCCCGGCAGTTCCTGCGGGCGATGGGCATGCCGCTGAAGAAGGACGGCGACGCCGCCGCGTGACCGAAGGGAACCAGGCACACACACCGAGACGACCATGGCCAGCAAATCGAAGATCGCCGCCGCCCAACGCAAGCCCAAGTACTCCACCCGGGTGGTCCGCCGCTGCATGCTCTGCGGCCGGCCCCGGGCCGTGTATCGCAAGTTCGGCACGTGCCGCATTTGCTTCCGCAAGTTGGCGGATCAGGGGTGCATTCCGGGCGTGCGGAAGGCGAGCTGGTGACACCGGATTTCACGAGAGGGTTCTGACGACATGATGACCGACCCCATCGCCGACATGCTCACCCGCATTCGCAACGCCGTGCGCGTGGAGCGGCCCACCGTCGAGGTGCCGATCTCGAAGGTGAAGCGCGGCGTGGCCGACGTGCTCAAGCGCGAGGGCTTCATCTGGGACTGGCGCGAGGTCGAGGCCCAGCCGGTGCCGCAGCTGCAGCTCGAGCTCAAGTACGGCCCGAACGGCGAGCGACTCATTCGTCACATCAAGCGCGTCAGCACGCCCGGGCGGCGGGTGTACAGCCGATCGACGCGGCTCCGGCCGGTGCTGGGCGGCATGGGTATCTCGATCCTCTCCACGTCGAGCGGCGTGGTGAGCGACCGCGAGGCCCGGCAGCGGAAGCTCGGCGGCGAAGTGCTCTGCGAACTCTGGTAGTCGGAAAGGTCTCCCCGCCATGTCCCGCATCGGCAAATCACCGGTTCCTCTCCCCAAGGGCGTCAAGGCTGCGGTCGCGGCCGGACGGCTGACCGTGGAAGGACCGCTCGGCAAGCTCGAGCAACAGATCCATCCCGCCGTGGCCGTGACGGTCGACGCCAGCGCGATCGCCGTCACGCGGAGCAACGACAACAGGATCTCACGGGCCGTCCACGGCCTGACGCGGGCGCTGGCGGCCAACATGGTCGAGGGCGTGTCGAAGGGCTACGAAAAGAAGCTCGAGATCGTCGGCGTCGGCTACCTCGCCGCCCTGCAGAAGAACGTGCTCCAGCTCCGCGTGGGCTTCGCCAACGAGCTGCAGGTACCGATTCCGGCGGGCCTCACCGTGACCTGCCCCGACCAGACGCACATCTCGATCAAGGGCATCGACAAGCAGCTCGTGGGCCAGTTCGCGGCCGAAGTTCGGGCCCTGCGGAAGCCGGAGCCCTACAAGGGCAAGGGCATTCGCTACGAGAACGAGCAGGTCCGCCGCAAGGCCGGCAAGGCCGTCACGAAGTAAGGACGTCATCGATGGAACATTCACGCACGATCCTCCGGCAGCGGCAGCGGCGGCAGCACCGCGTGCGCCGTTTCATCCGGGGAACGGCCGAAAGGCCGCGGCTCACCGTCTTCCGCACCCACAAGCACATCTACGCCCAGGTCATCGACGACGCGGCCGGCCGGACGCTGGCCTCGGCGAGCTCGATGGACAAGCAGATCCGCCAGGGCGTGGGCTTCGGGGGCAACCGGCAGGCCGCCGAGGCGATCGGTCGGGCCGTCGCCGAGCGGGCCAAGGCGGTCGGCGTGTCGAAGGTGTGCTTCGACAGGGGCGCCTTCCGCTATCACGGTCGCGTTGCGGCCCTCGCGGATGCGGCCCGGGCGGCGGGACTGGAATTCTGAACGCAGCACGCGGACTCGACGGCGACCGACGACACGAACAACGATTCCCGGAGACTGAAGACACGTGGCCACAGGCAAAGAATCCCGCACGGGCGAATTCGTCGAGAAAGTCGTGAAGGTGCGCCGCTGTGCGACCGTCGTGAAGGGCGGTCGGCGGTTCAGTTTCGCCGGACTGGTCGTGGTGGGGAACGGTCGGGGCAAGGTGGGCTGCGGCTATGCCAAGGCCAACGAGGTGCCGCCGGCGGTGGAGAAGGCGATCAAGGACGGGATGAAAAACCTCATCGAGGTTCCCGTCGAGTCGGGCACGATTCCGCACCGCGTCGAGGGCCGCTACGAGACTGCCAAGGTGGTGCTGCTCCCGGCCGGCCCCGGCACCGGCATCATCGCCGGCGCGGCGGTGCGGGCCGTCTGCGAGTCGGCCGGCATCCACGACGTGCTCTCCAAGGCGCATGGTTCCACGAACCCGGTCAACCTCGTCAAGGCCGCGCTCGAGGCCCTCAAGCAGCTGCGGACGAAGGCCGATGTCGAGCGTCTCCGCGGCGTGTCGCTCTCCTGAAACCGGACCATCGAAGGCCGTCATCATGAAACTCAACGACGTCAATTCCGGCATCCACGCCAACACGAAGCGTCTCCGCGTAGGCCGCGGTCCAGGCTCCGGCCGGGGCCGCTATGCGGGCCGGGGCAACAAGGGCCAGGGTCAGCTCGCGGGCTGGTCGGCCGCGGGCATCTTCGAGGGGGGCGGAATGCCTCTCATCCGGCGGATCCCGAAACGCGGGTTCCACAACGCCCACGCGCGGACGGTGAAGGCCGTGAACGTCGCGGCCCTCGAGGAGGCCTTCACGGCCGGCGGCGAGGTGACTCCGGCCAGCGTCAAGGCGGCGGGTGTCGCCAAGGGGGTCTGGGACGACCTCAAGATCCTCGGGGCCGGCAGCCTGACGAAGGCCCTCAAGGTCTCGGCCCACGCGTTCAGCGCCCAGGCCAAGGAAAAAATCGTCGCGGCGGGCGGCACCGTGACCGTGCTGCCCGGGCCGGCCGCGGTGAAGCGCAACGTCGGAAAGGCGTCGCGGAAAAAGCCCGCCGGCAGGTAGGCTCGGTTGGCGTCGGAAGCGGCGCGACGTTCCCTGGAGCCCCGACCGTGCTGGAAAAACTCCGCGTCATTTTCACGATTCCCGAGCTGCGGCAGAAGATCCTGCTGACGCTGGGATTGCTCGCGATCTACCGTGTCGGCTGGCAGGTTCCGCTGCCGATCGTCGACGCCAAGGCGATGACGGCCTTCGCAGAGCAGACCGGTGGGATCGGCGACCTGCTCAAGACGGTGGCCGTGTTCTCGGCCAGCCAGTTGTCGCAGGCCACGATCTTCGGCCTCGGCATCATGCCCTACATCTCGGCGTCGATCATCTTCCAGCTGCTCGGCACGGTCTGGCCGCCGCTCGAGCGGCTCCAGAAGGAAGGGGAGGCGGGCCGCAAGAAGATCAACGAATACACGCGGTACGCCACCGTGCTCATCTGCCTCGTACAGAGCTGGGCGTACGTGGCGTTTCTGTCGGCGGCCCGCGTCGGCGAACAGTCGCTCATCAACCCGGCCTTCCTCGTCGACGGCAGGCTTCCGCTCGTGTGGCAGTTCGTGGCGGTCATGACCATGACCGCTGGCACGATCTTCCTGATGTGGCTCGGCGAGCAGATCGACGAGTTCGGCATCGGCAACGGCATCAGCCTCCTGATCATGGCTGGCATCCTCGCCGGCATGCCGATGGCGCTCTACGACCTTGGGCAGGACACGAGCTGGGAGCTCGGCGGCGGCGGCGGCAAGCTGGGCATCGAGACCCTGCTCGTGCTGGCGGCTTTGTTCGTGGGCGTGGTGGCCGGCGTGGTGTTCATGACCCAGGGGCAGCGGCGGATTCCCACCCAGTCGGCCAAGCACGTCCGCGGCCGCCGCGTCTACGGCGGGACGCGGCAGTATCTCCCGCTGCGGGTCAATCAGGCCGGCGTGATGCCGATCATCTTCGCCAGCTCGCTGCTGCTGTTTCCGCAGCTGATCTTCCAATACCTCAGCAATGCGTTTCCTGGGAGTTCGCTCCTGTCCCGGCTGCACATGTCGTTCACGCGGGGCGAGTCCTACCTCTACAACCTCTGCTACATCGCGCTCATCTACTTCTTCTGCTACTTCTGGACGGCGATCACCTTCAATCCGAAGGAGATGGCCGACAACCTCAAGAATTTCGGCGCCTTCATCCCGGGGTATCGTCCGGGCAAGCGGACCGCCGACTACCTGGAGCGGGTGATGGAGCGGATCACCTACGTCGGCGCGGGGTTCCTGGCGCTCGTCGCCGTCATCCCCACGATCGTCAGCGGCTTCCTGGGCATCCCGGCGCAGATCGCCAGTTTCTATGGCGGCACGGGGCTCTTGATCGCGGTGAGCGTGGCGTTCGATCTCGTGCAGAAGATCGACAGCCACCTCGTGATGCGGAACTACGGCGGGCTGTTGGAGAAGGGTTGACCGTCGGCGGTCGGGGCGGTGGCCCCGGGCGCCCGACGTGCCGTCGGGGCGGCGGTCGGAGGTCGGGCCTGCCATGCGAATCATCCTCATCGGGCCGCCGGGAGCGGGGAAGGGCACGCAGTGCCAGCGGCTCTCGGGGATGCTGCGCGTGCCCCACCTCTCGACGGGCGAGATGCTGCGGGCGGCGGTTCGTGCCGGGACTCCCGAGGGACTCGAGGCGGCCCGCTTCATGCAGGCCGGACAACTCGTCCCCGATCCGCTGATCGTGGGAATGGTGAGCGGCCGTCTGCTCGCGCCCGATTGCCGGGAAGGCTGCCTGCTCGACGGCTTTCCGCGGACGCTGCCGCAGGCCGAGACGCTCGACGAGATGCTCGAGCGGCGGGCGATCAGCGTGGACGGCGTGATCGAGCTGGCCGTGCCCAGGGACGAGCTCGTAAGACGGATGCTGGCCCGCGGCCGCTCCGACGACGACCCGGAGATCTTCTCCCGGCGCATCTCCAGCTTCGAGGAGCAGACGGCTCCGCTGCTCGACTACTACGGCCGGCAGGGCAAGCTTGCGAGCATCGACGGCCTGGGCACCGCGGACGAAATTTTCACCCGCATCCGTTCGGCCGTGGACCGCTTTCGACGTCGGTCGCGAGCGCGCGGCTGAGCCCGCGGCGCGGGTATACTTCGGCTTCCTGCCTCCTCGACATCCCCCCGGGTCGCCATCGTGGTCAACCTCCGTTCACCCCGTGAGATCGCGCTGATGCGGCGCGCGGGACTCGTCGTCTGGGGCGCGCATCAGGAGGCGGCCCGACACGTCCGTCCCGGCGTCACCACGGCCGAGATCGACGCCGTCGTCGACGCCTACTTCGCGCGGCACGATGCGGTGGCGCTGTTCAAGGGCGTTCCCGGCAAGACGCCGTTTCCCGCCGCGTGCTGCATCTCGGTCAACGACGAGGTGGTGCACGGGATTCCGGGGCCGCGGGTGCTGCGGTCGGGCGACGTGGTCAGCATCGACACCGGCTGCAGCGTCGGCGGCTGGTGCGGGGATTCGGCGGTGACCCATCCCGTGGGTGAGGTCGCGCCCGACGTGCGGCGGCTGCTCGACTGCACGGCGGGCGTGCTGGCGCTGGCCATCGAACTGATGGCCGTTCGCGACCGCTGGAGCGACGTGGCTTCCGAGATGGCGAAATACGTCCGCGACCAGGGCTTCTCCGTCGTGGAGAACTTCGTCGGCCACGGCATCGGTCGCAGCATGCACGAGGATCCGCAGGTGCCGAATTTCTGCACCCCAGCGTTCCGGAGGAACCACGATTTCACGCTCGAGCCCGGGCTCGTGATCGCTGTGGAGCCGATGGTGAACATGGGGTCGAAGAAGGTACGCGTGCTCGCCGATCACTGGACGCAGTCGACAGTCGACGGGCGGCCGAGCGCCCACTTCGAACACACCGTCGCCATCACCGAGGGCGGCCCGGTGGTGCTCACGGCCCCGCCGGCCCAGGGGGAGTCGATTCCGGCAGGGGGCTCGGCTGCCTGAGCCGT
>Ga0315904_10009683_pt1 | contig 12558 bp, 15 predicted proteins | sample LakEriMetagenome_6_FD_203529 | JGI IMG/M metagenome (GOLD analysis project Ga0315904, IMG submission 203529) | Freshwater fungal communities from buoy surface, Lake Erie, Ohio, United States - Buoy 12 MA120 | ecosystem: Environmental > Aquatic > Freshwater > Lake | place: USA: Lake Erie, Ohio...
CCTGAGCATCGGTTTTAAGGGGCTGGAGACAGCCCGCATTGAAGGCAGCTACGGCATCCGCTTCCTCAAGTGGTCGTGGCTTGAACTCTCGGCGGTGACGATTCCCGCAAATGCAGAGGCGTCCATTACCTCCATCAAATCCATCGATTCCGCACTGCTGGCCGCGTCAGGCCGAAAGCTGGGCGGCGATAATCCCGGCGTTTCGGGAAAACCCGGCCACCTTCCGGTGGTCAAATCCAACCCCGAACAAGGGAAATCTGCAATGAAGACGATCGCAGACCAGATCAAGTCCTTCGAAGAGTCTCGCACTCTCAAGGCGACCGAGATGGCCGACATCATGGAGAAGTCGGCTGAGACCGGTGAAACCCTCGACGCCGAGCAGGCCGAGCGGTACGACACGCTGGAGACCGAGGTGAAGGCCATCGACGCCCACCTGAAGCGCCTGCGCGCCGCGGAGGCCATTCAGGCCGCTCAGGCCAAGGCCGTTTCTCCGGAAGTCGCAAAGGCCGGCACGGCCCGCGTTCCTGCCATGCACACCATGGTCAAGTCCGCTCCCAAGGCGGATCCCGGTGTTCGCTTCGCCCGCGTGGTGAAGTGCCTCGGCATGGCTCAGGGCAACTGGGTCGGTGCAGTGGAAGTCGCCAAGCAGGTCTATGGCGAGCGTGACCCCGGCATCGTCAACACCATCAAGGCCAACGTGACCGCGGGCTCGACGCTCACGGGTAGCTGGGCTGAGAATCTGGTCGGTGACGAGACCTCGGCGTTCGCGGACTTCGTGGAATTCCTGCGCCCGATGACCATCCTTGGTCGCTTCGGCACCGCTGGCATTCCGAGCCTGCGCCGCATCCCGTTCCGTGTCGCGCTGGTCGGTCAGACCAACGGTGGCGCTGGCTACTGGGTTGGTGAAGGCAAGCCCAAGCCGCTGACGGCGATGGACTTCAGCCGCACCACTCTGGAGCCGCTGAAGGTCGCCAACATCGCGGTGCTGACCATGGAAGTCCTCCGTGACTCCAGCCCGTCTGCCGAACTGCTGGTCCGTGACCAGCTTGCCGCGGCACTCGGCGCTCGCATGGACTCGGACTTCATCGATCCGGCGAAGTCGGCCTCGGCCGGCGTCTCCCCGGCGTCGATCCTGAACGGCATCTCCGCGATCCCGTCCACGGGCAACACCGCCGACGCCATCCGCGAGGATGTCCGTTCGGTCTTCGCCGCGTTCATCGCCGCGAACAACGCCCCCACCTCGGGCGTCTGGGTGATGTCGTCCACCACCGCGCTAGGCCTCTCCATGCTGGTCAATGCCCTTGGCCAGCCGGAATTCCCCGGCATCACCATGATGGGCGGCACCTTCGCCGGCCTTCCGGTGATCACCTCCGAGTTCATGCCCACCGTTTCCGGCGGCTCCTATGTCGCACTGGTGAACGCGCAGGACATCTACATCGGTGACGAGGGTGGCCTGACGGTCGATATGAGCACGGAGGCCAGCCTCCAGATGCTCGACAATCCGACCAACGACACCGTGACGCCCACGGCGACCACGATGGTCTCGATGTTCCAGACGAACTCGGTGGCCTTCCGCGCCGAGCGCACCATCAACTGGGCTCGCCGCCGCGCTTCCGCGGTTGCGTACCTCAGCGCGGTGAACTGGGGTCAGGCCTAATCTAGCCTGAACTAAACTGACGCCCGCGGCCGAAAGGTCGCGGGCGCTTTCCTGCATCTGAAAGGGCCCTGCAATGGCAAAAGTCAAATTCCTCGTCGGTGGGCAAGTGAAGGAGTTTCCGGATCGTGTGGCCGAGCTTCTGATCAAGGCCAAGAAATGCGTTCCGTATGAAGAGTCGGCTGCGGCCGCTCCGGTCGTCGCCGCTGAAACCGCCTCTCCTGTGAATTCCTCCGCGGTCGAGCAGAGCGCTCCCGCTGAAGCTCAGCCTGTCGCTGCGGCCGAGATTTTCCCGCAAGTCGCCCCTCCGTCCCTTCTGGACAATGAGGAAGTGGTGCGGCCCAAGCGCCAGTACCGCCGCCGCAACATGACGGCTGAAGACACCGAGTAAGCCGCCATCGTCCACCCCTTCCTTCTCACGGAGTAAAGCGTATGCGGCTCTTCGGCTTCGACATCACGCGCCCCTCGCCTGCTCCGACCGAAAAGGGCTTGTCCCCGATCGGCAACGAGCGCGGCGGCTGGTTCCGCGTGCTGGAAAGTTTCTCTGGCGCTTGGCAGGCCAACGTCGAGGTCAATTATGACTCGATCGTAACAAACAATGCGGTCTACGCCTGTGCCACGCTCATCGCTTCGGACATCGCCAAGCTTCGCGTGAAGCTGGTCGAGAAGAGCGCCAGCGGCATCTGGAACGAGACCAGCAACCCGGCCTATTCGCCGGTCCTGCGGAAGCCCAATCCCTTCCAGACCCGGATCCAGTTCTGGGAGACGTACTTCCTGTCCAAGCTGCTGCGGGGCAACACCTACGTCCTGAAGCAGCGCGACGGCCGCGGCGTGGTCACGGCGATGTACGTTCTGGACTCTGCTCCGGGCAAGGTGAAGCCGCTGGTTTCGACCGAAGGCGCGGTGTTCTACGAACTGGCGCAGGACAACATCTCGGGCGTCGAGAGCACGATTGTGGTGCCCGCGCGCGAAATCATCCACGACCGCTTCAACTGCATCTACCACCCGCTGGTAGGCAACTCCCCGATTTTCGCGGCAGGCCTCGCCGCCACGCAGGGCATTCGCATCCAGAATGATGCCGTGTCCTTCTTCGGCAACAAGTCCCGGCCGGGCGGCATCCTCACAGCGCCGGGCGCGATCAGCAACGACATCGCTACCCGCCTGAAGGAATACTGGGACACGAACTTCTCGGGCGAGAATGCGGGCAAGGTCGCTGTTCTGGGCGACGGCATGAGCTTCGCTCCCATCCGCATGACGGCCACGGACGCGCAGCTTATCGAACAGTTGAAGTGGTCGAACGAGACCGTGGCTTCGGTGTTCCATGTGCCGGCCTACAAGATTGGCGTCGGTGCGATGCCGACCTACAACAACATCCAAGCGCTCAACGTCGAGTATTACTCGCAGGCGCTCCAGCGCCTGATCGAAGATGCCGAGGTGTGTCTGGACGAGGGCCTTGGGCTTTCGGAGAGCGTCGGCACCGAATTCGACCTCGACGGCCTGCTTCGCATGGACTCGGTCACGCAGATCTCGGTCCTCAAGGAAGCCGTTGGCGCTGGCGTGATGTCGCCCAACGAGGCCCGCGCCAAAGTCGATCTCCCGCCGACCGCTGGTGGCGAGACGCCGTACCTTCAGGAGCAGAACTACTCGCTGGCCGCCTTGGCCAAGAGAGACGCATTGGCTGATCCCTTCAACCGGGCAGCGCCCGCCCCGGTGCCGCAGGCTCAAGATGATGAGGACGAGGACGAGGACGAAGAGTCCGATGACGACTCGTCTGTCGTGGCAGCCAATGACAACACCGAACGGCAGATGATGGCGGCGCTGCTCGAAATCAGGAAGGGCTTGGTCTGATGGATGGAAAGCAGTTCGGTTCGGACGTTGTAGAGGTCGTTCGCAGCTTCATGGAGCGCTCCATGGCTGCGGTTTCAGGCCGCCTTGATGCCTTGGAGAAGCGTCTGGACACGCTGCCGGTCCCCAAGGACGGCAAGGATGCTGACCTTGAAGAGACGGCAGGGCTCGCCGCGGCCCGCCTGACGCCCGCGCTGGACGAGATCCGCAAGGAGATCGAAGCCCTGCGGACGCCGCCGGACCTGAGCGCGCTGCTCCCTGCGATCAACCAGTCGATCGATGCCGGCATCTCCAAGGCCGTGAGCGCGATCCCCCCGGCCAAGGACGGTGAGCCCGGCAAGTCCGTGACCGTCGAAGAACTGACGCCCGTCATCGACACGCTCGTTGAAAAGCGCTTCTCCAGCCTGACCATTCGGGACGGCATAGACGGCGTCGGTCTGGCTGGAGCCATCATCGATCGTGACAACAACTTGGTGATCACGCTCACCGATGGCACGGCCAAGAACCTTGGCCCGGTGTGCGGCCGCGATGGCACCTCCGTGACCGTCGAACAGGTTGCCCCCATGATCACCGCGGAAGTCCAGAAAGCGGTTGCTGCGCTGCCGCCCGCGCCTGCTGGCGAACCGGGCAAGTCAGTTGACCGGGCCGAAGTCGAGCAGATGGTCGGTCAGGTCGTTGCCGAAGCGGTGGCGACCGCCATCGCCGCGCTGCCTGAGCCCGCTCCGAGCGAGCCGGTCAAGTCCGTCACGGTCGAGGAGATCACGCCGCTGGTGCTGGCCGAGGTTGGCCGCCTGATCGCAGAGATCCCGGTGCCGCAAGACGGCAAGTCCGTCACGGTCGAGGAAGTGGCTCCCATGGTCGCTGCCGAGGTCGCAAAGGCCGTTTCTGCCATCCCGGTGCCTAAGGACGGCGTTGGTCTGGCCGATGCCTTCATCGACCGCGACTCCAACCTGATCCTCACGCTCACCAACGGCACTGCCAAGGCTCTGGGCAGGGTGGTGGGCAAGGATGGCGAGGACGCTGTCAGCGCGGATCCCGAAGCGATCGACATTCCCGACGATCTGAACGAGCGCATCGCCAAGGCCGTGCGCCTGATGGCCGAGACCCCGGCCGTGCAGATCGCGGCGGCTGCCACCTATCGTGAGCGCGAGTATGCGCCCCCGGTCAGCACGCAGCCGGCGGTCCATGTCCACATGCCCGAGATCAAGGAGATGAAGGTCTCCATGCAGGCCGAGATCCCGCCGCAGCAGATCACGGTCCAGAACCAGCTTCCGCCGCCCCGCAAGACGCGGACAATCGTTGAAGAGCACGATGCCCGCGGCCGCGTGAAGAAGTTCCGTCAGGAAGAAATCGACGGATGACCTTCATCGCAGACCGGATCTTCGACCTTGGTCTGGCGGTCCTGACGGATGAGGCCGACACGCTTCATCTCTGCACCAACTCGCCTGAGGACTATGAGCAGGCGGCAGACTATTCGATGGGTTTCAAGCTGGCTCCGCGCATAAGCAGCCCGGAAGCTGGAGAGTCATTCACTGGCCGTCAGGTTACGATCGGTCCCGTGACTGAGGGCCAAATCACCCGAAGTGGTGAGGCCATGTTCTGGGCTCTTGTGGACAGCGCAAGTGGCCGACTGCTGGCGGCGGGTCCGCTGGCAACTCCCAAGAAGATGAGCGACGGCAATTTCTTCGAACTGCCAGAGTTCATCGTCGGAATCCCGTCCTACTAATCTTCCACTGAAGGAGACAGAGAATGTCTATTTCCAACACCACCGAGAGCGCAATCCTCAGGCTTGTCTACAACGCGACGGCGTGGGCAAACTATGCCGACAACGCCGCGACCTCGCCGGAAACCAACATCGTGGTCGGTCTGCACACTGGCGACCCGACCGATACCGGCAATATGTCGAGCAGCGAAGTGGGCTACACCTCGTATGCCCGCGTCAACGTGGCTCGCACCACGGGCGGTTGGACGGAGTCCAGCGGTTCGGTGTCGCCCGTCGCCAACATCGACTTCCCGGCTGGTACGGGCGGCTCGGGTACGGTCACGCACTTCTCGACCGGCAAGTCCGGCGGCGGCTCGGCTGCGATCCTCTGGAAGGGCACGGTCACGCCGAACATCGTGTGCGGCAACGGTGTGACCCCGCGCCTGACCACCGCCACCACCATCACGCTGGATTGAGGTCTGTCACATGGTGAAAGTCACCCCGCAGATCGCGTCCGCGGCTGGCATTGCCGTGGGCGGCAACAGCGATGTGTCTCACGCCGTCAGGGAGGCGATGGAAGACGCGCTGACCGATGGACTCAGCCGGCACCTCTCGCCTGAAGAGACCAAGGCCAAGATGCAGGAGGCGCGCTACAACGCAAAGCCCCCGGAGGCCCGATGAGAGAGGGCACGGCCCACGGTGCCGAGTTCCGACGCTGTCTTGTAGAACTCGACGTGAAGGGGATCATGTCCTTGTGGCGTCACGTTGCTCCCAATCTTGCAGAACAGTCACCGGGCGAGGCGTTGGTCTCCATGCACATCGCCCGGTGCGAGATGAAGTCGCTTCCCAAGCGTCTGCGCGATTACAGCGTCAGTTGGCTTGCCGACCACGGCTACACCAACGTCGATGGCAAGTGGATCTCAGGCCCGAGGCCGCTTGAGGTTGTCGCGAGCAGCGTCGGGATCTCGGTCAAGTCGAGCGATCCGCGCGTGGCAAATCGCATTCACGATGCGATGAAAGATGCTCTCGACAACGCCATCGCAAAGGGCATCACTGAACCGCCTATGCAGAAGGAAGCGATGCTCAAGGCGCGAGCCAAGCAGCGTTTCAAGATGCGGATGGCATGACAAAGAGGGACTGAAATGGCTACTCTTCAACTCAACGTCACCATCGCAGATGCAGACATGCCGCGCGTGCTTGCGGCGTGCAAGGATACGTTCAACAACCCGAATATGGTTGAGGCAGAGGTGTCCGAGGTGCTGCGCCAGCACGGCATCGGCCTGATCCAAGGCATGATCCACAACTACGAGCGCAAGGTGGCGATTGCTGAGGCAGAGGCGCTCGATCCGCAGATCACGGTGACGTAATGGCTGACAACGTAGGCTACACTCCCGGCACTGGCGAGACGATTGCCACTGACGATGTCGGTGGCATCCATTTCCAGAAGATCAAGCTGTACTCCAGCACGGACGGCACCGAGGCTCCGCTCACGCACGCCGAGGATGACGCGCATGATTCCTCCGAGCATGGCATCATGGGGCTGGCTGTTCGCACTGACGCGCCAGCAAACAGGTCCGGTACGGACGGCGACTATGAGCCGCTGCAAGTGTCCGGCGGTCGCCTCTGGGTGTCGCCGCTTGGCTTCCCGGTCACGGTGCAGACCGACATCACGCGCCCTGCTGACACCACTCAGTACGCTCTGCTCGACGCCATTTCCAACAGCACAACTGCGCCGACCGCTGGTGGCTTCACTCTGACGGGTGCCGCGAGGAGGTCGGGCGGCTCCGGCATCATCACGGACATCACGATTGCCTCTTCCGCCGACCCGACAGTAAAGCTGGCTGCTGAGCTTTTCATCTTCAATCAGGCGGTGACAAACGTCAACGACAACACCGCCTTTGCGGTCAGCGACACGGAAATCAAGTCGCTGATCGGCGTGGTGCCGTTTGTGATGTTCGACGCTGGCAACAACCAGTTCGCTCAGGTTACTGGCCTCAACATGCTCTTCACTTGCGTCGGCAGTGCCAACTTGCGCTTCCTCTTGCGCGCTCGCAATACCTACACACCAGCAAGCGGCGAGGTCTTCACCGTCACCGCCAAAATCCTCCAGTTGGATTGAGCCAGTGCTGCTTCCCGCGCATGAGTTGCTGCTGACGCCTCGGCGTCCGTTCGTCGAGCTTCTCGACACGCGCGACAGTTCTAATAACCCCTCTACGACCTACACCTTTGGCAACATGCGTTTGGGCAGCTTGGGATGCTCGCCCACGTCGATTCTAAACATCGACGCTGCTGAATTTCCGCAGTCTCGCACGCGGAAATACATTCTCGTCATCGTTCACAGCAAAGACGATGCAACGTCCTTTTCGGCAACCACTTGCACGATTGGCGGCGTGGGCGGGATAAGGGTAGCCGAAGGCGCCGGTCTGGTCGCTCTTGCTAACGTCTCTATGTTTCTGTTCGGAACTAACCTGCTTCAAAACATCACCAACACTGATGTTGCGGTGACGTTTGGCGAGGCTATTACTGGTGCCGCTGTCGCAATAGTTGGTGTGGACAACGTCAAGAACATGGCCGCTGCTCCGGTGGACTCAGGCACCGCAACGAACGACGGCACGTTCTCGTTGGCCCTGACGCTTGAAGAGTCCTACTACAATCAGCTCATGCTGATGATTACGACTTGCCTCGCAACGTCGGGCTCGCCTGAGTCGGTATCGTACAGCCTTGTCGGGGGAGGGTTTTATCCGCTCGATCCGCTGTACGAAGTGAACGGCAATGGCTTTTCTTTTGCCGCCGCGTGGAGTTGGCAACCCTGTTACCCCGGCGGTGCGGCAACGGCGAGCTACATCACTGCTGGCGCGACATGGAGCGGCGCAGCAAACAACCGAACCATCGGGCTGATCTTCTAGTAAAGCGAGACTGACATGCTGCTGATACTGCTTCAAAGCCAGAGCGCGAGCGGTGTCTCGTCAGCAGTTGGTGCAGCCAGCGCATCGGGCGCAGCTTCGGCTGTCGGCACTGGCATCGTCGCAGCAGTCGGCACGGCCAACGCTTCGGGTGCCGCAACTGCCACAGGCGCATCGACCAACAGCGCAGTTGGCGCGTCGAGCGGGAGCGGTGCCGCATCGGCTGTTGGCTCTGCGATCTTCGCAGCGGTTGGCTCGGCCAACGGCACTGGTGCCGCTGCCGGGACGGGTGCGGCAGTATTCAGCGCCGCAGGAGCTTCGAGCGGAACAGGTGCCGCGTCGGCAGTCGGTGCAGCCTTCTTCGCGGCTGTCGGCTCAGCAACGGCGAGCGGCGCGGCCAGCGCAGTGGGTGCTGCCTCTGGCGCTGGCGCGGGTGCCGCCTCTGGCTCGGGCGCGGGTGCCGCAGTCGGCACTGGCATCGTGTCGGCGGTTGGGTCCGCGACCGCCACCGGGGCAGCGAGCGCGGCAGGGTCTTCGGTCGCCGGGGCCCAAGGCTCTTCCGCTGGCTCTGGCACGGCATCCTCGGTTGGCACGGCCGTCACCGCAGCCGTGGGCACGGCGACCGCCACCGGGGCCGCTCAGGCCACCGCCAGCCCGATTGGCGCGGGGCAGGGTGCCGCCAGCGGCTCGGGCGCAGCCAGCGCCACTGGCACCGCCATCGTTGAAGCAGTCGGCTCTGCCAACGCATCGGGCGCTGGGTCTGGAAGCTACGCGAACACGGTTTCTGGCGACGGCTCGGCGTCTGGTCAGGGCGCTGCCAGCGCTACGGGTGCTTCGTTTGCCGCAGGCGCTGGTTCTGCGGCTGGCTCGGGCGCGGCTGAAGGCGCTGGCGCAGTCATTGCGGCTGGAGTCGGCGTTGCCAACGGCTCGGGTGCCGGAACCGGAACTGGCGCGTCGATCGCGGCGGCCAGCGGAACGTCCAGCGGCGCTGGCGCTGCGGAGTCGACCGGCTCGGCCATTTTCGCGGCAGTCGGCACAGCGAACGGATCGGGCGCGGCATCTTCGGCCGGCGCTGCGATCTTCTCTGCGGCTGGTCTGGCTCAGGGCGCTGGCACGGCGAGCGGTGCTGCTGCGGCCACAGCGGCGGGCGCTGGCGGCAGTTCTGGCAGCGGCACGGCTGAAGGCACCGGTTCGTCCATCGCGGCTGCCGTGGGCTCTGCCAATGGCTCCGGAACGGCGGCTGGTGGCACGTCTGGAACGGTTGCCGCGGTTGGCACGGCGCAAGCCACCGGCACGGCAAGCGCCACTGGCGCGGCTACGACAAGCGGTTCTGGAGCGTCGGCAGGCGTCGGCGCTGCTGATGGCGCAGGCCAATCGATTGCTGCTGCTGTCGGCAACGCTGACGGCACTGGCGCTCAGTCCGGCACTGGAGTCGGATTTGCCGGGTCGGTCGGGTCAAGCTCTGGCACTGGTGTCGCTGAAGCCGCTGGCAGCGCGATCGGCGCGGGTGTCGGTTCTGCTTCCGGCATCGGAGAAGCCCTTGGCGTCGGCGGGTCAATCGCCGCGGCGGTCGGCTTGGCGGTTGGCACTGGCAGCGCCACGGGCCGGTCGGACGATGCGGCCGCGCCGAAAAGGCCGCTCGGGATGCCGCGCATCAGGCCCGACCGGGTTGTGCACTCGCTGCGGGCGATCGACCTGATCGCCGGCCGTCCCATTGTCGGGAAGCCCGAGGCGTTCGAAATCTTTGATGAAGTCGCAATCGACAACGATCTGCTCCTTCTGGCCGCGTGAGGAAAATAGATGTCCAAGCTGACTCCGAAGTACAAACTCTGGGAAGCAATCGATGTTGCGATCTCCCTTGGAACCCGCGCGATTGAAGAGATCCGCACACTGGCCAGAACGCCCGGCCCGCCGGGCCTTGACGGGCTCGGGTTCGATGATCTGGAGATCCAGTACGACGGAGAGCGGACGTTCTCCTTCGTGCTCCAGAAGGGTGACAGGGTGAAGCGCTTCGACTTCGTGACCCCGATCAACATCGACCGGGGCGTCTACAAGGAAGGCACATCCTACGTCCGCGGCGACGGCGTCTCCTTCGGCGGCAGCTACTGGCTGGCCCAGAAGGACACGGACTCAAAGCCGGGGCATGACGCGACTTGGAGACTGGCCGTCAAGAAGGGCCGGGACTCCAAGGACTCTGTCAAGATCTAGGAGCGAGAGAAATGGCGATCATCACGCTTGAAGAAGCAGCGGACCATCTCCGCATTGTGCTGCAAACCAGCAATGACAGCCCAGACGTGATCACGGATCCGCGCGAAGCCGACCTGAATTCGAAGATCGCTCAGGCCGAAGCCTTGGTGCTGGACTACATCGAAAAGGATGAGGCCGACCTGAGCGCATCTGGCGTCAACCCGAACTGGCTGCCGGTGGTGCGCTCTGCGGTGCTGCTCATCCTTTCGGCGCTCTGGGATGACCGGAACGGAACCGATCAAGGCGACTATTTCCAAGAGAATGGAGCCGTCGCTCGTCTGCTTCGGCGCATCCGTCCTCCCGCGCTCGCCTGATCCGTGCAGCGTCTGAAGACTCCGGGCTGGTTCGTAGACTGGTCCGGAGAAACCGTCGTCATCATCGCATCTGGCCCTTCGGCGGCCGGGGTCGATCTGGAGCCAGCGCGCGGGCGAGCAAAGTTCATCGCCATCAACTCGTCGTATCGTCTCTGCCCATGGGCTGACGTGCTCTACGGCTGTGACGCAAAGTGGTGGATTGCCGAGAATGGTGCCCCGGGCTTTGCCGGGATCAAGGTGGCCGGCGAGAAGCGCGCGGCCGAGCAATATCACGATGTGCACCACGCCGAGGTCAGAGCACACAACGACCGGTTTCTGTTTGATCCACTGGGCACCATCGGATCGGGCGGAAATTCTGGCTTCCAGACCATCAATCTCGGGCTTCAGTTCGGAGCCCGGAAATTCATTCTGGTGGGGTACGACATGCAGATCGACAGCGGTCTGCACTGGCACGGCGCGCACGGCAAGAACCTGAACAATCCAACACCAGTCAACGTGGCGCGGTGGCGGCGGGTTTTGGACGGCGTTGCCGGGGAACTGAAGGCGCTCGGAGCCGAGGTCTACAACGCCAGCGCAGTGTCGGCGCTCACCGAATATCCGAAGATCAGCTTTTCAGAGGCCGTGCAGAAGTGCTGCAATACATCAGGTTAGGGACCGTTGGGCCGAAAGACTGGGGCGATAAGCCAGTTGCAATTGTGGGCGGCGGCCCATCCCTCAAGGGGTTCGATTTCGAAAGACTCAAGGACCGCTTCACCATCGTGGCGGTCAATGCGTCCATGTTCGACATCCCGTTCGCGGATGCCGGGTTCACCATCGACAACAGGGCCATGAGAGAATGGTGGCCGCGGCTGCTGGGGATTTCCTACCCGCAGTTCTACGCCGTGCCGCACCACATCTTGAGGCTCGCAGGGGGACCGCCGACCCGCCAGATGAATTTCATCCGGCGGCAGCAGGGCGCAGAGTTGACGACGATGCCCTCGCGCATCACTGCCGGCGGCACGTCTGGCTTCGGCGCACTGCATCTGGCGTTCCTGCGCGGCGCAAAGAAGATCGTGCTGTTCGGGTTCGACTACTCCTCTGGCAACGGCCAGTGGCACCACAATGAGGGTCACTACACGTTTCAGCAGCAGCAGGATGCTGCTCAGTGGCAGCGGTGGGCAAAGAATTTCGACCGGGCTGCCGTCATCCTCAAGGGCCACAACGTCGAGGTCATCAACGCCTCGCCGGAATCCGCAATCCAAGCCTTCCCCAAATGCTCAATTGAAGAGGCAGTATCTGCATGACGATCAGACTGGCCGTAGCCTGTGACCCGAACCACTGCGATCTGGAGAGCCAGAGCGTTCTGGAGTGGAGTGTTCGCAAGAACACGTCGAGCCCGGTGGAGATAACTTGGGTGAAGCTCAGCCGGGATCCTGACGACTATGGCTACGGGTGGGCCACGGAGAAGTGGACGACCAGCTTTTCGGGCCTGCGCTGGGGGTTGGCCCAGATGTATGGCTTTGAGGGCCATTACATCTATTGCGACTCCGATCTCATCTTTCTCGGTGATCTGACCGAACTCTGGGAGCAGCCGTTTGAGCCCCGCAAGGTGGTCATGGGCAAGGGCGGTGGCTCTTGGCGGTATTGTGTCTCCAAGTGGGACGCCGCCGCGGCCTTGGATCACATTCCGCCACTTCCATGGCTCCGCGCCGAGGCGGGCTCGCATCAGCGCATGTCGGGCTATTTCAAGGAGCGGCCGGAACTCACGCAGGCGTTCGACGGCGACTGGAACTCTCTGGATGGTGAGGGCCACGGCAACCTCTTGGACGGCTCCCTGAAGGGCCTTCACTACACGTCGATCAACACCCAGCCGCAACTGCGCTACGCCATCCCACGGCTTCAGGCACAGGGGCG
>Ga0315904_10009686_pt1 | contig 12554 bp, 24 predicted proteins | sample LakEriMetagenome_6_FD_203529 | JGI IMG/M metagenome (GOLD analysis project Ga0315904, IMG submission 203529) | Freshwater fungal communities from buoy surface, Lake Erie, Ohio, United States - Buoy 12 MA120 | ecosystem: Environmental > Aquatic > Freshwater > Lake | place: USA: Lake Erie, Ohio...
TACTATAATACAAATATGTCAAATTGACCATATGGAAAGGCGAACGGCGATGAAGATGATACTAATCTATGTACAGGATGAGCATGACATTTTTAATCTTGTGTATAGCACACACAATGACACAATGCCGGACGAAACAATACACGATATTGCACGCACACACGCACGGCACGCATGTACTGAGAATCGTTGGGATTGGACTATGATACGTATTGTTAAGGCACACGTCTCGCCGTCCACGCAAGAATTACCTACATTGTCAGTAACATTCATGATAGACGTTGAATATACGCTAGATTACAGCGACGGCGAGGAAACAATGGAATTAGCAGACTACATAAAACAAGTACGGCGTGATTATTCAGACGGTATAGGTAATCCATTTAAGTAAATATCGGCGGAATTTAGGGGAGTCGCAGCTCCCCTAAAAAATTACTCAAAATTTAGGGGACTCTTCGAGCCCCCCATTTTCTCTCATCTGGCTCTCATAATTATTGTTTATAATACAGATAGGTCAAAATTGACCACACAGAAAGGCGGACGGTATGAAAATTGCACAAATGCTACTGAATGACGCATCATTCACGCAACAGGATGTCGAGGAATTCTACGCAGACTACCAACCAACCGAGCAAGATATTGCCGACATGCAACGTGGATGGGACGAGATTGAGACCAACTTGTCAGAGGTCGATTATGTCGAGCAATTCGAGAACGCCCTGCTCTATGGTGATGGCGATTTGCCGTGGTAATCTAACCGCCGGACTTTTGGGGGAGCTGCGGCTCCCCTAAAAAATTTGCAAATTTGGGGGGCTCGAAGAGTCCCCCATTTTTTTTCTCATCTGGCTCTCATAATTATCGTGTATACTATAAATGGTTAGATAACAGTATAGGAGGTTAGCATGTTTGGTATGATGGATTTGGTAAGTTTGGCAAAAGATGCGATTGTAGGCATTAATCAATTAGGGACGTATGGCGAGCGACGTTATGAGGCAAATACGCCTGAGGCTATCATGGCTATTCACCACTTTTTTGAGAATCGTATGTTTGGCGGTTATGCTACGGTATACCTGACGTGTGGATGTCAGTACATGTTCAACGCCCGTGATAGTCTGACTAGTGAAAGCTTGTGCGAGGGTCACGCAGAAACATTAGACATGTAAACGACCACGATTTTTGGGGGAGCTGCGGCTCCCCTAAAAAATATGCAAAATTTGGGGGACTCTTCGAGACCCCCATTTTCTCTCATCTGATTCTTATCTAATTAGCTTTTTGCTATGATATAATTACAGTGTAGTCAAGTTATACGGAGGTAGCACTTATGAAGTATGCGAACAAACAATTTTCCCACGGAACGCTCAACCCTCGGCACTTGCTAGTAATTTCCTTAGATTTTATTAAGGATGTTGCTGACCTGCTGAGTGAAGTTAAGGATGTGTTACGTAAGGCGGCGTATCTTTCACATGCTGACGAGTGGCACGAGCTGACTGAGATGTGGATGACTGTGTTTGAGTATCTCGAAACACTTGCAGAAGATGGCTATTACTTCGGGTGTACTGAGGGTGATGGTAGCGACATCGGATGGTGGCAAGTGGTGGGGGAGGACTAGCTCCAACCCCACGTCGTTTTTGGGGGACTCGAAGAGACCCCCATTTTCTCTAATCTGGTTCTCATAAATGTGTTGTATAATAAGAATGTAGTCAAGTTGTGGCTACTTACATGATGGAGGTTTGAGATGGGATTAGACATGTACGCATGGGCAGTGCCGACCGAGATTCGTGATGGTTTGTTGGGCGAGGATGGTTTCGATTTGGATGCCGTGGATTTGTCAGCAGCGGGCGTTAACACCGATTTGGCGTATTGGCGAAAACATCATCACTTGCACGGATGGATGCAACGCCTGTATGCTGAAAAGACCGGCAACGAGGACGAGTCAGCGTTTAATTGTGTGTATGTGGAATTGACCGCCGATGATTTGGACCGATTAGAAGAGGCAATTACCAACGATGAATTAACACCGACCGAGGGATTTTTCTTTGGCAGTCATACTGATATTTGCGACGACGACCGAGAGTCTGACTTGAAGTTTTTAGTAGACGCACGAGAAGCAATCGCAGACGGCTATCACGTACTCTATCATTCATGGTGGTAGATTAGAGTAGGATAAGAACCGCTCTCATAATCGGGGGCGGTTTCTTATTGTCAAGTGGAAATGGGGGAGTCGAAGAGCCCCCCATTTTTAGATTAATAGAAAATTAAAATTCAAAATTCAGAATTCAAAATTCAATTTTCATATTGACACCGGCTAGAATCTAGTGTACAATATAGATGTAAGTTAGATAGAGAGGATTTTACATGGCATCTTTTGACCGGTCCGTAGATTCACGCAAGTTTGGGGCAGAGATTGAGTATTATGAGTATCATCTACTCGCATCCGTTGACGATGGTACTTTTAATGCAAAAGACGCATTACGCATCAAAGACCGTCTTGACCAATTGTTGGAAGTTATCGGCGTACTTGTAAGTGAGGAGCTAGACCATGACCAAAGTGACGATTAAACCTGCCGTGTATGATGATAAGATTTATGACTATAAGGAAGTTTCACCGCTTGACTTTGTGGATGGTACAGAGGATAATTATCGCTCGCTATGTGCTAACTATGCTATCAAGTATCTTAAGAAGCGTGGCCTGCGTAGTGCGATGTTCCAATTTTGGATTATCATGGATGAGACAGGTGAGCTGCTAGATGTAGTAGAATATACTTACATGATTGACCGAGCCACGTATAACAAAACCGATGTTTCTTGCCCATCCTCGTGTATGTTTCATCCCGACCGATAGCGTAGAAATCCCCAAAGAGTAAAATCGGCGGGGATTTTTATTGTCAAGTAAAAATAGGGGACTCTTCGAGCCCCCCAACTTCTCTCATTTTTCTCTCATCATTCTCTAACGTTACGGCGTATGTGGTATGCTATAATAAAGATGGTTAGGAAAGCAGTAGTAATAACGAAAGGTCAAGACAATGAGCAAGAAACATGTGGTGCGTGAGATGGATTTCGGTTTCAAGACTGACGTGCAATTGATTTGTGCCGTCACCGGTGCGAGTGCTGACAAAGTGACAAAGCCACTTGCGTACCTGTCTGAGGCTAGTGAAGCAGAATTGTCACAATGGTTTACGCCTACGCAAATCACACGCCTCAAGTCTGCTTTTGAGCTGTCTAAGCGTCGTGCCGTATCGTTGCCCACGCAAATCCGTGCCCCTGCTGATGCAGCTACGTACCTGATGGCTAACTATCAAGACAAGATGCAAGAGCATTTTATCGTGTTGTGTCTGAATACGAAAAATCGCATCATCTCGACGGTAGAATTGTACAAAGGTGCATTGAACACTAGCGTAGTACGCACCGGCGAAGTATTCCGTGAGGCTATCAAAGTTAACGCATGTGCTATCATCATCGCACATAATCATCCGAGTGGTGATATTACGCCGTCTGCTGAGGATGTCAGTACTACCCGAGATATTGCAAGTGCCGGTAAATTGTTAGACATCGATTTACTAGACCACTTGATTATCGGGCATGGTCAATGGACTAGTCTGCGTGAGCGTGGCTTAGGATTCTAGACCACGCCGGTTTTTGGGGGAGCTACGGCTCCCCTAAAAATTTCGGCAAAGTTGGGGGGCTCGAAGAGTCCCCCATTTTCTCTCATCATTCTCTCATACTATTCTGTTTGTAGACATGCTATACTATAAATGGTTAGGAAAGCAGTAGCAGTAATAAGGAGACAAACATGAAGCAGGTACAGGACATGGAGCAGACCATTAATCGCAAGGTTATCAATCCGTTTAAGACGATTTTGGACCTTATGACGATGGGGCACTCGTATCGTGACGGCGCAATCATGCGTGTGATGCTCGCCGGTTATCTCATCAACTGGTTAGAGGGGTATCGCCGATACTGGGATAGCCAAATCGGGCGGTAAATTCCACAGGATTTGGGGGAGCTGCGGCTCCCCTAAATTCATCGCCAAAAATGGGGGGCTCGAAGAGTCCCCCAAATCCTCTCATTATTCTCTAATGTAGCACACACTTTTTGTATGCTATACTATAGATGTAAGTTAGTTAGATAGGAGATTTTATGAAGGCTAAACTTCGTATCGGTGATGATGGTCGGTTAGAAAGATACTACGCTACACATTGTCAGACATGTGGGATTGAGCAACGTCACTTGCGTGCGTTTGGCTTCCCACTAAAGTTTTATGACTTTTATCACTACTGCTTCTTCGATGGTCACAGAGGTACTAAACATATTTGCAAAGTGTGTGAACACAAGTATTCGCAATATCAGCCATAGGAGTTACAGAATGAGTACAAGATTTCGTATAGGGCGTGAATTGTTTGTGGTGGAATCTCCTAGCAAAAAATGGATAGTACTAATTGTGCTTGAAGTACCGAACAAAGGATGGGTAGTTAATATTACTAGGGATATGGAAATTGTGGAATCTCAATATTGGTTTGACTCTCAAGAGCAAGCCGGCGAATTCGCCGAGAAGTGGATGCCCACGTAGTCTTTGAGGCTTAAATCAATACCCGATGCAGCTTAGGCTACGTCGGGTACGATTTTTAGGGGACTCTTCGAGCCCCCCAATTTCTCTCATCTTTCTCTAATGTTTCTAAGCATATACGCATGGTATACTAAGTATGTAAGTTAGTTATAGGAGGTAGTGATGATTAGCGTTTTGATTGTCGGTGGTGACCGCTCGAGCATGGTAGACGGTTTGGCGTATGACTTGCATAAGGGTATCATTTTCTTGCGATTCAAGACGACGCAAAAATGGTACGCAAAGCATGTCGGTTTGGAATACATCATGGAAGCTATTGACGTGTGGATGGATGAGAATCAGTCATTTGGCAAGTGGGCAAATCAGAATCACATTACTAAGAATATGACATTTTTTAGTGATGTAGACCTGTAAGCACCACGGAGTTTTGGGGGAGCTGCGGCTCCCCTAAAATTTTTGTCGATTTTTGGGGGACTCTTCGAGACCCCCATTTTCCTACCCGAGCTGCCAGCTGGCCCACGGCCACTCTCATCTGTCTCTCATTTAATTCTAAGCACTTATTAATATAGGGCGGTCGTGAGCATGTTATACTATGAATGTAAGTTAATTATATGTGAGGTGTGAGATGCGTTTTGTAGTAGCTTCAAAAAATGACAAATTGTCCCGTGGTAAAAATGTCATTGCCACGTATAGCCGGACCGGTGTTTCTTGTCCGTCGTCGTGTATGTTTCATCCCGAGCCCGATGCGTATGCCGTTGAGAAGCGTAATGCTTTCGGACGTGTCACAACGTGCTACACGTTGAAAGGCAACACACGCTATCATCAAAAGAGTCTTACATCTATCGATGCTCTTAAGGTGCGTGTAAGTGTTAAGAAGTTTCTTGATTTACGTAATGCTAAACGTGGTAAAGGTGTCACGCAAGCTAAACGTATTGATACAATCCGGTGGAATGTGTCCGGCGATGTTTTTGACGGCAATCTACCTAACGTTGAGTATATTGACGCAATTGTTTGGGCGTGTCAACAATTAGATAACGCAGGCATTAAATCGTTAGGTTATACACACGGATGGCACTTGCCTGAATTGCAAGCCCTTAAACAATGGTTTATGGCTTCATGTGATACAAAAGAAGAGGTATTGCAAGCTCAAGAGATGGGATGGATGACCGCCCTCGTTATCGGCGATAATACAGACGTTAGCGGTCTTAAAATCGGTAAGTGTCCAAATCAGCTGACAAAAGGCAAAATTAAATGTGATGAGTGTATGCTATGCTCGCCCTCAAGCTTGCCAAAGTTTAGCTCTCGTGTGGTAGGTTTAAGCTATCACTAGACGGTATATCCTCGTGATACCCCTAACGCCAGTTAGGGGTATTTTTATTGTCAAGTGGAATTGGGGGGCTCGAAGAGTCCCCTAAAACTACGGATCTACTCTATTTTATACTACAATAGATAGTAGTAAATTATTCAAAAGTAGAAAAGAAAAATTCTCAAAAATTCAAAATTCAAAATCCAAAATCTAAAATTCAAATCTCAAACTTCGCTGCACTTGTACACTAAGGGACTTAAGGAGCATTGGAATTTTTTAGATCCGTAATTTAGGCACAGAAAAGCCCCAGACTTGGGGCCGTTCTGTAAAATTCAAATTCTAATCTTCGCTTACGTAGATTGAGCCTACCTTTTTAAACGTACTAGGATTATATTCCTTACCGACATCCCATGTAGCGTATTGCTTCTCAATCATGGTAATAAGTACGTATGTGTATAACTCCGGCGGGGTTTCTTTTCGGAACATCTCCGCCCTACGTTCTGCATAGTAAGAAGAGCTACAACGACTGTACCAATACCGTTTATAATCGGGCCCGATAATCCAAATGTTAAATTCAAACTTCACTCTAGTATTCCTCCTCTTTACTTCGGTATTCCTCTAATAAGTCATGAATAGCAAACTCAATCCCCTTAGCGATAACTGTACGACAGATGTTAGATACTAAGTCTGTTGTGTTGACCGCCTTAACAGCATGGCTCTCTAACTCAAGTGCATCGAATGATTCTACACCTGCATATAAGTGCGGCATATATACACCGCCGAGTAATCTATGCAGTAGAATCTTACGCTGTCCCTCTGTAATACACTCCCAGACAGACATGAATCTAAGCTCTGCAAATTCGTACACTAGGTCAACATCAAGCCATTCACGCTGATTATCGTTTCGCCACCGTAATCGCTTAGATAAGTTGTGTAAGAATTCATAGGCGATACCCTGTAAGTTTCTTGGCGTAAACTCTACACAGTACATATTAGCATCTGTAATAACAAACTTAATACCCAAGTCACCAAACGCATTAGCAAATGACTCCAACTCACGGACAAAGAACGCCTTGTTAGCTTTCTCTACAACTGAAGCGTTGTAGTAAGGACAAACTTTGATAGAATACTTAGCGTCTGAAATCCAAGTCTCCCTCTGAATACAAAACTTCTGCAAATCCAAAATTGAAAATTCAAAATTCACTTCCATAACTACCTCCTATAAATCTCGACTACACGTTTAGTATAGCACAGATAATCACCAGATTACATTAGAGCCACGTTAGAATTAATAGGGGACTCTTCGATACCCCCATTCTCTCTCTCATCTAATTCTAATGTTGACATTTCTAATGTATGCTATAATACAAATGGGTTAAGTTTTAGTAGGAGTTAGTGATGATTACTAAGTTTGTGTTCACCTCAAATGGTGCGGGCGGGATGAATGTTGTCGTCAATGGTGAGAATGTCGGTGCTATGTACCCTGATACGACTGGCATGTACGAGCTTTATCAAATCACCGATGTTGACACCGAAAACGAGAGTTTGAAAGTCAGCTACAACGCTATTGATTTGCGTAAGCGTATGACTACTAAACAGGCTGTCGAAGAAATGCTTAAGTGGAACACTGGACGGCATATGTTAGATAGTGGCGGTTATGGTAATCGTGGATGGGAGCGTTTGCAGGGCGTTGATTTAATGGCACGTCCTGAAGCTGTTATCGATGAACATGGTTATACGCAAGACTTGTTTCACTACCTGATTGAGCGTGTACACTTCTGTCAAGAAGCACAAGAATACTTCGATAAGGTGGACGCTGAGAATCCTGACTTGTCATATGCTGAGATTCTTAAGAAGCTCTATGATGAAGATGTGATTATCCACAACTGCTCGGGCTTGACTGCTAATGAAGATAATACCCTGTCACAGGACTTCATTTGGCATAGCGTAGAAGTCAAGTTGCCACAGTGGGATGATTATGAGACTATGACTATTATTCAATCGCACAATGGTGCAGATATTCGGGGCGGTTATTCTAAGCCATTCTTCTTTATGACTGAGTACGAAAACATCTTGTTAGATATTAATCGTGCTTGTGTATACTGTGATAGCTGTCATACTAACTGGTACAGTGATGATGGTTCTAACACATGGGAGAGTGATGACGATGGGGCGTGTGATTGGACTAACAACTGGAATGGCACAAACTTTGTATGTGCATGTGGCGGAGTAATTAAGGCATGAAAATCACGGAATATGTAGCGAAGCTAGTAGACGGTCGTATTGACGGATGGTATCTCGAAAATCCCTATGTAGTGCTTCGCTACATAGGGTATGAGGGGGAAGACCAAGACCCTTTTATTATGGAGACTGACTGGTATAGCATGGCTTGGTGTGCGTTGATTCAAATTTTGCCCGACGATGTTATTGTTAATATCATGTGCGAGCCTAACTGGTTTATGAAAGCTGCACACCAAAAGTACTATGAAGTGGTAGCAGAGGTTGAATTAATCTCTGGCGTGTGTTATAATGTAGATGTGTTCGATGGTGATATTATTCTAGTGAAGAAAGGTGATGTAGATGAATGTACCGATTAACGTGTCAGCAATGACAAAGACAGAGCGCAAAGCTCTAATCAAGATTTTGCAGGGCAATTTCACAGACCGTCTGATTATCCAACTTGGTGATACTATGGTGACTGCTCACGGTTGGGAGTACGCCGAGAATCCATCATGGTACACTCTGTACTACAAAGACAAGATGGTACACCAAGACGCTACGTTGGATGAGTTGTTTGATACCGATAACTATATCACGAACGTGGATGATGATGAATTAGATGCAATTCGAAAATGGTTTGATACATTCCAACCTGAATGGTAAGCAGTGGCCCTCGGTGCTAGCATCGGGGGCCATCTCTTTGGCTTAGAAAATAGGGGAGTCGAAGAGTCCCCCATTCTCACTCATCAAATTCTCATTTTACTTTTGCCTAAAGTAGTGTATAATAAAGATGTTAGCAAATGACTAACACAGATTCGATTAGAGGAGTTAGACAGATGGACATCAAGCAGTTTATTCAGGAGATGCAGGCGTTCGAGCGTACACTTAACAACGTGTACGACGAGATTGATTCAAGCGTGGTAGACAGTTTGGAAAACGAGATTGACGGATTGCGTGATTCTCTCCGTGACATCGAGAGTACTGTCAGCGATTGGTCAAATCAGCTTGACGAGGTGCGTGACGAATTCAACGCCCTCAAAGGGATGGTCAATGACATCGAGGATGAGCCGGTCAAGACTGAGATTGTGCTTATGTCAGATTGGCAGATGCAACAAAAGAAGACCTTTGTCCGCAACAACTTGCGTAACACAGAGCTTCTGACATCAATGCTCAAAGCAGACCCACAATCATTTTGGGTGACTATCGCTACCTGTATCGTAGAAGACCCATTCCATTGTTCGGACCTCGCTGATTTTGTGGTGAATTATGAGCAGTACATTAAGTGATTTGGTGCTGAGCTATCGTGGGACCCCTACCCTTTGTGTGGTAGGGGACTCCCTCCCACGGGAGCAATGGCTATGGAAGAATTACAGTTTCTTGTCTAAGTTTGCTACGCCTGTCGGGCCACTACCCGAGAATGAAGCTAACTTCACAGACAATCTAGCGTTTGTCGTACACGAAATGTTTTGGGATGTCAATGCACAGTTAGAGAAGTATAAGTTGCAGCTAGAATATGCCGGCGGTAATCTTTATCTAGTCCGTATGTAGGCCCGAAGCATCCCTAGAAATAGGGGTGCTTCTTTTTGGTGCAAATATTAGGGGACTCTTCGAGTCCCCCATTTCTTACGTCAAGCTGCACCGGCCAACAAAAAACCCCTCCCTTTGTGGGGGAGGGGCTTGGGTAGGGCTAGCCTACCATTCTAACTTGTTGTTCTGATAGGCGTACACGAGAACAGAGCCCTCGGCTTCTGTGATGTGCCCCTTATCTACTGCCAGCTTAACAGCAAGGTCAATGAAAGCACCATCAACAACCACGTCACCATCAAGCGAGATGTCAAAGTACATTGGCTCTGGATAGTTCTCATAACCGTTGCCCCACAAAGTGATTTCCGAATCACCACGGATGATGTTGTACACAGCCTTAACCACAAACTTACCACGGATTTGCTCAATTTGCTCACGAATAGTCATAGCTCACATACTCCTTAATTAAGATTACTCAGTCAGTATAACACACATTCAGTCATTTGTCAACGTCGGCGATTATCTCGCTCGATTGCGTCGAACAGTCCCAAGATACCGATAACTCCCACCACGATACGAACAACCGGAATGAACAACATGATAGCCAACAATTCCATAACCATGCGTTCACCCTCTGGGCTAAGATAACTCAATACTTAGCACCTCCTTTCTTGATTACATATGTATTCTACCATATATATAAGCGATATGCAAGTAAATAGCGGCGCTCTCATCTTACTCTCATTTTCGGTATATATACATATATAACATAATACATATATACATATATACACATATATAGATTTAGCCCTGCACTTGTATATTATGGCCCCCTCGAGAGTTCCTGAGCGGGCACTTTAATGCGTTTTTGGGGAGTTTTGCCCTGTTTTGAGGGTTTTGAGTGCACAAATGTGGACAAGTGTATTGGGAGAGTTACATCCTCTCCCTTATTTTTATCCACATTCTCTCCACATTCCAGCATTAATCTGTGGAAAACTCTAGGGTATAGGTTAGGGTGGTAGGTTACTGGGGTTGATTACCTACCTTTATATATTGTTTGTTTATATATTTGTAGATAGAAATAAAAATAGAGCGGCGGAACTTTTTCTGAAAATCTAAAATCTAAATTTCAAATTTCATTTCTGCTCCACCGCTCTGGTTCTACAACAATGGGATTTTATCTCCATAGTTATCTTTGAGTAGGCTTATATAATAAGTTAGTGTATTATCCCAAGATTTAAGCCACGGGTATTTATCTTGGTCATGTCCGTAATCTATCTTATCTTTATAGTATTTAAGAACGTAGTATGTAGTTTGGGCGGGCAACTTTTTATCTAGGAAGTTATCAAGTACTAGACTTAAGTAGCTACGTTCCCAGTGAGTAGTTCCGCCGGAATATGTTGGTACCAGCTCATACATAATTATTGGGTTATCAATAATAGCACCAGCTGTCTGGGGTCTGGCATCTACCCAAACCCGACATTCAAATCTGTCATAAGAAGCTGTGGTAAAGTTGTTCACCAACTTCATAACATAGAAAACAGGAATTCGTGAGTGATCCTCTAGAACTTGCACAGTCTCAAATCCAAGACGAATAAAATCGTTCATTGTCCTAAGGCCAACTGTAGCATAGTGGTAAATAGAGCCAGTCATTAGGTGCGGAGCACCGTAATCAGTACTTGACATAATATATAAAAACCCTTTCGAGAGTGAAATAAAAAAATTCCGAAAAATCCGAAAGACTAAAGAAATTTTGAAAAATTCAAAAATCTAAAATCTAAAATTCAAAATCTAAAATCTAAATTTCAAAATCGAACTTTCCATTCGTTAGTATCTGACTTGGTTTTGGGCTTTGGAAGTTTGATAGCTGCAACAGCCCACAATGGAGGTTGCTTCTCATCACCCTCGTAAGGTCCTAGTACAATATGTTCATCATAACCCTCTGGTAATTCCTCTCCCTCAAGTACAAGCTGGCCGAAAATCTTTTCGACTGGCTTAGTCGGATCTCCCTCACAGTAGAGAAAGACCTCTGAACCATCTTGAAAGATTTGGTAATCTCCATCAATCGGAATTTCAAATGAGAACTCTGACGGAATCTCATCGTCCTCAAATGAGAAAATTGGTGTCACTGTAAAAATCTTGGGCATACTTATTTCTCCTTTCCTGCTTCCTGTAAAAGTAATATGTCCAGCGTTGTAAATTGAACGTATATGCTACTAGATACTATACCTAGTCTTTTAGCTCTTCGCTGTAACTCATGGCTGAAACCTATCCAACACCTATACCTAGCTTGCTCGCTGTTAATGACATCGTGTACAGTTGTCCTGAATATGTACAACGTATCATACTCAGTGTCTTTTACTCTACACTCCCACACATATGGATTTACCTGCCAGTATTCCATCTCGTATAATACGCCGTCAACTTTATACGAGTCAGTGTTTACTGTAGCTAGTTTATTCGGGCCATTCATATGGTATAAACTCCATTTCAAATTGTGGATAATCCGCCGGGGATTTATGATATAAGTTAGCCCGATGTGATACGTGGAAAGACTCAGCACCTAACCAGTGTGGCATCTGTATCGTATTTGGTAACTCATACTTACTCATAGTGTTCTTGTAACCACGTTTAATCCACTCATCAATACAAAGATTGCAGTATAGTTTAAGAGCGTCGGGATATTTACGCCACATCTTTGTAGCTGGGTGATTTACCCAACCACGATATGGCTTACCGTCTAACGTGGGTACTTGCTCGATTGCCTTGATTAATTGCATAGCCTCAACACGCTGTTTGCCTAGACGACGATAGTCTAGAACCTCGAATGACTTACGAAAATCTGCATATGGTAAGAATGTTTGCATGTCTTACTCCTTTCATAAGTATTCTAACAGGTGTTGAGGCTTTTGTCAACTACTTAGGTTTGTGCATCAACCCGTG
>Ga0315904_10009688_pt1 | contig 12554 bp, 11 predicted proteins | sample LakEriMetagenome_6_FD_203529 | JGI IMG/M metagenome (GOLD analysis project Ga0315904, IMG submission 203529) | Freshwater fungal communities from buoy surface, Lake Erie, Ohio, United States - Buoy 12 MA120 | ecosystem: Environmental > Aquatic > Freshwater > Lake | place: USA: Lake Erie, Ohio...
GACATCCAGGGTCTGCTCGACCCATGGGCGGCGGAGGCCGGCATCACGTTGCACGGCGACGAGATCGACGTGCTGCTCGAGGGTGGCTATCGGGTGCTCACCGACGTGATCGACCGCGTCGACGCCCTGCGGGCCGCGGGGTATCGCACCGGGCTGCTCACCAACACCTTCCTCGAGTTCCGCGAGACCATGGACGCCGACATCGGCTTCCACCGCTTCGACGTCGTGGTGGAGAGCTTCGCCGTCGGTGCCCGCAAGCCCGAGCCGGCGATCTACGAGGCGACGGCGGCGATGCTCGGCGTGGCGCACGAGCGGATCGTGTACCTCGACGACTTCGACCAGAACCTCGAACCGGCGACGGCGCTCGGCTGGCGCACCATCCACGTCACCGGCCCCGAGCAGTCGCTCGCCGCGCTCGACGAGCTGGCCCCGATCCCCCGTCGCTGAACCCGCGTCGCCGGCTCCGGCGGACGCGGACGCGGTCGCTCAGCTCCAGCGGTTCCAGCGGATGACGTGCTCGGCGGGCGGGCGCTTGGCGAGCTTGAAGTCGGTGCCGATCGTGTACGCCACCGGGAACAGGCCGGCCTGCGTGTACTGGTCGTACGGGATGTCGAGCAGCTCGGCCATCTCGCGCTCGCTCTGCAGGGTCATGGTGGTCCACGCCGTGCCGAGGCCGCGCTCGCGCGCTGCGAGCATGAAGCTCCAGACGGCCGGCAGGATCGACCCCCAGCGCGACGCCTGGCGGGCGACCGGCGTGCCCTCGGTCATCCGGTCGGCCAGCAGCGGCACCATCATCACCGGTACCTTCTCGAAGTGCTCGGCGAGGTACGTGGCGGACTGCTGGATCGCGTCGCCGGCGTGCTCGCTCGACGGCTTGCCGCTGGTCTCGGCGTAGACGAAGAAGTGCTTGCGGTAGATCTCGGCGATCGCCAGCTTCGTCGCGGGATCGTCCACGAACACCCACCGCCACCGCTGGGTGTTCGAGCCGCTCGGCGACTGGTGGGCGATCTCCACGCACTCGGTGATCAGCTCACGCGGCACCGGCCGGTCGAAGTCGAGCCGCTTGCGCACCGCCCGTGTGGTGGTGAGCACCTCGTCGGCCGACAGGCCGAGCCGAGGGAAGCCGCTGGGCGTGAGCTGATCACCCATGAGTTGGTGTCCTCCTGAGACGTGGATACCCGAGTCGCGTGACGGGGCTGCCTGCTGATCCGAGGATCAGTAGGGCATCGTGCCGCCGTCGACCGGGAACATGCACCCGGTGATGTTGCGTGCTGCGTCGCTGGCGAGCATCACGGCGACCGCCGCGACCTCCTCCACCTTGTTCGGCCGCTTGATCGAGCTCTCCTGGCAGAACATGTCGATCAGCTCGTCGTAGCCGGCGACCCCCATCGCGATCGCGGAGTCGGGACCGGTCTCGCGCACGATGTCGGTCTCGATGATGCCGGGCAGGATCGAGTTCACCGTGATGCCGAGCGTGCCGACCTCGTGGGCGGCGGCCTTCACGAGGCCGTTCACCGCGTGCTTCGTGGTGGCGTAGCCGGGGATGCCCGGCTTGCCGAGCTTGCCCTCCACCGAGGAGGTCACGATGATCCGGCCGCTCTGGCGCTCCATCATGTGCTGCAGGGCGCGGCGCATGCCCCAGAACACGTGGTTGAGGTTCCAGTTGATCTCGAGGTTCCACTCCTCGTCGGTCATGGCGAACACCGGTGCGGTGTTCTTCACGCCGCCCGAGTTGAGGCAGCAGATGTCGAGCTTGCCGTAGCGCTCGATCGTGAAGTCGATCAGCCCCTCCACGCAGCTCTGCTCGCTCGCGTCGCCGGCGAAGAACGCGGCGCGGTCGCCGACGTTCATCTCCTCGAGGCAGCGCTGCCCCTTGGCGGCGTCGCGGCCGTTCACCACCACGCTGGCGCCCTCGGCCAGGAAGGCATCGGCCATGGCGCGCCCGATGCTGCGCGTGCCGCCCGTGATGCAGGCGACCTTTCCGTCCAACTTGCCCATCGTCAGTCCCCCTGCATCAGTACGGCGACGTGCCGCCGTCGATCGAGATCATCGAACCCGTGATGCCGGCACCGGCATCCGAAGCGAGCAGCACCGCGACCAGCGCGACGTCCTCGCACTCGTTGAGGCGCTTCACGGCGCTCTCCTGCGCGAACACGTTCAGCAGGCCCTCGTAGGTCATCCCCATCGCCTCCGCGGCGCCGGGACCCTCGGCCATCATCACGTCGGTCTCGATCGCGCCGGGGCACAGCGCGTTGACGGTGATGCCGAGCGTGCCGACCTCCTTCGCGCACGACTTCGTGAGGCCGTTGATCGCATGCTTCGACGCGACGTACGTCGCGATCGCCGGCTTGCCGACCTTGCCCTCCACCGAGCTGATGTTGATGATGCGGCCCCACTGCTGCGGGATCATGTAGTTGAGCGCGGTGCGCATGGTCCAGAACGTGTGCCAGAAGTTCCAGAGCAGCGCGTCCTCCATCGCCTCGTCCGTGAGCTGCGCGACGGGGGCGTGGTTGCTGCCGCCGCCGGCGTTCGGCACGAGGATGTCGATCTTGCCGAAGTGCTCGACCGTGCCGTGCACGATCGCTTCGCAGTCCTCGCGCTGCTTCACGTTGCCGGCGATGAAGTGCACGTTGTCGCCGGCGTTCAGTTCGGCGATCGACGCCGCTGCCTTGTCGGGGTTGCGGCCGTTGATCACCACCTTCGCGCCTTCGTCGAGGAAGGCCTTGGCGATCGCCAGGCCGATCCCTCTCGTTCCACCCGTGACGCACGCGACACGGCCGTCGAGCACCCCCATGTGATCCCCCCTCGGAATCCGAGTCCCCTGTTGGACGGCCGTAACTTACTCGCTGATCACTAAGGCCGTGGCACCGGGCAGCCCGGCGCGCACCGGCCCACGTGTCGGTCGCGTGTCGGGTCGCGTGTCGGGTCGCGTGTCGGTCGCGTGTCGGGTCGCGTGTCGGTCGCGTGTCGGGTCGCGTGTCGGGTCGCGTGTCGGGTCGCGTGTCGGGCCGCGTGTCGAGGTCAGGGTGTCAGGCGGCGGTCGCCGCGAGCGAACGGTGGCGCGACGACTCCGCCACGGCCACCGCGGCGATCACGACGGCGAGCAGCCCGAGCGGCACCACCGGGTCGGCCGACGGTCCGACGGCGAGCGCCACCACGGCCACGCCGGCGACGCCTGCGATCCGCGGCCAGAGCCAGGTGCCCGCGGAGCGGCGGTTCCCGGCGACGAAGCCGGCCAGGAAGAGCACGGGCCCGACCGCGAGTGCTGTGACACCCAGACCGTGGAGCGGCTCGGCGGGGTGCAGCAACGCCTCCTCGACGGCGACGACGAACACCACGATGCCGGCGACGATCGGGAGGTGCCCGAGCGTGTAGAGATCGCGGGCGAGGTTGCCGCGACGGCGGTGGTCGGCCTCGCCGGCGAGGCGGGCCTCGGCGGCGGCGGCCACCCAATCGAAGTACGTCCACCAGAACCCGGCCACCACGGCGAACGCGGCGACGAGCACCCACGTCACGCGAGCGGTGAGACCGGCCTCCTCCGCCGTGAGCCCCATCGCGACCACCGACTCGCCGAGGGCGATGATCATCACGAGGCCGTGGCGCTCGGCGAAGTGCCCCGCGTCGACGCGGAACTCGCCGCGCCCGGCGGTGGCCACCGACGCGAGGTCGACCGCGACGGCGGCGAGCCACCACCAGGGCCGCGCCCCCTCGCCGGCGAGTCCGCCGACCAGCACGAGCGCCGGACCCACCAGGGCCACGGGCAGGTAGGTGCGCAGGGCCGCACGGTGCGCGGCGTCGTGCGCGAGGCCGATCCAGTAGAGGGCGAGCCCCGCCAGGCGCACCGCGGCGTACGGCACCGCGAACGCCGCGGCGTCGTCGCCGAACGCCTGGGGCAGGGCCACGGCCGCGGCGAGCATCGCGAGGCTGGCGGCGAGCACCACGAGCCGCACGGGTCGCCGGTCGAGGTCGATCGCGTTGCCGGTCCACGCGAACTGCGACCAGGCCCACCACACCAGCCACAGCAGCAGCGCCGATCGCCCCCACCCCGCCGCGCCCTGGTCGGCGTGGAGCACGCCGACGAGCTGGGTGACGGCGAACACGAACACGAGGTCGAAGAAGAGCTCGAGGAACCCCACCCGCTTCCCGTGCGACGCGGTCATGCAGGCGACACCCCGTGTCGCGCCTCGAGACGCCGCGCCTCGAAGTGGAACGACCGGCCCCAGCCGCGTGCGAACGCCAGGTGGATCCACAGTCGGGCGTGGTCCTCCACGATGCGGAACGCCGTGCGGTCGCCGAGGACGGCCACGTCGAACCCGAGCTCGGTCGCCAGCCGCTCCACCACGACGAGCCCGGCCTCGTCGCCCGCGATCGGCAGGAACGGCGAGCCGGCACCGGGCTGAGGGGGAGCCGAGCGGTGTCCGTCGAGGTACTCGGCGCCGATCGTGTCGAACGCCTTCACCACGTGGACCCCGCCGGGCACCAGCGCCGCCACGAACGCGCCCATCGTGTCGTGACCGTCGGGCACCGGGGTGCGCACCGCGTTGGTGGCGTCGACCAGCACGCTGCCGGCCCGCAGCGACATCGAGGCGATCGCCGCGGCGACGGCGTCGGCCGGCACCGCGAGCACCACCACGTCCGCGGGCGCGGTGGCGTCGGCGACCGAGGCCACCCCGGCACCGCCGTCGCGCAGCGCCGCGTGGCGCGGGTCACCAGGGTCGCGGACGCCGTAGGTGACGCGGTGTCCCGCCCCGGCGAACCCGCGGCCGAGTGCTCGACCCACCGAGCCCGCTCCCACGATCGCGATGCCGAGTCCTGCCTCGTTCGACGTGTCCTCGTTCGACGTGTCCTCGTTCGACGTGTCCTCGTTCGACGTGTTCATGTCGCCTCCCATTTCGTTACAGATCTGTACCGTAATGTAGAGGTACGATCGACCCGTGGCAACACACGAGCGCTCCGACCCGGACCGGCGGGTCGCCACACGACCGGCCCCCGGCCGACCCCGCGACCCCGACCTCGACGCCGCGATCCTCGATGCGGCGAGGCACCACCTCGCCGCCCACGGATACGACGCGATGTCCGTGGTGGCCGTCGCCGAGTCGGCCGGCACCACCCGTCAGGCGCTGTACCGACGGTTCCCCTCGAAGGCCGACCTCGCCACCGCGGCGATCGCCGGCATGTCGCGGGCGGCCGAGCGTCCCGACACCGACGACGTGTTCGGCGACCTCGTCACCGAGCTGCGGGCGTTCCGTGATGGCGTCACCCGCCCCAACGGCCTCGGCATGGTGGGCGCGATGCTGCAGGAGGCGACCGACCCCGAGCTGCGGGCGCTGTTCCGCGAGCGGGTCGTGTCGCCACGACGCACCCGCATCGAGCACCTCCTGCGCCGCGGGGTGGACGCCGGCCTGCTCGACCGCGACGCCGACCTCGTGGTGGCCGTCGCCGCCTGCACCGGCACCTTCTACGCCCTGGCGCTCGCCGACCGCAGGCTGCCCGACTGGCCGGAGCGCACCGCGGCGATGGTGTGGCGGGCCTGCGGCGGATCGCCGCCGCCGGGCCGCGCCGGGCGGCGTGGCGGCCCCGGACGGGGCGCGACGGCACCTGCTCGCTAGGGTCGCGGCATGAGCGTCTCCTCCTCCGAGTCCTCGACCGACGACTCGACCAACGACTCGACCAACGCCTCGACCGCCTCGACCGGCGCGCCCGGCGCGCACGTCGACGTGGTCGTCGTCGGCGCCGGCATCTCCGGCATCGGCGCGGCGTACCACCTCCAGACCCGCTGCCCCGACCGCACCTTCGCGATCCTCGAGGGGCGCGACGACATCGGCGGCACGTGGGACCTGTTCCGCTACCCCGGCGTCCGCAGCGACAGCGACATGCACACCCTCGGCTACTCGTTCAAGCCCTGGACCGCCGAGAAGTCGATCGCCGACGGACCGTCGATCTTGGCGTACCTGCGCGAGACGGTGGCCGAGTACGGCATCGACCGCCACATCCGCTTCGGCCACCTCGTCACCACGGCCGAGTGGTCGAGCCGGGACGCGCGCTGGACCGTCACGGCCACGAAGAAGGCCACCGGTGAGACCGTCACCCTCACGTGCAACTTCCTCTTCATGTGCTCGGGCTACTACTCCTACCGCGAGGGCTACACCCCCGAGTTCCCCGGCCGCGATCGGTTCCGGGGCACGATCGTGCACCCGCAGGCCTGGCCGGACGACCTCGACTACGCCGGCAAGCGCGTGGTGATCGTCGGCTCGGGCGCCACGGCGATGACGCTCGTGCCGGCGATGGCCGACCGCGCCGCGCACGTGACGATGCTCCAGCGCTCGCCCACCTACGTGGTGTCGGCTCCCGACCAGGACCCGATCGCGAACACGCTCCGCAAGGTGCTGCCCGACCGGGTGGCGTACGGGATCACCCGCAAGAAGAACGTGGCGCTGCAGCAGTTCATGTACGGCCGCACCCGCACGCAGCCGGAGAAGGTGAAGCAGACCCTGCTGAAGCGGGTGCGCGAGGAGCTCGGCGAGAGCTACGACGTCGACACCCACTTCACACCCCGGTACAACCCGTGGGACCAGCGGATGTGCCTGGTGCCGAACAGCGACCTGTTCAAGGCGATCCGCGACGGGAAGGCGTCGGTCGTCACCGACCACATCGAGACCTTCGACGAGACCGGCATCACGCTGCAGAGCGGCGAGCACCTCGATGCCGACGTCATCGTCACCGCCACCGGCCTCAACCTCGTCACGCTCGGCGAGATGGCGTTCTTCGTCGACGGCGAGCAGGTCGACTTCTCCCGCACCTGGACCTACAAGGGCATGGCCTACAGCGACGTGCCGAACCTGGTGTCGACGTTCGGGTACATCAACGCGTCGTGGACGCTGCGCGCGGATCTCACGAGCGAGTACGTGTGCCGGCTGCTGAACCACCTGCGCTCGACCGGCACCGTGCAGTGCACGCCGCGCCTGCGCCCGAGCGACGCGAACATGCCCGAGCGCCCGTGGATCGACGACTTCTCGGCGGGCTACATGCAGCGGGTGATGGATCGCTTCCCGAAGCAGGGCGACCGCGAGCCGTGGATCAACCCGCAGAACTACTCGCGGGACAAGAAGCTGTTCCGCAAGGCACCGCTCGACGACGGCTGCATGCAGTTCACCCGCCTGCCCGTGCGCGAGCCGGCTCGCACCTGACCGGGCGGCGGTCGGTCAGCTCGCGCGCTGACGACGCGTCGACGGCGGCTGGACCAGCCGTCCGGCGAGGATCGCCTCGACGGCGTGGATGGCCCGCAGGTGCACGTCCTGGTCGTCGCTCAGGGCGTCGGTCATGCCGGCGATCATGGCCGTGATGAACACCTGCACCAGCTCGCGGTGCTCGGCCGCCACCTCACCGGAGCGCACCCCGGCGTCGATGATCCGGTCGAAGAACTGCGTCCGGTAGGCGGTGCGGTCCTGCAGTGCAGCGATGAGATCCGGCCGGCGCTTCATGTCGGTGCGGGCGGCGGCCAGGAACTGGGCGAGGGTGGGATCCTCCTCGTTCAGCTCGTGGGTCACCATCAGGACCCCGATGAGCTGCTCGGCGAACGACGCCTCGGGATCGAGCACCTCCTCGAAGCGGCTGTACACCTGCTCGCGGGCGTCCTCGTGGACGGCGAGGTACAGGTCGCGCTTGGACGGGAAGTGGTAGTAGAGCGCCGCCGTGGTCATGAACGCGAGGTCGGCGATCTCCTTGTTGGTGGCGGCCTCGTACCCCCGCTCGGCGTAGACGCCACGAGCGATGTCGAGGATCCGGCGCCGTGTGTCGCGGGCCTTCACCTGCGGCGGCCGGCCGAGGCGACGCACGGGTGGTGACGCGTCCGTCGGACGTGACGCCTTCCCCGGTGCGGCCATGCCGACAGTATGCCCGGTCGCCGACCGGCCGAATCAGCTCTGAGGTGGACCGGCCGGTGGCGGAGCGGCACGGGCCCGACGGGTAGCGTCGCCGGCGATGTCGTCGTGAACCCGCCCACCACCTCCGGGGCCGGCGTGACGACGCCGACGAACGAGCCCGCCGTCGACGGACGTGTGCTCGGCATCACCGCCGTGCTGATGGCGAACGTCTTCTGGTCGTTCGGCGGGGTGCTCGGCAAGGCCACCGGCGCCGGCGGCGTGGTGCTCAGCTTCTGGCGGATGTGGGCCGCCACGGCCGTGATGCTGCTCGTGTGCGCGGTGATGCGGCGGATGCCGAGCCGGGCCGACCTCCGCGCTGCCGCGCCGCTCGGCGTGCTGTTCGGCCTCAACATCTGCGCGTTCTTCGTCACGCTGGAGTACGTGAGCATCGCGATCGCGCTGATCATCGGAGCGCTCACCCCGGTGGTCGCGCTGCCGATCGCGGCGGTGTGGTTCGGCGAACGGCTGGACGCGGTGAAGATCACGTGCGCGCTGGTGGCCGTCGGCGGCGTGGTGATCGCGGTGCTGACTGCCCCGGCGCCCGCCGGCGGTGAGGCGAACGAGGCGATCGGCTACGTGTGGGCCGTCGTGTCGCTGCTCGTGTGGGTCGCGTACCTGGTGATCTCGAAACGGGTGCGCGACCGCGTCGAGACGGTGCGGTTCATGTTCGTGATGTCGTTCGTCGGTGCGCTGTCGGTGTCGGTGCTGGTCGTCGTGACCCAGGCCGATCTCGGCCGGGTGCAGGGGGCCGATTGGCTGTGGGTCCTGCTGCTCGCGCTCGGCCCGGGTCTGCTCGGTCACGGCCTGCTCGCGTGGGCGCACCCGCGCGTCGACTCGTCGGTCTCGTCGCTGCTCATCCAGGCGGAGCCGGTGGGGGCGTCGATCGCGGCGTGGGTGTTCCTCGACGAGCGGGTGTCGTTCGTGCAGGGCGTCGCGATGCTCGTGGTCCTCGCCGCCCTCGGCTTCCTCGCCTACCGCGAAGCCCGGGAAGCCCGCGGCGAACTGGCCCTCGACGAAGCCGTCACCTGAGAGAGGCCGGCGTTGCATGGGAACCGGTCGGGGGTGTTCGACCCGACGTTCGGTAGATCCGTTCAGCGACCGAGGGCTTCGAGGAACGCCTCTGCGTCCACACCACCCTGTCGCAGGATGCCGCCGAGCGTTCCACGCTTGAGCTCACGGTGCATGGGCACCACACATCCGACCGATCCCCGCCGGAGCATCACATGACTGCCCCGCTGGCGAACAACGGCGAACCCGAGGCGCTCCGGCGCACGGACGACATCAGCCCCCGAGACGTGTGGGAGCTCAGGCAACGTCGGCGATGTGGAACGTCGTGACAACGGGCCGCTCGCCGCGCGGCAACGGGAACTCTTCGAGGTAGAGCGCAGTGGCCTCGGCCAGATTGCTCAAGGCCTCAGCCTGAGTCTCGCCTTCGGAGGTCGTGCCAGTCTCTGGATTCAACGCGCTGAACCCGCCCTCAGATGCAGCCCACAGGACGGCGGTCAGTTCGACGGCGTCTTCGGTGGCGGACATGAGCACATCTAATCGGTCATCACGTTCGATCGCAATGGTCGCCGGGTCCGCCGGTGTCCCCCTCGAACCCGGATCGACGACGAGGCGCGGGGCCATCGAGGCGCTGTTCGGTGCACGGTCGGTGGTGATACCGGGCGACCGGCCGGGAACGGCGACGGCCCGGCCCCTCGTGGGGGCCGGGCCGTTGTCAGACACTGGTGTCAGCGGGTGTCAGCGGGTGGTCACTCGCCGCGGACGCGCTTGATGATGTCGGTCGCGATCGCGTTCGGGACTTCCATGTACTGCGAGAACTGCATCGTGTACGTGGCGCGACCCTGGGTGCGCGAGCGCAGGTCGGTGGAGTATCCGAACATCTCCGACAGCGGCACCTGGGCGCGGACGACCTGGGTGTTGCCACGGGCCTCCATGCCCTCGATGCGACCGCGGCGGCTGCTGAGGTCGCCCATGACGTCGCCCATGTATTCCTCGGGGGTCACGACCTCGACGCCCATGATCGGCTCGAGCAGCACCGGCTTGGCCATCTCGGCGGCCTTCTTGAAGGCCATCTGACCGGCGATCTTGAACGCCATCTCCGACGAGTCCACGTCGTGGTACTGGCCGTCGACGAGCGACGCCTTCACGTCCACCGTGGGGTAGCCGGCGAGCACGCCCGAGTCGAGCGCGCTCTGGATGCCCTGGTTGGTCGGCTGGATGTACTCACGGGGCACGCGGCCACCGGTGATCTTGTCGACGAACTCGTAGCCCTTGCCCGGGTTCGGCTCGAGGGTGATCTTCACGACCGCGAACTGACCCGAACCACCCGACTGCTTGATGTGGCGGTACTCGACCGACTCGACCGTCTTGGTGATCGTCTCGCGGTAGGCCACCTGCGGCTTGCCCACCGTCGCGTCGACGTTGAACTCGCGCTGCATGCGGTCGACGAGGATCTCGAGGTGGAGCTCGCCCATGCCGGAGATGACGGTCTGGCCGGTCTCCTCGTCGGTGCGCACGCGGAACGTCGGGTCCTCGTCGGACAGCGACTTCAGCGCCTTGCCGAGCTTGTCCGAGTCGTCCTTGGTCTTCGGCTCGATCGCGACGTGGATCACCGGCTCCGGGAACTCCATGCGCTCGAGGATGATCGCGTTGTTGCGGTCGCAGAGCGTGTCGCCGGTGGTGGTGTCCTTGAAGCCGAGACCGGCGACGATGTCGCCGGCGAGGGCCACGTCGAGGTCCTCACGCTGGTTCGCGTGCATGAGCAGGATGCGGCCGAGGCGCTCCTTGCGCTCCTTGGTGGAGTTGTAGACCTCGTCGCCCTTGTTGATCTGGCCCGAGTACACGCGGAAGTAGGTGAGCTTGCCGAACGGGTCGGCGACGATCTTGAACGCGAGCGCCGCGAACGGCTCGCTCTCGCTCGCCTTGCGGACGAGGACCTCGTCCTCGTGGCCCGGGCGGACGCCCTCGGCCGGCGGGATGTCGAGCGGGCTCGGGAGGTAGTCGACGACGGCGTCGAGCATCGGCTGGACGCCCTTGTTCTTGAACGCCGAGCCGCACAGGATCGGCACGAAGTCGAACGCGAGGGTGCCCTTGCGGATCGCGCGCTTGATCTCGGCCTCGGTGAGCTCCTCGCCGCCGAGGTACTTCTCCATCAGCTCGTCGTCGCTCGTGGCGATGGTCTCGAGCAGCTCCTCGCGGTACTGGTTGGCCTCGTCGATCTGGTCGGCCGGGATGTCGACCTCGTCCCACTTCGCGCCGAGCTCCTCGTCGCGCCAGATGAGCGCCTTCATCTTCACGAGGTCGATGAGACCGGCGAAGGGCTTGTTGCTCTCGGGGCCACCCGCGCCGACGGGCAGGTGCAGCACGGCCGGGGTGGCCTCCAGGCGGGTCTTCACCATCTCGACGGTGCGGTAGAAGTTCGCGCCGATGCGGTCCATCTTGTTGACGAAGCACATGCGGGGCACGCGGTACTTGTTGGCCTGACGCCACACGGTCTCGGTCTGCGGCTCGACGCCGGCCACCGAGTCGAACACCGTGACCGCGCCGTCGAGCACGCGCAGCGAGCGCTCCACCTCGATGGTGAAGTCGACGTGGCCGGGGGTGTCGATGATGTTGATGCGGTGGTTGTTCCAGATGCACGTGGTGGCGGCCGACGTGATCGTGATGCCGCGCTCCTGCTCCTGGGCCATGTGGTCCATGGTCGCCGCGCCGTCGTGGACCTCACCGATCTTGTAGCTCTTGCCGGTGTAGTAGAGGATGCGCTCGGTCGTGGTGGTCTTGCCGGCATCGATGTGGGCCATGATGCCGATGTTGCGGGTGCGCTCGAGGGGGAACTCGCGCTTGGCCATGGTGGTGTCTCTTTCCTCTACTGCCGGTGATACGTCTGGCGTCGGTCTGGCGTCGGTCTGGCGTCGGTCTGGCGTCTGGTTGGCGTCGGTCTGGCGTCCGGTGTGCCCTGGCGCATCAGGCGCGCGGGCGGAACCGCCCGGTGGCACAAGGGTCGATGCTACCGCCGGGTGACCAGGTCGCCACGTTGGCGGTCGGTGCTGTGACGGTGGTGTCGCCCCAGGTCACAGGCCTGCCGGACGTCGGGCGCGCAGCAGGAGCAGGCCGGCGAGCAGCACCGCCGCTGCGAACACCACCAGCTGGAGCACGTTGCCCCCGGTGAGCGGCAGGCCGGCCACGACGGTGGGGCCGCCCGACGGGGCCGCGGCGGCGACGGACCCGCCCGTCACCTCGGGAACCGTCACGCCGGCGGACGGGTCGGCCGCGGGCACCAGGGCCAGGTCGAGCGCGGACTCGGTCTCGCCGGCGGCCAGCTCGACCGGGACCGCTCCGGCGGCCGATGCCGTCGAACCGAGGGCGACCGCGTAGGTGCCGGGGTCGAGGCCGACGAAGCCGTAGCGGCCGTCGTCGTCGGTGCGGGTGCGGTCGACCGGAACGCCGTCGGGGCCGAGCAGCAGCACGACGACCCCTGCGACGGCGAGGCCCGACGAAGCGGCGTCGGTGGCATCGGTGGCGTCGGTGGCGCCAGTGGCGTCGGGGCCGAGTTCGTCGGGAGCGAGCGCGCCGTCGCGGTCGCCGTCGATCCACACCCGACCACCGACCGAGGCCTGCTCCACGATC
>Ga0315904_10009689_pt1 | contig 12554 bp, 7 predicted proteins | sample LakEriMetagenome_6_FD_203529 | JGI IMG/M metagenome (GOLD analysis project Ga0315904, IMG submission 203529) | Freshwater fungal communities from buoy surface, Lake Erie, Ohio, United States - Buoy 12 MA120 | ecosystem: Environmental > Aquatic > Freshwater > Lake | place: USA: Lake Erie, Ohio...
CCAGCAAGGGGTGCCCGATCGACGCCATGTGGACCCGGATCTGATGCAGACGGCCAGTCAGGGGACGGGCGCGGACAAGGGAGTAGCCCCGAAATCGTTCCAGGACCTCGTACCGCGTGCGCGAGGGACGGGGGTCAATCGCATCGGTCGAGACCGACATCCGAATGGTTCCCCCGCCGGGCCACTGTCCGATTGGTGTGCCGACCTCGCCGCGATCCTCGAGAGGCTCTCCGTAGACGAGGGCGAGGTAGGCCTTTGAGACCCGCCCCTGCTCCCAGCTGATTCCCAGGTGTCGGTGGGCCAGATGGTCTTTGGGGCAGACCATGACACCGCTGGTGAGCCGATCGAGCCGGTGCACGATGCCGGGCCGGACCAGTCCCGGAAGTTGGGTTTGCCGATCGAAATGGGCCTGCAGGGCATTGGCGAGAGAGCCACTCGAAAAGTTGCCGCAGGGATGCACGACGAGATCAGCCGGTTTGTTGACCACCACCAGCCATTGGTCTTCGTAGAGGATTTCCAGTTCTCTGGGTTCGGCGGGCAGGAGGTGGTCGGGAGGTTCCAGCAGGCGGACGTGGACTGCTTGTCCGCGGTAGACCCGGGAACTGGATTCGGCCTGGACCCCCTCGATGCGCACCTGACCGGCGCGCACGAGCCGCTGCATCCGGTAGGGGGTGTAATTGCGGAAATGACGCACGAGGAACGAGTCGATCCGCACTCCGTGCAGATAATTCTCGACGGTCAATTGCGCTTCAAATGGCGCGTCCGAAGGGGCGGGCATGGAGTGCGGGAGGTCGGGAAGCGGCGGATGGCAGTTCGGGTCAGTTGGCAGGAGAGGGACTCCGGCCGAAGACCATCAGGGTGATGTCATCGTTCTGCGGACTTCCCGCCGCATGTTTCCGCACATCATCAAGAATGGCTTTCCCGAGTTGTGCGGGTTCGGCCGAGGACCGGCTGACGAGTTCCCGCAGGCGGTCGGTGCCATAAAGTTTCTCCTGGGGATCGTGCGCTTCACTGACCCCATCGGTGTAGATCACGATGGTCTCGCCAGGATTCAGCGTTCGCCGTACAACCTCGCAGCCGACGTCGTCGACGATTCCCACGGGGAAGCCGATGACCGTTTCGGGAAACTCTTCGACGGTACCATCGACCCGTCGCACCAGGGGAGACATGTGGCCGCCGCTGGCGATGGCCACTTCGTGTGTGGTGAGATCGAGGCTCGCCAGCACGAGCGTGACAAACCGCCCCTCGATCATGTTCGCGTTCATGTGGGTGTTGATGCGCGCCAGGGCTTCGCCGACATCCGGGACGAACTCGAATGTGCTCTGCACCACGCTCGATAACCGCGACATGATGAGGGATGCGGCCACCCCTTTTCCCGCGACATCCCCAAAGGCGACCCACACCCGGGATCCCTCCTGAACACGGCAGTCGTAATAGTCACCCCCCACCGCCTGGGCCGACTCGTACGAGGCGAAGAACTCATAACCGTCCAAACGGGGCAACACGCTGGGGAGCAGTGCCCGCTGGACGTCGGCAGCCATCCCCATCTCGGTATCGTATTTCTGTTTTGCCAGGTGCGACTCGAACAGGCGGGCCGTCTCGTAATTGAGTGCGGCCTGGCCGGCAATGGCGGCGAGCAGGTCGAGGTCGTCCTGGTTGAACTTCTCCTCGATATTCCGCGTGTCGATGTGGATCAACCCGATCGGTTCACCGGACAATCCCAGAAGCGGAACACACATCATTGACCGTATTTTGAAATTGGCCAGCGATTCGCTCGGGTTATACGGGCCCAGGGCGTCGGCTGACAGGATTCCCTGCCTCTTTTCGAGGACCATCGTGACGATCGCCCGGCTCAGGACGACACTTTCATCTTCCTGGGCTTTCCGATGCCGCGTCGCCCGGGGAATCATTTGGCCGGTTGTGGGGTGTTTCAGAAGGATCACCCCACGGTCCACCGATGGGAAAATCCGGAACAGGCTCTCCAGGATCCGGGGAAGGATCGATTCGAGTTCAATCGTACCGGCAAGTGCCTGGCTGATGGCGATGATTGCCTTCAGTTTTTCCTGAGGCTTTGCCTGCAGGATTCCAAACCGACTGGACCCGGAATCCACAGTGCCGGTCACCAGCCCGGAAGACTCCAGGTCTTCTTTGATTTCGACGTTCAGATCGCGGGGCGCGCCCGTCGCCGGATCCGCAAGTCGCCCCTGCGGTGGGGGTGAGGGGAGGACAAAACGGAGGAGTTTGGGACCCAGTTTGATGCGGTCGTCGTGTTTCAGCTCAACCGGTGCCTTGACTTCACTGCCGTTGACAAACGTCTTGTTTGTGCTGCCGAGATCTTCGATGAAAAATTGGCTTCCCCGACGCACGATTCGGGCATGTTTCTGGGAAACCATGTTGGAATCGATGGTGATATCGCTGACCTGCTCACGGCCTTGGAGCAGTCTTCCGAGTTTCGTCACATCTCGCGTCAGCAGATATTCGATGGCTTCGCCCGTATCCAGGACGATGAGCTTCGCGGTGTTTGATTGTGACATCCGAGCGTTGACCCCTTCAGCAAGTCCCTCACCCGTGGCCGGCCCGGGAAGACCTCGACCCAGAATCCGTTTTTAGCGTACCGCCATCTTGGCGTTGGTGCCACGCCGCCGCATCAATTTGTGTCACTGCCCTGAAAGTCTGTCGGTCCGATCAATTCTTCCCAAGGATTCAAGGACGGCCTCCCGGGGGAAAATCCGGGGGGAAGTGGCCGCCTTGCGTTGATCGACAGAACTTGCCGGTTGTGGCCTGAACCCTCCCGGAACGGAAAGCGGGTGATGCGGTAATCCCTGCCAGGGAACGGCATTGGGGCCGTCAATATCGCAGGGACACAACGCGGCGTCGTTCCTCCCGGGTTCCGTTTCCGAAGGGCTGCCCATCGGGTCGCAAATCGCCATCAGATTTGTCGAGCGGAGTGCGGCTGCGAGGCTGGCTGAATCGAGCGGTTTTCAAGGACTGCGAGCGGCTTGCCCGGAGAGTTCTTTCAGTCGTTCCATCTCGGCGATTCGGAAACGGCGTGGGCAGGGCTTTCTTGCTCTCCACAGTGTCCCCAAGAGGCTCTTCCATCGGCCAAATCCACCGGACGCATACTCCTCTGATCGAAGCCGAAAAAGATCGTGTCTTCGTATGCCTGGCGGATCTTGATATTCGCCCCGGAGTTTCTGTGGCTTGATCCGGAATGGTCATAAAACGGCTGACGCCACGGTGGCGACAGTTGTCACCGCTGTCTCCGGTCAGGAATGGCCGGCATCGGTGTCCAACGCTGAAACAAACCGCATCAGGGTACGGCCGATCCTGATGCGATCATCACAGTGCAGCATGGTCGGCACCTGGATCTGCCTGCCGTTGACCCACGTGCCTCCCGAACTGCCTCCATCCTCGATCCAATATTCCGCTTGAATTCTCAGAATGCGGGCATGTTCCCGTGCGACCAGGCTCGAATTGATCGCAACGTCCACCGAGCTTTCGCCCCCTGGCAGTTTTCTGCCGATGCGGGTGACCTCGGGAATCAACTCAAACACTTCCACATCGCCATTACGCCAAACGACGAGTTTTGCCGCGCTGGGGGCGTTCATCGGTCAGATCACTTCCGCGTGAGTGGCTGGGAGTCCCGGGCTCTTCGTCCGTCATCACGTTCCTCGTCCCGGCCCCCGTCCCGGGAAGATTCGCTCGGTATTGTCGCACAGAATGGTCTTTCCCAGTGCGACTGCGGAGGTTTCGCTCCAGCCCCGTCCCATCACAAAGTCCTCCGCCAGTACCCTGGCGAGCACCCGCCGGAACATCCCGAATTTCGGCTTGGCGAACTCCAGCTTGTACATGTCGCTGTAGTACCCGATCTGCTTCGTCTGGGGGACCGCCTGCAACCGGGCCCGCAAGTCGGGTTCGATGTACGCGGGAATGTTCGAATACCACCAGTGGCTGCTGGTCACCACGTTGGGGAAGATCCAGGCGTAGCTCACCAGTTCCTGGTTCACCCCATGGGCCAGGACCGAGACCGGAAAGGTGACCCGCGGAAACGCGTTGAACAGGCCGGCATAGGCGCTGAGCGAACAGCGGCTGTCGAAGAGGTCCTGCCCCTGGTACACGCCGGCCGGGTAGACCCGCCGGTTGACTCCGATCATCAGGTCAAATGGCAGGTGGGCTTCGGCACATTCTTCGGCGAGGCTCCAGAAAACGAACCGTGAGAGGATGCCCTGCTCGCTGGCCGAGAGAGGCCGACCATGCCGCAGCGCCCCCAGCAAGGGCTCGACAACAGAGGAGGAAACGGCCGCCGGGGCGAAATCGGGGGGAAGCGAGATCGCGCAGGCCCGGGCGTTGTGGCTGAGGAAGTGGGCAAACAGTTTGCGGATTCCCTCCCGGAGCGAGTCGACCTCCCAGGCTTCGCCGCCGGTCGCCTGTCGGAAACGCTGCCGCGTTTCGGGCTGACTGAGCCGAAACACGAGGTCGTCGGTCCGCAGGCAGGGGATGTAGAAGCTGGTGTCGAACCCGGCAAGGGGATCGTCAAAGTCATTGGTCAGGAACACCCCGGTCAACCGGCTGCGTTGCAGGATCTCTCGTTCCCAGCCTGGGGAGGCGAGAATCGCCAGGCTCTGGTCGTAGAGACGTTCCCAGTTGGACTCGTGGATCCGGTCGTGCTCGAATCCGAAAAGGTCGCGGCAGATCTCCAGCAGCCAGGAGTGCTGGACTGTATTCTCGATCGCCGCCAGTCCGGGAACAATCCGGCCGACCTTGTCGCGGGGAGACAAGCCCGGTTCCTCGATCTGCTCGCGGGGAATTCCCGCCGAATGGGCCAGCTCGGTGTAGTAGTGGTATCCCAGGATGTCGGCCAGGGTCCGCGACGGAGCCTGGAGGGGATTGATGTGCGTGTGGGGATCCACCAGCCACAACTGGTCAAGTTCCGACTGCAGCCTTTGGACAAGCGCCTGGGACATGGGAATGGTCAATCGGGAAGCAGGGCAGACAGACGGGGGATTTGGAACCGATCAGGAGCCCGCGGGACGACTTGATTCAGTTGCCGGCGGGGTGATTTCCGAGTCGACTGGCAAGCTGTGCCCCATCTTGTCGCGTTTCGTCGCCATGTACTCGGCCCGTTCGCGCTCGGGAGGGGCGATGATCGGAATCTGTTCCACCACGCTCAGGTTCACTCCCGAATAGACAAACGCATTGGTCTTCTTGGGATTGTTGGTCAACAGGCGGATCTGCGACAGACCGAGGTCCTTGAGGATTTGCAGCCCCACCATGTAGTCCCGCATGTCGGCCTTGAACCCGAGCTTGTGGTTGGCCTCGACGGTGTCGAATCCCTCATCCTGAAGCACATACGCCTTCAGCTTGGGAATCAACCCGATTCCTCGCCCCTCCTGGGGGAGGTAAACCAGGGCTCCCGCCCCCTCGCGCGAAATCATCGACAGTGCCATGTGCAGCTGGTCACCGCAATCACACCGCAACGAGGCCAGCAGGTCTCCCGTAAAACAGGACGAGTGCATCCGGACGAGTGGGGCGGGCTTCGAAGCGAGGTCTCCCAGGACGATTGCGAGTGGGACCTGCTCTTCATGCTCGACCCGATAGGCGATCACCTTGAGGTCGCCGTACTTCGAAGGAAGTCGCGTCTCGACCTCCCGGCGAATGAGTCGCTCGCTCAGCCGGCGATGCCGGATCAATTCTTCGATCGTGATGATGGGCAACGCGTATTCCTGGGCCAGTGCCTGCAGGTCGGCGTCGTTGGCCATGCGTGTTCCGTGCCGGCTGAGGATCTCGATCAGCACTCCCACCGGCTGCAGCCCGGCCATCCTGAGCAGGTCGATCGTCGCCTCGGTATGACCGGCACGCCGCAGCACCCCGCCCGGTTTGGCCGCCAGGGGAGGGATGTGTCCCGGCTTCAGGAACTCTCCCGACTGGGCTTTCGGATCGGCGAGCCGACGCAGTGTCAGGGCGCGGTTCTCCAGGCTCACCCCTGTCCCGGCGTCCTTGTGATCGACCGGAATCAGGAAGGCGGTTCCCAGGTGGGCAGTGTTCTGGTCGGCGGGAACCATGGAGGTGAGTTGGAGCCGGTCGGCGACTTCCTGGGACACCGGAGCACAGAGCAGGCCCCGGCCAATCTCCAGCAGGAAGTTGATCGTCTCGGGAGTGACCGATTCCGCCGCACAGACGAAATCTCCCTCATTTTCGCGGTCGGCATCATCGACCACGATCACGACCTTTCCCTGTCGCAGGGCCTGCAGAACCTCTTCAATGGGACTCGACGTCAACGCCATGCCTGGGCTGTCTTTCTTCGCGTTCAGAACCTCAACGGTCATCCCGAATTGTATCTGCCCGATGGTCATTCGGCGAATCCCGGCTGGCTGGTTTCCCACGCGACAAATGCCCTGGCTGGGGTCTCGACACGCAATCGAGCGATTTGCCCGGCCGTGGCCGAGGCGGTAGCATCAAGGTTGGTTTGGTTGGCGTCCGCATGACTCCTTCCGATCCTCCTCCACTCCCTCCCCGCTCACTGTTTCTCCCCAAGGAGCGTTTCCCCATGCCGCGCCCCACGTCCGCGTTTGGTTTGGGCGGTCTTGACCGCCGGAGTTTCCTGCAGACAGCCTCGGCCGCTGCACTGGGCAGTTTGTCGGCACCAATTCTCCCCCGAGCGTGGGCTGCCCCCTCGCTGGAAGCTCCGGCCGAACAGGCGGTCGCGCGGCTGTTCCAGACCCTGACCGAGGCCCAGAAGAAGGAGATCGCCCTCCCTTTCGAACATGAGCTGCGCCAGAAAATCAATGCGAACTGGCACGTGACCAAGCCTCGGCTGGGAGAAGACTTCTACACGGCGGCGCAACGGCAACTGGTCGAAGAAATTGTCCGCAATGTCCTCAGCCCCGAGGGATTTGAGAAGATCCAGAAGCAGACTGAGTTCGATGACGGCGGACTCGAGGGATACAGCATCGCGTTTTTCGGAACTCCCGGTGCCGGGAAGTTCGAATGGGAGCTGACGGGTCGGCATCTCACGCTGCGAGCCGACGGCAATACGGTCGACAAGGCGGCCTTTGGCGGCCCACTGATCTACGGCCATGGCGAAGAGAGCCCGCGCAAGAATCTCTTCAATGACCAGACGGTGGCGGTGAACAAGCTCTTCCGGGCGCTGGATGCGAAGCAGGCCGAAAAGGCCCTCGTCACCAAGGCTCCCTCCGAGGCGGCGGTCCCCCTGCAGGGGAAAGAGGGGCGGTTCTCCGGTGTCCCGGTCGCTGATCTCAGTGCCGACCAACAGGCCCTGGTCGAAAAGACCCTGCGCCACCTCCTTTCTCCGTACCGCACGGCCGACGTGGATGAAGTCTTCCAGGTGCTGAAGGCCAATGGGGGACTGACGAGCCTGAACCTCGCGTGGTACCAGGAGGGAGACTTGCTTGACGACAAGGAGTGGGACATCTGGCGGGTCGAAGGGCCGGGCTTCGTCTGGCATTTCCGGGGTGCCCCGCACGTCCATGCCTATATCAACATCGCGGCCATCGCCTAGTGCCGACTGTCCGGTACCCCATGATTGAGGGCTGATCGTTGGGGTCTGGTGACCGGCGGTCGACAGCAAGTGCTGTTGGCCGCCGCCTGTTTTGGCAGCGACCAAGATCGTGACCGGGCTGACGTTGAGGGGGGGACCGGTACCAGGAACCCCACCCCCGGAAGGCCCTCCCACCCCCGGAGGCCCTCTCAGTGGACCAGTCGGCGAAAGGTCTCTTGCTGAGGCTGGGCAATCAGCAATCGGTCGATCGATTGGCTGTGCAATCCTTCGGCAATCAGTGTGAAGACCTCTCGGGCGGCCTCGGTGGTCTGCTGCAGTTCGGCTGCACCCTGGGCGGCGTTCAGCCCGAACGATGCATAGCCATGGCAACCGCGCCGGGCCATCTCCTGAATATACAGGGTCACGACCTTCGCCTTCAGGTGCGGGTCGTCGACCTGGAACTGCAACTGCGGATACTGCACCAGTCCACCGCATTTCACCGGGCAACCGGTGGACCGGGCGACTTCATTGATCGACTGCTGGATCTGCTCGCCGTAGGCCGCGATCTGGGCCGGCACGTTCCGCCGCCGCAGTTCACCGATGGTCGTGAGTGCCGCCCGGATCCCCACGGCATCACTCCAGTAGGTGCTGGAGACGAACATGCGTGCGGCCGGTTCCATCACAGCCCTTGTACCCACGACCGCACCGAACGAGTAGCCATTCGACATCGACTTGGCGTAGACCGCCATATCGGGGGTGACCCCCGCAAATTCCTGGGCTCCTCCCAGACCGAACCGCAGGCCGGTCGACACTTCGTCGAAGATCAGGACGGCCCCAGCGGCGCGGGTCAGTCGGGCGACTTCGTCGAGGTAGCCGGCGGGTGGGCGTTCCGAACGAAACGGCTCCATCATGACGGCGGCGACCTCTCCCCGATGTTCGTCGAGCAGGGTCCCCAGGGCGGCCGTGTCGCCGTAGGGAAACGGATGGGCCGTCCCAGCGAGGGCCCGGGGAACACCGATCGGCTCAATCCCCGGGAACAGGTGTGCGTTCAGTGAGGCGGCCGCATCGAGGTTTGCGGCCAGGTACCAGTCGTGCCAGCCGTGATATCCGCAAAACAGGACCTTGTCGCGCCCTGTCGTTCCCCGGGCGATGCGCACCGCCACTGTGCAGGCATCGCCTCCTCCCTTGGTGTAGCGCACCATCTCGGCACAGGGAATCGTACGGACCAGTTCCTCGGCCAGTTCGAGTTCCACCTCGGTGCTGATTGAGAAGTTGACTCCCCGGTGGATCTGTTCGATCACCGCCTGATCGACGACGGGATCGCAATATCCGAGGATGATGGCAAGGATCCCGGTGGCCCAATCAATGTATTCATTCCCATCGACATCCCAGATGCGGGCCCCCTGGCCCCGGGCGGCGAACACGGGAGAGACTCCGTTGGCGAATCGCGTCGGACGGCGACTGACCAGTTGCGTCCCGCCAGGAATCAACTGCTGCGCGCGGGCATACAGGGCGTTGGAACGCGCAACGCGGGGATCGGTCATGATGGGGATCGTGAGGAGTCGGGGAGGGACATTGGCAGGGGGCCGCCGGCCTGCAGAGCGGAGTGTAACCCCGCAGCATGGCGGCGCGGAGAGAGGAGTGGGAAACAGTGGCCGAGTGCCCTCGTCCGCCCCCGCGATGCTTGGGGACATGTTGGGTGGGGGGCCTGTGGAACCCGGAGCGATCGAGTCTGGGCCGTTCAGGGCCAGCATGGATGCTGTCGTGTTGCAGTCTGGGCGTGTGGAGGCATCAATCACGGATAGTGCTTAGCCGTGCGGCACAATCCGCACTCCGGATGGGTGACTGCCGGCTGGCCAGTGGACGGTGGACTCGGGATTTTGCGCCCGGGGCGACAGGTTGAGGGAGCGGTGTCGCGACAGGCTTTCCCCGCGGTTCTCTTGGTGGAGAGATGTGGGGTGACTTAGAATCAAGTCGCGCGGACTGTTTCTCTTTCCTGCGAAAGTGCGCTCATGATGAGTGTCTGTCGGGTGGCCTGGTTGGCGGGATGTCTGGTGATGCTGGGATTTGGCGGGCTGTTTGCCGCCGAGCCAGAGGCCGGTTCGGTCGAGTTTTTCGAAACCCGCATTCGCCCGGTGCTGGTGGAGCACTGCCAGGGGTGCCATGGGCCGAACAGCAAACCGGCACGGGGAGGCCTGCGGGTCGATCGCCGGGCGGACCTGCTGTCGGGGGGCGGACTGGGGCCGGCTCTGGTCCCCGGGAAGCCCGAGGAAAGCCGTCTCTACATCGCGGTGACTCACCAGGAGCCCGACCTGCAGATGCCCCAGGGGAAGCCGAAACTTGCGGACAAGATCCTGGGCGACCTGCGCAACTGGATTGCCGCGGGGGCTCCCTGGCCCGAGACCGATCCGGCACCCGCGACGACCAACGGGTTTGACCTGGCTGCCCGCAAGGCTGAACTCCCCTGGATCTGGCAGACTCCCCAATTCCATCCCGCTCCTGCCATTCAAAGGGCCGAGTGGCCCCGGGGCAAGGTTGACCAGTTTCTGCTGGCCCGGCTGGAGGCGGCGGGGCTCTCTCCCGCAGAAGAGGCCCGTCCCGAAATCTGGTTGCGGCGAGTGCACTTCACCCTCACCGGGCTCCCTCCCACTCCCGCCCAACTTGGCGATTTCCTGCGGGACCCCTCACAGGCCAACCGCGAGGCCGTGGTCGATGGATTGCTGGCTTCCCCGGAGTTTGGAGTGCGCTGGGCCCGGCACTGGCTCGACCTGGTGCGCTATGCCGAATCGCGCGGGCACGAAAGCGACTTCATCATCCCCAATGCCACCGAGTACCGCGACTATGTCGTGCGGGCCTTGAATGGCGACGTCCCCTACGACGCCTTCGTGCGCGAGCACCTGGCAGGCGATCTGCTTCCCCAGCCGCGCCTGAACCCGCAGACCGGTGCGAATGAGTCGCTGCTCGCCACGGGCTGGGCCTTCCTGGGCGAAGAGATCCATGCCCCCGTCGACACCCGCCTCGATGAAACCGAGCGGATTGACAATCGGATTGACGTCCTTTCGAAGACATTCCTGGGGCTGACAGTCTCGTGTGCGCGCTGCCATGACCATAAGTTTGATGCCATCTCGCAGCGGGACTATTACGCCCTTGCCGGTTTCTTTCTCAGCACCGGGCAGCGCCTCGCCAGGTTCGAGACTGTGGAGGCCGAACGCCGCGCGACGGCCGAACTGGACACCCTCGCTAAGCAGCATGAGCCGGGGGTTCGCCTGGCCCTCCAGAAGGCTCTTGAGGAAAGGCTCCCCGAGTCACTGGCTTACCTGCGAGCCGCGATGGAAGGGCTGAAGACATTCGGCCTGCCGAATCCCGAGCCGGGCAAAAAGCACCGGTCTCAGGATTTTGCTCCCGAGGTGAAGCAGGTTTTGGAAAAACTCGCCCACGAGAAAAATCTCGAGGCCGGGCGACTGATGGCCTGGGTGGCCCGACTGCTGGGTTCGGTCGTCGATCGCGATGATCTCTGGCATGTCGCTGCCCAGAGTGCATTGGGTCGGGCGGTGCCGCGCGAAACCACGGCCGATCTCTGGGGGACTCTGGGACTCGCACCCACGGCGCGGGTGCTGGTGGATGCCGGCAGCCTGAGCCGCGGAGGATCGGAATGGTCGGCTGATGGTTTTGCGTTTGGCACCCGCCCCTTTCCGGCCGGTGGCCTTCAGCTGGACGCCCGGGCCGATGCCCAGCGGCCCTGGCTGCGTCTGAACACCCTCGCGAGTGCCGCGACACAACTCGATTGGCGGGCACTCGATCTGTCCCCGGGAACCGAGCGGGAGCCGACGCAGTATGGCGGATGGAAACGGGATGGCGCGATGTGGCGCACTCCGAAGTTCGAGTTGAAGACCGGCCGGGTGCACTACCTGGTGCGCGGCTCGGGACGAATCTTTGCAGCGGTCGACTCGCAGCGGCTGGTGACCGGTCCCATCCACACCGGGCAACTTCGGGAATGGGGCTTCCAGGACCGCTGGCACTGGATCTCACACGACCTGACACTCTATGCGGGGCACCGCATGGCGATCGAGTTCTCTCCCCATGATGATTTCGACACATCGATCGCCCTGGTGGTCGAGAGTGATGCTCCTCCCGCTCCACCGGTTTCCCCCGGTCGGGGACTGGCCGTGAAGTTGGGAGGGGATCAGCCTGCCGCCCCTGAAACGGTCGTCGCCGCGTACCGCGATCTGCTGACGGAATCCATCGCACGGCTGACCGGGGGAGATTCGACCGAAGCGGCTGAGCCGAACCTGCAGGATTCTCCCTGGCAATTCCTGCGCCGTGAAACGGTTCGGGCCCTGCTGCTGTTTCCCGATGGGTGGACGGGCCATGAGGGGGGCTGGCCGGGCGAAGTCGCGGAACGACTGAAGTCCTGGCAGGATCAACGGGTGGCCTGCCTGGCGACCATTCCGTGGAAGTCACGGACCGCACCGGCGATGCTCGATGGCAATGGCGTGGATGAATACCTGCTGGTCCGCGGCAAGCATCAGAAAACACAGGGACTTGTTCCCCGAAGGTCGCTGGAAGCCCTGGTGGGGCCGGAACCGCTCTCCACCCATGGGGGGAGTGGCCGTTGGGAACTCGCCCGGCAATTGACCCGGCCCGACAATCCACTTGTCTCGCGTGTGGCTGTGAACCGTGTCTGGCAGCACCTGTTTGGACGGGGGATCGTCTCCACGGTCGACAACTTTGGTGTGTTGGGAGGCCGTCCGACTCATCCCGAATTGCTGGATGACCTCGCCGCGACCTTTGTCACGCAGGATCGCTGGTCGCTGAAGTCGCTGATTCGTCGCTTGGTGCTGACGCGCGCGTTCGCGATGTCGAGCGATCCCGATCAATCGGCGGCCGAGCAATCTGATCCCGAGAACCTGCTGCTGCACCGCATGAACCTGCGGCGTCTGGAAGGCGAGGCGATTCGCGATGCGATCCTCACCGTGTCGGGTCGGCTCGACACCCGACAGGGAGGCGGCTCGGTCCCATTGCATGAGAGCCAGTTCATTGAGGCCCGGGGACTCCG
>Ga0315904_10009694_pt1 | contig 12547 bp, 12 predicted proteins | sample LakEriMetagenome_6_FD_203529 | JGI IMG/M metagenome (GOLD analysis project Ga0315904, IMG submission 203529) | Freshwater fungal communities from buoy surface, Lake Erie, Ohio, United States - Buoy 12 MA120 | ecosystem: Environmental > Aquatic > Freshwater > Lake | place: USA: Lake Erie, Ohio...
GCCTGACTCCGCTTCCTGAATACACATAACCACTACCTTTGCAGGTAGAACAAATAAAACTCCCACGGGTTAGACCTTAATGAAGATTATCATACCGGTTGCCGGGATTGGCACCAAACTCCGGCCCCATACACACACACAGCCCAAAGCCCTGGTTCCAGTAGCCGGCAAGCCGATTCTGGCCCACATTGTTGATTCGTTCGTCAGCGACGGTTTTACCGATTTCATTTTTATCATCGGTTATCTGGGAGATAAGATTGAGTCCTACATCAGTGAAAAGTACCCGTCAATCAAATCTTCTTTTGTCGTTCAGGAGCCTCGTGAGGGAACCGGTCATGCGGTTTGGCTGGCAGCTGACCTGATTAATAAAGATGAAGAAATACTGATTGTTCTCGGTGACACCATTGTTGAATTCGACCTGAAAAGCATAACATCCAAAAAGGTTTCTTCTCTTGGGGTTAAAAAAGTAGATGATCCCAGAAGTTTTGGTGTCGTTGAAACAGATCAGCAGGGTTTTATTACCAGACTTTCCGAGAAACCGGTTATTCCCAAGTCAAATCTCGCCCTGGTGGGCATTTATTATATCCGGGAATCATCAGCTTTGATGCAGGTTTTGGATCATATGATCAAAAACAAACAAAAGGCACGTGATGAGTACAACCTGACAGATGCCATTATGAAAATGGTGGATTCAGGAGTAAGAATCAGTACCTTTCAGGTTGGTAACTGGTTCGATTGCGGGAGTAAATCCAGCCTGCTTGAAACCAATGCCGTGTTGCTTAAAAGAGTAGCTGGAACCAACAGAAGTTACGAATTTGAAAACACCATTATTATTGAGCCGGTAAGTATTTCATCAGACTGTACCATCAGCGACTCCATCATTGGACCCAATGTTTCAATAGGCGAACGAACCATTATCCGTTCATCGATTATCAAAAATTCTATCATCGGATCCTATTCACATCTGGAAACAGCAGTGTTGCAGCAGTCGGTTGTAGGAAGTGATTCACTCCTGAAGGGGCTCAGCCAGAGTCTCAATATCGGTGACAGTACAGAAATTGATTTCAGTTAATATATACATTATTCATATTTATGGAAAATCAGGAAGCCCTTCTGTCAGAAGTTTCATTTGAAGGTAAAGACACGGAAGTATTCAGTTTAATACGAAAGGAATTCAGCCGTCAGCGAAACGGCATAGAACTGATCGCATCCGAAAACTTCGTCAGCAAACAGGTCATGGAAGCCATGGGCTCAGTACTTACCAACAAATATGCTGAGGGACTGCCCGGAAAACGATACTATGGCGGCTGCGAAGTGGTTGATGAAATTGAGCAAATCGCCATTGACAGAGCAAAGACGCTATTTAATGCCGAGTGGGCGAATGTTCAGCCCCATTCGGGCGCTCAGGCCAATGCGGCGGTGATGCTTGGTGTATTAAAACCGGGCGACAAGATTCTTGGATTTGATCTTTCACACGGAGGGCACCTGACACACGGCTCTCCGGTAAATTTTTCAGGCAAGCTTTATCAGCCTTTCTTTTATGGTGTAAACAGGCAAACAGGTACCATTGATTATGATCAGCTCGAGGAAGTCGCTTTGAGGGAAAAGCCTTCTTTGATCATTTGCGGCGCATCAGCTTATTCCCGCGACTGGGATTATGCCCGGATTCGAAAGGTGGCTGATTCCATCGGAGCATTGCTGCTTGCAGATATTGCCCATCCGGCAGGACTTATTTCAAGGGGATTGCTGAATGATCCTTTGCCACATTGCCATATCGTAACTACCACCACTCACAAAACACTGCGCGGACCGCGGGGAGGAATGATCATGATGGGAAGGGATTTTCCAAATCCGATGGGTTTAAAAACCCCGAAAGGTGAAATCAGAATGATGTCATCGATTCTGGATTCAGCTGTATTTCCCGGTACGCAAGGTGGTCCGTTAGAGCATGTAATTGCTGCCAAAGCCGTGGCCTTCCGCGAAGCCATGTCCGATTCCTATTTTGAGTATTGCATTCAGGTCATCAATAATGCCAAGACAATGGCTGCGGAGTTTGTAAACCGTGGTTATCAGATCATTTCCGGAGGTACCGACAATCATCTTATGCTGATTGATCTCAGGTCGAAAAATATCACCGGTAAGGATGCCGAGAACGCTCTTGTCAATGCTCACATCACGGTAAATAAAAACATGGTTCCGTTTGACGACAAGTCACCGTTTGTTACTTCCGGTATCAGAGTAGGAACAGCAGCTGCCACGTCCCGCGGGATGAAGGAAGCTCAAATGATTGAAATCGTAGATATGATTGACACAGTGATCCAGGCACCAGCTTCAAAGAGCAATCTTTCTACCGTCAGAAAAAGAGTCAGGGAATTTGTAAAAGCCTTTCCTCAGCTGCAGGTGTAAAATAAAGTCTGAAAATTTGCGTTAAAGCCCGGTCAGTCCCATTTGAATGAAATGAATTATATGTTTTTAGCAATCAGATTTCTTGCGGCAACAATTCTCATTTTAGGATTTGTGCCTGCTGTTGCACAGATTGGCGGAAGCAGCACTTATCAGTTTCTTAACCTGACTTCTTCAGCCAGACTGGCTTCATTGGGAGGAAAAATGGTTCCCGTTCTGGATGACGATCCCAACCTTGTATTTGGCAACCCCGCCGTGCTGAATCCGGGCATGCACAAGCATCTTACTTTAAGCGGTGTGAAGTATTTTGCCGATATCAATTACGGTTATGCCGGATATGCGCATCATATTCAAAAGCTGGGTACTTTTTCTGCAGCCATGCATTATGTGAATTACGGCGATTTTGATGAAACGGATATTACGGGCCAGAAACTGGGCGAATTCAATGCTGCAGAATATTCGCTGAATCTTGCTTATTCTCGTTCACTGTACGACAGTGCTTTTACGGTCGGGGCTGCACTGAAAACCATCTATTCTTCTCTCGAAAGTTATACTTCATTTGGAATGGCTGTTGATCTTGGGGCTAATTACTATCTGGAGAAACCGATGCTGAATCTTTCGCTGGTCGCAAGAAATATTGGTACACAGATTACCTATTATACTGAGGATAATAATGAGCCCCTTCCATTTGATATTCAGCTGGGAGTTTCCAAAAAACTGGCCAAGGCCCCGTTCAGGCTCTCCCTGGTATTACACAATCTTCAAAAGTTTGACCTTACTTACCGCGATCCCGCTAAAGCGGATGAAACCGACCCCATCACCGGCGAGTCAACTGAAGAGAAAATAACAACAGGTGATAAAATCCTGAGTCATGTGATCATTGGAACGGAAGTGTTGCTCTCCAAGAATTTTCACGTAAGAGCTGGTTATAATTTTCAGCGAAGAAGGGAGCTCGGAATAGAATCAAGAATGTCAACAGTAGGCCTGAGCTGGGGGTTTGGATTCAGAATTTCCAAGTTCCACATCAGTTACGGCCGGGCTACGTATCATCTTGCCGGTGCCTCCAATCATTTTTCGATATCTACCAATTTTAGTGATTTCATCCGTAAATCAGCGGATTAATTCAACGGTCGCTTCAAAAACAGCGCTGCAATTGGTATTTTTGCAGCTATGAAGCCCAAGGCCGGACCCCAACATGTTGTGATTGCCATCGACGGCTATTCATCTTGCGGCAAGAGTACCGTTGCAAAAGCACTGGCCAAATTATTAGGTATCCGTTATATTGACTCCGGTGCCATGTACCGGGCAGTGACGCTCTATTTCATAAGAAACGGGATTTCGTTTTCACTTTCAGGCGAAAGTACCGGAGTAGATTACAACCCTGTTCTGGATCAGATTCACATCACTTTTAAGGTTAATCCTCAAGATGGTTTAAGTGAAATTTATCTTAACGGCAACAGAGTGGAGCAGGAGATACGTTCTATGGAAGTTTCCGAGAATGTAAGTCATGTAAGCGCTATTCCGGTAGTCAGAAAAAGAATGGTTGAAATGCAACAGGCCATGAAAGGAGATGGTGGTCTGGTAATGGACGGCCGGGATATCGGTACCACCGTATTTCCGCAAGCTGACCTTAAAATATTTATGACGGCGGATCCTGAGGTCAGGTCAATGCGTCGTTTCCGTGAACTGAATTCAAAGGGGATCGCTGTTTCCCTTGATGAGGTAAGAAACAATATCAACAGTCGTGATTATGAGGACACCCACCGCTCAGAAAGTCCTTTGAGACAAGCAGATGATGCAGTGGTTCTTGACAATACCCATCTCGATTTCGAGGAACAAGTGAATTTTGTGATTGATAAATTAAGAAATTTGCAGTCTGTTAACTGATATTACCCCATAAGGCTGAACAATACAGACTTTTGATTTGTTAAAACACCATATCATGAAAATTACCATCGACTCAGAATCAGGATTTTGCTTTGGAGTGGTTTTTGCCATTCAAATGGCTGAGGCTGAGCTTGATGAATCAGGTAGTTTGTATTGTTTGGGAGATATCGTCCACAACAATATGGAAGTTGACCGGCTTACAAAAAAGGGATTGAAGATTATCAATCATGATCAGTTAAAAGATCTACATGATTGTAAAGTACTCATCAGAGCACACGGAGAGCCACCTGAAACTTATCAAACCGCCATCCGCAACAATATTGAGCTGATTGATGCCAGTTGTCCGGTAGTTTTGAAGCTCCAGAACAGGGTCAGAACCAGTTTTGACGAGGTTAAAAAGCACAATGGTCAGGTGGTTATTTATGGAGAAACCGGTCACGCGGAAGTCAATGGACTGGTTGGGCAGACCAACGGAGAAGCCATTATTTTAACAGGTGAGCACGATCTCCATAAAATCGATTTTTCACGTCCCGTTTACCTTTTTTCTCAAACCACTAAGAGTACTGAAGGCTTTCAGCATATGCGTAAGCTGATCGAAGAGAAAGTGAGAGAAAGCAAAGGGGTGCTTGAAACCGAGGACTTTATAGCCAATGACACAATTTGCCGACAGGTTTCTAACCGTGAGCCTCAACTTGAAAAGTTTGCTGCTGCCCACGATGTGATCATTTTTGTCAGCGGCAAGAAAAGCTCCAATGGCAAAGCACTTTACGGTGTTTGTAAAAATATCAATCCCAGAACTCATTTTATCTCAGAAGTATCTGAAGTTCAGCTAGATTGGTTCAACGGGGCGGAAACTGTCGGTATCTGCGGTGCCACTTCTACTCCCATGTGGCTGATGGAGGATGTGGCTGCTTATCTGGAACTGACTGCGGCCCCCAGCAAAGTTTGATTCCCAACAACGTTTTGTTGTTTAAAATCCTGAATTCCTTGTTTTTGTAAAAGACTTTTCACTACATTTGCGCTCCCTTTTCGCGAGGACGGCGTTAAGGTTTATTACTAACCAAATTTAATAGTGAAAAAGTAAAAGTTAACATGGATCAGAAGTCTTTCCAACCTGTAAAAATCCAAAGAGCCGAACCCCAGTTGAATGAGTTTGATTGGGAAAATGTAGGCAAGAGTTCAGACACATACAAATCGGATGATCGTAACAGGTACGAAGAGATGTACGGCAACACGCTTTCGGCTGTAACCGAGCATGAAGTGCTGCAAGGCAAAATCATCGGAATGACCAGCAAAGAAGCGGTTGTTAATATCGGCTTCAAGTCGGACGGACTTATTCCTCTTTCGGAGTTCCGTCATATGCCCGATCTTAAAATCGGCGATGAAGTAGAAGTTTATGTAGAAACTCAAGAAGACAAAAACGGTCAGTTGATTCTTTCCCACAAGAAAGCACGTGCCATGAAATCATGGGAGCGTGTGAATTCAGCACTGGAGAAAGATGAGATCATTCAGGGTTATGTGAAATGCAGAACCAAAGGTGGTCTGATCGTTGATGTATTTGGTATAGAAGCGTTTCTTCCCGGATCACAGATTGACGTGAAGCCAATCCGTGATTACGATGTGTTCGTTGGAAAAACCATGGAATTCAAAGTGGTGAAGATTAACAACGAATTCAAGAACGTCGTAGTATCTCACAAGGTACTGATCGAGGAAGAACTCGAAACTCAAAAAGCAGAGATTATCTCCAAACTTGAAAAAGGTCAGGTACTTGAAGGAACCGTTAAGAACATCACTTCATACGGAGTGTTCATGGATCTCGGTGGCGTTGACGGACTGCTCCACATTACTGATATTTCATGGGGAAGAATCAATCACCCTGAAGAAGTTCTGCAACTTGATCAGAAGATTAATGTGGTTATTCTTGACTTTGATGATGAAAAGAAGAGAATTGCTCTCGGTCTCAAGCAGCTTACAGCGCAACCATGGGATTCACTTGATGCCAACCTCAAAGTGGGCGATAAGGTGAAAGGTAAAGTGGTGGTGATTGCTGATTACGGTGCTTTTGTTGAAGTCATTCCGGGAGTAGAAGGCTTGATTCACGTTTCCGAAATGTCATGGTCACAGCACTTACGCAGCCCTCAGGATTTCCTCAAAGTGGGAGATGAGATTGAGGCTGTAGTACTCACACTCGATCGTGATGAGCGTAAAATGTCCCTCGGTCTTAAGCAGCTGATGCCTGATCCATGGGGAGAAATTACCACCAAATATCCGGTTGGTTCACGTCACAAAGCCAAGGTTCGCAACTTCACCAACTTCGGTGTTTTCGTTGAGCTGGAAGAAGGCATTGATGGTTTGATTCACATCTCTGATCTTTCCTGGTCCAAGAAAATAAAGCACCCATCTGAATTCACCAAGATTGGTGATGAGATTGAAGTGGTGGTGCTTGAGGTAGACGCTGAAAACCGTCGTCTGAGCTTAGGACACAAGCAACTGGAAGACAATCCATGGGAGACTTATGAAACCATTTATACCCTTGATTCAGTTCACGAAGGCATAGTAGGTAAGGTTACCGACAAAGGTGCCGTAGTGACTTTGATGCCTTATGGTGTAGAGGCATTCGCTCCTTTCCGTCATCTTCAGAAAGAAGGCGGTGCTACTGCGAAAACCGATGAAAAGCTTGATTTTAAAGTGATTGAGTTTTCAAAGGAAAATAGAAAAGTGATCGTATCTCATTCCCGCATGCACGAGGAGGCTAAAGGAATTGCCAAGTCTGAAGGCGGTGAGAAAACCGAAGATTCAACAGCCAAATCCATTAAGAAGGTGAAAGACAGTGTTGAGAAGTCAACTCTGGGTGATTTCGGTGTTCTTTCAGCCTTGAAAACTGAAATGGAAGCTTCGGAAGATAAACCTAAAAAATCCGGTAAGTCGAAAGAAGCCGGAACTGAGGAATCTGAAGAGAATTAATCAATAAAAAAATCCCCCGATTACCGGGGGATTTTTTTTGACCCTATAATTCAATATTTTTGCAGCACAACAGCGGCATGTCATCACGGCTTATACTCGACGAAAAGCACTTCAACATTACCATCAACAGGCTGTGCTACGAGCTTATTGAGAACCATAATGATTTTTCTGAAACCGCTATTATTGGTCTGCAGCCCCGTGGCGTTTTTTTAGCCGACCGGATCACCAGTCATCTCAGGAAACTGTTACCCAATCGGCAAATCACCAATGGCAGCCTGGATATTACCTTTTTCAGGGATGACTTCCGCCATCGAGAAAGCGTGCTTGTTCCCAGTTCCACGAAAATCGACTTCATCGTTGAAAATAAAAAAGTGGTTCTGGTGGATGATGTCCTCTATACAGGAAGAACCATAAGGGCCGCACTGGATGCTCTGCTGGCATTCGGCCGTCCCGCCAAGGTTGAATTACTCACCTTTATAGACCGAAAGTTCAGCCGGGATGTACCAATCGCCCCAACATATACAGGAAAGGCAATTGATACCATCATGTCGGATAAAGTAAAGGTTTCATGGAAAGAAACAGAAGGTAAAGATGAGGTATGGCTGGTAACCAAAGAGTAGGAAAGCAATGACTAAAACACTGAGTGTTAAACACCTTCTTGGGATTAAAGACCTTCAAGCCGAAGACATCAATCTTATTTTTGATACCGCGGCCAATTTTAAAGATGTCATCAATCGTCCCATTAAAAAGGTTCCATCGCTTCGTGATACTACAGTAGCCAATTTGTTTTTCGAAAACTCCACGCGCACCCGCCTTTCTTTTGAACTGGCAGAAAAACGACTTTCAGCAGATATACTCAATTTTTCAGCTTCTTCCTCATCAGTCAGCAAGGGTGAAACCCTGATTGACACCGTGAACAATATTCTGGCGATGAAAGTTGACATGGTGGTGATGAGGCATCCCAAACCCGGAGCGGCTCTGTTTTTATCGAAGCATATCAACGCCAAGATCATCAATGCCGGCGACGGCACTCACGAACATCCCACCCAGGCCCTGCTTGACGCCTTTTCGATACGTGAGAAGCTGGGTTATATCAAAGGGGCCAAGGTGGTGATCATCGGTGATATTATGCATTCCAGGGTGGCCCTTTCCAATATTTTCTGTTTGCAGAAACTGGGGGCTGAGGTAATGGTTTGTGGTCCTGCGACATTGATTCCCAAACACATACATGAACTTGGGGTGAAAGTAGAGTACAAGCTGCAGAATGCTTTAAAATGGTGCGATGTGGCCAACGTACTTCGAATTCAGCTTGAACGCCAGGACATTCGGTATTTCCCATCCCTTCGGGAATATGTGATGCTTTACGGGATTAACAGGCAGATTCTTGATAACCTGGGAAAGGATATCGTGGTGATGCATCCAGGACCAATCAATCGTGGCGTGGAGCTTACGAGTGACGCAGCCGACTCACGTCAATCTATTATTTTACAGCAGGTTGAGAACGGAGTTGCCATCCGCATGGCGGTTTTGTATTTGCTTGCCGGACAGCCGGGCTGATCGACCAAATTTTATTTTTCATTATTGCATTTGAATTTGTTTAAATTTGCTCATACCAATTTACTGCCTATGCAATATTCTCTGGACAAAAACGACAAGTATGCCCTGATCAAACTGCATGAGCAGAAATTGAATACTCTCATTTCGGCAGAACTGAAATCTGAACTGCTGATCATTAACAGTCAGGGTTACGCCAACATCATTTTGGATTTGTCCGACACACAATATTGTGACTCCTCAGGTCTGAGTGCCGTTCTTGTTGGTAACAGGGTTTGCAGAAACGCCAACGGAGCTTTCATCCTGACCGGTCTGAGTGATGCCATTCAAAAGTTAATTACGATATCTCAATTGGATCAGGTGCTCACCATTACTCCATCACTGGAGCAGGCGGTGTCATTGATTTTAGTTGATGAAGCCGACAAAAAATAATAGACTAAATATTAACACCAGCAAATCACAATCCCATGATTAAACGATTACTCATTGCTACAGCCATTATCACTGCTGCATCTTCCGGAATGACGAATGCTCAGTGCGTACCTGATCCAACCATTACTGTTCCCGGAATTTATCCTGACAGCGCCACCGGGCTTGTCAGTGGGGTTGTAGGTGTTCCTTACAATGAAGTTATTCAGGCAAAAGTTCTTACTGATACTTCTCTCAACGGATTGCCTGTAATTATTTCGAACATCACCTTATCAGGCGTTTCCGGACTTCCTCCGGGACTTACCTACTCCTGTACTCCTTCATCATGTGTGTTTCCCGGAGGTTCAAACGGCTGTCTGCTGATTTCAGGTACACCCACCACTGCGGGAACATTCCCAATTGTAGTGGAGCTGACTGCCAATGGAACGATTTTCGGAATTCCTGCGCCTCCTCAAACCACCACCCTGGATTATTATTTCATCACCATTGATGTCAACAGCGGAATTTCCGTTAATAATTCCGCAGTTAATTTTTCAATTGCTGGCAATAATCCGAATCCTGCATCCGGTTATACCGATGTGAACTTCACTACTCCGATCGCCGGCGATTTCACCATCCGGTTATTCAACATGATTGGAAAAGAGGTGCTCAAGGAAAATATTCGCGGCATGGCAGGAATGAATACCACCCGCATCAATCTCGAAGATGTAACTCCGGGTGTGTATATGATTTCAGTTGAGAACGGAACCTCGGTTGTAACCCGAAGAATGATTGTTTCCAAAAAATAATGCCGTTTGAGTTAACCATTCTCGGAAGCAGTTCCGCAACACCCACTCTTAATCGACATCCAACCGCTCAGGTATTGAATATACGTGAGCGGTTTTTTTTGATTGATTGCGGTGAAGGCACACAGACGCAGTTGACCAGATTCAAGATACGGCATAACAGGATCAGTCACATCTTCATCAGTCATCTTCACGGCGACCATTACCTCGGTCTGATGGGATTGCTATCCACGATGCACCTGCAGGGAAGGACCAATGAAATCCATCTTTTCGGACAACCGGAGCTGATGGATATCATCGAATTGCAGTTAAGGTTATCGCAAACAGTTTTGAGATTCAATCTGATTTTTCATCCGGTAAAAAATTATACCGGAGCAGTGATTCACGAAGACGAAGATTTAGTGGTAAGGACAATAGTGTTAAAGCACCGCATACCTTGTACCGGATTTTTATTCAGGGAGAAGCCCAAACCGCGCAAATTGCTCATCAATAAAATGAGGCAGTATAACATTCCTTTTCGTTTGTTTGCCGGTATCAAGAATGGCAAAGATTATATCGATGATTTTGGCAATGTGGTTCCCAACCATGAACTGACTATCAGTGCCGGTTTGCCAAGGTCATATGCTTTTTGTTCCGACACTATTTATGATGAACAGATGGCAGATGAGGTATACGGCGTTGACCTGCTGTACCATGAGGCAACTTTCATGCATGACATGGCTGATCGCGCCAAGGCCACATATCATTCTACCTGTATTGAAGCAGCAACTGTTGCCAGGGATGCCAATGTGGGAAAATTACTGATTGGCCATTTTTCAGCCCGTTATAAGGATCTAACCCCCTTGCTTACGGAAGCCCGATCTGTTTTTCCACAAACCGAACTGGCAGCGGAGGGACGAAAGTTTTCAGTGCTGGAGCGAAAAGAGCCCGTTGGCAAAAAATAGCATCAGCCTATCAGCCGGTGGATCCGATGCTGTTCATCGGGAGCAATCCAAACCATATCCTCATATTTTCGAAACCATGTCAGCTGTCTCTTGGCGTAATTTCTGGTATGTTGTGCTATGAGCTCCTGTGCTGTTTCGATTGAGTATTTACCTTCAATATGGTCGAACATTTCGCGATACCCGACCGTTTGCAACGCAGGAAGACTTTTGTAATCATAAACTGAGATAGCTTCGTCTTTTAATCCTGAAAATATCATTTCAGCGGTACGGAGATTAATTCTTTCGTAGAGTGTGTCACGACTGTGAAGCACTCCTGTTCTGATGATGTTCCAGGGACAATCAGGTAAAGATTTTCTGATCAGCTGCGAATAGGGTTTTCCAACGGTTAATATAACTTCAAGTGCTCTGATCACTCTTCTGGGATTCATTAAATCAATGCGGGAGTGCGTAACAGGGTCCTTGACTTTAAGTAAGTCCTGAAGTGCTGTGAGTCCTTCCTTGTTCAGTAAATCATTCAGAAAGTTTCTGTGTTGTTCTGATGCGGCAGGCAGTTCATCAATCATCCCGGTAACGGCATCAATAAAAAGACCGGATCCCCCTGCCAAAACCACCAGATCGTGTTTTTTGAAAAGCTGTTGCAACAGCTCACGGGCCATCATGCCGTAATCGGCGGCATTTACGTGATCGGTGACTGAATGGGAATTGATGAAATGATGCGGAACCGAATGAAGTTCTTTTTCAGATGGCTTGGCGGTTCCAATAGAAATTTCGCGATAAAATTGTCTGGCATCAGCAGAAACGATTTCCGTTCCATAGAAGGTTGCCAGATCGATGGCCAGAGCGGTTTTGCCGGAAGCCGTAGGGCCACCAACGATAAGCAGTGTTTTATTCAAAGCAGAAATTGCCGTTACTGCCGTTCAGAAACCTACTCTCTTTCGGTTTCTTCATCGGAAGATTCCTCAATGTTATCATACTCATCCTCATCCACAGCCTCACCAAAGGAAGCTTCATCTTCCTGTGTACTTGATTCAGACCCTTCTTCAAGAGGGTCTTCCTCATCCACCAGCAAATCACTGAACAGGTCCTCATCCATAAACTCTGGATCAGGAACGCCTTTAGGAGCCTCAACTTTGATATACTGTTTGGGAGCATCGCCATGCGACTTCACGCAGACAGGATAACTTTTACCGGCATCTCCATCGGGAAGAATCTTAAAAAGTTCGATAAAAAAAGTCCATTGCGAAGGCTGATCAAAGGCGTAATATATTTTCTGATGGGGGTCGGCTATGTAATCCGATAAACGGGCGTCTTTCATCAGCAATTTTCCGTCAGGCTGGGTTTTGGCAGGATCAAAGTAAAATTCCTGACCTTTTTTCCAATTATCGTTGCTCATATAAAATGAGGCGGATTTTGACGCGTCAAATCCGATCGACTCCTGAATGGCCTTATGAAACTGCTCAAAATTCTGGTTAGAGCGTATCTCTATGTCGCGGTGGATATCATCGAATTCTTCGAATGAAACCCTAAACCTGTATACTGCCATAGTTAATGATATTGTGTGGTTCCAACTACAAAAGTAAA
>Ga0315904_10009702_pt1 | contig 12543 bp, 9 predicted proteins | sample LakEriMetagenome_6_FD_203529 | JGI IMG/M metagenome (GOLD analysis project Ga0315904, IMG submission 203529) | Freshwater fungal communities from buoy surface, Lake Erie, Ohio, United States - Buoy 12 MA120 | ecosystem: Environmental > Aquatic > Freshwater > Lake | place: USA: Lake Erie, Ohio...
CCTTTAGCTTTAAAAGAGGCATTGGGACGATGGTATATAATTGCCATTGATACCCGGGATAATAAATTGAAAACATTTGGATTGGATCGTATTTCAGATGTCTTTGTTCAAAAGACAAGGTACCGGGAAAAATATGATATTAACCTTAGAGATAAGTATAGGGAAAGTTTTGGCATACTTACCCACGATAAATTGAAGATCCAACAGGTTATACTTCGGTTTAGTTACGAGCAGGGACAATATGTAAAAACATATCCATTGCATAATTCTCAACGAGTGATAAAAGAGGATAAGCAATATGTGTTGATCGAGTTGAATATATATGTTACATACGATTTCTTAAAAGAGCTATTATCCTTTGGGCATGAATTACAGGTGATAGAACCTTTATCGCTCAAACAGGATATTCAAAAGATCATGCAAAAAGCTTTAGAGCAATATAAACAGAAGTGATGTTTCACTATTTTATAAAAAACCCACGAATATTGGTGGGTTTTTTATAAGTCTGGCGGAGGAGAAGGGATTCGAACCCTTGATACGGTTTCCCGTATACACACTTTCCAGGCGTGCCAGTTCAACCACTCCTGCACTCCTCCGAGTGGGGGGCAAATGTAAGTAAAATACCTATATATTCTTCTCTAAAATCGCGAACTCCAACGGCCTCACATGCTTGCCTGTAAAATTTTCCTGAAAAGGTACACGCTCCCCTGTGTCCTCAAAACCTTTTCGCTTATACCAAGAGATCAATTCATCTCGAACCGATATCACATACATGTAAATAGAACTACAGTCCTGATAAGTGGCATACTCCTCCGCGGCTTTCATGAGTTCTCCCCCAATACCTCTGGCCTGTAATTCTGGTTCAACGGCAAACATCCCTAAATATATCCGCCGACTTTGTTTTTTTAAATTCATACAGCCTGATAACTCACCACCATCATGCGTATAGACCAAAAAAACACTGCCTTCTTCTTCCATGACACCCCTCACATCATCTTCATTACTTCGTATCTCCCCACTAATGAGATCGGCTTCTGTAGTCCATCCTTTTCGGGACTTTTCTCCTCTATAACCCATATTCAATAGCTCTACTATCCTCAAAATATCTTTTTTGGTGGCTATATTGATCCGCTCATTTCTAAAATTCATGAAGGTAAATTTCCGATTACAATGTTACTTATTACCATCCGACTAGCAAACTCAGAATTTCATATATTTAATATATGCTTGCTGATTATATCATCATTGGTGCCGGCTCAGCCGGCTGCGTACTGGCTAATCGCCTTTCACAAAACCCTAAAAATAGGGTGATCCTTTTAGAGGCCGGTTCTCCGGATAAAAAAACAGAAATACATATTCCTGGTGCTTATGGAAATTTGCATCGAACCCCTGTTGATTGGCAATTTTGGACAGAGCCTCAGCAACATGTTGATAACCGAAAACTCTATCTGCCTCGAGGTAAAGTATTAGGAGGATCAAGCAGTACTAACGCCATGGCATATGTACGTGGAAATAAAAAAGACTTTGACGACTGGGCCGCAATGGGAAATGATGGATGGAGTTATAATGATGTATTGCCATATTTTAGAAAATCGGAACATAATGTAGATTTTCAAAATGAATATCATAGTCAGCATGGGCCACTCCATATTCAGTATGGGGAATCGCCTTCAGAACTTTCACCAATATTTATTCAAGGATGTACGCAATCCGGTATCCATCTTAATAAAGATTATAATGGTCAGGAGCAGTTGGGTTGCCATATGCTACAGTTCACCATTAAAGAGGGAAGACGTCAAAGTACAGCAGCTGCATTTTTAAAACCTGTTTTAAATCGTACTAACCTGGAAGTATATACCAATTCGCAAGTGACAAAAATTGTTGTAGAAAATGAACGGGCAGTAGCAGTAGAATATATTCGAAACGGAAAAAAAGAGCGAATCAACGTATCAAAAGAAATAATTCTATCTGCCGGAACTTTTCAATCTCCTCACATTTTGATGTTGTCCGGAATTGGAGATAGAAATGAGCTTTTGCGACATCATATTTCAGTAGTTCATCATTTACCAGGCGTTGGTAAGAATTTACATGATCATATTTGGAGTGGTGTTAGCGGTTCAACTCAACTTTCTTCTGGGAATTCACTACTTAAACCCTGGCCAAAAACAAAGGCTATACTTCAATATCTTTTTCAGCGATCTGGTCCATTATGTAATAGTCCGCTTGAAGCAAATGCGTTTTGGTCTTCAACAAATGATCGTCATCCCAATATTCAATTCCATTTTGTTCCGTTGGGTATAGCGCCAGATTACTCTACCGATATCTATGATCTGAGTACGTACCGACGAACGGATGGATTTGGGATTTTATCCATACTATTAAAACCAAAAAGTAGAGGATATGTTACTCTACAATCGAATGACCCTTTCGCACATCCTGTTATCCAACCGAATTTTTTAGAACATAGTGAGGATCTTGATTTGTTAATTCAGGGAATGCGGAAAGCATTGGAAATTGCTTCTGCTATGGCTGATCACTGTACTATTGAAGTTCCCACAAGAGATGCCAGCGATGAACAGATCATTGATCATATCAAAAAATCACTTGAAACATTGTATCACCCAGTTGGTACTTGTAAAATGGGTAATGACGATTGGGCGGTTGTAGATACGAAATTAAAGGTAAAGGGGATAAGGGGATTACGAGTTGCCGACGCTTCTGTTATGCCTGTCATAACGAGTGGAAATACAAATGCAGCAACTATTATGATAGGCGAGAAAGCCGCAGATATGATCTTACACGAATCAGCTGAAACAAATTAAATACTTTCCATTTGATCCGGAATAATTCGATCCAAATTCTCAGGTTCATGATTTTTCCAATCGGCATCATATTTCACAAACCAGGAAAGCCATAAACTCCTGGATAATCGCATTAGTAAAGGCTGAAAAATAATTAAAAGGACTGCATTACTACCTAACCAATAAAAGAATCTATTGTCTTCTGTTGAGAATCCAATAAGTACCCACCAGGCTATAAATGTTGTAACACTTAAAGCTACAGTCAACGCATAACTCACATATCCGGTACCATAATAAAACCCTACTTCAATCTCCGTTGGTTGTCCACATACTGGACAGGCAGGATTCATTTTTACTGTATTCTTTAGATTATATGGATTGGAAGAGGCAAATATCTTACCAGAACGGCAACGCGGACATCGATTATTGAGGGTACTCAGTAGATAATTAGGTTTTTTACTCATGTCTTATTTATTCAAAAGCCTGCATTAATGTTTCCATCTTCATGCTTCTGGAACCCTTTATTAGAAACATACCATTTGTGATCGATTTTGATTTCAACCATTCCATCGCTGTATTTGAATCGGGTAAAAACAGAAAATGATGATCGACTTTAGAAAAATCACCACCTACCAGTAATACTCCGGCCCAAGTATATTGTTTAAGAAGATTCACGATACCCTGATGCTCTGCTATACTTTCTTCACCAAGTTCCATCATACCACCAATACATACATATTTGGATGGATTAGGCTGTTTGGCAAAGTTCTCTATTGCCGCTCTCATGCTGGTAGGGTTAGCATTATAAGCATCTAGTACAAATGTATTTCCGTTTCTGCTGATTAACTGAGACCTACTATTGTTGGGAAAGTAGTTTTCAATGGCTTGTCTGATCTTTTCTTCCGGTACATTGAAGTATTGTCCAATGGCGACAGCAGCCAGAACATTCGGCAAATTATAATCTCCTACTAAATTCGTATTTAGAGATCCGATTTTGCTACCGCTTGTTAATTCTATCTGTAGAAAAGGCTCACTACTATTAACCTTTCCGGTTATATCCGCATTTTTCAAGCCATAGGTAATGATCTTGGAGATCCCTGTACACATCGAATGAAAATAATCGTAATCCCACATCACAAAGGCAGTTCCTCCATTAAGGCGTAAATGATCGAATAATTCACCTTTCCCTTTTCGGACACCTTCGATACCACCAAAGCCTTCTAAATGTGCTTTACCACAATTGGTGATCAATCCATAATTTGGTAAGGTATAGGCACAATACGATGCAATTTCTTTTTGATGATTGGCTCCCATCTCGATTACGGCTATTTCAGCATCAGCAGGAATAGATAAAATGGTTAGTGGTACGCCAATGTGGTTATTTAAGTTTCCTAGTGTAGTACTCGTTTTAAAATGCGTTGCTAATACCGCCGATACCAATTCTTTTGTAGTCGTTTTTCCGTTACTTCCGGTAATAGCTAAAAAAGGTATATTGAATTGTTTACGATGGTGTAGTGCTAGATTCTGTAACGTTGTTAAGGCATCCTCCACCAAAACGATCCGATCATCTTTAATTTCCTGATCTTCATCTATAATAACAGCAGAAGCCCCCATTGCTAAAGCTTTTGCTGCAAATGTGTTACCATTGAAGTTTGGACCTTTTAATGCAAAATAGATTTCACCCTCTTTTAATCTTCTTGTATCCGTTTGAACATGGGGATGTTTCAGGTATATCTTATAAAGATTTTCGATCATATACAAATATACTATACCGCAATCAAGCAGCGAACCTAAGACCTTTATAAACTAATTAAACAAAAAGCCTGGCGGTAGCCAGGCTTCTAAAAAATTATGTGATGTGTGTTAATTTGATTTGCGTGAATTCTGGCGCCGCTTACCGAAGTGTTGACCAGTTTTAAAGCCATTTCCTTCCTGCGCTCCAAGCCAATCCATAGCACAACGAAACCCAATCGTTGAGCTTGATTGATCTTCTTCAAGGTGTCGACGTGTTCCAGGACTGAGCCAGTATGAAATATCGTCCCAGCTCCCACCTTTATACACTCTTGACTTATCACTTATCAGTGTATTTTTACCATAGCTATATGAAGCTCGAGATTTAGGGTCACCATCATTATAATTTCTAGCGTCACCGGTTTGGTAGTTTCTACGATTTTGGACGGCTGAATCTTTTACTGTAACGTATTTAGGGTCTCCAATACCTAAAGAGTCTTGAACATATTTACCATCTTTATTAAAAAGTTCCTTGAAAACATTACCTCTATATGGGTTTAATTCATCTAATTCCATAACTGGACGATATAAGTCAGCAACCCACTCATTAACATTACCTGACATATTATACAATCCAAGGCCATTAGGTAAAAAGGCTTCGACAGGGCCGGTGTACGCAGCATTATCATTCAGTCCACCCTGAACGCCCATATAGTCACCCGTTCCTCTTTTGAAATTTGCCATATATTTTCCCTGCCATGTCCCACTTCGACTATCACGGAGTCCATTAACATTGGTATTCCAACTATATACTTGCCTGTCCATTAACAATTCCTCACCTCGTTTTCCTTCCTTTGTTTTTATTCGCGGGTTTTGGGCAATCAATCCATAAGCGGCAAATTCCCATTCTGCCTCTGTAGGCAAACGGTAGTTTGGAAGTAAGATACCATCTTCAATTTTAACAAACAGCCGCGTCTCTCCTTTTGAGTCTAAAAACCCATTTTTTTTAAATTTTGATTCTTTATCCGGAGTAAATTGTTTACCAATCCCAAGCAAATACGATTTAGTTGAGAATTGTTCCTGAGCGTCTTGTTTAATTTCCTGTATTTGTTCTTTATCAAAAAATCCTTTTTGAACCATAATAAGTTCATTTACTCTATTCGTTCTCCATAAACAGAAATCATTTGCCTGTCTCCAGGTTACTCCAACAACAGGATAATAATTAAATGATGGATGACGAAAATAATAGTCAACATATGGTTCATTAGCGGATAATTCTGAACGCCATACAAGGGTGTCAGGCAATGCTCCAAGTCTAATTGAATTTAGTTTACCATTAGAGGAATCTGGAAAAACATTTTCTAACCAATATAAATACTCACGATAATGTACGTTAGCAACTTCAGTTCGATCAATCAAAAATGAGGTAACAGTCTTTCTACGCGGTATATTATCCCAATTACCTAAGACATCCTCATCAGTAGCTCCCATTATAAACGTTCCACCCTGAACAAAAACAAGCCCAGGACCAGTTCGCTGATCTTTTTCTTTGGAAACATTATATGAACCCATTTTTTTGTCATTATAGTTCCACCCAGTTACCTTAGATTTTTCTACTTTTTTTAACTTATTACAAGAAGAGAAAACGGCTATTACCGCTAGCAGAACAAAAAGCCCATTTACGTTTGATCTTTGCATTTTACTTGATTTAACTAACGAAAACGAGAAAATTGACCAAAAGGTGTATGCTCGTTTTACGATGGTTTTAAATATACAATGCGAATTTATAGGATTTATATCATCAACTGCCTCATCCAACCCTATATAAAATGTTTATAAACTGCTAATTTTGAGTTAATGCGTTCATTTTTCGCTGTTCTGATTACTTTTTTCTGCCTTTTGGGGACTTTATCATTAAAATCCCAGATCCGAACGTATGCCCCCACATCTATATTGGCAGAGGGTGCCTGGTACAAGATCTCCGTTTCTTCACAAGGGGTGTACAAAGTGGATGGTAATATGCTATCGAAAATGGGTATATCTCTGCCATTTCCTTCTGCGCAACTCCGTTTATTTGGAAATGGTGGTAAAATGTTACCGGAAGCTAATTCAAAAATTCGGCCAGATGATCTTAAAGAAAATGCTATAATTATGGAGGATGGTGGTGATGGATTGTTTGGACTTCAAGATCATTTTATCTTTTATGCGCCTGGGCCGAATGCATGGAATTGGGACTCTTTAGCGAGGCGATATGTATTTCAAAAAAATATTTACTCAGATAGTGCATGGTATTTTATAAACATAGGAAGTCAGGGTAAAAGAGTTACATCTGCTCCAGTTGTATTAGCATCACAGATCAATACTGAAGTGGATGCTGTTTATGCTTATGAACTTGATGAAACGAATTTTCTTCAGAGTGGTAAGGAATGGTATGGTGAAGAGTTCGGAACTGGTTTTGGAAGAACAACGACTCGTGATTTTACCATCCCAGTTCAACATGTTGTTCCCAATTCACCCATGATAATTTCGATAGATGTTTTAGGACGAACTGTGGGTGTGGTCAGTCGTTTTGAAATAAGCCTTAACAATTCACCATTTCAACAGATCATTTTGCCTTCTTTCTCCGGCGCTGTTTACGATCCGGTTGGTTCACCAATGGCCCAAACATCTGTGTTAACAGCGCCTTCCTCTACATTAAAGTTGACATTGCAGTTTGTTCCAGGTAACAGCAATGCCCAGGGTTGGCTCAATCGATTTGAATGGAATGGCAAGATCAGGTTGGATATGAGAAATCTGAGCCAACTACATTTTAGGGATAAAAAAAATAACCTTAATCAAACCCTGCGTTATGCCATTGACAATGCTCCAACTGGAACTAGAGTACTTGATGTAACCGATTTTTTGAATCCAGTTGAACAAAATCTCGCTAGGACAGGAACCACTATTTATTTTAACGCAGATGTGTCATCAGCTAGGGAATATGTCGCCTTTACTCCTGAGCAGTTTCTTTCTCCTATTCCTGGCGCTAGAATACCCAATCAAAATCTTCATGGAGCGGCAAATCCAAACTATATTATTGTAACTCATCCAATTTTTAAGAATGATGCTAACCGAATTGGTAGATATCATTTACAGAAACGAGGATTGCGCTATTTGATCGCAGATGTGCAGCAGATCTATAATGAATTTTCTTCAGGTTCTCCGGATCCTACTGCCATTCGTGATTTTGTGAAAATGTTTTACGATAGGGCTGCGGGGGATTCTATGAAAATTCCTCAATATTTGTTATTACTGGGTGATGCTTCTTATGATTATAAAAATAGAATCTCATCCAATACAAATCTTGTTCCTGGTTATCAATCCTCATCTTCCTTGGATATTTTGACGACCTATACTTCTGATGATTACTTTGGTTTTCTAGATGACTATGAAGATATAAATGCGACAACTTCTATCAATTTATTAGATATTGGCATTGGTCGTATTCCGGTAGTATCCGTTGAGGAATCTGGTATAATTGCGGATAAAATCGAAAATTATTCTTCGAGTTATGGACCATGGCGAACGCAGTTTACTATAGTTGCAGATGATGAAGATCAAAATGTCCATTTTAAAGATGCCGAAGATTTAAGTAAAACGATACAATCCACAAATAATGTTTTTCATCAGCAAAAAATCTATTTGGATGCCTATCCTCAGGTAAGTGGTGCAGGTGGTGCACGATATCCACTTGTTAATGAAGAGATCAACCGATATATATATAATGGAAATCTAATTTGGAACTACAGTGGTCATGGGGGATATAAGCGATTGGCAGAAGAGGCAATATTAGAAGAGAGTATGATTAATACTTGGCAGAACAAGGATCGGTTACCCTTATTTATCACCGCAACGTGTGATTTTGCCCCTTTTGATAATCCACAAATAAAATCCATCGGCGAAAAATTATTCCTAAAATCAAATGGTGGGGCAATTGCGTTGATGACTACAACAAGAGCTGTATTTGCATTTGCCAATAAAATAATCAACACTAATTATTTGTCAATTGCACTGGCTAAACAACAAAATGGCCGATACTTATCCTTGGGTGATGCGGTGAAGCGGTCGAAGAATTATACCTATCAAAACATGTCTGATGCCATCAACAACAGGAAATTCACCCTGATAGGAGATCCTGCATTGGTATTAGGTTTCCCGGAAAATAATGTAGTGACCACATCAATTAATGGCATTGAGGTAAGTCAGTTTACCGATACACTTCGGGCCTTGAATAAATATACCATTGATGGGGAAGTGCGCGATCAGGTTGGGGGCTTAAAGCATGATTTTAACGGAACGGTTTACACAACATTCTATGATAAGGTACAGGAACGATCAACCAGAGGAAATGATGCAGGAAGTAGCAAAGCATCTTTTCTTCAGCAGCAAAATATTTTGTTCAAGGGAAAAGCTGAGGTAGTAAAGGGTCGCTTCACCTTTTCATTCATCGTTCCGAAAGACATCGATCTTAGAAATGGTTTGGGACGATTGAGCTATTATGCAGAAAATGGATTAACGGATGCTGCAGGAACGGATCAGCATTGGTATATAGGTGGTTTGGGCGGAGGGATACAGGACGACAGGCAAGGACCTTTGATAAAAGCATACCTCAATGATGATAAGTTTGTAAATGGAGGAATCGTGAATCAAAAATCTGTTCTTTTGGTAGCCCTATCTGATACCTCTGGATTAAATGTAGCAGGCACTGGCATTGGGCATGATTTGATCGCTATTTTAGATGATGATGTCAACAAGATTTTTGTGCTCAATGATTTTTTTGAAGCCGATAAGGGGAGCTACAAGCAAGGCCGGATCAATTTCCCGCTACCTGTTTTGGAAGAAGGATTGCATTATATTAAAATCAGAGCATGGGATGTCTTTAATAATCCGTCTGAGGTAGTACTTACATTCAGGGTGATTAATAAGCCAGATTTTGAATTAAAAAATGTTCGTTGTTACCCTAATCCGTTTACAGCCATAACTAAAATCAGTTTCGAGCACAACCGAAATAATGAAGAGTTGGATATTTCTGTTAAGATTTTGAATGCTGCCGGAAACACGATTCGCCGCTTGCAAGAAAAAATTTTGACTGTAGGCAACAGATTTGAGTTGTCGTGGAATGGGGCAAATGAATCAGGAGTGTTGGTACAACCAGGCGTGTATATCTACCAGATCATAGTTAATTCTAGTGATGGCCGCCTGCAGAGAGCATCTGGCAAACTCATAAAATATTGAGGAATATAAAAAGATGTATATTTGATTATCTTGAATTTACTGAATGGCATAATTCTACCCGAATCTTTTACATAGACAAGTTTAACTTTCAAGTACATGAAACCATTTACAAAAGGGGTTGCAATCGCCATTAGTATGTTTTTTGTTATTGGGCAAATGAATGCTCAAACTACCAGTACGCAAAGTATTAATGTTGTAACCTCTGCGGTACCCTTCCTAAGAATTTCACCAGATGCCCGTGCAGGTGGCATGGGAGAATTGGGTGTAGCTACTACACCTGATGTAATGTCACAATTCTACAACATCGCGAAATATCCGTTCACGGATGCACGATCTTCCGCTGGCATTACCTATACGCCCTGGTTAAAAGATTTAGGGTTGAATGATGTATTCATGGCTACTGCCGCAGGATATACTCGTTTTGGTGAACAAGGTGAGCAAGCAGTATCTATGGGGCTCAGATATTTCAGCTTGGGTAATATTCAGTTTACAGACAACTTAGGTAATGATCTTAATACCTTTCGTCCTAGAGAATTCGCCTTTGATCTTGGGTATTCGCGAAAGCTCTCCGATAAACTGGGTTTAGGAGTAGCGATTCGTTACATCAATTCAAATCTTGCGGGTGGTCAGGCGGTAAATGGTGTTTCATACTCGGCTGGAAATTCTGTTGCTGGAGATGTCGGGCTATATTATAATGGACTCATAAATGAAGGAAATGGATTTAGTGGAGGATTGACTTTGACTAATCTTGGAGCAAAAATTGGATATACTGATGACCCTAATCAAAAAGATTTCATTCCTGCAAACTTATCATTAGGTACTTCTTACACCCGCACATTCCAGGAATTTCATCGAGTAACGGTGGGTATTGATATGCATAAACTTCTGGTACCTACTCCACCTACATTGGGTGATGCCTCAGGTCTTGCTGCTTATCGGAATAAGGGTGTTGTTTCCAGTTGGTTCAGCTCATTTGGTGACGCGCCCGGTGGCTTTAGTGAGGAATTACGTGAATTTTACTTTTCATTGGGGGGAGAATATTGGTATAATAACCAATTTGCATTTCGGGCAGGCTATTTCCATGAAGACAAAACCAAGGGAAATCGACAATATCTGACTATGGGTGCTGCTATTCGATACAATTTATTAGGCGTTAATTTCTCCTATCTTTTACCTACAGGCAGTGGTATTAATAGGAACCCATTGTCAAATACCCTGCGATTAGGGCTGACCTTTGATTTTGAGTCTTTAGGACAATAATATGCGCATATGTACAGAATAGGTTCTGGGATCGATTTTCATCAATTGGTTGAAGGCCGTGATCTTTGGATCGGTGGTGTGAAAATTCCACATCATAAGGGTGCAAAAGGACATAGTGATGCAGATGTATTACTTCATGCCATTTGTGACGCTCTCCTGGGGGCCCTAAGCTTAGGGGACATAGGCGTACATTTTCCTGATACCAGTAGTGAATTTAAAGACATTGATAGTAAAATTCTACTTCAGCGATGTGTTGAATTGATTCATAAAGAGGAATATGAAGTTGTTAATGTGGACAGTACATTAATGCTAGAAAAACCTAAGATCAAACCTTTTGTGCCAGAAATGCAGCGCGTTATTGCGCAAATTCTAAAGGTTGATTTGCGAGATGTGTCCATAAAGGCCACCACTACAGAAAAATTGGGATTTGTTGGAAGGGAAGAAGGTTTATTTGCACAAGCTACCATTTTGTTAATAAGGAAGGAGGCTCGCTAGTTTGAAATTGGTATTTTTGCCTACATGGCAGTAATTTCTATTCCAATTGTAAATCTTTCCAAACATCCATTGCCGACGTATGCAACAGCAGGCTCTTCCGGGATGGACTTAAAGGCGAATCTTGATAATTCACTTGAATTAATGCCTTTGGAGCGCATTTTGGTTCCAACTGGAATATCTATCTCCTTACCTGAAGGATATGAGGCACAGGTGCGCCCAAGAAGTGGCCTTGCCATAAAACAAGGATTAACTTGTTTAAATACTCCTGGTACTATTGATGCTGATTATCGCGGAGAAATAAAAGTGATCCTTATAAATTTATCTGGAAATAAGCAAATCATCCAGGATGGTGACAGAATTGCTCAATTGGTGATCCAGCAGGTAGAAAAAGCGGTATGGGTACCTACCATGGCTTTAGATACTACAGAAAGAAATGAGGGTGGCTTTGGTCACACCGGGAAAAACTAACTATACATGAAGTACATTATCCCTTTTTGTTTTGTAGTAATGATAGCTTCATGCCGCTCTGCAAAGAAAATCAACTCTTCCATTCCTGCCGCTGATAGTGCTTTAGTTATTATAAAAGCAGTTGACTCATCGTCAGTCGATTCTGCAAAAATTGCCGCTGAATTTGTCCAGGCAATTGATAGTAATAAGATCATGTTTTCCACTTTTTTTGGGAAAATTAAATTAGACTTTGATGATGGAGATAAAAAATACAATGATCTAACTGCATTTGTTAGAATTAAAAAAGACAGTGCCATCTGGATTTCCCTCAATGCATTATTAACAGAGGCTTTCCGTGTATTCATTACACCCGATTCGGTTAAAGTAATGGATAAGTTGAATAAATCCATTCAAATTAGAGATTTTAATTTTCTGCAGGAAGTAACTCATCTACCTGTTAGTTTTTTAGAAATGCAAAATCTGATATTAGGCAATCCCATATTTTTTTATCGAGATACGCTGAAGTATAGCATGG
>Ga0315904_10009706_pt1 | contig 12537 bp, 10 predicted proteins | sample LakEriMetagenome_6_FD_203529 | JGI IMG/M metagenome (GOLD analysis project Ga0315904, IMG submission 203529) | Freshwater fungal communities from buoy surface, Lake Erie, Ohio, United States - Buoy 12 MA120 | ecosystem: Environmental > Aquatic > Freshwater > Lake | place: USA: Lake Erie, Ohio...
AACGCTCTGTCTCCTCTGACAGGCGGTGCTGTTCAGTACATCTCCGGTGAAATGAATGATGGCAATGGTCGTCCCGGCCTGAAAAAGTCACTCGGTCACTTCATCCTTGGCAAGTTCAAGGTGAACCTGAACGAGGCTTCTGAGTGGGCGCACAAAGCTATGTACTCTCCTGATTTGGGTGGCGATTCCCTGACTTCCGGATACTGGGCTAATGCTTTCTGCATCATCCCGAAAGAAGATGTTGCTGTTCCTCGTGAACTCACCAACACTTCTTACACTGTTACCGCTCCTATGTTCCGTGTTCTTCAACTGAAAGCACCTGTAACCACAGGCGGAACTCCGGTGATGAACCAGATTGTGAAGCGTGACCCTGCACACTTCGGTGCTATGAAGTACCAGATTGTGAACAACGAGTACTTCGCTGCTCAGACAATGCTGGCTTCCAAGCTGTACTTCGGAGGAACAATCATGTAATTGATTCTCTGAAAAAAATTAGGGCCTTCTGAAAAGTTGGCCCTTTTTTTGTTTATTTGCTGAATAAATATAAAACAACATATTATATGGTAGTCGCAACAGACAGAGGCAGCATTCACGATATTAACTTGTGGCCTGCTGAAGTAGAAGAAAAGTTGATTAACCTTGAGCCGGGGCAAGTTGTCAAGGTGAGGTTAAATCCAAACCTTTGGTTCACCGTGTTTGAACAAAAGGGCACATCGCAAGACCCAAATCGTCCGATATCATCCGGAATGGTGAAGAAAATCGGACAGCATGGCATACCCTCCCCCTGGACGATTCGTTGGAATCGTGCGCCAATTCAAGTGGGATTCTTGGAAGGGTATGATGTAAATGGCAATGCTAGATTTTCAAAGCCATTGTTTAATGAGCAGGGAGAGCTTGTTTTTAACGGAGACAGAGTAGGAGACAGAGAGAGGTTCTTTGTTTTGCAACTGCATCCGCAGATGAGGTATGATCCCCTTTCCGGAATGGAGCGAAAGAACTGGAAGTTTGAAATTGTGGATGCCGACAAGGACAGCACCGGCATTACGCAGAACTTTGAAGCCAAGCTTGCATTGCTTAACAAGATTAAGGATTTGGATGATGCTAGCCTTAGCATTCTTACAAAGTCCTCTTTGCATGAGCGCATATTCCTTAATCGTCCGGATCTTTTAGGCAAGAACAAAGCCATCCGTGCTATTCTGATTAAGAAGGTTGAGGATGGTCAGCTTAAAGATGTGTATCAGATGCTGAAGGATTTGGAGGATGTAAACAAGATTGAACTTGTGTATGATGCATTGGTTGCCAAAAAGCTTCTTGTCACCGAAAAGGAGTTGATGAGGTATGACGGCAAAAAAATCATTACATTTGCAGAGGAGATATCTATTCCGAATTTTGAGATAGCGGCTGTAAACATTTACAAGTTTGCGGCTCACAGCCCTGAATTCCAGGAGGATGCTATTGAGTTCTTGCGGGAGGGATATGAATCCGCAAAGACAACAACGCATAAAGCCCGGAGAGGTGTAAAAGAATGATGGACACAACGTCAACTTTGTACCAAAAGTATATTGACAGCCTCCAGTTTGATATAGCTGGAGGTTGTACTTCTGCATCCACAAGAACGCAAACTCTTTTAGCGTTCTACCAAGAAGTGCTTTACAGACAAAGTAATGCCGTTGATGATCAGGTGACAGCAAATCAACTGCTCACATTTACATATCAAAACTATCAATAGAAGCATATAATGTTGAACTAGCGTAAGGAAAAGGGGGAGCATTTTGTTCCCCTTTTTATTTACATTTACAATATGAATACAAATCTTGGCATACACATAGCAATGGAAAGCGACATCCCTGCTTCCATAGGCCAGATGGTAGCAATGATGAGAAGTTCATTGCTTTGGCAGGAGTACAATGGCCCTATAATTATTTTTGTAGATGAGCCATTTTACAACTGGATGTATGAAAATAATATGGAGTACCTCTATCAGGACATCATCCCAATTGATAGCGGAATGGACAAGGAGGCCGTTGTGGAGCGCATTATTAACAATGCTGCCTACGATAGCATATTCGTAATCAACCTGGATGACTTCAGTGAGCGAAGTGGTAATGGTGAAGTTTTTTCGGTGAGAGACAGAATAGAGCAAAAAGATTTTGTAGATTTGCAAGTAGAACTTCTTCCTGAAGAATACAAAAAATTGACATGGCACAATACACAGCTACAGGGATAATTTTCGCAAAAATAACACCACAAAATCTCTTAGTGGCTCAGTCTGCCACAGGAGGTGTTGAAAGCGATATTACAGATAGAATAAACCCTGTAACACTTGCTCAGGGGGTTATTACAACAACAAAGGCGGCTCTGACAGGGACTTTTGCATCAGTAACGAATTCAAACGAAATTAATGGATCGGGGACAAACTTTGATGGAGCTGGTGGTCAATTGTCTGTAGGAGACAGGCTATACTTTCTAGATGGCTCTATTTATAAATTTGTAGGCACTATAGCAAGTATACAAAGCGACACAAAGGCAACTCTCGTTGAGGCTGCTCCGGTAAACACTCCAACAGCAGGAGATGCTCTTGCAATAAACACGAATGTAGTTACAGGAGTAAATACGAATTTCACAACAGACTTTGCTGCGGGTGAGTATCTTTTCTATTTTGATGCCGGGGGCACTCCGATATTGGTGGGGAAGATTGCTACAGTGTCAAGCGCACAGATTGTTCTGACAGAAAAAGCTACAGTGGATGTTGTTAATAAAAATGCCGGGAAGGTGAATGTGATTGTGAATGGCTCTGAATCATTCCTTATACGCATTCCTGTTGTGGCAAATAGCGGAGGGGTGTTTCTTCCAAACTGGAATAACTTTAGAATCCCACCGCCAACAATAACATCTTATAATGATACGAATGTTGCAAGCATTTCTACATATAGTACTGTTGGTAATCCTGCTGTAATAGGGTCGGTTACGCAAGCTCCATTTGCTCTGCGCCCATCAAACGTATTCCCAACAACCACAATAGAACTTGGACAGAAGGTGTTGTGGTTTCAGCCGACTCCGGCATTCCCAAATTTTGTATTTGCAATAGTAGATCCATATGGAGAGCAGGCGGGAGTTAATCTTGCACAAAATACTATGTATCAGTTTGCTTGTGCAGATGTATTAGATGGGTTTCTTGCCGGAGCAAATACCCCCGTGTTTACAATGCTAAACAATGGATATTCCCCCACTCAATTCATATGAGCCTTGTTGCAGTAAAATAATAACAACAAAACAAATTATAAAAGATGGCATACGTTGCATCCCCAATCCAGTACTATCGTGTTAATGCGAATAATGACATTATAGCCTCAAGTTCAAGAGGTAATAGCGGCACTCCTACGGAGGAAATTACAGAGCCATTGGCATCAACCGGAACCTTTAACACATATGCGGCATCGCCCACCCCAACAATAACGGGGAACTTAACATCGTTTGATAATTTTGACGAGGGGCAATATTTGTATTTCATTGATACCAATGGCAACTATAAACTCGTTGGTCAAATTGCTACAATAGGAGGCCCAACAACGCTCACGCTTACGGCTGAAGCAACAAATACTCCTACAGCATCAAGCGTTCTTGCAGCGGCTTATGCGTTGATAACAAACAACGAAAGCATTTATGTACGCATCCCAGGAGAAACTGCTGGAACGAATTTGTGGTATATGCCAAGATTTTCTTCTTGGAGGCAGGGCAACAATACCAACAACACAACCTATGCCCAGCTTCAGCAGATGAGTCAGCCTGGGTCGCCATTGGTGAACTCAAACCCAACTCCTGTTAATGTTCCATTTACATTTGTCACAACGAACAATTTTGCTCAGGTTGATACAATAAATGGTGTGCCGGTGTATTTTGGTACAGAAAATGACTTCCCTGAGTTTTTGTGGATAAAGGTTACACCCCTAATAGGCACAAGCACAAGTTTGTTGAGCAAGACATTATATAGGTTTACCATCAATGAAAGTCAGCCGGATCTAATAGTAGGGCTAAATACCACAAAAACAATATTAAGCGGCGCAGGATACGCATTCCCAGCAGCAGGAGCTGCCCAGCAACAAGGAGGCACTCAATAAATAAAATATGCCAACCGGAAAGGCGCAGATATATTTTGGTACAGGAGGCTACTCTAGCAGGGTGGTCTCCACCACCTCTTTTGCCGCATACGCAATTACTGCAAAGAATGCATCAGCATATTTTGCAACAATATCACAGAATGGGTTTGCTACAACAAGCAAAAACGCTGTTGCCTTGTTTGCTACTATCAGTGGAAATGCATTCATCACAACATCTGCCATCCGCACAGCTTATTTTGTGACTCCTGACCCCAATACACAAAAGGATTTAATACTCAAGATAGGCACTCTTTCGGTTGATTCCGACTACACCTATCTGAACGTCCCTGATGCTACGGGAGATTACAATGCTCTCACCAATACAGGAGGATACAATGTACTCCCTGCTCCGTACAACCCATACAGGCCATACCGACTGAATGTTCGTCTTTGGACTGTTTACAAAATATGGAATGTATATGGCAGTGCTACACAGAGCCCTGATCAACAGAACGATCAGGATGAGGTAAACTATGTATACCAGCTTGAGATTCCTACGGTGACAAACCCGGATGGCACCACTGAAATCATTGGAGGAGTTTATGAAATCATTCTGATTGCTGCTCCTTATTTTAATGAAAGCTTTTCAGGTGGTACATACAAGGATGATGATAATGGAACCTATCGCATTGTTGATGGGACAGACACCACATTTACATCCCTCGCAGAAAATGACTATTTGTATTTTGTAAATGGTGGGACAGGAGCCCTTCAGCAAATAAATCAAGTGGACAAGGTGTTTAGCGACACGCAGCTAAATCTTACCGGAGCTCCCATCAATACAGCATTTACAGGATATAAGCTGTACGGAAGTGCAAATGCAATCACGGGTGTTGTTTCTTCTGGAGGTGAAGTTAGTGCAAACGATGGCTACACAAGCGGACTATATAGTGAACTTGTGGGCAATGGTACGCAGTTTGTCACAAACGGATTCAACTATCTTGACTACATCTATTACATAGACCCCACTAACGGAGACTACATCCCAATGGGTCAGGTTCTTGAGGTGACAGGAGAGACAACATTAAATCTATTCAACACCACCGCTACATACCTTCCTCCAGGAACAGACCCTCTTGTGAAGAGTGCTAGTCTTGTAGAGAACTTGATAAATTCCGATGGGTATTACGATAGTGACTTGGCGGAAACTATTTATGGTGTTAATACGGACTTCACCAAGTTTGAGGTGGGGCAGACACTATACGCTCAAGACGTAACAACATTCTCTCTGACGGCTCTTGGCATTATTGATAGCATTGTGAGCGAAACAGAGGTAATTCTTCAGGCTGCTCCTCCTGCCGGAACATACACATATAACAGACTATTTGCCTCCAATGACCCATTTGTAGTGTTCAACACATCAGATGGAACATTTGGAACATACAGTTTAATTGATGCTACCTTTAATCTGCTAAAGGGCTTTGGAACAAGCTTCCAAACAAACTTCTCTGTAGATGACTACATCTACATTGTAGCTTTGGATGGCACTTACAAAAATCTTGGTCAGGTGGATTACATCCTGAGCGAGACAGAAATGGTGTTCTACGCAGCCAACAGCATTGAGGTGAATGCCAACGAGTGGATATACGGAAGGCCAACGCCCCTTGCTCTGATTAATCTGACAGGCACATTTGACGAATACAATACAGGAACTTTCTACAGCATAGAGGGTGATGGAACTACTTTCCTAACAACATTTGAGAAAGATCAATACTTGTTCTATCTTGATGCCAACACAGGAAACTATGTTTACATGGGTCAGATATTTCAAATATATGACAACACCCATGTATGGCTTGAGCAGCCAATGGATGGCAATGTCACCACAGATGATGGCCTATATTCCTCTTGGAGTCTTAATACATACACTGCTGATTACAGCACCTTCCAGGGCAACCCTGCTCTTGATACGATAGCAAAAGAAACTCCGGGCTGGTACATTGATACCGTAGGCATCTTGCTAGACAATAAAATGATTAACTGCATCAACAGAATGCGTTATGAGTTTCTTCAGCAAGTGATGTGCGGCAAGTGCTACGATGAATATCTTGAAATATATAGTTTATACACCGGTATGATAAATGCCATAGATATTCAGGAGTGGGCTAATGCTGTTGCCCTTTACAATAAGATTAAACAAATGTGCGACTCATTTGAGCAAGGGTGCAATTGTTAATAATATACTATGGCAACATTTCTTTCTGATCTTCCCGAATACAATGCCAAGGCTGCCCTTGTAATTTCAGAGGTGGCATTGGCTGGTGACACAGCAAAAGCAAATATGATGAGCAGTTTGAAATCAACTGCCAATGATACTACGCTTTCGCAAGCTGTTCGCCTGAATGCCCTAACAGCACTCATAAACATCGGGAATCTTTTGGATGTAGCATTGCCTCCGTATTTTCCGGTTGTTGTTCAGTATGCTAACACGCAAACATATGTAGGCATTCACAATGACTTAACAGGGTTGCAGGGTGGAGGCCCAGGAGAGTACTACCACCTTACGGCTGCTGAAAAGAATGATATATTAAACAAGGTGAGCCCATCGCAACTGCGATTTGCCAACCTCACCGACAGCCCAAATAACAATCCCTTATTGAATGCCGAACTTGGCAACAAACAGGATGCCTTATTGGGTACTGGATTGGTGAGAAGTACTGCTGGGACTATCACCTATGACACGAATGTCTATCTCACCACCGTAAGCGGCCCTGCCGGAGGAGACCTTTCGGGAACATATCCAGACCCCACCATTACTGCTTCCGTAATTATGGGCAAGCAGATGTCGGGGTGGAATCCTGCCTATCCGTCAGGAACGGGAGCCATCACGGCAGCCGACTCTTTATTGACGGCTATTCAAAAACTGAACGCATCCGTAAATGCCATAAGCCCAAGTGGCGTATCCAGCGTAAGCCTAACAATGCCGTCTTCCGTGTTCAGCTACACAAATGTCCCTGCTTCAGGGGCTGTGGCATTAGGTGCGGCATTCATCTCCCAAAGCGCAAACACATTCCTTGCCGCTCCCAATGGGACAAGCGGAACTCCATCATTCAGGGCTATGGTCCCAGATGATGTTCCTAATCTTGGCATAAGCCCTGCCGGAACATATGGAGGAGGCTCTCCCTTGCAAATACCCATTATCACAGTAGATGCAAAAGGTCGTGTGACAAGTGCCACAACAGTGGCTGCCACAGGATCTGGGACGGTGACAAGTGTTGGGATTGATCCTCCAAGTTACATAGTAGCAGGCAGTCCTGTAACATCCTCTGGGGACATTACACTTGCCTGGGACAACACAATAAGCCCGAACATGGTGCTTGCTGGCCCTGCTTCGGGGGTTAGTACGGCTGCTCCTATATTCCGTTCATTAGTGTCAGATGACATCCCTTACCTTGCCATAAGCAAAATCACAGGACTGAATGCGACACTAAGCACATTCCTTACTAACAATCTTTCTGATGGAACGATATGGGTGGGGAACGTGAGCAATGGAGCTCAGATGAGAACGCTCACGGGAGATGTTACATTGAGCAACGCAGGGGTGACAACCATTGGGCCTTCCAAGGTTCAATACTCCATGATTCAGGATGTAACTGCCCAAACACTTCTTGGCCGTTACGAACTTACCAATGGCGTAGTTCAGCAAATAAACCTGAACGCTACAGACTTTGTTCTTGATGACATCACAGGGGAGCTTTCCCTTGCTGTTCCTGTTGCTCCTGTTGTAACAACAAAGGGCGACCTCCTTTCTTTCAATACGGTTCAGGACAGACTTCCGTCAAGCAATGTTGATGGAGACATCCTGATGGTGTACAATGCCGCCTCCAATGGATTTGGATTGCAATGGAACACTATTATAGGAGATGTTTCCGTAATTGACGCAAGCACGGGAGAAATAAGAATAGACTCGGGTGCTGTTACGCTTGCCAAGATGGCAAACATTGCAGCCAATAGCATCATAGGCAACAATACAGGAAGTTCTGCTACACCGCTTGAACTAACAGGATCTGATGTGACAGCAATGCTTGATTTGTTTAGTATTTCTACAACTACAAAAGGTCTTGTCCCAGGAGCTAATGGTGTAGGGGCGACATATTATTTAGATGCTTTAGGCAACTGGTCACAGCCAGCAGGAGGGGGTGGCACAACAACAAATGCCCTCACAATAGGGAGTGGACTTAGCGGAACGGCTGCAACATTCAACGGAAGCGCAGCCGTAACGGTGAGCCTGAATGTAGGTAACGCAAACACATGGACAGCCCTGCAAACTTTCCGCAACAACATATATCTTGGGGAGGCGGGCGGTGCATCAGGGAGCGCACGATTCCTTGGAAGCACTTCGGGCTATGTCATTCTGCAAGCCCCGGCTGCTCCCAATAATCAAACATACACACTTCCTACAGCCTATCCTGCGGCTAATTCCGGCTACTATCTCACATCCACTACATCAGGAACACTTTCTTGGGCTGCTGTTAGTGGAACAGGAGATGTTGTTGGCCCTACCGGAGCGACAGCAAATGCAATTGCTATATTTAATGGAACTACTGGCTTAATAATTAAAGACAGCGGTGTTACATTCCCTATAGGCGTGAGCAATGGGGGAATAGGCATCACTTCGGGAACATCAGGAGGAATGCTTTACTTTGACAGCACGTCTTCCCTTGCAAGCTCAGGACTTCTCGCTGCAAACGCTCTGATGGTGGGAGGTGGAGCAGGGGTTGCCCCCTCCACGATTACAACAGGCACGGGTGTGGTGACGGCCCTCGGCATTGCTGTAGGAACTGCTGGCTCATTTGTTGTAAACGGAGGCGCACTTGGCACTCCATTGTCAGGAACGCTAACAAACGCTACAGGGCTTCCCCTTTCCACGGGCGTAACAGGAACACTTCCTGTAAGTAATGGGGGAACGGGAATAACAACAGCAACCGCCTACGCTGTAATATGTGCAGGAACAACATCAACGGGTGCTTTCCAAAATGTTTCAGGTGTTGGAACGGCTGGTCAGGTGCTTACATCTAACGGAGCTGGAGCATTGCCAACTTGGCAAACCGCTGCGGGGGGTGCAACAAGTTTAACTACGCTTTCAGCCTCCACTGCTAACGCTTCCATTAATAATGCTAATAGTCTTATAACATGGAATTGGAATAGCAACACTACTGTAAACGCTTTTGCCCTTAGTTCTACGTCATTGACCACGGGTTCGTTGTTGGCAGTATCTCAAGCCACAAGCGCATTCACAGGTAATCTTGTTTCCGTTACCTCCACCGGGGTAACTACAGGAAACCTGTTAAACCTTGGCATATCAGGCTCCGCTGCAACATCTGCCGACAATATTTCTATCACAAATACGGCCACAACAAACACATCAGGAAGGGGGATAGATGTTTCCATTTCGGGCGCAACAAATAGTGGAAATACGTTTGCTGCGGTTCTTTCTAATACTAAAACAGGAACAACCTCCACCAACACTGCTGTACAATTAACTGCTTCAGGAGGCACTACAAACTATGCCATAGATGTCACGGCTGGCATCTCTCGTTTTGCCGCAGGAACGGGTGCTACGCCTCAGTTGATTCTCACACCATCATCAGCAGCAGGAGGCACAACATTCACAGGAACTGTCAATGGATCTATTTGGTACGATACTAATTCAACAGGAACGGCCAATTCAAGTTTGACACTATACAAGGACACATCTTGGACAAAGATTCTCACTCTTGAAAGGAATCCCGACCTTGCTACTGGCTCAGGGAATGGAGTAGTTATAGCAGATGTAAACGGAACGCTTTCTAAAAGCGCAGACCTCACTGCTTTAGGTGTGTATGCTCAGACAAATGATGTAACAGTAGTAAACACCACCACCGCCACTACACTACTTGGTACATTAACTGGGTCAGCAACACTTCCGGCAAATTTCTTTGGAGTGGGTAAAACAATTATAATTTTTATTTCGGGTACTTATGCTCAAACATCAGGCTCAAATACTTGTACTTTAAACTTCTCAATAGGAGGTGTTGCTATTGGTTCTATAGCATTGCAGCATAACAATAGTCTGGCTGCTTCATATTTTGAGGCAAGGATAGTGGCAACTTGCCGAACCGCAGGAACAACAGGAACTGTGCAATACCAAGGATGTGGGCTTCTTAATTTATCAGGGACTCCTAATTTTTACTATATAACTCCTGCAACATCAGGAAGCATAAACACCACCACCACAAATGCTATCAATGTGACAGCAACTTGGAGTGCAGCAAGCCCTTCAAATAGCGTGGTTATTGGCATTAACACGGCTCAATATCTCAACTAAGAAATGCCATTCACTACAATATACGGAGACGGTACAAGAGTTGTAGGAGATGGGACGGCAATAGAACAGGCTTTGCACCCCGCCGTTATGAACTACATAAACGTCATGCGCTCATCAACAGGGGGCAATTATGCCATGTCTGTGAACGAAATTGACGCTGTTAATAATATGGTGCAGGCAATGGTGGCAAATGGCATTTGGAGTAAGATGAAGGCAGTGTACCCAATTATTGGAGGTACTGCCACTGCGCATAAATACAACTTAGTAGACCCAAGAGATGTGGACGCAGCATTCAGATTAAATTTTATAGGAGGGTGGACGCATACATCTAATGGGATGACCTCTAATGGAACAACTGGGTACGCTGACACTTTTCTAACGCCATCTACATCGCTATCGCAAAATTCCACCCATGTAAGTTGCTACATCAGAACCAACAACACGTCAAATGAAATTGCTATGGGAACTGGCCGCACTACTGTGCCTGCAATAAATATATTTCCCAACTTTAGCGGGTTGTCTTATTTTAGAATTAACAGCGGACTTGATAGTGGGGTGAATACGGGCAATTCAAATTTGGGATTTTTTTTGGGGAACAGAATTTCATCAACACAAACAAGAAACCAAAGGAATGCAGTGAGGTATGTAATCAATACAGCATCAACAGGACTATCTACACGAAAAATACAAATAGCTACTGGCCTTGATTCTGGGGGATTTTATTCAAATCAATTTGCATTCGTGTCCATAGGCGATGGACTTACTGATGCGGAGTCAAGGGCTTTTTACATAATCGTACAAGCATTTCAGACAAAACTCGGCAGACAAGTGTAACAATATGAATACGAAACAATATCAGGGATTCACCCTCTATCAAATCAGCAACCAACCCACTATTCCTAACATGGAGCGTTGGGTGAGCTGGGCAGGACTTGACATTGAATGCGACCCCAACTACGGATATTACATCCGCATGAAGTATCGCCTGTGGGCTTTCATTAACGACACAGAGATACCTATTGCTCCCGGTGCAATGTATGTAAACCTAACAGCAACGAATGACACTTGCGTAGATGACATGGGAGTTATTGTTCCTTGTGGCACTCCGGGGAGTATGGGAGAGTATGACTACTATATGTCTCTTTGGGACACTCCCGTCATCATTGAGAACTTTGTCGTTTCTAAAATCATTTGGGCTGATGCCGAAGGGAAATTTAACACATTCTAAACCATGAAAGGAGACAAGAAATACACCGCAACAATAGGAGGAAAGAAACGTTCCTTCGGAGCGAAAGGCTATAGCATTTCCCCAGGAACTCCCAAAGGCGATAATTATTGCGCTCGTTCTTCAGGCATTAAGAAATGTGCCAATCCGCCCTGTGCCAATGACCTTTCACGCAAAGCTTGGGGCTGTGTTGGAAAGAAATCTGTGGCCTCCCGTGCTGTGAAATTTACACGGAAATAAAACCTTTTGTATCTTTGTCCATATAATATATAAAAACAAGTTATATGACAAATTACAAAACATTGCTAATGCTACGTTCATTTAGCGAAACTCTCCACAAGAATGTGGAAGGAGCAGAAAACATCATACCCCTTGTACAATTGAAAAAGGTGGTAAAGAAGTTTAATGACAAGTATGAGGAGTTCGATGAGACGGTGGAAGACCTTCGGCTTGACCATTGTTACAAAGAGAACTCTAAGATTGTCAGGGATGACAAGGGGCAATATCAATGGACTGCTGAGGGAGAGAAGGCTTTCCGTAAGGCATACAAAGACCTCCTGAACACAGAGGTGACTCTCGCTCCTGACTTCAAGCCCCTCAATTACTACGAACTCGGAATGGCCATGCCTGCTGACTTCCTGAAGGCAAACCCTTGGGACGCAATGGCAGAGGCTCTGAGCCCGTTTTACACATACGCAACAGATTTCTAACACACAATGAAAATTCAGGACATTCTCGAAATCAAGGCCACGATACTGGAACTTGTTAAAGATTCTCCCCTTGTCGTTTACATGGCCTTCTACGAGCCCTTGCATGATTGGGTGAGTGCCGTAGCCGCAGGGTGGGAC
>Ga0315904_10009707_pt1 | contig 12537 bp, 14 predicted proteins | sample LakEriMetagenome_6_FD_203529 | JGI IMG/M metagenome (GOLD analysis project Ga0315904, IMG submission 203529) | Freshwater fungal communities from buoy surface, Lake Erie, Ohio, United States - Buoy 12 MA120 | ecosystem: Environmental > Aquatic > Freshwater > Lake | place: USA: Lake Erie, Ohio...
GCAGCCTCCATCTCCTTCCACTGGGCCAGGTGGCGGCGAGCTTCAGCCTCGTCACCACGGTCCAGGGCGTCACGGATGTCGGTGAAATAGTGGCTGAACTGCCTGAACCCCAAAGTCAGATACAGCAGCGCCACGTCAAAGGCCATGGCCAGCAGAAGGCTGTACTGGCGGATCAGCAGGTAGACCCCGGTTGCCAGGACCGCGGGCAGCAGCACCGACACGCCCCAGACCATGCGGGCATGGCGGCGTTGGCCGGCATCCAGTGTGCGTGCCACCCAGGACACCCAGGCTCGCATCGCCTGGCCGACACGGTTGACGCGTGGCAGCGGCTTGACCTGCTCGATCAGCAGGGCGAACAGCACGGCAAAGAAGCTCATGAGCGCGGCATGATAGCCACTGTGGGCAAAGCCCCTCTGTTGGTGGCTCCAGAGCCTCAGGCTCCGGCGTCCGAGCGGCTCAGGAAGGTGTAGAGATTGCGCAACATCGCGGCCGTGGCACCCCAGATGAAGAACTCGCGCAGCGTGCCCTGGGTGCTTTCTGCATGCCAAGGCATGGACAGGAACTGACGGGCCACCCCAGCCGCCTCGAACAGGTGGCGCTGGTGGTGAGCCGGGTTCATCAGAAACGACAGCGGGACCTCGAAGGCCTCGGCCACTTCAAAGTCATCCAGCCGCAACTCGAAGGGAGGCCGCACCAGGGCCACCACCGGCGTCACCACAAAGCGCGTCACCGTGGTGTAGATGGGCAAGCGGCCGAGTACCTCGACATGGTGGCGGGCCAGGCCGATCTCCTCCTCGGTCTCACGCAGCGCAGTGGCAACCTCGTCGGCATCCTCCGGCTCCTGCCGCCCACCGGGGAAGCTGATCTGACCGGCGTGATCGTGCAAATGGTCGGTCCGCCGGGTCAGCAGAACGCGCAGGCCGTCATCCCTCTCCACCAGGGGCACGAGCACCGAGGCAGGCGCGGGCGCACGGTCCTGGTGTTGACCGTCACCGGGAATCTCGGGAGCCCACTCAGCGTCCACCGCAAACCGCGCGCGCAGGGCCTGTGCCGTCATCTGGTGCGGCCGGACAGGCGGAAGGTGCGCGTCCGTCCCGCGGACGGGCACGGCCTTGGGATCAACGATCCGGGGTCGAGTCACGGGGGCAGCGGTTTCAGCGGGCGCGGAGACGGGTGAAGCGCTCATGTCGGAAGGGTACAACGGGCCGTCCGGTCGCACACGCCGAGACCAAAAGAGAATTTGTCAACGGAACAACCCACCCTGGGCCTTGGGGGAGAGAGCCCGCGCGGTGGCCAGATGCACCAAAGCCGCCCGAAGGCGGCCTTGGTGCCACGGCGGTCCCGAGATCGGGCTCCACGCGACAGTCGCCCAGAGGGCGGCTGAGAACAACAGGCTCCTGGGCCCGCCGCAGAAGCTCAGCTGAGCTTGGCCTTGATACGGGCCGACTTGCCGCTGCGCTGACGCAGGAAGTACAGCTTGGCGCGGCGCACGTCACCACGGCGCTTGACCTCGATGCTGGCGATCAGCGGGCTGTAGAGCTGGAACGTCCGCTCGACGCCCTCGCCGCTGGAGATCTTGCGAACGATGAAGCTGCTGTTGAGCCCACGGTTGCGCTTGGCGATGACCACGCCTTCGTAGGCCTGCACGCGCTTGCGGGTGCCTTCAACCACGTTCACGTTCACGATCACGGTGTCGCCGGGGGCGAAAACGGGGATCGTCTTGCCCAGGCGGGCAATCTCTTCCTTCTCGAGGGTCTGGATCAGGTCCATGGGGGCTCCAATGCGCGATCTTGCACGGGGATGTTGGAATGATGCACATAAGCTGACCGCACACTGTGCAGCCAACCCTGCGCGGGGTGTGATGACCATGCCACGAGGGCAAGAGCCATCATCAACCGTCAGAGGATCGCAAAGCCCGCCATTATAGGCCGAGGCTTGCGAGGTATCGCTCGTCCGCGGAACTCAGTCGCCCAGCCAAGCGTGCGGCCTCAATGAGATCGGGCCGACGCCTTAGTGTCCACTCCAGGGAGCGCTCACGTTTCCAGCGGGCAATCTCGCCGTGGTGACCCGACAGCAAGGGCTGCGGCACGCTGCGACCATCGGGCAAGACCTCGGGACGGCTGTATGCGGGGCCCTCCAGCAGCCCATCAGAGAAACTGTCCTGCTGATGGGACGGGGCATGCAGCACGCCCTCCTGGAGGCGGGCCACGGCGTCCAGGAGCACCAGCGCCGGCAACTCCCCGCCCGAGAGCACGAAGTCTCCGAGACTGATCTCCATCGTCACATGGCGATCGATGACGCGCTGGTCCACGCCTTCGTAGCGACCGCAGATCACCACCGCCCCGGGGCCTTCGGCCAGCGAAGCGACCAGCGCCTGGTCGAGCCGGCGGCCCGCAGGGCTGAAGTGCAGCACGGGCACAGCGGGCTGCTCGACTCGGTCCGCCCACACGGCCTGAATCGCGCGCTCCAGGGGCTCGACCAGCATCACCATGCCAGGGCCGCCGCCGTAGGGCCGATCGTCCACCCGGCGGTAGTTGTCCGTGGCGTGGTCACGCAGCGGCCAAAGCCGCACGTCCACCTGCCCAGACGCAAAAGCACGCCGCGTGATGCCGTGCACCAGGTGCGGACCGAAGAGCTCGGGGAAGAGCGTGATGACGTCGAACCGCATGCCGATCCGCGACTCAGTAATCCAGGCCCCAGTCGACGGTGATGCGACGCGTGCTCATGTCCACCGCATCGACATAAGCCGACACAAAGGGGATCAGGCACTCTTGCGGCGGCTGGTTCTTGGGCCCGCCCTTGACCGCCACTGCAGGCGCAGCGTCAGGTGTCTTCACGGGAGGCCGGACCCTGAGCACGTCGTGGGCGCCGGTCTCGATCAGGCCCACCACCTCTCCCAGCAGCGCGCCCTCGCGGTTGACCACTGTCAGACCAATCAGATCAACCCAGTAGTACTCGCCGTCGGTGGCCGTGGGGAAGCTGGCTCTGGAGACGAACACGCGGGCCCCGCGCAAGGCTTCAGCCGCGTCACGGTCGTCGAGGTCCTGGGCCGAGGCGACCACCAGGTCGCCATGCTCCTTGGCATGGACGATTTTGAGCACCGCCCGGGCCGTGACCGTGGCCGACTGCGCGACGGACGCCCCGTCCGGTGGCTGCAGAAACCACCGCTTGGTGGAGAACAGGGCCTGTGGATCCAACGAAAAAGGCTGGACCTTGATCCAGCCTTTGACGCCCCAGGAGCCCATCACGCGGCCGATCTCGACCGCATCTTCAGGGAACTGGGAATCCACTTGTTTGAGCGTCAGGGTGTCTGCCCGGCGTGTTGAACACCGCCCAGGCGAGACCGCCTCAGCAAAACTCAGGCCGCCTTGCGGGCCTGATCCACCAGGCGCTCGACGGTGGGCGACAGCTTGGCGCCCACGCCTGACCAGTAGGTCACGCGGTCCAAGGCCACACGCAGGGGCTGTTCAGCACCAGCGGCCATCGGGTTGTAGAAGCCCACGCGCTCGATGAAACGCCCGTCGCGACGCTCACGCGAGTCAGCGACCACGATGTTGTAGAAGGGACGGCCTTTGGCGCCGCCACGAGCAAGCCGGATCACGACCATGTTGAACTGCCTTTTCTTCAATTCGTCAGTGACCGCCGCACCAGGAGACACGCAGGAGCAGGCAATCGGTAAGGCACAAGAGACTCCATCCAGAAGCCTCCGCACCGAGGCCGGCGCCGTAGATACACCCCCACAGGGGTCGTCGCCGAAACCGCGCATTATAGTCAGCCGCCTTCAGCCTTGGGTTGCCAGCCCGCTGCCCGCCACAGGCGACCCGTCCACGTCACCCATCCACCCTGCAGAGCGCACTGACCAGCCGATGTCCACGCCTCCCGCATGCTACCGTTCAAAGACCGTGGCCACCTGGCTGGCCGTCGTGGGCGGCACGCTGGGCCTGCACCGCCTCTACCTGAAGGGCGTGAAGGACGCGCTGGCATGGCTGCACCTGCCACCCACCCTGCTGGGGCTGGCCGGCGTGATCCGGATGCGCCAACTGGGACAAGACGACCAGGTGGCCTGGATGCTGATTCCGGTGCTGGGCCTGATGATCGCGCTCGGCATGCTGTGCGCGATCCTCTACGGGCTCACGCCTGACGAGAAGTGGGACGCAACGCGCAACCCGGGGCATGCGCCTACGCGCACCGCCTGGGGTCCCGTGCTGGGCGTGATCGCCGCCTTGATGCTGGGCGCGGCCATCCTGATGGGCACGATCGCCTTCAGCATCCAGAAACTGTTCGAGTGGGATCTGGCCGCCAGCCGGGCCCAGGTCAGCACCAGCAGACCGAAGGTCTGAACCGGCACAGACCACTGTCCCGCCGGCAGCCTCTTCAGCTTTCGCTTGCGGGGCCTGAGGCCTCGCCGGCGCCTGGTCCGCGACCACCCCGGCGGCGGCGGCGGCGGCGCTTGCGCTCTGGTGCATCGCCCGGCTCGTCATCCACCTCATCCTGCGCGGCTGGGGCCCCAGGCAAGGACGCATCAGGCCCGGCCGGGGAGGACGCCACCCCGGCAGCGCCATGACCGCCAGACGGCCCGGGAGTGACTGACGCCTCGCGCACGCCTCCTCCCGCCTTGCGCGGGCCGGGCACACGGCGCGACTGAGACGTCTTCAGCGTATCCAGCAGGGCCTCGCGCTCCTCTGGCGTCCCCAGGGAAAAGTCCTCCCACCATTCAGCCAGGTCCTGCGGCACTTCGCCCACATCGGCCCGCAGGCGCAGGAAGTCAAACCCGGCACGAAACCTCGGCTGCTCCACCATGCCAGGCGCTGAGGAAACGGTCCGCCGCTCCAGCCGGGGTTGCATCTGCCAGATTTCGCGCATGTCGGCGGCCAGCTTGCCGCGCCCGGAGATGTCGCCAATGCGCGCCTCGAACACCGCATCGATGGCCTGCTGCAACGCGGGGAACGGGGACTCGCCCGCGCTCTTCAGCGCCATCCAGCGCCCCAGCACTTCATGCCAGAGCAGGCAGGCGAGCAGGAAACTGGGGGCCACCGGCTTGCCTTCGCCCACGCGTCGGTCGGTATCCTGCAAGGAGAGATCGATGAAGGACTTGCGGCGCGGGTCCTGCGCACTGCCGTCGAGCGCCGCTTCCAGCACCGGAAAGACCCCCCGCACCAGGCCCAGGCGTTGCAGCACCTCCACGCTCGAGATGGCGTGACCCGTCTGCAGCAGCTTGATCATCTCGTCGAACAGACGTGAGCCGGGCACTTGCGTCAGGCTGGCCGCCATGGACTGCACAGGTTTGAGCGTCTTGGGCTCGATGGTGAATCCGAGCTTGGCGACGAAACGCGCCACCCGCAGCAATCGCACCGGGTCCTCGCGGTAACGGGTGACCGGATCCCCGATCATGCGCAAGACGCGGGCGCGCACGTCGGCAAAGCCGCCGTGGTAGTCCACCACGGTGCGCGTCACCGGGTCGTAGTACATCGCGTTGACGGTGAAGTCACGCCGCGCAGCGTCCTCGATCTGCGGGCCCCAGACGTTGTCGCGCAGCACGCGGCCGCTGGCATCCACGACATGGGTCTTGCCCGCCAGCTCGGCGCGCGAGGTCTTCTCGTTGCCTTCAACCTGCTCTGCGGACTCCGCAACCAGCAAGGCCCGAAAGGTCGAGACCTCGATGACCTCATGCTCACGCCCGCGCCCGAACACCACATGCACGATGCGAAAGCGCCGCCCGATGATGAAGGCACGCCGGAACAGCGCCTTGACCTGCTCGGGTGTAGCATCGGTGGCCACGTCGAAGTCCTTTGGGCGCCGCCCCACCAGCAGGTCGCGCACGGCACCGCCCACCACGTAGGCCGCGAAACCGGCGTCCTTCAGTGTGCGCACCACGCGCACGGCATGGTCGTCCAGGAGATCGGGGTCGATACCGTGCTCTTCTGCCGTGATTTCCACGCGCTGACCTAGCGGGGTGGCCTGCACGACGGGCTCGGCAGGCTCGAGCGGCGCCACGGTCTTGCCCAGCAGACGGCTGATGAGTTTCTTGATCATTCGAAGAGGTTCAGGACGGTCCAGCCGCGTTCGGCAGCAATCTTCGCGAGGGCCGGCGCCGGGTTGGTGGCGACCGGGTGGGTGACGCGTTCGAGCAGCGGGAGGTCGTTGGTGGAGTCGCCGTAGAACACCACCTCGTCATAGGCCTCCAGGCGGGTGCCCTCCTGCGCGAGCCATTGGCTCACGCGGGTGATTTTGCCTTCCCGCAGACACGGGGTGCCACGAATACGCCCGGTCACCCGCCCCTGAGCGTCGCGTTCGAGCTCGGTGGCGATCAGGGTGTCGATGCCAAAGACCTGGGCGATGGGGCCTGTGATGAAGTCGTTGGTGGCCGTCACCAGGGCCAGGCGGTCCCCCCGCTCGCGGTGCTGGCGCACCAGCGCCTGAGCGGACTCCCGCACGCAAGGCGCGATCACCTCCCGCATGAAACGGTCGGACATGCGTGCGATCTCGGCGGCGTCGCGGTCACGCCACGAGGCCGTGGCAAATTCGATGTAGGCGTGCATGTCCAGGCGACCGGCCTGGTAGTCCTGGAAGAATCCGTCGTTGCGGGCTGCATGCGCCTGCGGGTCGGCCCATCCGATGCGCACCATGAACTCGCCGAAGGCGTGATCAGAGTCGGTGGGCAGCAGCGTACCGTCGAGGTCAAACAACGCAAGTTTCATGCATCCAGCTCCAAGCCCCGTTGAATCTCCAGGCCGGGTCGCAGCGGCTCCTCGGCCAGCATTTGCCTGAGCAGCGGCACCGTCAGCGCCCGGGCATGAGCCATCGCGTACTCGTCCAGACGGTCCAGCAAGCTCATCAGGTGCACCAGATCACGTGCGAATCGGCTCAGCAGGTAGTCCATCACCTCATCACCCAGATGCACGCCGCGCCGGTCGGCCTCCCGGCGCAGTACCGCACGGGTCTCGGCTTCTGACAAGGGCAGCACCGCATGCACATGACCCCAGGCGAGGCGGCTGCGGAGATCGTCGCGCAAGGGCAAGTCCACTGGGGGGGTCAGGCCTGCAGCAGCCCAGGCCACGCCCTGCGACTGCGCCTCGACCAGCAGAGCGAAGGCCTGCTGCTGGGCCTGTGCATCCCAGTGTTGCACGTTGTCCAGGACCAAAAGACCAACTTCCGCGTCCACCTCCTGGTCGCCCACTGACGCGGGATCGAAACTGACGACCCGCCGGCCCGCCTGCAGGCAGGCATGCCCCAAGGCTGCCAAAAGATGGGACTTGCCGCTACCCGACGGACCCCAAAGGTACACCGGCGAAACCGGTGGCACCCGGGCACGCAACTGGGCCACCATCAGCGCGTTGGAGCCAGTGACAAAGGATTCAAAACTGGCCAGCGGCTGCGGAACCAGCGGTAGCGGCACTTGCCTCATCCGGAGAACAGCCGGCTTTCCAGATAGGCCGACCGCAGGCGCTTGAGGGCCACCAGGGCCACGGCGCTCAGCGGCAATGCGACCAGCACGCCAACGAACCCGAACAGATGACCGAAGGCCAGCAGGGCGAAGATCACCGCCAGGGGGCTCAGGCCGATACGTTCCCCCACGAGGCGTGGTGTCAGGACAAAGCTCTCCAATAACTGGCCCAGGCCAAACACGACCGCCACGGCCACCAGCCCCTGAAGGCTTGCGAACTGCAGCATGCCCGCCAGCAAGGTCAGCACCAAACCCAGGCCGAAACCGATGTATGGAATGAAGACCGCCAGCCCCGTGAAGACCCCCAGCGGCACGGCAAGATCAAAGCCGAAGAGTGCCAGGCCCACCGCGTAGTACACCGCCAGCACCAGCATCACGAGCAACTGACCTCGCAGGTACTGCCCCAGCAGGCCGTCACACTCATTCAAGAAGGTGTTCACGGAGTGCACCTGCCTCCGGGGAATCAGCGCCTGGACACGCGCCACCAACTGGGGCCAGTCCATGAGCAGGTAAAACAGCACCACGGGTACCAGCACTGCGTTGCCCGCGATCGCCAGCGCCACGCTGCCGCCGATGCGTGCGGAACTCAGCAGCGCCGCCAGGCCCTCCTCGGCATTGGCATCCAGGTACTTCAGCACAAAGGCCTTGATGCTGGGCACGTCCAACGAGACATGAATGCCCTGCTGTGCCAACCACGGCGACAGCGTCTGGTTGAGCCGTTCGGCCAACAGTGGAATCTGCGCCTGCAACAACGGCACCTCCTTGGACAGGATGGGCACGATGAGCAAGACCGTCGCCAGCAGCGCCAGCACCATGGCCACCTCGACGAGCAGCACGGCCAGCACGCGAGGCACTCGGCGCTGGGCCAGCTTCTCCACCGCCGGGTGCAGCGCATAGGCCAGGATGGCGCCGATGAGGAAGGGGGTCAGCACCGGCGCGAGCAGCCACAGCAGGCCGAAGCCGGCCAACCCGATGGCCAGCCAACCGAGGAAACGGCGTTGGGCGGGCTGCAGATTCATATGGCCCAGCGTCCGTTCGGTGGCTGGCTGATGCGGGCCATGCGCTCGCGCAGCGCTGGCGCATCTTCGGCATCTGCGCAATGGGCGAGGTAGGTCTGCAGGTCAGCCAACGCCTGATCATCCAGCCCCAATTCCGCGCACGCCAGGCCGCGGTCCCGGTGCTCCGACCAAGCATCGGGGAGCAGGCGCACCAGGCGTTCCTGCACCCGACGCAAAGCCGTCCAGTCCTCGGCCGCGAGGTGGATCTCCTTGAGGTTGCGCAGCAGCCGGGCCAGAAAATCGCGTGGGCTGGCCTCCTGCAGAAACAGGCCCAGCGGCACCTCGAAGTCGCCGACCAGTCCCCGCTGGCGGCGGTACGGACCCAGGCGCTCCTCCAGATCATCACGCGAGAGCGACTGCCCGGTGAATGGGTCGATGACGACTTCACCACGCGGCAGCCGCAACTTGACGAGGAAGTGCCCGGGAAAGCTGATACCCCTGGCTTTCAGTCCTGCATGGCCGGCCAGCTCGATGTAGAGCAGCGCCAGAGAGATGGGGATCCCGCGTCGCGAATCCAGCACGCAATGCAGATAGCTGTTGTCGGCTGCGTAGTAGTCGTTGACATTGCCGCCAAAGGCCAATTCGTCAAAGAAGTAACGGTTCAGCCAGCGCAGGCGCTGCAGAGGCACAGCGTCGGCCGGGATGCGCCGCGCCAGGCGCGCGCCCAGCCGGTCCAGCGCCACCATCACCGCCTGAGGGTCGAGGCTGGCATCACGGTCCTGGCCCACCGCGATGGCTGCCTCCAGCAGAGGGAAGCCTTCATCCTCGGCCACGAGCGAGGCGAAGTAATCCAACTGGGACGGCACGTCCATGCGCACACCGCCGCTCAATTGCACACCTCAGCTGTCGGCTCACCTGTCGAATTCATCCAGACAAGTCTAGACCAGCGGCTCCCGACGTGTTGCCACGTCCCAAGCCATGCCCGTGGACACACCTGGGTCACCTGCAGCGAAAGCCCGCCAGGCCTCACGGTGCCCGCCGCATGAAGGTCCACCACCGCAGGCCGAGTACGCGCAGCAGCACCAGGTAAGCGGTAGCCGACAAGGTGACCACAGCACCCAGCCACAGAGCCCGGACCCAGGGCGTGGACTGCAATGCCAACCAGTCGGTGCGCGAGTTGCACCACCACAGCGCCCCAGCCAGCGCCAAGCAGGCCAACACCACGCGCAGCAGGAAGCCCGACCAGCCAGCACCCGGCCGGTAGGCGCCCGCCTTCAGAAGTCCCACCAGCAACCAGGCGGCGTTGATCATCGCAGCCAGGCCAATGGACAAGGCCAGCCCGGCGTGACCGAGCCAGGGCACCAGCGCCGCGTTCAGCCCCTGGGTGATCACCAGCACCAACACCGCAATCTTCACGGGCGTGCGCACGTCCTGGCGGGCGTAAAAGCCGGGGGCGAGCACCTTGATCGCGATCAGCCCCATCAGCCCGACGCCATAGCCCTGCAAAGCCAGTACCGTCTGGCCTGCATCCACCGCGCTGAAGCGCCCGTAGTGGTAAAGCACGGCCACCAGCGGGTCTGCAAACACAAGCAGAGCCACAGCGCAAGGCAGAGCCAGCAGGACGACCATGCGCAGGCCCCAATCCAGCATGGCCGAGTAGCCTGCGGCATCTCCACTGGCCTGGGAGGCCGACAAGCGGGGCAGCAGCACCACCCCCAGCGCCACGCCCAGCAGCGCTGTTGGGAATTCCATCAACCGGTCGGCGTAGGTCAGCCAGGACACCGAGCCCACCGTGAGATGCGAGGCGATCTGGGTGTTGATCAGCAGCGACACCTGCGCCACCGACACACCGAGCAGCGCCGGCCCCATCTGCCGCAGGATGCGTCCGACGCCCGGGTGAGACCATGCACCGGCCACCTGCCGCGGCGTCCAGCCCAGCCGAGGTGCCATCCCCACCTTGCGCAGGGCAGGCCATTGCACCGCCAACTGCAGCACCCCCCCCACCATGACCCCGACGGCCACGGCGTAGATGGGCTCCAGTCCCATGCGCGCAAACCAGGGGGCGCCCCACCAGGCGGCGACGATCCAGGACAGGTTCAGGAGCACCGGTGTGGCCGCTGGCACAGCGAAGCGGCGCCAGGTGTTGAGCACCCCAGCGGCCAAGGCCACCAGTGACATGCAGGCGATGTAGGGAAACATCAACCGGGTCATGAACACCGCGTGATCAAAGGCTGCCAGGCCGGAGGCCATCAACCAGACGATCACGGGTGCGGCAACCACGCCAACGGCCACGGTGGCCATCAGCACCCAGCACAGCACGGTGGCCACGGCATCCACGAGGCGGTGGGTGGCCTCGTCGCCATCTCGCTCCCGCGACGCAGCGAGCAGGGGCACGAAGGCCTGGGAGAACGCCCCTTCAGCGAAGAGGCGCCGCAGAAGATTGGGAATGCGGAAAGCGACGTTGAAGGCGTCAGTCACGGCACTGGCGCCAAAGGTGGCGGCCATGAGTTGCTCGCGCACCAGCCCGGTCACCCTGGAGGCCAGCGTCAACAGCGATACGGTCGAGGCCGCCTTGAGGAGGTTCACGTCAGGAAATGGAGAGCGGCCTGGAACGGGCCACGGCAGTTTAAGAGGACCCCCGCACCTTTTCAGGCTGCAGAAGTTGCTATACTCGATGGTCTTTGGGCCTGCAAGCCCGACCTTACACGTTCAACCTTCACCGCGCTCGCGCAACCGACATCCATGGCCACTTCGTCCAAAGCCAAGAAGAAAACCGTTCGTATCGCCTCGGGCCGCAAGCGCGCACGCCAGGACGTCAAGCTGAATGCGCACAACTCGGCGCTGCGCTCGCAGTTCCGCACGGTGGTCAAGAACATTCAAAAGGCCGTGACGGCCGGCGACAAGACGAAGGCTTCAGACCTGTTTAAGAACGGCCAGAGCGTCATCGATTCCATCGCTGACAAGGGTCTGTTCCACAAGAACAAGGCTGCTCGCCACAAGAGCCGCCTGTCGGCCAAGATCAAGGCGCTGGCCGCCTGAGGTTCAGGCCGCTACGGCAAGCCCGCATCTCTGATGCGGGCCCCTCCCCAGAAAGCCCGCTGACGCGGGCTTTTTGCATGGTGGCGACAACGCCTTCAGGTGCGGGGCGCGGGTTGCTCGGGCAACAGGCAGGCCTCGAACACCTGAAGGTCGTTGTCGCGAGCGAAATTCATCACGAAGTCCCAGGCCATCGGCTCCACGTCCCGAAGCGCCTCGTTGACGATGACGCACTTCACACCGTCGATCACCCGGGGGAAGCAGTAAGGGGAGTAGCCGATGAAGGCGCCGATGCCACCGGCGCTCCCACCGGGCCTGAAAGATGACATGGCACCGGCCAAGCGCTCTGCCCAGTCACTGGGTCGAAAGGTCCGACCCTCGCGGGTGACGCCTTGGATGAAGACTTGACGCTGGGAACTCATGCCGTGTCGCGGGTGGGGCAACGCCCTGGGAGCCGCGAACCCGAAGTCGCGGTCCCTTCGGACGCAGGAGCGATGTTCCGCCAAGGAACACCAAAGCATTGTGCCTTCAGCTTGTTGCATCGCAGCATCAAGCGAGCTTCTCAGACTGCGCTGGCAAGGCGCTGACACCTTCTCACGAACCTAGAATCGGAACAGGCCGGATGAGCGCCGCAAGGTGCCCCCGGCCCTTTTTCTTTTCCTGTCCAGACGAGGATCCGAGACCATGAACGCTCCCGCCGACCTCCCCCTCACCCGGCCCATGCCGCACGTGATGAACACCTATGGCCGCCTGCCGATCGCGCTGTCGCACGGCAAGGGCTGCTGGGTTTGGGATACGCAGGGGCGACGCTACCTGGACGCGCTGGGCGGCATTGCCGTCAACACCCTGGGCCACGCTCATCCCAAGCTGGTGCCGGCCTTGCAGGACCAAGTGGCCAAGTTGATCCACAGCAGCAACTATTACGAGGTGCCGCTGCAGGAGCAACTGGCCGCGACGCTGTGCGAGCTCTCTGGCCTGGACAGCGTGTTCTTCTGCTCCACGGGGCTGGAGGCCAACGAGGGCGCGCTGAAGATTGCACGCAAGTACGGACACGACCGC
>Ga0315904_10009710_pt1 | contig 12535 bp, 10 predicted proteins | sample LakEriMetagenome_6_FD_203529 | JGI IMG/M metagenome (GOLD analysis project Ga0315904, IMG submission 203529) | Freshwater fungal communities from buoy surface, Lake Erie, Ohio, United States - Buoy 12 MA120 | ecosystem: Environmental > Aquatic > Freshwater > Lake | place: USA: Lake Erie, Ohio...
GCGCGCGGGGATGGCCGATGCCAGCGGGGACGCGCCATAGAGGCCCAGGCAGGGTGGGTGCTTAATCTGCCCAGGATCCGACAACGCCGCATCCCCGGGACCTTGAGCTCCTCTGATCCCCAGTCCTCGGAAAGCAGCTCGAAGGGCGCCGGCCGCGATCCCGACCCCAATCGCTCTGAACCTGCGAAGCCACCGCGTCAATCCGGCCAGGATGAGGATTCCTGGGGTTTCTGGCGGAGCATCTTGATCACCCTGGCGCTGGCCCTTGGCATACGCCAGTTTTTGGTGGAAGCCCGCTTCATCCCCTCAGGCTCGATGCTGCCGGGGCTCCAGCTCCAGGACCGCCTGCTGGTGGAGAAGCTCAGCTACCGATCGCGCCAGCCCAGGCGTGGAGAGATCGTGGTTTTCCACGCCCCCCATCATTTCGATCCGGTGCTCAAGCAGCCCGGCCAGGGCGGCCCACTGAACTGCCTGCTGGTCAACCTGCCAGTGATCGGCTCGCTCAGCGGCATCCAGCAGCCTGCCTGCGATGCCTACATCAAGCGGGTGGTCGGTCTCCCGGGCGACCGCGTCAGCGTCAACCCCCGCGGCCAGGTGAGCATCAATGGCACATCGTTGGCCGAGACCTATGTCAAAAAGTATTGCCCGGTCGATGCCCGCGGCATGGGTCCCTGCCGCAGCCTGGATGTCACGGTGCCGCCGGGTCATGTGCTGGTGCTCGGCGATAACCGGGCCAACAGCTGGGACGGCCGCTTCTGGCCAGGGGGGCCGTTTTTGCCTCAAAGCGAGATCATCGGTCGGGCCTTTTGGCGCTTTTTCCCGTTCAACTCCATGGGCCCCCTGGGAGCTTCCAGCTCTCAGGATCGCTGAGCCCAGAAGCCACCACAGCTCCGCGGATCGTCTCCCCCCAGAGGGGTTGATTGGCGGCCAGAGAGGGGCAACTGGAACGATCCCAGCGCCAGGTGTGATCGGGATTGAACAGGATCCAACTGTGTTCCCCGAGCCCCACTTGCTCGGCCGTCAAGCCCAGAAAGGTGGCAGGGCCCCAGCAGAGCACCTGCCAGAGACGTTCCGGATGCCACTGGCGGCGGTCCACAAGCTCCTGCCAGAGCAGGCTCAAGGCCAGCCCATGGCCAGCCAGACCCGGCCGGCGTTGATCAAGTGGCAGCAGCCGCTCCTCCGCGTCAAGGGCCAGATGGTGGACCGCCACCGCGCTGAGGATGCCGTCCGCCAGCGCGGCGATCAACGCCTCGCGATCCCCCGGCCCCCCCAAGGAAGGCACCAATCGCCAGCCTTCGGCGCAAGGGTCCAGATGGCCGCTATCGGCCACCAGATGCCACCAGCAGACACTGGTCGGCGGGCGCTCGGGATGCTGCTCCAAGGCCGCAACAGCTTCAGCGGTGGAGAGATTCATCAAGCGCAACTCCAGTTCCGGAAAGGCCTCCCGCAGCGTCAGCGCCTGTCGCAGCGGCAGCATTTCACTCAACGCCGGATCGGGGGGCCAACCGGCCCGCAACCCCTCCACCCGTTCCCGCACGAAGCCCTGCTGGGTCAGCGCGGCGTCGCGGGGGGCGAGCAGCACCGGTCGCGGTCCCATCTCGGCCAGACGCAGGCCCCGCTCCAGCAGGTCCAGTGGCGGCAATCGATCAGCGCTGGCTAGGCCCACCGCGCCAGCCTCAAGCTGATCCCCATGGGGGGCCAGGGCTTGGTCGCTCTCCGCCGCGTTGAAACTTCCCCAGAGATGCAGCCGCATCGGCGCTGGCCAGCTCAGCCGCAGCCGTTCGGGACGATCTCGCCAATCCACGGCCCAGGGAAGCAGAGCCACATGGCCATAGCCACCAGCCGCCGCAGCCCGTCGCAGGCTTTCGAGGTTCTCTGCCCTGCCGAGCTGGGGATCCTCCAGCACGCTGTGGGGATCGATCAGGGGCGGACCCAGCCACATCCCCGAGCCATCGAGCTCGAACACGGGAGGGTCGAGCTCGGAACCCTCCGGCCCAGTCCTGTCGGGCCACCCCGCGGCCGCCCCAGCAAAGGATGGTGGTCGTTCTGAGCCGGAAGCCATCTCGATCCGCCTGAGGCATCCGGCTTCGATCCACACATCGGCCGGGCGGGATCGACCATTCGGCTGGTCGACCAGGTTCACCTGGCGCAGCAACAGGCGATTCATCATCCGCTTGCGCAGCTTGCCGGCCTTGGGCTCACAGAGCTCCCGCGGCGGTTCTGTCGAGGACCCCGCCGAGATGGCCGGTGAAGTTGAGGCCGCTGACCACAGGGCTGGCGTCGCCGCCGCGGGGGTAATCCACCACGGTGACGCCGCCGTTGCCCTGCTTCACCGACCAAATGGACTCCGGTCCGAGACCGAGCATGGAGCACAGGATCGTCTTGTTGACGGCATCGTGGGCCACCACCAGGGCCGTTTCGTCAGGGTGGAGGCTGCGGGCGATGCGGTGCCAGGCCGCTAGCGAGCGATCCCACACCTGTTGCAGGTTTTCTCCCTCCGGCATCTGCACCGTGTGGGGGGCGCGCTTCCAGTCGGCCAGCAGTTCGGGCCAGGTTGCGGCGATCTCCCGCTCCAGCTGGCCCTCCCAGAGGCCATGGCCAATCTCCACCAATCCGCTCTGGCAGGTGAGAGGAACTCCGGGGTGTTCCACCAGAATCCTCTCGGCGGTCTGGCGCGGCCTGGCCATGGGGCTGGTGTAGGCCCGACTCAGAGGCACATCTGCCAGGAATTGGCGGGCGGCCTCGGCCTGGGCCAGCCCATTGGTGTTGAGAGGAATATCGATTTGCCCCTGGAAACGTCCCTCGCGATTCCAGTTGGTTTCGCCGTGGCGGACCAACAACATCCTCGGGCCTTTGCCCCGAGGTGGCAGGGGCTGATTGAGGTGGAAGGTGCTGTTCAGCGACTCGATCTGCACATTGGCATCGCCGCCAGCAGAGCGTTGCAGGTTCAGCACCGTGATGGAAGCGTTGTCGAGCCGCAGCCGTGCAAAACCCGAGGCGGGTAAGCCAAGCAGGCGCAACAACAAACAGCGGAGAATACCGTTGTGAGCCACAACAAGAACGCTCTCCAGGCCATCTCCCTCCAGAGCATTGCCGTGGCGCTCCAACAGGCTATCGACGAAATCCCCAGCCTGCTCCAGCAAAGCCAGCACAGGTTTATAGCTGCGTCCATCCTTGGCCTCCAGCTCAAGGCGATGGGGTTCCTCCCGCCAGAGACGCTCCCCCTCTGGATCGTGGTGGCGAAGCTCATCGCGCAACAAGCCGCTCCAGGGGGCGAGGTCGATCTCCAACAGGTCTTCCCGTTCGATCAGCTCGATGTTCCCGCCGTGGCTCTGGATCAACTGGCGCGCCGTGTCCCGAGCCCGCCGCAGCGGTGAGCTGTAGGCGACCGCGAGATCAATGCCCACCATCGCTTCGCCGCAACGCCTGGCCTGTTCCAGACCTTGGTCGCTGAGTTCGGAGAGGTCATCGCGACCCTGGATGCGACGTTCGAGATTGAAACTGCTCAGCCCGTGGCGGACCAACACGAGGCGAAGAGGCACGAACCAGCGGACCGCAGGCCCCTCCATCGTATGGGAGCAGAATCGCCGCCTACCCCGCCAGCACCGGGCTTGACAGGTCCCCTCCCCGCCCAGCGTCCGGTTCCCGCCTGGAAGACCTTGCTGGCTCTGCTGTGCCTGGCCCTGACCGTTCTGCTCTGGATCGATGGTTTGGTTAGCAGCCTGGAGCGGCCGTCCGCGGTGGATGCTCTCGGCTTGCGCCAGATGGAGCTCACCGTTTTGGCGGAGGACGTCTTGCCCGAGTCGATTCGGCCCCTGCTGGCCGGCGACGATCCCCGGGCGAGCTTGGCGCGGGAGCTTGAGCGCCAGATCCAGAGTTCCAAAACACCCCCTCTGGCCGTGCAGCGTCTACAACTAGCGCTGCTGCGGCGGGGGTCCGACCAGTCGGAGCTGGCCGCTCAAGCCGATCGCCAGCTGCGCGACCTGATTCCGACGGTGGATGGGCCGAGGCGCCCCCTGCTGGAGGCCCTCAGCCAGCCAACCGCGAAGTCGTACAGCACTTTGCAAGCGCTTCTGGAGCCCTGGGCCCCATCCATGCTCCTGCGCCAGCTCAGCTGTGAGCAACTGGGGGCGCAGTTGGAGAGCTGCCCGGCCCACCGCCAGGGTTTGTCGCTGGGGTTGCGGCTGTTGGCCGTCAACCTGGCTCCCGCGTTGCTGCTGCTGGTCGGAGCGTTGTTGCTGCTGGTGCAGCTTTGGCGCGCCAGCCAGGGGCTCTTGGCCCCAGCCGCTCCTCTGCTGGGGCCGCCGCTCACCCCCGTGGACACGATTTTGCTGGTGGCTGGCGCTTTCGTGCTGCTCGGTGAGGTGCTCACCCCCGAGTTGATTCAAGCTCCGGTTCAGCAGCTTCTCGCTTCCCTTCCCCTCTCCTCAGCCACGGCCCAAGGCCTGCAGGTGCTGTTGTTGTATCTGGGCCTGATGGTCGCGCCGCTTGGGGTGCTGCTGCTGCTGCTGGCTCAATTGGGACCAACGCCGCCCCGGGGCTGGCTGCAATGGCGCTGGCGCCCGCCCGGTTCCGCCCTGCTCCAGGCCCTACGCGCCCTCTTGATGGTGCTGCCGGCCGTGGCGTTCACGGGCTGGCTGGTGGAGCAGTTCTGGAGGGACCCCCGCGGCAGCAATCCCCTGCTGGAGCAGGTGCTCACCAGTGGCGACGGCCTTGGGTTGCTCTGTTTTGCCATCACGGCCACGCTGCTCGCGCCCCTGTTTGAGGAAACCCTGTTCCGCGGCGTGCTGCTGCCGGTGGTGGGAGCCCAGTTGGGGGGGGCGATGGCCGTGTTGGTCAGCGCCGCTGTCTTCGCGATGGCCCACCTCAGCCTCAATGAGCTGACGCCGCTGTTCGTGCTGGGGCTGGGGTTGGGTTGGCTGCGTTGGCGGACGGGGCGACTGGCCTGCAGCGTGCTGATGCACGCCCTTTGGAACGGTCTGACCTTCGTGAACCTGTGGTTGCTGGCTGACTGAACAAGGGCGTGGGTTGCTCTGCGCCGTCCTGGGTGGTTCACTTGCGCATTGCGTTGTGCCGTCGCCTTGGTCGCCTCCGTTAGCCCAGTGCTTGAGCGCTCCGTCGCCCGTCCGGCCCGACGCCGTGTCCCGTCCTCACGGGGCGCTACTCCGTCCCTGGAGATCATCCAGGGATCCCTCTCGGCCAGGCGAATTGAACGTCGAGCGCCCTGGCTGGCCCATCTGCACCGCGCCTCCACGGGTGCCCTGGTCGGCATCGGGCTGTCGATGCTGGGGTTGAGTGCGCTCACGCTGCACTGGCAGACCCAATGGGCGGACAGCTTTGCCAAGCTCCAGGCGGCGAAAGTTCTCACCCACCGGCTGCAAGAGTCCACGGCCCTGCTGGAGCAGCACCATCTCGGCATGGCCCATCGTCCTGGGCATTTGGTGCCCACCAACAGTGAGAACCTGATCCATCTCCACGAACCCAGTGCGGCGCCAACCCATGCGGGCCTGACCCTGCTGGCCAACCTTCAACTCCGTCCCATGCCGGCGGGGTACTGATGAGCAGGGCCTCCGAGCGCCGCCATCCTCCCGGAGGCATCCGACCGGCTGGATCATCTCCCCTCTCTCAGGGGCCAGCCTCAAGGCCAGGGCGGAGTGATCGACAGGCCAGGGTTGTGGAAATCCAACCCTTGCCCAGAGGCCGCATGATCGCGGTCTACTTTCTGTTGTGTGCCGCATTAACGGGCCTGGTCGGCCGACTGGCTTGGCTTCAGATCGTGGAGGGGTCTCGCCTGGAAGCTCGGGCCAGAGCCATCCAGACGCAGACGATCAAACCGATCGGAACCCGCCGCACAATCGTCGATCGCATGGGCAGGTTGGTCGCGATTGATGAACAGCGCTTCCGGCTCTGGGCACACCCCCGGTACTTCAACGTTCCCGGCGATGAACCACGCAGCGTTCGTCCTGTCGCCGACGTGATGGCCAAGCTGGCACCTGTTCTGGGACGGTCAAGCGATGAGTTGGTGAGCACGGTTGGCCAGCGGCGCAGCGGTGTCAAGCTGGCTGCGGCCTTGGATCCGGAAACAGCTCAACGGGTTAGAGCACTCGGCATCAGCGGTCTTGATCTCGAGGCCTACCCCCAGCGGATTTATCCCCAGGGCTCCCTGTTCGCCAACGTGGTGGGGTTTCTAAATCTGGAGCGGGTGCCGCAGGCCGGGCTTGAGCAGAGTCGAGACCAGGATCTGCGGCGACAGGAATCCACGATCAGCATGCGCAAGGGTGCGGACGGCACGCCCCTTCCCGATGGCCTCGTCCCCGGATCTCTCTATGACGATGACCTCCGTCTGCAGCTCACGCTTGATGCGCGCCTGCAGCAGGTGGCCCAGCAGGCCCTGAGCCGCCAAGTGAAGAAATGGAACGCCAAGCGAGGCGCCGCCATGGTGATCGACGCCCGCACGGGCGAAATGCTCACCTTGGTCTCCGCTCCCGGCTACGACCCGAACCGCTATTGGAGCTACAAACCCGGTCTGTTCCGGGAGTGGTCGGTTCAGGATCTCTATGAGCCAGGATCAACGTTCAAGCCGATTAATTTAGCCATCGCGCTTCAGGAGAAGGCCATCGAAGCGAAAGGCAAGGTTCAGGACACTGGAAATCTTACGATTGGCGGTTGGCCGATCTTTAACAATGATCGTAGCGCCTATGGTTTAATCGATTTCCCAACAGTATTGCAAGTGTCAAGCAATGTTGGCATGGTACAGGCGATGCGCAATGTGAAGCCCCAGCGCTTCTGGCACTGGCTGCACAGGATCGGCATTGATGAAACACCCGATACTGATCTTCCTGGCGCTGTGGCGGGACAGCTAAAATCCGAAACCGAATTTAAGCAAGCGCCCATCGAACCGGCGGTCGCCTCCTTTGGCCAGGGTTTTTCGTTGACACCTCTCAAACTGCTGCAACTGCACGCCATGCTTGCCAATGGCGGCCGTTTGGTCAGCCCTCATATCACCAGGGGGCTGCGCTCCGGAGAGGCCTTGGCCAGCACAGATCGGCCAACGGGCCTTCAGCTGCTCGATAGCAAAGTCACCCGCACCGTGGTGAATTGGATGGAAAGCGTGGTCGACAGCGGCACTGGTAAAGGTATTCGAATCCCTGGTTATCGGATCGGCGGAAAGACAGGAACAGCCCAGAAAGCTCACAATGGTGTTTACATTCCAGGAGCTAGGATTTGTAGCTTCGTTGCCATCCTTCCCGTCGAAGATCCTCGCTATGTGGTCGTTGTCGTCGTCGATGAGCCCCAAGGAGGTAACGCCTATGGCTCCACCGTGGCGTTGCCTGTAGCCCGCCAGATCGTGGAGGCGCTTTTGGTGATCGAGAAGATCCCTCCGAGTCGTCCGATCGCGAGCCTCACGGCCAAACCCGCCAAGCGCAGCTGAAGCGATGGCAACGACCTCGCCTGTAGGGATTCCAACAAGCTGATCGCCCGAACCTGGGCAGACCCGTCTGCGTGGCTAGCGTTGGTGGAGTACCCATGCCCCACCAAGAGCGACCGATGGCCAACCTCCTCGACCAACTGGCCACCATGACCGTGGTGGTTGCCGACACTGGAGACATTGATGCCATTCGCCAGTTCACCCCTCAAGACGCGACGACCAATCCATCACTGATCCTGGCCGCAGCCCAGATCTCGGCCTACCAGGATCTGATCGATCGCTCCTTGCAAGAGTCGCGCCAGTTGCTCGGCCCTGAAGCTTCCGCGGAGGATGTGGTGGCTGAAGCCCTCGATGAGATTAGCGTCACCTTTGGCAAGGAGATCCTGCGCATCGTCCCCGGACGGGTTTCCACCGAAGTCGATGCGCGTCTGAGCTACAACACCGAGGCGACGATCGCCAAGGCGCGCAAGCTGATTTCGCTCTACAACCAAGCAGGCATCAGCAACTCGCGCGTACTGATCAAAATCGCTTCCACATGGGAAGGCATTCGCGCAGCCGAAAAGCTTGAGCAAGAGGGCATTCATTGCAATCTCACCCTGCTGTTCGGTTTTGCCCAAGCCGTGGCCTGCGCCGAGGCCGGCGTTACGCTGATCTCCCCCTTCGTTGGACGAATCCTCGATTGGCACAAAAAGAAGTCGGGGCGTGATCACTATCCCGGACCGGAGGATCCCGGCGTGATCTCGGTGACCAAGATTTTTCACTACTTTAAGACCTATAACTACAAAACTGAAGTCATGGGCGCGAGCTTCCGTAATGTGGAAGAAATAATTGAGCTCGCTGGTTGCGATTTGCTCACAATTTCCCCTGCCTTGATGGAGCAATTACGCGGCTCTGAAGCTGTTCTTGAGCGGCGTCTCGATCCCTCATCCCCCGCCGCGACAACGGAGCAAATCCACGTGGACGAGGCCATGTTCATCAGCATGATGGTCGCCGACACGATGGCGAAGGATAAGTTAGGTGAAGGCATCCAAGGATTTTGCAAGGCCATCGAAACCCTGGAGGCACAGCTGGCCCATCGGCTTGCGGTACTTGAGGGTGGTGCGGCGTTCAGTCATGCCGTCCACGAAATCTTTCTGCTCAATGATCTCGATGGTGACGGATGCATCACCCGTGAGGAATGGCTGGGCAGTGATGCTGTCTTCGATGCTCTCGACACGGACAAAGATGGTCGGCTTGCCCCGGCTGATGTGCGGGGAGGCTTGGGCGCCGCCCTGGCGATCAGCCGGTAGGCGGCTTACGATGTTTCAGGCTGACGCCAAACATTTCCCCTTTACTCCGTAAACCGTGAACGCTCTCGATACCATGCGTGCCTTGGCCGGCCAAGGCGAGGTCCTTGATGTTGCCGAAGGGGAGGTCATCTTCCGGTCCGGAGAACCCGGAGACTGCATGTTTGGCCTGCTGGAAGGCAGCGTCGAATTGAGCTGGAGTGAAGCTGGCCAGGTGGAGCAAATTCAAGCTGGCGATGTCTTCGGCGCCGGAGCGCTCGTCACCCACGATCACCGCCGCTTCGGCAAGGCCACAGCACTAAGCCCCTGCCGTGTTCTGGTGATGAATCGCGAGAAGTTTTTGTTTGCCGTTCAGGAATCTCCTATGTTTGCTATCGAACTTCTCGGCTCGATTGAAGAGCGGCTTCGCCATCTCAAGGATTGTCTACGCTGAGCGACTTTCCCTCCCAGCCACGCCTCTGCTCCGATCAATCCTCTGTCATCGTCCGAGACAAGAAACCTCGGCCTGGCTATCCTGCACGCCTGCTGGCAGCTTATCTAGTGGCTGGAGTTGTTTCCATCCGGCAGCGGGTAACGAATTAACCCCGTTGAAACATCAGTCGTTTGATCACGCGTTGGGCGATGTCTCCATAGCCCACTTCGCCAGACAAAATCTCAGCGATTCGCTGGGGTGCTGTCGGACGTTTCACGCCGAGCTGATAGCCCACTTTGGGCAGTCGGTAGAACACCTGGGCGATGCGTTTGCCCCAGGCCATCGAATCCCCCCACTCTCGTCGCATGGTCAGGCTGTAGTCAGCCAAGGCGCCCCGCTCACCGGCGAGCCAGCGATCCAAAGCTGCCGACGCTCGGGTGGCGCTGAGCAGTGCCGGCCGCAAGCCCTCCGCGAGAAACGGGTCGCAAAGCGAGGCGGCGTCTCCGACCGCCACCAAGCCTTCGCGATGCAGGGGGAAGTGGCCTGACCACAGCCGTAGGCGACCATGCTGTCGTTGGGTAGCGGCGGGATCGATCCCCAGGGAGGGCAAGAGAGCGGCCAGTACGGCATCGGTGTCCGCTTCCTCCTGACCAATGAATGTGCCAACACCGATGCTCCAGCCGTCGCGGCGAGGAAACCCCCAACAAAAGCCGTGATGGACGAGGCCGAAATCGAAACGAGCCTGATCGGGTTCCGTGACCGCTGTTTTGCATTCCACCGACACTGTGGAGGCGAAGCGTGGCCGGGGAGGCCCTAGGCCCAGCGGTGCGGCAAAGCGTGATCCCGACCCGTCAGCGATGACCACCGCCCGAGCCGCGTGCAGACGCCCTTCACGATCGCGAACCTCCCAGCCCTGCCCGGCGGGCTCGATGCTTTCAATCGCACAGGGTTGCAACAAGCGAGCCCCGGCAGCCACGGCCTGTTGTGTGAGGAAGGCGTCAAACTTGGCTCGTTGAACGATCCAGAAGTTGGCGGTTCCAGGCAACTCGGCAATCACCGGATCCTCCAGGCACCAGGTGAAACGCACCCGCTGGATCACCTGCTCAACGCAGGGGGAAAGATCGAAGGGGAACCAGCGCTGCACCGAGGCGGCCATGCCTCCGCCACAGCTTTTGGCCAGGCCCGGTGGAGCGGCGTCACAGAGCAACACCGAACGACCGCGCCGGGCCAGCTGGGCAGCTGTGGCTGCTCCGGCGGCTCCAGCTCCGACGACCAGGACTTCGACTTGGTTCACACCTTCAAAATATCGGCTTCCTTTTCGGCCAGATGTTTCTCGACCTCAGCAATGAAACGGTCTGTCAGCTTCTGGATGTGATCCTGCTGATCACGGCTTTGATCCTCAGAGAGATCACCATCTTTTTCCTGTTTTTTGATCTTATCGATGGCATCCCGCCGAACATTGCGAAGTGCAACCTTGCCTTCTTCCGCATACTTTGAAGCCAACTTGCACAGCTCCTTGCGACGGTCCTGGGTCAGCGGTGGGATATTGATGCGGATGGCTCGGCCGTCGTTATTGGGGGTAAGCCCAAGATCGCTCATGCCAATCGCCTTCTCAATGCTGTTGATCGAGCTGCTGTCGAACGGCTGAATCTGGATGGTCTGGGAATCGGGTGTTGAAAGGGTTGCCAAAGATTTCAGCGGTGTCTCAGCGCCGTAATATTCGACAACAATTTTATCGAGCAGGGTGGGGTTCGCTCGACCGGTGCGAATGGTATTGAAGGTGCGTTGGGTGGCTTCCACCGTCTTGCGCATGCTGGCTTCGAGATCCATGGCGGGGCAGCTGGAACGTGGGGGAATTGGTGGACGAAGGGCCGACGGGCTCGGTGTCAGCGATGGGGAACAATTCTGGTGCCGATGAATTCACCGGCAACAGCTTTGCGAATGTTGCCTCGAACGAACACGTCGAACACCACGATGGGAATGGCGTTGTCCTTGCAGAGGGCAATGGCGGCGCCATCCATCACTGCCAACTCATCACTCAGTACATCCAGGAACGTCAATGTGTCGTAGCGCTTGGCATCGGGATGCTGCTGCGGATCGCGGTCGTAGACGCCATCCACCTTGGTGGCCTTGAACACCACATCAGCGCCAATCTCAGCCGCTCGTAGGGCCGCAGTGGTGTCTGTGGTGAAGAACGGGTTGCCGGTGCCAGCGGCAAAGATCACAACGCGACCTTTTTCCATGTGGCGAATGGCGCGCCGACGGATGTAGGGCTCGGCCACTTCCTGCATCGAGATGGCGCTCTGGACCCGGGTCGGAACTCCGGCACGCTCCAGCGAATCCTGCAGGGTGATGGCGTTCATCACGGTGGCGAGCATGCCGACGTAATCCGCCGTGGCCCGGTCCATGCCGGCCGCGGAGCCCTTGAGCCCGCGAAAGATGTTGCCGCCCCCCACCACAATGGCGAGCTGCGTGCCAGCCGAGACAACCTCAAGCACATCTGTGGCGATCGCAGAAACAATCGCTGGATCGATTCCATATCCCTGATTTCCCATCAGCGCTTCACCGCTGAGCTTGAGCAAAACGCGCCGGTAAGCCATTGGAGCCTCGATCTGGCGCACAGTAGCAAGCGGCCTGGAGGCTGGCAGCCAAGCAACCGCTCGGGGCGGTCGCCGCGGCGCGCCTGGCGCTGGATCAGTACTCGATCCCCGGTTGGGCCCGTACACCCTGCTCCCGGAAGGGATGGCGTAGCAACCGCATCTCCGTCACCAGATCAGCCCTGGCAATCAGCTCGGTCGGCGCTCCCCGTCCGGTCAAGGCCACATGGGTGAGCGGCGGCCGTCTCCCCAGACCCTCGAACAGCTGCTCCAGGCTCAGATAGCCAAGCCGCAGCGCCACATTCACCTCATCCAGCACCACCAGGCGTCGCTGGGCATCGGCCAAGTAACCCAAGGCGCAGGCCCAGGCCTCCTGGACGAGCTGACGATCGCGCTCCCGGTCTTGGGTTTCCCAGGTAAACCCCTCGCCGAGGGCATGCCAGGCCAGATCATCGCCGAAGCGCATCAGCGCCTTGGCCTCCCCAGGTTGCCAACCGCCTTTGATGAACTGGATCACCGCCACCCGCTCGCCATGGCCCAAGGTGCGCAGCACGAGCCCCAATGCCGCCGTGGTCTTCCCCTTGCCATCGCCGGTGAACACCAGCACCAGCCCCTTTTCAAGGCTTCGCTCTCCAACCCGTTGGCGCTGGACGGCTTTGCGTCGCTCCATGCGGCGCCGATAGGCCTCGGGATCCCGCTCCGGCGCCAGATCGCCGCCAGGGCCAAGGGTTTCGGCCTCGCTGTCGAGGGAGGGCTCGCTCAAGCTGGCGGAAACCCCAGCCGGAGGCTCAACGGGATAGGGGTGATCCAG
>Ga0315904_10009711_pt1 | contig 12535 bp, 18 predicted proteins | sample LakEriMetagenome_6_FD_203529 | JGI IMG/M metagenome (GOLD analysis project Ga0315904, IMG submission 203529) | Freshwater fungal communities from buoy surface, Lake Erie, Ohio, United States - Buoy 12 MA120 | ecosystem: Environmental > Aquatic > Freshwater > Lake | place: USA: Lake Erie, Ohio...
TATAGAATTATAATTTAATCTTTAAATTAATTAAGCATAATTATTACGATAAAAATAATAATTATCAATTTTATTTTAAAATAATTTTCATATATTTTTTATTAAAATTATTTTATGAAAGTTTTACATAATTCATATCAAAGTAAATATGTATTGATATAATTTATGTTGAATATTCATAGTTGCACAAATATTTACATAATAAATTACATAAGAAAATAGGATTATGTAAGGAATAATGTAAGACCTTGTACTCGCTACGCTCGGCTGCGGCAGCACATCCTTATTATAGGGACATTATAGGGTCTAAAGGGTAAATAGGCCGACTTCACGAGCGAAGCTCGCTTCAGTATTATAGATAAGTCATAATAAAAATTTGATTTATACCATTATTTGCTTCTTTTTATATTCAATAAATTATAGAAATGAGTTCTCAACAATTAACTATTCATAATGATAATACTGATTTATTATCAAAAATCGCTGTATTAGAAAGTAAATTAAATTATTATCGTAGATATAAACATATCATTGATAAATATAATAGTGATACTAAATTCAAAAAATTAATAGATAATTATACTGATGATATGGAAGTTTATAATAAAGATGGATTTCTACAATTTCAAGATACAAATAAAGCACTCGAACTTATGATCGAAAATAAAAAACTAGAATTACAAAATATTAATAAATCTATTAAATCTATTAAATCTAAAAATTAAAAATACATTTTATAAAACTTTTTATAAAATTTTTTTATATTTATACTACTATTCTATATACCTCGTGCTTAAAATTTCCTATCGATGGCCTTATTATCTTTATTAAATCACCCCTTCTATAATGATAAAATCTAGCTATTGCATCCGTTCTCGGTAATACCGGCAACTTTAATAAACTATCTATCTTCAAATTCTTTTTTATTATACTCTTCTCAGTATCACTTGTTATCTTTATATGTTCAGGTACTAACCGATGTTTCGTTATATCAAATCCTAAATTCTTATAATGGAATACTACCACATTATTAAACTTATTCTCCAATTCATAAAATGGATTCAACTCATCTACACTATCATGACCTATTACTACAACTATATCATCCGTATCCTTCATTCCATATATTTCAAACATATTTTTTAATTTATCTTCTATTACCTTATATGTTGCCTTATCATCTAATATAAAACTTACCAATGCTTTCGTATTCTTATACTTATCATCTTCACTCTTTTTTACAAACATATCACACGCACTACCCTTCTTATCCTTTATTGCTGAATTAAATTGCCCCTTTAATGTTGCTTCATCCACATTTATATTTATGTTATTTGGATCAAATCCTCTCTTTATTAACATTGATACTAGAGTCTCCCTCACTTTTATAAATTCCTCAAAACTCATCACTTTCACTCTACTTGCCATTTTAGTATAATATATCATTCTAAAAAAACATTTTTAACATACCATATTATCCGTCTCTTTTCTCATTATTATCCATAATCCATATGTACATAATATATCATCTGTTAACATAAATATATGAAATATTGTATGACTACTCCCTATCTTATCAAACTTTCCTGGATAAAATCTTTCGGGTATTTGACTCACATATATTCCTATTCCTATTATAAATGATAATCCGGATAACATAAAATATCTCAATTCGTCTAAAAAATAACTATCATTCTCATCTTTTATACTAAATCTATGTATTATTGGTATTAATATACATATCCCATATATACTAAATAATATTGCACGCCATCTTCGCTGATTCGGTAATACAAAAAAACCATAACATATGAATATTACTAATAATAATACCGTTATCGATAATAATAATATAAAATATAATTGTTGATATATTATTTGACAATAAAAAGAAAAATAAATGAATGCGGATGCCGTTCCGGTTATATTTATAAAAATTCCCATATAATCAAGTACCATTAAATTATAACATACCCTCTCATTCATTGGATAAAAAATGTGCATAATATAACTTAATGTAAAACATATAAATGAACTCATTATATTTCCATAAAATACTATTGCTTGCGTTACATATTTCTCTATTATTACCCTATATGGTGGTATCGATACATTAACTATTAAAAATGATAAGAATAAACAACTTGCTAATATATGCGTCCATATATTGAAAGTCTCATTATGTATCCAAAATATACTTTTTATATAATACTTTAATGACCTATTTGTTCCACGATAATATTTTAATATATATGGATTATCTTTATACCAACTAGGTAAATGCTTATATTCAATACCATTACTATCACTATCTATAACTTGTATTGTATCACTATCTATTATATTCTCTCTAATATAATCATAATCAGGTATAGATCTCTCACTTATTTTGCTATTTCTCCTTGGAGTAAAAAATTGAGAAAATGACATATCTACAACTTTTATTATGATTATCTTTAATTATCTATATATCATATAAATGAGTAATCTTATTACACCATATGTATTAATTGGTATTATTGGTGAGGCTATTGTAAGTGTATATCCATTTCTTATAAAAGCAACTACTATTGATATACCTGCACATACATTTATACGTTTATCTTCATATTTTGCTATTTCATCCGTATTTGCTAATTATAAATTATTATCTAATATTAATCCATTAAGATTATTAGGATTAGCATTAATCAATATAGCACATATATTGACGTCATATTATGGATTTAGATTAATCAATCCATCATTAGCTCAATCTATATTTTATATTTATCCATTCTTCAATTTATTGTTAAATATGATTGTTCTACACTATAAAGTGTCATATAGAAAGTTTGTTATGTTAATTCCCGTAGTGTTATCAATCTATTCCATTTATAAAGAAAATGGTGATAAACACGAAGGTTTCATAAATATGAGTAATAAAACAAAAGGTATATTCTTAATATTATTAGCAGCAATTACTGAAAGTTTATTATATTTATTTGTTAAAACTACTGATTTAGGAGACAACCCTTGGACTCCTGTATTAGCAACATATGGATTAGCCGCAATATTATATGGTATTTATTACTTATATAATAAACGTAATGATTTAACAAAAATATATAATGATAATAAGAAAGAATTATTATATGTTGTATTAGCTAATATGTTTATTGGGTCATTGGGTTACGGCTTTAGATTTTTATCTATACCTAAAGTTGAGCCTGTCATTTTTTCTATGTTGAGTTACACCGGCATTTTTATGGCTATCATTTATGGATTATTATTCAAATTAGAAGCAATGACTATAAGAAAAATAATATCACTATTAATTTTATTTGTATCATTAATCATTTTTCAAAGATTATAATAAATTTTATGCCAATACATAGAGGATATGATAAAAAAGGATGCTATTATCAATGGGGTAATCAAAAGAAATACTATTATGAATGTGGTAATAAAGATGAACGAAAGAAGGCTAAAATGAAATCAATTAAACAGATGGTCGCAATATCATATAGTAGTCCTAAATATAGGTTAAATAAATAATTAGTGTTGCATATTTGCAAAATAAATTGCAACCATTGCAAAGAATATAGCAGCTATATCATGTTGATATATTTTTTCTTCAAAGAAGAAGTATCCAATCACTATAATTGTTATAATTGAAAAACAACTCCAAATTAAATTTAATCGGCCCATATTTATTCCATTTTTATAACAATTTAATAATAATGTACAAACTACACCATAAAATATTATACCTACATAAAATAATAATGGAATACCATCACGATGCGACTTCTTTAAACAAGTCTGTGCAACCGCTTCACTGATTACTATAAATACTATTGATAATAAAACTATAATTTTAGCAGTATCTAACATAAAAATATTTTATTATATACAAATATTATAATGAAATATATCGTTATCACCGGAGGTGTTGTTTCCGGACTTGGAAAAGGAATATGTGCATCATCTATTGGTCTTATTCTTAAATCATTCGGTTTTACTATAACTGCTATTAAAATTGATCCATATATTAATATTGATGCAGGACTTATGAGTCCTAGTGAACATGGTGAAAATTACGTTCTAGAAGATGGCGGCGAATGTGATCTTGATCTTGGCAATTATGAACGTTTTTTAGATATTAATTTAACTAAAGATCATAATATTACAACCGGTAAAATATATAATACCGTTATAACTAAAGAACGTCACGGACATTATTTAGGTAAAACTGTGCAGATTGTTCCACATATTACCAACGAAATACAAAAGTGGATTGATTATACATCTAAACTACATATTGATAATAAAATACCTGATTTTTGTATCATTGAATTGGGAGGGACTATAGGAGATATGGAAAATGCACCTTTTGTAGAAGGAATTCGCCAAATGTCATTAAATCAAGAACATCAATTCTGCTTTATCCACGTTAGTCTTATTATTGATAATCTAGAACTAAAAACTAAACCGACACAGCAATCAGTCGCCTCTTTAAGATCATTAGGTATTATACCCAATTTATTAATATTGAGAACACCATACGCTCTACATAATGACTTACTTAATAAGTTGAGTATTCAATGTCATATACCACAATCAAACATTATATCTAATACAAATGTACCGAATATTTATTATGTTCCTAATAATTTCATTCAACAGAAAGTTATGGATAAAATATTTTATCACTTTCGTATGAATAATGTACCAATGCCTAATTTTAACTCATATTACTCAATTATCAACCATTTTAATAAAAATAAACCAACTTTAAATATTACTATTGCCGGTAAATATATCAATATGCCTGATACATATTTATCACTTATTCGAGCATTAGATCACGCATCATTTCTATTAGGTGTTGCTATTTGTATTAAATGGCTCAATACTGAAGAACCTATAGTTATTAAAGATACACACGCAGTTATTATTCCGGGTGGATTTGGACTACGCGGAATACGCGGCAAATTAGAAGTAGCACGAATATGTAGAAAATACAAAATACCTATGTTAGGTATTTGTCTCGGTATGCAAGTTATGATTTGCGAATTATTACAAGATAATATGATTGATGCGGAAAGTACTGAATGGAATTCTAAAACTCCTAATCCAGTTATACACATATTACCTAATCAAAATCAAGTATATGGTGGAACTATGCGACTTGGTAATTTTCCTACATATATACATAATAATACAAAGACATTATCTATATATAACAATAATAATAACATTGTAGAAAGACATAGACATCGTTATGAATTCAATAATACATATACAGACACATTAAATAATTTAGGAATGACTATATCGGGTATTAATAAAGAAAATAATTTAGTTGAAATAGTTGAAATAACGGAACATCCATTTTATATAGGTTGCCAGTTTCATCCGGAATATTCATCTAAAAATAATTATCCACATCCACTATTTATTGGATTATTGAAATCGTGTTTATGATTTTTTTGTATCTTTTAATTGTGGTTTAACTATTTGATCTACTAATATTTGACCTACTGCAACGGATGCTTTTTGTTCTTCTATTTCACCTTTATGAACCCTATTTGCTAAACGAATCATATATTCTAAACGTTGTTTATCATATTTATCACTAAAAATGATTTTTAACATTGATTTATATTTAGAAGTAATAATAGAATATTTTGAATTTTGTTCTACATATTGTTCAAGTTCATTTAAATTTTTAAATTGATTATGTCGATCATTCATAATTAAATGTTCATATTTTTCTCTTAAATCATGAACTAATTTTATGATTTTTTCCGGATCCATTTGAATTATAAATATATATAATATCTTTATTTCTAAATATTACCTCATCATAAAATATCTAACATTATTATAAATTAAAATGAATAATATAAAACCGGGTAATACTCCTTTTATTAAACCTGATTTAGTTCCATCATTAAATAAATCACCTGCTGAATTAGTAAATGAAGATATTCAAAAGAAAAATAATCTTGCTATACAGCGTCTTAAACTCACTGAAGGTAAAATAAATTCTTTATCTACTACTGAAAATTTTATTCCATATCCAACTATCAATTCATCCTCATATAATTCAGGTAGAACTATATTTATTCCAACAGATGTTTTACCAGGAATTGTTCCACCTGCATCATATAATAAAGGTTGGGGTACCGGTGCTCCTTGTCAAGGACCTCATTGTGGACCATCACCCGTACCGACAATGAGTGGAATGCAAAAAAATATGTTTTATGCATCATATACTTCACAATTTGCATCAAAACAATTTCCACCTAGTTTAAGAATGGGTAATAGTACTGATACCGTAACTAACTATAATATGTATACTAATGGAACTACAACAAATCCCGGTCCATATCGTTTAAAAGTGAGTGATTAAAAATTTGATTAGATCTATTATTTTATAATGAATAAAATAAAAGATGTCATCTCAAACCGACTTTCGTCAAATTATTATTGATACACTAGATGTTCTTCGCATCGAAGAACTTAAACTTAAAGAAATATTTAAAGCAAATGCATACAAAAAAGTAATACAAGAACTTAAAAATCTTGATAAACCCATCTATTCTATAGATGATTTAACTGATATTAAAGGTATTGGTGCAAAAATAAAAACAAAAATTGAAGAAATTATTCAAACAGGTAAACTTAATAAAGCTGAAAAAGTTAAAGAAAATAAAGAACATTCTATCGCTGATAAATTATTGAAAATATATGGTGTTGGACCTGCTAAAGTAAATGATTTAATTACTAAACATAATATATCTTCTATTGAAGAATTAAGACAAAGACAAGATTTATTGAATGATAAACAAAAAATTGGATTGAAACATTATGAAGATTTTCTACTACGAATCCCTCGAAGTGAAATGGATGAACATAACAATTATATTAATAATATTCTTAAAATTATTAGTAAAGATTTTGAGATACAAATTGTTGGTAGTTATAGAAGAAAACATCAAGATAGTGGCGATATTGATGTACTAATAACACATAAGTCTTCTAAAATTATTAATGATCCATCTTTAATGGAAAGAATAATTATTCGTGCATTAAATAGAAAATATACATATTTAACTGATATTTTAGCAGTTGGTCCTAAAATGTGTTTAGCAGTATGCAAATTAAATGGATATAATAATTATCGTAGAATAGACTTTTTATTAACTTCTCCAGAAGAATATCCATTTGCTATATTATATTTTACCGGTAATGATAAATTTAATGTTGATTTAAGAAATAGAGCTATTGAAATGGGTTATTCCTTGAGTCAACACGGATTAAAAAATGTAAAGACTGATCAATTTGTAAATGGTTTAGAAAGTGAAACTGATATATTAAAGTTCTTAGGTATGAATTATGTTGAACCTGAAAATAGAAAATAAATAATATTATACTATTAATTGTTTAATTGTATATTTTTTTTTACTAATTTTGATCTAGATAATTAGGACTAATAAATGAACTTATAGATGGTCTATGTATTGAAACTTCTTGAAAGTCGTTAGAATTGCTATCACTATATGATATTCTTTTTGTTATAGAATGTTCATTATTATGTACTATATTATCTACATTTGATAAAGATAAATTATTTAATTCTATATCATTTATGTCTTTTTTATCAAGATCATTTGCATTTTCTTTAATAGGTGTTATTATTTTTTTTATAAAAATATAATTATAGAATTTTATACAGGGTAATCTAATATAATTGTTATAAAATAGATATAACTTATTTTTACATCGAATGAACCATTGTTTAAGTTGATCTAAATAGTTTTCTTGGGACATTATCATATGTCTATATCATAATGATAGGAATTTTATTCTGCAATTTTTTTTATAAAGATACCATAATCGTATGATTGATATTTCAATATATTAAATAATTTTGGATGTAATTTATATTGAAAATCATCAATATCTATATCTTGATCTAAATAAATATTTATTATTGTTGTACGATTTGCAGTTTTATTAATTTTCTGTAATAAAAGTAATTTAGTGAGATGTTCATCCGTTAATGAATTAAATGAATATTCTTTACCAAATTTATTTATATTATCAGTATTATTAATGTTAGAAGGTGAATAAATATAAATATTATATGTATTCATTTTATTAATATTAAAGAATTATATATTTTTATTTTATTTTACGTGCATTTAATATACGTTCATCTACTTTATCATATTCTGCATCTGCTAATAATTGATTTCCTACCATATTGATATCTTTCATTATATTATTTACTTCTTTTGGTGCATTAGATATAGTTTGAATTTCAATTTTATTATTGAAATATTCATACGTATTTAAGAATCGAAATAGTAACCAAATAAATGTTGTAAATATGATTGCATTAAACATAATTTTACAGTATTTAAACTTCATAATAATTTATAATAGAGTAATAAAAAAATGGTGGTAATTGAAAAAAAGATGTAAATTGCTATTTTATTGAACATGAAAATTTTAAAATAGATTTTATAAAAAGTTTTCATGAAAGATTTACATATTTTATATCAAGGGATGATAACTATTGATATAAATGATGTTTGATATTCATAATTAATTATACATAATATATTTCGTAAATAAAATGAAATACGAAAGAATCTATGTAAAGTAATGTACTCGCTACGCTCGGGCGGCTCCGTATCCTAGTTTTTCATATTTAATAGCCTATTATAGGATATTAAAGGGTATTTACGCCGACTATTCGCGAAGCGAACTTATATTTCTTTTAATAATCAAATTGATTACTTCCATAAAAAAAATGATAACTTTATATTTTTTTAACACTGACGACAATATGGACATTTTCCACTCTTTATTTCTTTTATGCAATCCATACAAAACTTATGATTACATCTCGTCAATACTATATTATCTTTTGTTATCATACATATTGGACACTCCATCGTCTCATTTATTATTCTTACTTCTAATTTACGATTCACATTCATATTACTCATATTATCTATTATCATTTGTTGTCTCATTATCTCCGCTCTTATACGTGCTTCTCTTCTAGAATCTATTTTAAGTTGTATTTGTCTATTGTAATATAATTCTGCTTCACGCAGTAAACTTTCAAATAACACATTATTCATTTTTATACAATTCATCAATTTTTAATTATGAAACAATCAAATTTACAAAAAAAAGAGCAAATGCTCATAAAAATCATTCGATTTTTTAACTAAAAACACTAATATACAAATTCTTTTTTTTTCTTTTTTCTTTTTTTTAACTAAAAACACTAATATACAAATTCTTTTTCTAACTAAAAACACTAATATACATATTCTTTTTTTTTACCAAGCAGTAGTTATATTATGCTTCTTTGCAAAATCATTTAAGTATTCATCATTTATATCAGCCATTGTATTATTTTCACCAAATTCAATATCATTTAAATCATCTTCCATAATACAATCATCATTATTTAAACTATATGATAGTTCGTGTGATCTAATATCATCATCGCTATAATCTTTTGATGATATTTCATTATCTATATCATAGATAGAATCATCTAATATTGATGCTAAATCAACATTAATAATTTCTAATTCTAATGCACGTTGTTTATCTAATTTATTTGCTTTAATTGCATTCATTTTATTTAGATTTAATGTTAAATTATTTAATGTTTTACATGTTTTAGGTAATTCATTTTTAATCATAATTAAACCTAAATCATCATTCCATTTCGAATACATATTTACATTTAAACTATTACGTGTTGTAGGTGATGTAGGTGCTGATTGTAATGATGCTTTTATTTCATCAATAGAAATCGATAATTTATTTTCAGTATTTATATTTAAATTATACATACGATTATATTCTTCAGTTATCATATTATCATATATTTCTATTGGTTCTACTTTTAATTTAGATGCTAATCTATAGCGTATTTGTTCTCTATCTTTATAGATTTGAATTAAACTTTCACTTTCTTCAAATGGTTCCATTAATTTACGACCATTTGTATATGTACGTATATAATATCCACGAGCTTGTGCTAATACATATTCATTATCCGGATTATTTAATATTTTTCGTTCTAAACGAGTTAATAAGTCTACCGCTTTATTAAATGATATATCATTTGCTACATCTATCTTATAATTTCCATTATTATCACATATAATATGTGCGTGTTTACCAATTAATTTACATATTTCCTGAATATTTGCACCTTTTTTACCAATAATTTGGTACACTAAATTAGCTTTAACAATTTCAGGATGTATACGAAAATTCTTTATAACACGAGGTTTACTTAATGGTATTTCAAATGCTTTTGAAGATATAGCAGATGTTGTAGACATATATATATTTGGTGATGATATCGTGGATGATATTAAGGGTTTTTGAGGAACTTCAATTTTCTTTGCGGATGTAATTTGCTTATTAGCAGTTTTCTCTACATTCGCAATTTGAGATTCCTTTTTATTAGATGATTTCAAAGCTTCTAGATATCGTGGTGATCTTTTTTCATACTCTTCATTATTATCACTCTTAACTTTAGCAATTGGCTTTTTATAGTTATTTACTATAGTTGCTATTGTCTTTGCTGCTATCTTAAGTGATCCTAAATCTTGAGATTGGATTTCTATAGCTTCGATCATATCATTATAATAAATTTTAGTTTGGTTGCCGGAATCCATCGCAATTTTCTTAATAGTTTCACCATTCTTTCCAATTATTATAGGAGCATAATTTCTTGAAATAGGTATAGGAACTCTAAAAATAGATTGTGATGGATTTGACATTTTAGATAATTAATAATTTAATGTTAGGAGTCGATCAATTTAGTTATAGTCACGGTTAATATCTATTGATATTAAATCAATTATTTATCAAATTTTTTTTATTATACTTGATGTATACAACAATATACACTATATCCGTCAAATGTAGCTATATATGATGATAATATTTTATGATTTAAAAAAAAATTAGGTTTATCAAATAGTTCACCGGTTATAAATATTTTATATGAATTTGGTGCTAATTTTTCTTTTATAAATTTAAATGCTACCGTTTTAGCTATATTATAATCACTACATAGTCCTATAACAACACCCGCACAATATTGTGAAAAATGTACATATACTATATATCTTATATTACAACTATCAACAATATCTTTATTATAATCAGGCATTTCATCATCTAATATTGGATATAGTGTATTAACATTATATACTGCTGATAAGCTATAATATACATCCATATTACTAAATAAAAAGTATTCTAGTGGTCTACAATCTTGAACAAAACACCATTCTCCTTTATTATCACTATTCATTATATAGTATCCATAATCATTATCTACATCCCTTTTATGTTTTAATAAAAAAGGTACACTTAATGGTACTAAATTAACTACATTACCACTATATTTTATCACTGATAATGGACTTTTATTATATACATACATATCTAAATTATTGCACGCCTCGATATAAGTATTTGCATAACTTACTATACGCCCATAACATTTTTCATCTTGTACTTGTGTGTAAATTAAATAATTTATAGGTAATATCATATTACTTATAAACTATAACATTAGATCTTTATATATTTTACTTAATATCTTCTTTTATAGACTCTTGCATTTTCAAAACCTTCTTCTATTTCATCTTCAAAACCTTCTTCTAGAGTTTCACCACTATCTTCAAACCCTTCTTCCATTCCATCTTCAAAACCTTCTTCCATTTCATCTTCAAAACCTTCTTCTACTTGTTCATCACTATTTTCAAAACCTTCATTACATAATGTCATTAAAAAATATGTGATTAAACCTATTACTACCGCGTGTAATAATAAACCTGCAGTTGTTGGACATCCTTTAGAAGATATTTGAAATAAGCCACCTAATAATTTTTGAGTTAACTTATACATAAAAGGTGATCCTATTATTAAAAATAATAATCCAGCCTTAATACTTGCTAATTCTCGTAATCCTAGCATCTATTTATATATATATTATATATTTTTTATTAGATACCTAAAATACATTATATAACCAATAAAGTATCTAATAATTGATTAATATGCCAATTTATCTATCTATTTATACTTTTATAAATATTATAAAGTATCTATTGTTATCTTTTATAAACTTTATAATGTCTTATTTGTATGCCTATTATAATGTTTATTATGCCTATGTATACCCGTTATATACCTTATTAAGGCGTTATATATATACCCATTATATCCTTTATTAAGGCATTGTATATACCCTTTATATTCTTTATTAAAGCATTATATATACCCTTTATATCCTTTATTAAAGCATTATATATACCCATTATATCCCTTATTAAGGCATTATTAGACCTCTAATATCTTTTTTATTAAGGGCTTAATACCATTAATATCATATTTATAAAAGGTTTATATAGCCTAAATTTGATTAGGAGATCAATAGCCTATATCAACAGTAACAAACTATTATATTATAGTCTCTCTCTCATAC
>Ga0315904_10009712_pt1 | contig 12534 bp, 10 predicted proteins | sample LakEriMetagenome_6_FD_203529 | JGI IMG/M metagenome (GOLD analysis project Ga0315904, IMG submission 203529) | Freshwater fungal communities from buoy surface, Lake Erie, Ohio, United States - Buoy 12 MA120 | ecosystem: Environmental > Aquatic > Freshwater > Lake | place: USA: Lake Erie, Ohio...
GGTGATTCAGCAGTTCCAAGCCAGTGGTCAGGTGCCCCCCGGAGTCACCGATGCCCAGAAGAGCCAGGCGGCGCGGGCCTTCATCGATAAGCAGCTCGACCAGCTGCAACAGCAGGTCACCCAGAGCGAGCAGTCGAATCAGATCACCCTCAACCAACGTCGCTTCGGCGGTTCCGGCGGTGCTGTGGTGCTGATCGTGGCCTTCACCATCCTCTGCTTGGGCAGCGTCCTCTGAGCTTGAGACGGAACGTCGGATGGATCGTTAGGTTTGGAGGATATGTCCAGGTTGTCCGCCTTGGTCTCCTCCCCAGGCCCCCGTCTCGATCAGCCGCTGGGCGACCGCCTGCGGCAAGACCTTAAGAATGATCTGATCGCGGGCCTCCTGGTGGTGATCCCGCTAGCGACGACCATCTGGCTGGCCACCACCGTCAGCCGCTTCGTGCTGGCGTTCCTCACCACCATCCCGAAACAGTTCAATCCGTTCAACACCCTCAACCCCCTGCTCCAGGAGCTCATCAATCTGGGGGTTGGTCTGCTCGTGCCGCTGCTCGGCATTTTGTTGATCGGCCTGATGGCCAGAAATATCGTGGGTCGCTGGTTGCTGGAGTTCGGTGAGGGCACCTTGCTGCGCATCCCGCTGGCGGGTTCGGTCTACAAGACCCTCAAGCAGCTGCTGGAGACGTTCCTGCGTGACAACTCCCGCCGCTTTCGCCGGGTTGTGTTGGTGGAGTATCCCCGCGAAGGCTTGTTTGCGCTTGGTTTTGTCACCGGGGTGCTCAGCAGCGCCGTGCAGGCCGATTTCAACGAAACGATGCTCAGCGTGTTCATCCCCACCGCTCCAAACCCCACCACCGGTTGGTATGCCGTCGTGCCGGAGCGCTCCGTGCGTGATGTCGACCTGAGCGTCGAAGACGCCTTCCGCACGATCATCTCCGCCGGCATCGTCAATCCCGACGACCGCAGCCCGCCTTCGAATCGCAGCTTCTCCAGCCTGTTGGCCCAGTTGCGCACCCCCCAGCTCTCCTGATGCAGAGTCGCTCCCTTTCCCGCGAACTGGCTCTGCTGATGCTGGGCCAGGTCAGCGACCGTGTTGCCGCGACGGCTCCCCCCGCCGAGCCTTCGCTGGAATCTTTGTTGATGCAGGCCCTCAACAGCCTCCAGCAGCATGTGCGCGACGCCCTGGATCACTCCGCCGCGGATCTGCAGCAGGCCCAGCAGGAGCTGCTCGACAGCGAGCTCCAGGGGGAGGGCGAGCAGCGGCTGCCGCGGGTGCGTGAGCATCTCCGTGCCGGCCTGAGCCAGGCCGAGCAGGCCCTCAACCGCCTCTCCGCAAGTCTTGAGCTGCCACGACTGCTGCTGCTGGCGGATCAAGAGGAGGTGCGTCGCGGCGCGATCGCACGGGCCCGGGCGGTGCTCAGCGACCGCAGCTCCATCGATGCCCGCCTTGACGCGGTGATGGAGGGCTGGCGGCTGACCCGTCTGCCGCGGATCGACCGCGACATTCTGCGCTTGGCCGTGGCGGATCTCGAAAGTTTCGCGACGCCAGCGGCGGTGGCCTGCAACGAGGCTGTGGAATTGGCCCATCGCTACAGCGATGAGCAAGGTCGCCGCATGATCAATGGTGTGCTGCGCCGCTTCACCGCGGCCCGCGTCTGACCGCTGCCCTCCCCAGCCCCCATGGTGTTCGACTGGTTCCGCCGCAGCTCCGCTCCGCCTAATCCCGAAACCTCGGCGACCGACGCCCCGGAAACGCCCGCCCCTGAGACGCCCACCGCGGACCAGCCGGCCGCGGAGCAGCCAGCGGCGGCCGCCCCAGCGTCCATCGCGGCACCGGCCGCCGCCGCAGACCCCCAGGCCGCCGCTGGCTTGCAGGAGCCAACCCCGGCCGTCGGGGCCGAGGTGGCTGGCCAGGCTGCCCCGAGCCCAGGATCCGCCCCGCTCGCGGCTGCCGGGATTGATCAGGAGGCCCTCAGCTGGGCGCGCGAGGCCTATGCCCGCCTCAAGGCCCAGCAGGAGGCCGCCGGGGCGGCACAGCCCGCCGCCCCGGCCACCAGCGCCCCGGTCACCGCTAAGCCCGCCCCGACCGAGCCCGCTCCGGCCGCGCCACCAGCGCCTGAGTTCGCCGCCGGTTCAACGACGAGCCCGCTCGCCGCGCCAGTGGCCATCGCGGCCGCCGCGCCGGATGTTGCCGCTGTCGCCGAGGTCGGCCAACCTCTGCAGGCCACGGCCGAGGCCGAGCCGCTGGGGGATTTTCCGGCCTCTACCGCTTCCCCCGAGGCCGAACCCTGCCAGGGCGAAGCCGCCGAGAGCTCGGCCCCAGAGGCCCCGAACGCCGACCCATCCCTGGACCGGCCCCTGTCCCAGCCAACGGTTGGATCCGAGCCCGCGCCAGCCGCTGACCTAACCGCCGCGGCCCCGGGTCCAGAGCCCGCGGAGGGGGGCGCTGGGAGCGCGCCCGGTTGGCCAGCCGCCGAGGAGCCGTCGCTCCAGGTCCAACCCGTTGCCCCGCCTCCTGCCGGCCCCCCGGCTCCAGTCAGGGCGGTCGCGCCGCCCATCGCGGTAACCCCTCAGCTTGCCCAACCCGAGCTGGGCCGACCGGAGGCCGCCTCGCCGGAGCCGGCGGCGTCGGCAGTTTCGCCGCCAGCCCTATCGCTGCTCGAGCAGGCCGCGGCCCTGCGCCAAGAGCGGTTGCGCCAGCTCACCTCTCCCGGCGCCATGGTCCCGGGCGCCATGGTCCCCGGGGTCGAGGCGCCCGGGGTCGAGGCCGACCCTGCCGCCGCTGCGCTGGCCGCCGGCACAGCGGCGGCCGAAGGCCCGCTCCCCCCACGCCGCACGGCGGAGGCGGATGCCGAACCCAGCCTTGGAGCTTTCGACGACGCCTTCACCTGGTCCGCGGAGGTGCTCGCCGCCCAGGGCCGCCGCGTGGAGGACGTGTCGATCGAGGAGATCGACTGGCTGACCCGGCTGCGGCGCGGGCTGGAAAAAACCCGCCGCGGCTTTGTCACCCAGCTGCTCGAAACCCTGGGGGACGACCCCCTCAGCCCCGAGGTGCTGGATGACCTGGAGACCACGCTCTTGCAGGCGGATGTGGGGGTGCAGGCCACCGACCTGGTGCTGGAGGCTCTGCGCCGTCGCCTGAACGAGGAGGTGGTGGATCCCGGCGAGGGTTTGCGTTTCCTCAAGGAGCAATTGCGCCAACTGCTTGACGCCCCCACCCAGCGCGATGGGCGGCCGCTGCTGGCCCCCAGCCGCGATCGGCTGAATATCTGGTTGCTGGTGGGGGTCAATGGCGTTGGCAAGACCACCACATTGGGCAAGCTCGCCAACCTGGCATCGCGCAGCGGCTACAGCTGCCTGATTGCCGCCGCCGACACCTTCCGGGCCGCCGCGGTCGAGCAGGTGACGGTGTGGGGCGAGCGCAGCGGCGTGCCTGTGATCGCCAATCCCAGCCCCCATGCCGATCCCGCCGCCGTGGTATTCGACGCCATCGGCGCCGCCCGCTCCCGCGGCAGCGAGCTCGTGCTGGTGGATACGGCCGGTCGCCTTCAGACCAAGCACAACCTGATGGAAGAGCTGGCCAAGGTGCGGCGCATCGTCGATCGCCTGGCCCCTGAGGCGGCGGTGGAATCGCTGCTCGTGCTCGATGCCAGCCAGGGGCAGAACGGCCTGCGCCAGGCCATGGCCTTTGCCCCCGCCGCTGGCCTCACCGGGGTGGTGCTCACCAAGCTGGATGGCAGCGCCCGCGGTGGCGTGGCGATCGCCGTGGCCCACGATGCTGGCCTTCCGATCCGGTTCGTGGGAGCCGGGGAAGGCGTGCGCGATTTGCGCCCCTTCAACAGCTTCGAGTTCGTGGAGGCCCTGCTCTCCGGCTGAATCCTGGCCCCATCCCCGCCCCACCTGGAGCTGCCGCCCAGATTCTTTGCGGAAACTGCTGCTACTTTGCAGAGCCCTAGGGCCGCTCCTTGAGCAGCAAGCCCCCCCACCGGCCACCTCAGCAGCCCGGCACCGCGCATGGGGCGGCCAACTCCTTCTCGGCCACGGCCTCCCTGCGGGAACTGCTCGATAGCCTCAACCGTGAGCAACGGCGCAACCAGGAGTTGTTGGCCTCCCTGGCCTTCGCGTTGCGCAGCTTCACCAACCTCGGCCGCTACCTAGAGCTGGTGCCCTTGGTGGCGTCGCGCCTGGTGGAGGCCGAGGCCGGCGTGCTGGTGGTGTTTCACGCCGATGGCCGGTTGCGGCGCGATCAGCTTCAGGCCACCGCCGGCGATCGTTGCCAGGAGGTGATGCGCCAGCTGGCGGCCATTCCCGACAGCCAGTTCCAGTCGCTGTCGGGGGAGGAGGCGCTGGCCCAGTTCCTCGATCCCCTCGTGCAGCGGTTGCTGGGTGGCACTGGCCAGCTGTATGCCACTTCCGTGGTGGCGCGCAGCCGCCAACGGGGCCGGCTCTATGTGTTCAGTCAACAGCGGGGATACAGCTGGAGCGAGATGCGCCGCCGCCATCTGCAGATCAGCGCTGATCTCACCGGCGTGGCGCTCGAAAACGAGATCCTGCAGGAGGACATGCGCCGCCACGAGCGACTGGATCGTCAGCTCAGCATCGGCGCCGACATTCAGGCCCAGCTGCTGCCGGATCAATGTCCAGTCATCGATGGCGTGGAGCTGGCGGCGCGCTGCCGGCCGGCCTTTCAGGTGGGGGGTGATTACTACGATTTCATTCCCACCTGTCCCGATGCGGTTGGCCGGCGGCGTGAGCAGGGCCAATGGGCACTGGTGATCGGCGATGTGATGGGCAAGGGGGTCCCTGCCGGCCTGCTGATGACCCTGCTGCGCGGCATGCTGCGGGCTGAGGTTCTCAGCGGCCTGCCGCCGGATCGCATCCTGCATGATTTGAACAAATTGGCCCAGGAGGATCTGGCGCACTCCCACCGCTTCGTGACCCTCTTCTATTCCGATTTCGATCCCCGCTCGCGGTTGCTGCGTTACGCCAATGCCGCCCACAACCCCCCCCTGATCTGGCGCCGTCAGGGTGGCCGGGTGGACCGACTCGACACCTCCGGCCTGCTGATCGGTTTGCAGAGCGAAGCCGACTACGGCTGCGGCGAAGTGGTGCTCGAACCGGGAGACGCCTTGTTGTATTACACCGATGGCGTCACCGAAGCGGCTGGCCTTGGCGGCGAACGGTTCGATGAAGAGCGGCTGGTGCGCACCTTCCAAACCGCCTGCCGTTCCGGGTTGGGCGCCCATGGCATCCTCGACCAGTTGTTCCAGCGCCTGGATCGCTTTCTCGGAGTTGGCCGCCAAGCGGATGACGACGCGTCGATGGTTGTGTTGAAGGTTCGCGAGGAGGTGATGCTGCCGCCGCTGCCGCTGGCTCCCGGCCCGATGGCAAGCTGAACAAACGCCCCGCGACGTCGCCATGGCCGCCCCTCCCAGCACGCCCCCCCCTCCCCCTGCCGGGGCGGGGGTCACGGGCGGCAGTGCCGGGAGCTGGAGTGATCGCTTCGAGCAGGGACTGCATCCAGCGATCGAGCGGTTCAATGCCTCGATCCGCTTCGATCTCACCCTGCTGCAGGAGGATCTGGATGGTTCGATCGCCCATGCCCGCATGCTCGGGCGCTGTGGCGTGCTCTCCGAGGCGGAGGCCGGGCGGCTGATCGAGGCTCTGGAGCAGGTGCGCGGCGAGGCGGCGGAAGGTCAGTTCCATCCAGGACTGGAGGCGGAGGATGTGCACTTCGCCGTGGAACGCCGGCTGATTGAGCTGCTGGGACCGCTCGGCAAGAAGCTGCACACCGGCCGCAGTCGCAATGATCAGGTGGGCACCGACCTGCGTCTTTGGTTGCGCCGCCGCTTGGATGCCATCGACGCGGCGCTGGAGCGGTTCCAGAGGGCATTGCTGGAGCAGGCGCTGCGCCATGCCGACTGCCTGATTCCGGGTTACACCCACCTGCAGCGGGCCCAGCCGTTATGCCTGGCCCATCATCTGTTGGCCTATCTCGAAATGATCGGTCGCGACCGCGAGCGGCTCGCTGATGTACGGGGCCGTGTGGACATCTGCCCCCTCGGCGCCGCCGCCCTCGCCGGCACCCCTGTGCCGATTGACCGCCGGGCCACGGCGGCCGAACTGGGGTTCGCGGCGATCTACGCCAACAGCCTCGATGCCGTCAGCGACCGCGACTTCACCGTGGAGTTCATGGCCGCCGCCAGCCTGGTGATGGTGCATCTCAGTCGGCTGGCGGAGGAGGTGATCCTCTGGGCCAGCGAGGAGTTCGGTTTCGTGCGGCTCACGGATCGTTGCGCCACGGGCAGCAGCCTGATGCCCCAGAAGAAAAATCCCGATGTTCCCGAGCTGGTGCGCGGCAAGAGCGGCCGGGTCTTCGGCCATCTGATGGCTCTGCTCACCATGATGAAGGGCCTGCCCCTGGCCTACAACAAGGACTTTCAGGAGGACAAGGAAGCGCTGTTCGACGGGGTCGGCACCCTGCTGGATTGCCTCGAGGCGATGGCGATCCTGTTCGAGGAGGGGTTGGAATTCCAACCCAAACGCTTGGAGGCGGCCGTTGAGGCCGATTTCGCCAATGCCACCGATGTGGCCGATTACCTGGTGGGTCGCGGCGTGCCGTTCCGCGAGGCCTACCAGCTGGTGGGGGGTCTGGTGCGGACCTGTCTGCAGGAGGGGATCCTGCTGAGGGATCTGCCCCTATCGCGCTGGCAGGCTGTGCATCCGGCCTTCGAGGCCGACATCCACGCCGCCATCCGGCCGCGGCAGGTGGTGGCGGCTCGGCGCAGCGAAGGGGGCACAGCGTTTGAGCTGGTGGGCCAAGAGCTGGAGCGCTGGCGGCGGCGGCTGGTAGCTCAGGACAACAAATGCAGGGATTCCGCTGCGGTCATGTCGTCAGGATCCTGAAGGACAGGTTGGGCTGAACGGGTCTAATCTTGGTAAGAGCCTGAAGCATCCCTGCCGATGGCTCGGCCCATGGCGGCGCACCCCTGCGCTGCGCGGCACCCACGGGAGAGGTTGGTCGAGGTTCCCCTCAAGCCCATCTCCCTGCCTTATCCCCAAGTTGGTCCCACCCGGTTTCAACTTCACCGCTTTCAACGTCCTCGGTCCCCCCTAGCTTTCAGTGAGTATTTTTGTTGGCAACCTGCCTTTTCGCGCCGAGCAGGAAGACGTGGCGCAACTCTTTGCCCCGTACGGCGAAGTCGTCAGCTGTGCCCTGCCGTTGGAGCGGGACACCGGTCGCAAGCGCGGTTTCGCTTTTGTGGAGCTGGCTGACCCAGACGCCGAGACCCGGGCGATCGATGCCCTCCAGGGAACCGAGCTGATGGGTCGCCCACTGCGCATCAACAAGGCTGAGCCCCGCAGCGCTGGTGGCGGTGGCGGTGGTGGCGGCGGCTACGGCGGCGGTTCGGCCGGTTCCCGCCGTGGTGGTGGTGGCGGCTATGGCGGCGGCGGTGGTGGTGGTGGTGGTGGCTATGGAGGCGAGCGCTCCGCCGAGCGAGGCTCCGGTGCCCGTGGCTGGGAGGATCGCAGCTATGGCGGCGGCGGTGGTGGCGACAACTTTGACGCCGGCCGCTCCCGCCGTCGCCGTGGTGGTGGTGGCGGCCTTGATGAGGGCGGTTACGGCGGAGCCGAGGGCTGATCCCTCGGCTCCGCTTCATCGGGTTCCCCTCTGGCTCACAGGCCGCGTTGTTCCAATTGCAGGGCGGCCTGCTCCAGCACATCGGCTTCGGCGTCGCGCCGGCAAGCCTGCTGGGTGAGTTGGGCACGCCAGTGCCTGGCCCCTGGGCAGCCCTCCACCACGTGCACCAGATGGCGGCCGAGGTCCCAGACCTTGCCACCCTGTTCCCGCCAACGTTTGGCATGGGGGATCGTGCCCCGGATCACGGCGGAGGCCTTCACCTCGGAGCGATCGGCTGCCCCGAAGATCAGCCGATCCACGCCGCGCCACTGCAGCGGGTGGGCATAGGCCGCTCGCCCCACCATCACCCCGTCCAACCGCTCCAGCTGTTGCTGGCAGGTTTCTAGATCCAACAGCCCTCCGTTGAGCTCGATCGTCAGCTGGGGCCGATCCTGCTTGAGGCGATGCACCAGATCCCAACGCAAGGGAGGGATGGTGCGGTTCTGTTTGGGGTCAAGCCCCTGCAACCAGGCCTTGCGCGCATGCACCGCAAAGCGCTGGGCGCCGGCTCGCGCCAGCTGATCCACAAACGCCAGCAACTCGCCATAGGAGTCGCGGCTGTCAATGCCGATCCGATGCTTCAGGGTCACCGGCAGGTCGGAGGCGGCCGCCATCGCCTCCACACAGCGGGCCACTTGATCCGGTTCGGCCATCAGGCAGGCGCCGAAGCGGGCTTGCCGCACCTTCTCGCTTGGACAGCCGAGATTGAGATTCACTTCGTCGTAGCCCCATTCCGCCGCTAAGCGTGTGGCCCTGGCCAGCTGAGCGGGGTCATCGCCGCCGAGTTGCAGGGCCAGGGGCCGCTCCAGGGGATCGAATCCCAGCAGCCGCTCCAGCCGTCCCTGTCGCTGAGCCGTTGCGCTGGGAGGGCCCTCGCGCAGGATGTGATCGAGGGCCCGAGCGACCACCATCTCGGTGTAAAGCAGGCAGTGGCGACTCACCTGCCGCATCAGCACCCGGAAATGCCGATCCGTGCAGTCTAGCATCGGCGCCACACTGAAGCGATGTCGGTCGTTCATCCCTCCATGCTGCCCAGCCAGGTCACGGTGGTCGTGGTGGGCGGCGGTCCGGCTGGATTCATGGCCGCGATCAGCGCCGCCGAGGCCCTCGTGGCGGTCGAGCAGCCCGTCTCGATCCTGGTGTTGGAGGCCACCGCGGATCCGCTGCACAAGGTTCTGATCAGCGGTGGCGGGCGCTGCAATGTCACCCATGCCTGCTGGGAACCGGAGCAGCTCGTGAACCATTACCCCCGCGGCCGCAGGGCCCTGCGGGGACCCTTCGGCCAGTTCGCCCCCGCGGACAGCGTGGCGTGGTTCGCCCGTCATGGTCTGGAGCTGGTGCAGGAAGCGGATGGCCGCCTGTTTCCGCGCTCCAATCGCTCCAGCTCGGTGGTGGAATGCCTGCGGCAAGCGGCCCGAAGGCTGGGGGTGCAACTGGCCACTGGGGCGGCGGTGCAGAGCGTGCGCCGCCGCTCCCAGGGCGGGTTTGAGTTGATGCTGCGCGCTGGTCCCAGCTTGACCTGTCGCCGCTTGGTGCTGGCCACCGGCAGCCATCCCAGCGGTCATCGCCTGGCGGCGGCTCTGGGCCACAACCTGGTGGCGCCGGTGCCGTCGTTGTTCAGCCTGGCCCTGGCTCCCCCGGCTCTCCAGGATCTGGCTGGGGTGAGCATGGATCCCGTGGAGTTGGAGTTGCTCCCCCCCGGGGATGGGGCGTCAGCGCGGCGGCGTCAGCAGGACCGCCAGCGGCAACGGGGGGCTGTGCTGATCACCCATCGCGGCCTCAGTGGACCGGCGACCCTGCGGTTGACAGCTTTTGCCGCCCGTGAGTTGCGGGGCTGGGGCTACCGGGCCCAGCTGCGGGTGGACTGGACCGGAGGCCTTGGGGTCAGTGCCTTGGAGGAGTTGTTTGTCCAGGCTCGTCAGCGGCAGGCCCGCCGCACCCTCGCCAGTTGGCGGCCTTGGCCTGGCCTGGCCAGGCGCCTTTGGTGGCGGCTGCTGGAGGAGGCTGGGTTGGCGACCACGGGCGAGCAGGCGCCCCGCTGGGCGGAGCTGACGCGCCGAGCCCAGCAGAGCCTGGGCGCTGCCCTGCTCAACAGTCGTTACGAGGTGGTTGGCCGTGGTCCATTTGGGGAGGAGTTCGTGACCGCTGGCGGGGTACCCGTGGGCGAGATCAATCTGGTTTCTTTGGAAAGCCGCCGCTGCGAGGGCCTGCAGGTGGTGGGGGAGCTGCTAGATGTGGATGGAGTCACCGGTGGCTTTAACTTTCAGCATTGCTGGACCTCCGGCTGGTTGGCGGGCCAGGCGTTGCAGCGGGCCCTGCTGCCTGCCAGTCCCTGTCCGGGCCAGGCTGACCAACTAAGGCCTAGCTGTGATCTCTAGCGGATTTTATCGAAGACCGAGAACATGGGTAGGTACATAGCCACCAGAATTGAGCCAACAATTCCGCCAACGATGACAATCATCACAGGTTCGATCAAGGAAGTCAGGGTTTTTACCGTTGTTGTAACTTCATCTTCGTAAAAGTCTGCCACCTTGGAGAGCATGGTATCCATTTCGCCGGTCTCTTCGCCAATTGCCAGCATGCTAATCGCCATATCAGGAAATACATTCTTCATTCTTAATGCGGAGCTGAGTGGTAGGCCCTCGCTCACCTCATTGCGGGAGGAGAGAATAGCGTCTCCGATAACCGTGTTATTTGTTGCTTCGCGTACAACTTCCAGGGCCTGCAGGATCGGCACGCCAGCCCGCGAGAGGGAGCTAAGCGTTCGACAAAATTGTGCGGTTGCGGTCTTCTGAATCAGATCTCCAAATAGCGGTAGTATTAGCGTCAAGCCATCAACCTGACGCCTGCCTTTTTGTGTGGCGTAAAAGCGACTGAATAAATAAACACCAAGCAGAATTAATCCCACGAGAATGATTGAGAAGCCTGAGCGTAAAAGGTTGCTCAGATTCAGCATCATTTGAGTGAATAATGGTAATTCGGCACCCAGCTCCTTGAAGATTTCCGCAAATGTTGGAATCAAAAAGATTGTCATCCCGAGAAAAACCAGTATGGCGATCACTAACACCGCGATCGGATAGCCGAGGGCACCTCGGATTTGATTTTGTAAGCGAGCCGTTTCCTCCAACAGCGTGGCAAGCCGCTTGAGCGTCTCATCCAGCACACCTCCCACCTCGCCAGCCTCCACCATGGCCACCGAGAGGGTGTCGAACACCTGGGGCCAGCGGCGCATCGACTGACCCAGGGTTTCGCCCTGATTGATGTCGGAGGTGATCGCCGTCAGCGCCCGTCGCATCTTTGCGGATCGCTGCTGGGTGCGCAGTAGATCGAGGCTGCGGATGATCGGTACCCCCGCGTCGACCAACGCGGCGAGCTTATTGGCGAACAGGGCCTTGTCCTTGACGGTGACGCCTCCTTCGATCAAGTCCTCCCAGGTGCTGCTGCGCGGCCTCTTCGCCGTGTTCGGCAGCGCAGCGGCGGCGTCCTTGCGGACGAGGGTCGAAGGCAGGATGCCGCGCTGGCGCAGATTGCGCCGCGCCGAGGCCGGGCTTTCCGCCTCAAGGGTGAGCTCACGGCGTCGACCGACGGTGTCGGTGTAGGAGACGAGGAAGACGGGCATCGTTTAGCTCAGCAACCGCTCCAGTTCCTCCGGTCGGGTGGTGCGCAACCCGGCCTCCTCCCGGGAGACCTGCCCCTGAATCACCAGGTTGGCAAGCGCCCGTTCGAGGGTTTGCATTCCTAGGGCGGCACCGGTCTGAATCTGCGAGTAAAGCTGGGCCGTTTTGCCCTCCCGAATCAGGTTGGAGATCGCTGGGGTGTTCACCATGATTTCCTGGGCCATGACCCGACCAAAGGCGCCGCCTTTCGCCTTGCTGCTTTTGCAGAGGGTTTGGGTGAAGACCGCCAACAGGCTGGAACTGAGTTGAACGCGGATTTGGGATTGTTGGGCCGCGGGAAACACGTCCACCATCCGGTCGACGGTCTGGGCGGCTGAGCTGGTGTGCAGGGTAGCGAACACCAGATGTCCAGTTTCCGCCGCGGTGATGGCCAACTGGATCGTCTCCAGGTCGCGCATCTCACCAACCAGGATCACATCCGGATCCTCCCGCAGTGCCGCTCGCAAGGCGTTGGCAAAACTGCGGGTATCTTCACTCACCTCACGCTGATGAATCAGGCTCTTGGCATTGGTGTAGGTGAACTCGATCGGATCCTCAATCGTGATGATGTGTTCAGAGCGGCAAGAATTAATGTGATCCAGCAGTGAAGCCAGCGTGGTTGACTTGCCTGATCCGGTGGGGCCGGTCACCAGCACGAGGCCGCGGGGTTTGCTTGAAATATCTTCAATGATCTGAGGCATTCCCAACTCGCTGAGCTTGGGAATGGATGAGCCCAGCGCTCTCAGGCAGGCCGCATAACTGCCACGCTGACGATAGACGTTGACACGGAAGCGTGCGATACCTTTTAATCCATAAGAGCAGTCCAGATCCCAGTTTTGTTCCAGGTGCTTGCGCTGGGAGTTGTTGAGTAATGAAAAGATCAATCGGTTACAAGCATCTTCGCTCAGCGGCGTCGCATGCAAGGCTCGCAACTGACCGTTGAACCGGCCGAAGGGTTCATGGCCGGCGGCGAGATGGAGGTCGCTGCCACCGTCTTGGACCAGGGCCTTCATCAGGTCTTCGATCAGGATCTCTTCCATGCTTCTCAGGCTCGTAGCGTTAAACAGTAGGGACATTCCAGCCATTCATCCCGCAGCCCGGCTCCGCAGCCCTTGCAGGTGAGGCTGTCGAGAGCCCGGGCCCGCCGCTCCGATTCGAGGCCGGTATCCGTGAGCAGAATCCTCTCGACTTCCTCCAGGG
>Ga0315904_10009713_pt1 | contig 12533 bp, 10 predicted proteins | sample LakEriMetagenome_6_FD_203529 | JGI IMG/M metagenome (GOLD analysis project Ga0315904, IMG submission 203529) | Freshwater fungal communities from buoy surface, Lake Erie, Ohio, United States - Buoy 12 MA120 | ecosystem: Environmental > Aquatic > Freshwater > Lake | place: USA: Lake Erie, Ohio...
TGGGCAGCTTGAGTTCCTGCAGGCACAGCGCATCGACGTCGGCCGTGGCCAGCCAGTCAAGCACATGCTGCAGCCGCACGTTCAGCGAATTCACGTTCCAGGTGGCGATACGCATGTCGTCCAGACGATAAAAAAGCCGCCGGTGCAGGCGGCTTGTGGTGGGCGAAGCCCGTCAGAAACCCTTGAACCAGGCGGGCGGCTTGTTGCCGCTGTCAGCAGGGGGCGGGGGTGTGCCGGCGGCCGGTGGCGCGCCGCCCGCCGGCCCCGCCTTGTCAGCTACGGAACCCGCCCTGTCGGCCGGGGAATTCGGCGGGCCCGCGGCGCTCTTGGTCGGTTCAGGCGTAAACGGCGCGGCGGGCAAGGCGGGGGCATTCTTGAAGCCGGCGGGCAACACATTGTTGGGCGGATAGCCCGCCACGGTCAACGCGCCGTTCCAGGCGCCTTCCTCGAAGCCGACCTGGCGATTGCCGCCGACCATCATGACCGGCACCTGATCTGCCTTCGTCGCCTCCTTGAAGACCTTGATGTCCTCCGGGGTGCGCACGGTTTTCTCGGCGAACGGGATGCCGCGCCTGTTCAGCAGGGTGCGTGCCTGGTTGCACGCATCGCAATCCGAGGTGGTGTACAGGGTGACGGGGAAATTTCTGGTCGCCTGTTGCAACGCGAACGGCATTCCTGTCGATGCGCCACCGGACGGGGATGCCGGGGCAGCCGGTTTTTGCGCCCCCTTGGCGCCCGGCGGCGGGGGCTGGTCGCTGTAGATCACGCGGCCATCGGGCCCGATGTACTTGTACTGCGCCATCGCCGACGCCGCGGCGAACATGGCCAGGGTCGCGCACAGAGTACAAACCTTCTCTACCGCACCCATGGGGTCTCCTTGCGAATCATGGGGTTACGCAGTCATCATACCATTGTGCCTGAGCAGGGCGTCGATGTTGGGATCGCGGCCGCGAAAGGCGCGGAAATTCTCCGCCGCCGGGCGGCTGCCGCCCCTGCTGAGAATTTCGGCAAGAAAGCGCGCCCCCGCCGTGTCCGACAGCGGGCCCTCCTCCTCGAAAGCGCCGTAGGCATCGGCAGACAGCACCTCCGCCCACTTGTAGCTGTAGTACCCGGCCGCGTAGCCGCCGGCGAAGATGTGCGAGAAAGTATTCGGGAAACGGTTGTATTCCGGCGGGTGCATCACCGCCACCTTCTCGCGCACGGCCTGCAATAGCGCCAGGGGCGTCTGGGCCTGCGGGTCGAAGTCGTGGTGCAGCAGCATGTCGAAAAGCGAAAACTCGATCTGGCGCACCGTCTGCATGCCGGCCTGGAAGTTCTTGGCCGCGATCATCTTGTCGAACAGTTCGCGCGGCAGCGGCCTGCCCGTGTCGACGTGGCCGGTCATGTGGCGCAGCACGTCCCACTCCCAGCAGAAGTTTTCCATGAACTGGCTCGGCAGTTCCACGGCGTCCCATTCCACCCCGTTGATGCCGGCCACGCCGAGGTCCTCGACCTGGGTGAGCATGTGGTGCAGGCCGTGGCCGAATTCGTGGAACAGCGTGATGACGTCATCATGGGTGAACAGCGCGGGCCGCTTCGCGCCGTCCGGGCCGGTCACACCGCGCGCGAAATTGCAGGTCAGGTAAGCGACCGGTGTCTGGATCGCATGGCCCTTGCGGCGCCGCGTGATCGCGTCGTCCATCCATGCGCCGCCGCGCTTGGTATCGCGTGCATAGAGATCGAGATAGAACTGGCCGACCAGGGCGCCGGCCGCCGACTCGATGCGGAAGAAGCGGGCGTCGGCATCCCACACCGGAGCGTGGTCGGGCTTGATGCGCACCGCGAACACCGTCTCCACCACCCTGAAAAGGCCTTCCAGCACGCGCGGCTCGGGGAAGTACTCCTTGACCTCCTGATCGGAAAACGCATACCGCTTCTGGCGCAGTTTTTCCGAGGCGTACAGGGCGTCCCATGCTTCGATCCTGCCGAGCCCGAGCGCGCTGCGCGCGAACTCGGCGAGCTCGCGCATGTCACGCTCGGCGAACGGCCTGGCGCGCGCCGCCAGGTCTTCCAGGAAATCGAGCACCTCGCGCGGCGCGCCGGCCATTTTCGGCACCAGCGACACGCAGGCGAAAGACGGGTAACCGAGGAGCCTGGCTTCTTCGTCGCGCAGCGCCAGGATGCGGTCGATCAGGGGCGTGTTGTCGAGTTTCGGAGCGCCGAATTCGGAGGCGCGCGTGACGTTGGCCTTGTAGATCGTCTCGCGCAGGGCGCGGTCGTCGGCGTACTGCAGGACCGGCAGGTATGAAGGCGCCTGCAGGGTGAATTTCCAGCCGCGCTTGCCGTCCTTTTCCGCGGCTTCGCGCGCGGCGGCCAGCACATCGCCCGGCAATCCGGAGAGGCGCCCGGCATCCTCGATCACCAGCGCGAAGGCATTGGTCGCGTCGAGGAGGTTCTCCGAGAACTTCGAACCCAGCGCCGCCTGCTCCTCGGCGATGGCCTTGTAGCGCGCCTTTTCGGCGGCCGGCAGTTCCGCCCCGCCCAGGCGGAAATCGCGGATCTCGTTATCGACGATGCGGCGGCGCGGTAGCGGCAGGGCTTCGTACTCCCGCGAGGCGCGCAGAGCCTTGTACCGGTTGAACAGGTCGAGATTCTGCCCGAGCTCGGTCCAGTATTCGGTGACCTTGGGCAGGTTTTCGTTATAGGCGTCGCGCAGGTCCGGACTGTCCTTGACCGCATGCAGATGCCCGACCACGCCCCAGGCACGCGTCAGCCGTTCGTTGGCGTCTTCGAGCGGCGCGACGAAGGTATCCCAGCCGATGGCGGCCGCGTCGGCTGTGATGCGCGCAACGGTCTGCCGGCAGTCGGCGAGCAGGGCATCGACGGCCGGCGTGACGTGGGTGCTCTGGATGGCGTCGAAGCGCGGCAGGCCGGAAAAATCCAGCAGGGGATTGGAGGCGGCGGTCATGGGGTTTCGGCGGCTTTCAGGGTATTGGCGAGCAGCATCGCGATGGTCATCGGGCCGACGCCACCCGGCACCGGGGTGATCGAGCCGGCCACCTCGCGGACAGCGGCGAAATCCACGTCGCCGCACAGTTTGCCGGCGGCGTCGCGATTCATGCCGACGTCGATGACGCAGGCGCCCGGTTTGACCATCGTTGCGGTGACGAGTTTCACGCGCCCCACCGCCGCCACCAGGATGTCGGCCTGACGGGTGATGGCACTCAGGTCCGGCGTCCTGGAATGACAGATGGTGACGGTGGCCCCGGCCTGCAAGAGCAGCATGGCCATCGGCTTGCCGACGATGTTGGAGCGGCCGATCACGACCGCATGCAGGCCCGCGGGGTCGATGCCGGCATCCTTGAGGATTTCCATCACGCCCGCCGGGGTGCATGGCGCAAAGCCGGGCAGGCCGGTCATCAACGCGCCGGCGCTGGCCACATGAAAGCCGTCCACATCCTTGGCGGGGGCGATGGCTTCGATCACCCGGTTCGCGTCGATGTGCGCGGGCAGGGGCAGTTGGGTGAGGATGCCGTGCACCGCCGGGTCCGCGTTGAGTTCGTCCAGTCGGCCCAGCAGGTCGGCCTGCGTGGTCGCGGCCGGCAATTCGATCAGGCGCGATGCGAATCCGGCCTCTTCGCAGGCGCGCACCTTGTTGCGCACATACACGCGCGAGGCCGGGTTGTCGCCCACGATGATCACCGCCAGACCCGGCCGCCGGCCCCGCGCCGCGAGCGCTTCGGCCCGCAGCCGGTACTGGCCGCGCAGTCGTGCGGCGAGCGCGGCCCCGTCGAGGATCTTCGCGCTCATGACGGCTGTGCCTCCTGATGTTGCCGGGGATGTTGCGCAGGGCGCATGGTTTTGGCTCCTGACCCGTCGGCCCGCGTCAATGATGCTCGCGCTGGAACGCCGACAGCTGCGAATAAAAGGGCGCGAGTGTAGCAGGCAGGGCGGTGAACACCGGCGCCAGCAGGCGGTAACGGGCATGGTTCGCCGGGTCTGGCATGAAGCGCCGGTGCGCCGCGGGCAGCAGGGCGACAGCCGCCGCCAGGTCCGGCACCCGCTTGAGCGCGAACAGGGCCAGGAGCGCCGCGCCCTGCGCCGTGGTTTCGGGGTTTTCGGCGATCGTAAGCGGCCGGCCGAGCAGGTCGGCGGCCATCTGCAACCAGAACGCCGACCGGGCGAAGCCGCCGCCGGCGATGATGTCCTCGACCGGACCGCCGGCCTGTTCTTCGAGCACGGCGAGAATCATCGCCAGGTTGAACAGCACGCCCTCCATGACCGCACGCACCAGGTGCGCTGGACCGTGCCCGAAGTTCAGGCCGATGAACGAGGCGCGCGCGTCGGCGTTCCATAGCGGTGCGCGCTCGCCGGCCAGATAGGGATGAAACAGCAGGCCGCCCGCCCCCGGCGGCGCTGCCCGCGCGATATCGGCGAGCACCGAATAGGGGTCGGCACCATGCGCGGGCATGCCCAGGCGCAGTTGCGGGAAGTTGTCGCGCAGCCAGCGCAGCGGCAGCCCGCCGCCGTTGGTGGCGCCGCCGATGACGAACTGCCGGTCCGCCAGCGCGTAGCAAAAAGTGCGCATTGCCGCGTCCGTGGACGGCCGGTCGATGGCCATGCGCAGCGCGCCGCTGGTGCCGATGGTGAGCACCGCACGGCGCCGCCCGGCGCCGGCGAGCAGTCCCGCGCCGAGGTTGGCGAGGCAGCCATCGGAGCCGCCGAGGACGAAAGGCGTGGCGGTATCGATGCCGGCGCGCGCCGCCAGGGTGGCATCCATCCCTTCCAGCAGGGTCTCCGGGCGCGCGAGCGCTGAAAGCCGGGCGCGCGCCACGCCGGCCGCGGCGAGCGCGGTCGGGTCCCAGTCCTGCGAAGCCAGCGCATACAGGCCGCTGGCCGAGGCGATGGCATGGTCGACGACCCAGCGCCCGAACAGGCGGTGGCAGATCCACTCCTTGAGCGAGACGAAACGCGCCGCCGCAGTGAAGGTCGCGGGCGCGGTTTGCTTCAGCCAGACGAGCTTGGCCAGCGGGGACATGGGGTGAAGCGGCACGCCGGTCGCGGCATAGAGCGCCTGCGCGTTCGCGGCGGAGCGCAGGGCGCGCGCCTGCGGCGCGGGCCGGTTGTCCGCCCACGTATGCGCCGCGCCGAGCGGCCGGCCTGCGCCATCGACCGCCAGCAGGCTGTGCATGGCCGCGGACAGGACCACGCAGTCGATGCGCGCCGGGCTTTGCCCGGCCAGTCGCGTCAGGCAGTCGAGCAGGGCGTCGAGCACGACCGCGGGGTCGAGCTCCGCGGCCCCGGGCTCAGGCGAGCGCAGCGGGTATTCGACGGCGGCGTCCAGGCCGCTGAAGCGCGCGTCCTCGAAGAGCAGGGCACGCGTACTCGAGGTACCGATGTCGACTGCGGCGATCAGCATGGAATGGGCGGGCGGGTGTCGGTCATGGTCGCGGCGGGCGCGCAATCCGGGCGCCGGCGGTAGAATCCGCGCCCGACCATTCTACGGTGACCGTCCGGTGACTTTCCGCATCGCCCCCTCGATCCTTTCCGCCGATTTCGCCCGCCTGGGCGAGGAGGTGCGCAACGTGCTGGCCGCCGGCGCCGATGTGGTCCATTTCGACGTGATGGACAATCATTACGTGCCCAACCTGACCATCGGCCCGATGGTGTGCGAGGCGGTGCGCCCGCATGCGGTCAAGGACGGCAAGCCGGCGCCCATCGACGTGCACCTGATGGTCCGGCCGGTCGACCGCATCATTCCCGATTTCGCCAAGGCGGGCGCGGACATCATCAGCTTTCATCCCGAGGCCTCCGAGCACATCGACCGCACGCTCGGCTTGATCCGCGAATCCGGCTGCAAGGCCGGCCTGGTGTTCAATCCCGCCACCCCCCTGCACTACCTGGACCACTTGATGGACCGGTTGGACTTGATCCTCATCATGTCGGTCAATCCTGGGTTCGGCGGGCAGACATTCATTCCCGAGGCGCTTGCCAAGCTCAAGGCGGCGCGCGCGCGCATCGATGCCCATCGCGCCGCAGGCGGCCGGGACATCTGGCTCGAGGTCGATGGCGGCGTCAAGGCCGACAACATCCGCGCCATCGGCGCGGCCGGCGCGGACACCTTCGTGGCGGGATCGGCGATATTCGGCGCGCCGGACTATCGCGCCGTGATCGACGCCATGCGCGCGGAACTCGGCGCGCTCTGAGCCGGCGTGCGGGTGGCCGCCGCCGGCGCCACGCGCACGGCTCAGGCCAGCGCCCCGGCGTTCGGCAGTACAAAACCCGCCGCGTCGAGCGCCTGCCGCAGGCCGGCGCGTTGATCGTCATCCAGTTCCACCAGGGGAGGGCGCACCGTGCCCCAGTCCGCGCGACCGGACTTCCAGGCGATCGCCGCCTTCATCGCCGGGATCATCGGGTAACGCGCGAACGCGGCGCGCGTGGTGTCAAGGGCCGCTTGCTGGGCGTCGGCATCGGCGAGCGTCCATTCCTTGAAGAGCTTGACGATGGGCCCCGGGTTGACATTGCCGGTGGCGGTGATGCACCCGGCACCGCCGCCGCGCATGTTGGCCAGGAGAAAGCTCTCGCTGCCGGCGAACACGTCGAATCCCTGCGGCTGGAAGCGCTCGAGCATGCCGCGGGTGTTCGGCCAGTCGCCGGAACTGTCCTTGATGCCGGCGATGGTGCCCGGATAGCGCTTGAGCAATCGCTCGATCAGGTTGAAGGTGATGGGCACGTTCGACACCGGCGGTATGTGGTACAGGTAGACCCGCAGCCGTACATCGGCGACCTGGTCGATCACGCTGGCGAAGGCGCGGTACAGGCCCTCGTCGCTGACACCCTTGTAGTAGAACGGCGGCAACATCAGTACGCCGCCGCAGCCGGCCGCGACCGCCGCGCGGGTGAGTTCGACGGCGTCCGGCAGCGCGCAGGCGCCGGTGCCCGGCATCAGCCGTCCCGGCGGAATGCCGGAGGCGACCAGCGCCTCGAGCAGGGCGCGCTTCTCGCCGACCGACAATGAATTGGCTTCCGAATTGGTGCCGAACACCGCCAGGCCGACATCCTGATCGATGAGCCAGCGGCAATGTCGCGCGAACCGGTCCGGGTCGGGCGAATGATCGGCATTGAACGGGGTCAGGACGGGCGAGAAGACGCCTTTCAGGCGCGGCTGGATGGACATGGAAGCGGGCTCGGTGAAGGAGAAGAAGGCACAGGCAGCGGCGGCTTTCCTACTTGGCGAACACCTGGCTCATGTCGGCGAACGCCTTGAACTCCAGCGCGTTGCCCGACGGGTCCAGGAAGAACATGGTGGCCTGCTCGCCGACTTCGCCCTTGAAGCGGATGTGCGGTTCGATGATGAACCGGGTGCCGACCGCGGAGAGCTTGTCGGCCAGCGCCTGCCATTGCTGCATCGACAGAATCGCGCCGAAGTGGCGCACCGGCACCGCATCCCCATCGACGGCATTGGTGGCGGCCGAGCCGCACTCGTCCGGCGCAAGGTGCGCCACCACCTGATGCCCGTAGAAATCGAAATCGACCCAGTCCGGGGCGCTGCGTCCTTCCGGACAGCCCAGCAGGCCTCCGTAAAAACCGCGGGCTTCGGCGATGTCGCGTACGGGGAAGGCAAGGTGGAACAGAGGTATGGCGGCCATGGCTGTGGGGGAGGAGGTGTCGTGGAACTCCTATTTTCCGGCAAAACGCTAATCTCCACCGGCGCCCGCATGCCGGCGCCGGGGCGCAGCGGCGCGATAATCATGCAAAATCGCGCCGCGCCCATAGAAGACCTATCACGAGAGACCCCGCCCATGTCCAGCAACGACAGCACACCGCAAGCCCCCGCCGACAATGCCGCAGGCGAGGGCCGGCCCGCCGGCATGTCCAAGGGCCTGACCAGCTACGGCGATGCCGGCTTCTCGCTGTTCCTGCGCAAGGCCTTCATCAAGGGCGCCGGCTATACCGATCGCGCCCTGGACCGGCCGGTGATCGGCATCACCAACACCGGCAGCGCCTACAACCCCTGCCACGGCAACGCCCCGCAACTGATCGAGGCCGTCAAGCGCGGCATCCTGATGGCCGGCGGCCTGCCGATGGACTTTCCCACTATTTCCATTCACGAGAGCTTCACCGCGCCGACCTCGATGTACCTGCGCAACCTGATGTCCATCGATACCGAGGAACTTCTGCGCGCCCAGCCGATGGATGCGGTGGTTCTGATCGGCGGCTGCGACAAGACCGTGCCGGCGCAGCTGATGGGGGCCGCCTCGGCGGGGCTGCCGGCGGTGCAGCTGATCACCGGCTCCATGCTGACCGGGTCGCACCGCTCCGAACGTGTCGGCGCCTGCACCGATTGCCGGCGCTACTGGGCCAAGTTCCGCGCCGAGGAGATCGATGCTGAGGAAGTCGCCGACGTCAACAACCAGCTGGTGGCCTCGGTGGGCACCTGCTCGGTGATGGGCACCGCCAGCACCATGGCCTGCATTGCCGAAGCACTGGGCATGACGGTTCCCGGCGGGGCGTCGCCGCCTGCGGTGACGGCGGACCGAATGCGCGCCGCCGAGCAGAGCGGCGTGCTGGCCGTCGAGGCCGCGCGCAACCGCCTTACCATCGACAAGATCCTCACCGCCAAGGCCTTCGAGAACGCCATGCGCGTGCTGCTGGCGATCGGCGGCTCAACCAACGGCATCGTGCACCTAACGGCGATTGCCGGGCGCATGGGCTACGACATCGACATGAGGGCGCTCGATCGCATGGGGCGCGAAACGCCGGTGCTGCTTGACTTGAAGCCCTCGGGCCAGCACTACATGGAGGATTTCCATCATGCCGGAGGCATGGCCACCCTGCTGCGCGAATTGAAACCCCTGTTGCACCTGGACGCACTCACCGTTACCGGCCGCACGCTCGGCGAGGAGATCGAGCGGGCCGGCCCCGGCTTCAAGCAGGACGTGGTGCGCTCGGCGGCCAACCCCATCTACCGCGAGGGCGGCATCGCCGTGCTCGAAGGCAACCTCGCGCCCGGCGGCGCCATCATCAAGCAGTCTGCCGCCAACCCGGCATTGATGGAACATGAAGGACGCGCGGTGGTGTTCGAGAACGCGGCAGACCTGGCCGCGCGCATCGATCTGCCCGACCTTGATGTCAACGCCGATGACATTCTGGTCTTGAAGAATATCGGCCCCAAGGGCGCACCCGGCATGCCCGAGGCGGGCTACATGCCGATCCCGCTCAAGCTGGCAAAGGCCGGCGTCAAGGACATGGTGCGCATTTCCGATGGCCGCATGAGCGGCACCGCGTTCGGCACCATTGTGCTGCACGTGGTGCCCGAGTCGGCCGTGGGCGGGCCGCTGGCCTTCGTGCAGAACGGCGACCGCATCCGCCTGTCCGTGGCCAGGCGCGAGCTGACGCTGCTGGTCGCGGATGCGGAACTCGCACGGCGCGCCTCGGCCAATCCGGTCAAGGTGCCTACCGCGGAGCGCGGCTATCGCAAGCTCTTCCTCGAAACGGTGATGCAGGCCGACAAGGGCGCGGACTTCGATTTCATGCGGCCGGCGCAGGCGCGCGGCTCGATTCCGTCCAGGTAAGCCGCCCGGGCCCCCGCATGCGCAGCAGGCTGTGCGTCCACGCATCCCGACCCGAGATCGTCGCCAGGCGTCCGGCCGGCGATGCGCATGCCTCGTTGAGAAAAGCCCGGTATCAGGTCGCGCCGCCGCGACCGCGCTGACCGCCTCCGACCCATGCCGATCGCTTCCCTGTCGCCCGCGCCTGTTCCGGCGTGCCGCCATGTGCTGTTCGACCTCGACGGGACCCTGCTGCACACCTCGCCTGACCTGGCCGCTGCAGCCAGCCTGGCCCTGGCCGAATGCGCGCTGCCCGACATCGATGCCGCCGTTGTCGAGACCTTTGTCGGCAAGGGCATCGATACCCTGATCCGCCGCTGCCTGGCCCACCATGGCCGGCCGCAGGAGGGGCCCGGCTTCGAACACCTGCGTGTTTCCTACATGCGCCATTACGAGGCCGTCAACGGACGCCAGGCCAGCCCCTATCCGGGTGTCATCGAGGGGCTTGAGGCCATGCGCGCGCTGGGTCTGCAGCTCGGCGTGTGCACCAACAAGACCGCGCGTTTCACCCGGCCCTTGTTGGAGCGCTGCAACATCGCCGCCTACTTCGGCGTGGTCGTCAGCGGCGACACCACGGCGTGCAAAAAACCCGCCCCGGACATGATAGAGCATGCGGCCAAGTGTTGGGGCACAACGGTTTCCACCCTTCTCATGATCGGCGATTCGGACAACGACAGCGCCGCTGCGCGCGCCGCCGGCTGTCCGGTATGGCTGGTGCCCTACGGCTACAACGAAGGCCGGCCGGTGCAATTGACCGACTGCGATGGTATAGTCTCGGGGCTGGTGGAGGTGGCGCGGCTTTTGCGCGGCGCTTGAATAGATCCGACATAGATCCGACATAGATCCGACGCGGACGACGCATCCGACATTCCGGTTTCGATATTGCGGCACCGCCATTCCGGTTCGCCGGCGCCGACGGGAATCCCAATTGAACCCCCTGAATCATCCGAGCCTGCATCAAGTGTGGAGCTGCGCTCCGGGAGCCTGGCCCTGGCGTAGCTGACGCCTCGCCCGGCGCCGCGCGTCTTTACGGCGGCGCATTCCCTCGCGCAGGCGCCCGCGCCCGCGACCCTTGTTGCAGTTCTCGATTTCAGGCAAGCCATGTCCCATCCCCCTTCCGCGCGGGGTGTAATCTCGCGTGACCAATTCAACGCACTGCGCCAGCAGGGCTTCAACCGCATTCCGCTGGTGCTCGAGACCTTCGCCGATCTCGACACGCCGCTTTCGATCTACCTGAAGCTGGCCGACGCACCGTATTCCTACCTGCTCGAATCGGTGGTCGGCGGCGAGCGCTTCGGCCGCTACTCCTTTATCGGCCTGCCGTGCAGCACGCGCATTGTCGCGCGCGGCCGGGAAGTTTCGGTGATCAACGGCGAGGTGGTGGTCGAGCAGCACGCCGACGTCAACCCCATCGATTTCGTGCGCGACTACCTGACGCGCTTCAATGTCGCGCCGCTGGAAGGGCTGCCACGCTTCACCGGCGGCCTGGTGGGCGCCTTCGGCTACGACTGCGTGCGCTATGTGGAACCGCGTCTTGACCGCTTCGTGCGGGCGCTGGAAAAAAAGCAGGGCGAGAAGCCCGACCCGATCGGTGCGCCGGACGTGGTGCTCCTGCAAAGTGAGGAGGTGGCGATTGTCGACAACCTCGCCGGCAAGCTGTTCCTGGTGGTGTACGTCGACCCGCGCAACCCGCACAGCTACGACTACGGCCGCGAGCGCCTGAAGGCGCTGCTGGCCGGGCTGCGCAAGCCGCTGCCGGTGCCCGACCACGGCCCCAGCGCGGCCGACGAGCCGCGGTCCAACATCGGCGAGGCCACCTTCCTGGCCGGCGTGGCCAAATGCAAGCAGTACATCATCGACGGCGACTGCATGCAGGTGCAGATCGGCCAGCGCCTGACGCGCGAATTCACCTCGCCGCCGGTGGCGCTGTACCGGGCGCTGCGCACCCTCAACCCGTCACCGTACATGTTCTATTTCAACCTGCGCGACATGCATATCGTCAGCGCCTCGCCGGAAATCCTGGTGCGGGTCGAGCCCGAGCCGGGCGAGCCCGGGCCCGGGGCGTCGCATGGCGGCCACAAGCGGGTGACCATCCGGCCAATCGCCGGCACGCGCCGGCGCGGCAAGACCCCCGAGGAAGACCGCGCGCTCGCCGAGGAACTGCTGGCCGACCCCAAGGAGCGCGCCGAGCATGTCATGCTGATCGACCTGGCGCGCAACGACATCGGCCGCATCGCCGAGACCGGCAGCGTCAAGGTGACCGACACCATGATCATCGAGCGCTATTCGCACGTGATGCACATCGTCTCGTCGGTGGACGGGCGCCTCAAGCCCGGCCTAGACGCGCTCGACGTGTTCAAGGCGTCGTTCCCGGCCGGCACGCTCACCGGCGCCCCGAAGGTGCGGGCGATGGAGATCATCGAGGAGATCGAGCCGGTCAAGCGCGGCCTGTATGGCGGCGCTGCCGGCTACATCGGCTTCCATGGCGACATGGACGTGGCCATCACCATCCGCACCGGCATCATCAAGGACGGCCGGCTGCATGTGCAGGCGGCCGCCGGCATCGTCGCCGATTCGGTGCCCGAGGCGGAGTGGAACGAGACCCGCATCAAGGCGCAGGCGGTGCTGCGCGCGGCCGAGGTCGCCGCGGCCGGCCTCGACACCAGCGTGGAATGAGGAGGCGGCCATGGTTCTCATGATCGACAACTACGATTCCTTCACCTACAACCTGGTCCAGTATTTCGGCGAACTGGGGGCCGACATGCGCGTGGTGCTCAACGACGAGATGGACGTCGCCGGCATCGCGGCGCTGCGGCCGGAAAAGATCGTGATCTCGCCCGGGCCGTGCTCGCCCAACGAGGCGGGCGTCTCGCTGCAGGTGATCGCCGCGTTCGCGGGGCGCGTGCCCATCCTCGGCGTGTGCCTGGGCCACCAGGCCATCGG
>Ga0315904_10009714_pt1 | contig 12533 bp, 11 predicted proteins | sample LakEriMetagenome_6_FD_203529 | JGI IMG/M metagenome (GOLD analysis project Ga0315904, IMG submission 203529) | Freshwater fungal communities from buoy surface, Lake Erie, Ohio, United States - Buoy 12 MA120 | ecosystem: Environmental > Aquatic > Freshwater > Lake | place: USA: Lake Erie, Ohio...
TACTCCGCCTCGAAGGCGGCAGTCCTCAACTACACCAAGAACGTGGCCCGCGAACTCGCCCCCAAGGGGGTCCGCGTGAACGTGCTCTGCCCGGGCTTCTTCCCGGCCGAGCAGAACAAGAAGATCCTCTCGCCCGAGCGGGTGGCCTCAATCATGGGCAAGACGCCGATGAATCGCTTCGGCACCCCCGACGAACTCCTCGGGGCAGCGATCCTGCTCTGCGCGCCGGTCGCGGGGAGCTTCATCACCGGGGCCGAGGTCTACGTCGACGGCGGCTTCACCGGCATGAGCATATGACCTCGCACCAGCGAGGTCATCCGCATCCCCTTCCCTCCACACCATGCCCCACACAATCGTGATCTTCGGGGCGTCGGGCGACCTCACGAGCCGCAAGCTCGTGCCCGCGCTCTACAACCTCCTGCGGACCGGGGCCCTGCCCGAGCAGACGCGAATCGTCGGGTTCTCGCGGACGCCGATGACCGACGGCGAATGGCGGGCGAGCCTCCGCGAGACGACCGCGAAGCACTGCGACTGCGGCCCGCTCGACGAGGAATCGTGGACGCGTTTCGCCGCCACGATTCATTATCAGCCCGGCGACATCGGCGTGTCGGCCGACGTGGGCCGGCTCGAAACCCGGCTCCGAGAGCTCGAGGGGGGCGCGGAAGCCGACCGCGTCTACTACCTCGCCACCGCCCCGCAGTTCTACGGGCCGGTGGTCTCGGCCCTCGGCGAGCATGGCATGGCGGCCCAGGATCGCGGCCCGCGGCGGATCGTGGTGGAGAAGCCGTTCGGCACCGACCTCGCCACCGCCCAGGCGCTCAACGCGCACATCCACACCGTCTTCCGCGAAAGCCAGGTCTTCCGCATCGACCACTACCTCGGCAAGGAGTCGGTGCAGAACATCCTCGCGCTGCGGTTTGCCAACACGATCTTCGAACCGATCTGGAACCGCCGGTATGTGGACCACGTGCAGATCACCGTGGCCGAGGAAGTGCCGGTGGGCCGCCGCGGCGGCTACTACGACGGCGCGGGCGTGCTCCGCGACATGTTTCAGAATCACCTCCTCCAGCTGCTGATGGTCACGGCGATGGAGGCGCCGGCGCGGTTCAACGCGAGCGCCGTCCGCAACGAGAAGGTGAAGGTGCTCGAGGCGATCCGGCCGCTCGACCCCGCCGACGCGGCGGCGGCGGGCATCCGTGGCCAGTACCGCGGCTACCTCCAGGAGCCGGGCGTGCCGGCGGGCAGTCGCACCGCCACGTTTGGCGCGATTCGCCTCGAAATCGACAACTGGCGGTGGCAGGGAGTGCCCTTCTACCTGCGCAGCGGCAAGGCGATGAGCTGCCGCACCACCCAGATCGTGATCGGGTTTCGACAGCCGCCGCTGGAACTCTTCGCCAACGGCACGCCAACCCACGCCCGCGAGGCCAACCGGCTCGTGATCCAGATCCAGCCGGCCGAGGGCATTCAGCTCCACTTCCACACGAAGGTGCCGGGGGCCGGCATGCACCTCCGGCTCACCGACCTCGACTTCAGCTACTCCCGCGAGTTTGCCGGGCGGCTTCCCGAGGCCTACGAGCCGCTCCTCCTCGACGTGATGGAGGGCGACGCCAGCCTCTTCGCCCGCGCCGACGAGGTGGAGAAGTCGTGGGAGATCATCGATCCCTTCGTGCAGGCCTGGGCGTCGCCAAAGCTCTCGCCCCCCGACGTCTACGAACTGGGTGACTGGGGCCCGCTCTCGAGCTTCGAGTGGATGCACGCCCAGGGCCGCACGTGGTTCGACATGTGCCCGGTGCTCACGTGACCCCGCGGGCCGCCGCCGCCCGCACGCTTTCGATCGGCGGCGTGGCGATCGCGTCGCCCGTCGTGCAGGCCGCCCTCTCCGGCTACAGCGACCGCGCCATGCGGGTGCTGGCCCGCCGCCACGGCGCGGCCTACTCGCTCGGCGAGGTACTTCTCGACCAGTTCGTGGCCACCGTCGGCACCAACCGCAGGAACCTCGCCCGCCTCGCGGTGGCAGGCGAGGAACATCCCGTCGGCGGCCAGCTGATGGGCTCGAATCCCGACGACTTTCCGCCGGCCGCGCGGCGGCTCGTGGCCGAGGGCTACGACGTGATCGACATCAACTTCGGCTGCCCCGTGAAGAAGGTGCTCGGCCGCTGCCGCGGCGGCTACCTCCTCTCGCAGCCGGCCACGGCACTCGAGATCGTGGCCAAGGTTCGCGAGGCGGTGCCGCCGCACGTGCCCGTCACGCTCAAGATGCGCCGCGGCCTCGACGACACCCCTGAGAGCCTCGACAACTTCTGGACCATCTTCGACGGCGCGTTCGCCCGCGGCGCGGCGGCGATCACCGTGCACGGCCGCACCGTGAAGCAGAAATACGTCGGCCCGAGCAACTGGGAGTTTCTCGCGGCGGTCAAGCAGCACGCGGGCGAGAAGATCGTGATCGGCTCCGGCGATCTCTTCTCCGCCCAGGCCTGCGTGGCGATGCTCGACCAGACCGGCGTGGACGGCGTGAGCGTGGCCCGCGGGGCGATCGGCAATCCCTGGATCTTCCGGCAGACGCTCGCCCTCCTCGCCGGCGAGCCTCCCCTGCCCCCGCCTTCGATCCACGAGCAGCGCGACGTGCTCCGCGAGCACTGGGCGCTCTCCATGGAACTCCACGGCGAACAGGTGGCCGGCCGCAGCATGCGGAAGTTTGCGATCAAGTATGCCCGCGTGCACCCCGAGTCGCTCGCCGTCCGCGACGCCTTCATCGGCGTGAAAGTGAACGCCGACTGGCAGGCCGTGCTCGACCGCTTCTATGCGACCGACGGCCCCGGCCGCGATCCGGCCGACGATGTGGACGAGGTGAGCGACTGCGACGGGGGATCATGACGACAGGAACCAAGGCGGGAGAAGAATCGCGATTTCGCGGCTAAAATGCCGATGATGATTAGTGGGATTTGTCCACTTGCCCACTTCGGACATAGAATCGAACTCCATGACCACGAAAACCACCGACAGCAAGGGCCGCCTGACGCTCGGTGAGCGGTTCGCGAACCGCACGGTCATCGTCGAGGAAATCGATGAGACTGAGGTGCGCATCACGCTTGCGCGGGTCGTGCCAGAACGTGAGTTGTGGCTACATGAAAATCGTGCTGCAAGCGCCGCAGTGCACCGCGGGATGGCCGACGCCAAGGCCGGCCGCCTGGCCGCTGGGCCTGATCTGGCTGCCGATGCGGCGTTGGCCGATCGGCTTCAGGATTAGGCAGCGTGTTCACGCTGCGCTGGACCGACGAGGCGGCTTCCGAATACGCCCGCCTCAAGGACAAGGCTGAATCGGCCCTCCGGCCTCGTAACAGCAAGGCCCGAAACAAGGCCGGGCGGGACGTGGGCCTCTTCAAGCAGGTCCACAAGTGCGTCGTGCTGCTCGCGGAAAATCCTCGGCATCCTGGCCTGCACACCCACGAGTATCGCTCGCTCGAGCATCCGTTTCACCCCCGCGACAAGGTTTTTGAAGCGTACGCTCAGAATCGCACACCGGGCGCCTACCGCGTCTTCTGGTGCTACGGGCCCGACGCCGGCCAGATGACGATCATCGCAATCACGCCCCATCCGTAACCGGCCCAAAAGCCCTCCGGCCTCCACGCGGCGCGGATGACGAAGGCCGGCCTCACGGTGTTGGGCTGGCGCGGTCAAGGACTGCGCGGCACTCGTCGGCCATCACGTCCGCTTCGATCCACCGGCCGAGGGCCCACTCGGCCGCCACGCGGATCACCGGGTCGTCGTCGCGGGCCGCCGCGGCCAGGGCTGGAAAACTCTCGGGGTCTGGGTGGTTGCCCAGGGCGATCGCCGCTGACCGCAGCAGGCCCGTCCGCTTCGCCCGCTTGATCGCCGATCCCTTGAACCGCTTTCGAAAAGCCTGCTCGTCGAGGCCGAGCAGACCTGCAAGCGAGAGCGTGGTCTCGCCGCCACGCGGCTGAAACGTCGGTTCGCTCGAGCCCGGCGCATGCCGGTTCCACGGGCAAACCTCCTGGCAGATGTCGCAGCCAAAGATCCAGTCGCCCATGCCCGGGCGAAGATCCAGGGCAACGGGTGCCTGGCTCTCGACCGTGACCGCGCTGATGCATCGCGCCGCGTCGAGCACGCCGGGCTCGGGCAACGCTCCGGTCGGGCAGGCGTCGAGGCAGGCGGTGCAGGTGCCGCAGTGGTCGGTCTGCAAGGGCGTATCGGCCGGCAGGACGAGGTCGGTGAGAAACGCCGTGAGGAAGAAGTAACTGCCGGCCTTGGGGTCGATGAGCATCGTGTTCTTGCCGAACCAGCCGAGGCCGGCAGCCCAGGCGAAATCCCGCTCGGCGATCGGCGCGGAATCGACCACGCCCCGCGTCTGACAGCCGGGCACGCGGGCTTCGAGCCATGTCGAGAGTTGATTCACCCGTGCTCGCAAGAGGTCGTGGTAGTCGTCGCCCCAGGCATACCGGGCCACCCTGCCCCGTCCCGGCGGGCACGCCTGAGCATCGGAACTCGTGGCATGGTCGGTGGCGAGCATCACCACGCTGGCGGCCCCGTCGAGGAGGGCCGTGGCCGACCTCCGCAGCGGCTCATGACGCTCCAGCCATTCCCGCAACGGGCCGGCCAGCCCGCGGGCCAGCCATCCCCGAAAGGCCTCGTGGTGGGGAGGCTCGACAAGCGAGGTGATCCCGACCCGCGAAAACCCGAGCCGGAGGGCCTCTGCGCGGAGTTCGGCCGCCATGGCGGCTGGATCGGCGGTGTGCGGCGGCGGCGACTGCATCGACCGGCGAGGTTGGGCAAGCGTCAATGGAAGGCGGCAGGAACTGCTCTAGACCCGTGGCCCAGACTCGCTATTGTCCCGCCCTCCCATTGTCCCACGCGGCGGCGGGATTCCAACTCATTCCCACGTGGAGTGCAGACGTGTCGATCATCCCACACCCACGACACCCGGCCCGCAGGCCATTCCTCGCAGGTCTGCTCGGCATTCCGCTCCTGCTCGCCGCGGGCTGCCAGACGCCGCAGACAGGAACGGTCGCACCGCCAGCCACCGGCATGATCGGCCAGCCCGCCGCCTACGGCAGCTGGGCCACGCCCCCGCAGGGAGCCGCCTATCCGCCCACCGTCAGCGCTCCGCCAATGCAGGTCGCCGGCGCCGCACCGCCGCCGATGCCGGGCCCCGCAACGCAGTGGCAGGCAGCGGCCCCCGCAGTACCGGCGGCGCCCGCCGCACCGGCCGGCAACGCCTGGTCGTGGTCGCAGCCTTCAACGGCGGCACCGCCGTCGATGCAGCAGTACGGGAACCAGCTGCAGGCGCAGGCCAACCAATATCAGCAAAGCATGACCAACCAGGCCCAGCAGTACGCCAATCAAGTGCCGCAGCAGGCGCAGCAATACGCCAACCAGGCGCAGCAATACGCGAACCAGCAGATGCAGCAGGCGAACGCCCAGGCCCAGAACGCGATGAACCAGTACTCGCAGCAGATGCAGCAGGGGATGCAGTCGGCCCAGCAGCAGGTCACGGCACAGATGCCGACCTACCAGGCGCCGCCCACGACGAATGCCTCGTGGAATCCCTTCGCCACCCCGGCCCAGTCGCTTCCCCCGGCCCGCGCCACGCCCTCCACAGCCGTGCCGAACTACTGAGCCGGCGATGCGAGGATCGCGGGTTATCAACCCGTGCCTCATTTCCCGCAGGTTGAAAACCTGCGGCTACGCGGGGACAGCCGCACCCAGCGTCCGCCCCGGGCGGCGGGCGCAACACCGGGTACCATAGAGGCATCGCCCCTGGGTGCCTTCGCATGTTTCGCTGGCTCGGCGGTATCGCCCCCGGACGCCCTCCCGCCATCACCGCCGCCACCTGGCGGCAGGTGCGCGAGATCAACGCGCTCGCGGCCGAGATGGAAGCCCTCGACGACGTCGCCCTCAAGCGGCTCGGACGGTCGCTCTCCTACCGAGCGAAGGCTGGCGAGCCGCTGGAGTCGCTGCTCGTCGAATCGTTTGCGGCCACCCGCGAGGCGGGTCGCCGCCGCATCAGCATGCGGCACTACGACGTGCAGCTCCTCGCCGGCTCGGCGCTCGTGAAAGGGGCGATCGCCGAGATGCAAACGGGCGAAGGCAAGACGCTCGTCGCCACGCTGCCGCTCGTGCTCTACGCCCTCGCCGGCAAGGGAGCCCACCTCGCCACGGTCAACGACTACCTCGCCCGCCGCGACGCCGAATGGATGACGCCGATCTACGAGGCCCTCGGTTTAAAGGTGGGCATCGTCGAATCGCAGATGGACTTCGACGAGCGGCGCAAGGCCTACGCCTGCGACGTCACCTACGGCACGGCGAAGGAGTTTGGCTTCGACTTCCTCAAGGACCGGCTGATCAAGCGGCAGCTCGACGAGGGGAGCGGTGATCTCGGCGCCCAACTCACCGGCGGTTCTGCAGCCGGCGGCGCGAAACTGCTGCAGCGGCCCTTCTGGTTTGCACTCGTCGACGAAGCCGACAACGTGCTGATCGACGAGGCCCGCACGCCGCTGATCATCGCCTCGCCGCCCGGCGAGGCGCAGGCGGCCGAGCAGGCGCTGTTTCGGTTTGCGGCCAAGGTCGCCACCTCGCTCGAGGCCGACGAAGACTTCGAGCAGGATGTCCAGAAGCAGACCTGCGAACTGCTCGGCCGCGGCCGCAGCCGCGTGAGGGCCTTCGAGCGGCCCGCGGAGCTCGACTCGACGAGCCTGCTGGAGATCTACGACGCCGTCGAACGGGGACTCCGCGCCCGCCGGTTCTTCAGCCGCGACCGGCAGTACGTCGTCCGCGACGGCAAGATCGTGATCATCGACGAGTTCACCGGCCGCGCCGCCGAGGGCCGCACCTGGAAGGACGGCCTGCATCAGGCGGTGGAGGCCCAGGAGGAGATCGAAGTCACCGTGCCTTCGGGCCACGCCGCCCGGATCACGATCCAGGATCTCTTTGCCCGCTGGCCCCACTTGGCGGGCATGACCGGCACGATCGCCACGAGCGCCAGCGAGCTCTCGCGGACCTACGACGTGGCGGTGGCGGTGGTCCCCACCAACCGGCCGGCGATTCGTCAGCGACTGCCGGCCGCCGTCTGCGCCGACCAAGACGACAAGTTCGCGAGGATCGTCGCCGAGGTGGCCGAGATGCATGCCATCGGCAGGCCCGTGCTGATCGGCACGCGGTCGATCGACAAGTCGGAAAAGCTCTCCCAGATGCTCACTGAGGCGGGCCTCGTGCACACCGTGCTCAACGCCCGGCACATCGAGCGGGAGGCGGAGATCGTCTCGCAGGCGGGCCAGCATGGCCAGATCACGGTCTCGACGAACATGGCCGGCCGCGGCACCGACATCAAACTCGGCGACGGCGTGCAGGAACTCGGCGGCCTGCACGTGATCTGCACGGAACTGCACGACTCGGCACGCATCGACCGCCAGCTCGTCGGCCGTTGCGGCCGGCAGGGCGACCCCGGCACCTGGCGGCAGTATGTGGCCCTCGACGACGACATCCTCGTGCAGGGCTACGGCCCCCAGCGGGCCAAGCGGATCATCGCGGGCCTACGATCGCGGCTCGGCGGCAATCCTGAATCGCTCCTGAAGAGGTTCAAGGGAGCCCAGCAGCGGGTGGAGGCCAGGCACCGTCGCCAGCGGCGGATTCTCGAATACGTCGAGCGGCAGCGGGCCGAGGCCCACATCCAGATGAGCCAAGACCCCTATCTCGATTCGCCGTCGTAGAGCCGTACGGCAGCCGTACCGCTTACGCGGTTACGCTTTCTGGTCAGGAAGCCCAATCGCGTAAGCGATGGGGGCAGAGCCCGGCGTACGGCAGCCGTACCGCTTACGCGGTTACGCTTTCTGGTCAGGAAGCCCAATCGCGTGAGCGATGGGGGCAGAGCCCGGCGCACGGCAGCCGTACCGCTTACGCGGTTACGCTTTCTGGTCAGGAAGCCCAATCGCGTGAGCGATGGGGGCAGAGCCGCGCGGCAGCCGTACCGCTTACGCGGTTACGCTTTCTGGACAGGAAGCCCAATCGCGTGAGCGATGGGGGCAGAGCCGCCGCGGTTGCGATTGACTCGTAGGCCAGCTGTCTGTGAGTCTGTAGTGCATGAAGGCGATCCTCTTCTGCAGCCTGCTTGCCGGATGCTGTTGTGCCGTGGAGGCCCACGGCGACGATGCCGCACCTCCGGCCGCCGCCGACCCCGCGACGAGCGATTCCGCAAAGCTGCTCGGCGAACTCCTCGAGCCGCTGGCGAGCCGGCCCGGCGCGCCGCAGCTCGCCCCGGTGGATGCCAACCTCTACGCACGGCCGCTGCCGCTGCTCGAGGTGATCGAACGGTCGGGCGACAAGAACCGTCGCCTCTGGATCTCACAGGCCTACTGGAAAGTGTCGGCCGCCTACGCCCAGATCCGCTGCTGCACCGAGGCGATCGAGCGGCTGGAGCTGATCGCCCCCGGCGGCGACCCGCACGACCGGGCCACGCTCGACGTGGCCGTGGCGGCCGCCCGCGCCGACCTCGCCGACGCGCGGGCCCAACTCGGCGTGGCCCAGCAGGAACTCGTCGATCTCGCGAGGCTCCCGCTCACCGAGCCGCTGCCCTGGCCCGTTGACCGGCCGCTCGCCGGCCCCTACCAGACCCACTTCGACGCCATCTTTTCCACGCGGCCCGCCACCGGCCGCGTCCGCGCGATCGCCCGCACGCTCCCCTCGCGGCACGAGGCGCTTGAATCGCGGGCAGCGGCCGTGCGTGCGGCCGCCAAGGCGATGGGCATGGCGGAGGCCGACCACGCCAAGGGCAACCGTCCGATCGAGGCGGTCGTCGCCGCCCATGCCGCGCTCGTGGGCCAGCAGCGGGAGTTTCTCCAGGCGACCAAGGCCTACAACCTCGACATCGCGGAATACGCGATGGCCGTGGCCGACGCCTCGGTGCCCGACGACCGGTTCGTGTCGATGCTGATCGGAACGCCGATCCAGTGGCGGCAGCAGCAGCAGCCTGGTCCGCCAACGTCGGCCACCCCTCCCGCGACGAGTGGTACGCTAGGGCCATGATCGCCCCGCCCCGCCCCGCCCCGCTTTCGATCGGCCCCGTGGTCGTGGACCCGCCGATCCTCCAGGCGCCGATGGCGGGCTACACCAACTACGCCTACCGGCAGGTCGTCCGCGAGTTTGGCGGCGCGGGCCTCCTGGCCACCGAGATGATCGCGGCGCGGAGCGCGATCTGGCTGGACAGCCACCGCAGTGAAAACCCCGACCGGCTCTGGGGCGTCCGCGACGAGCCGCGGCCGCTCGCCGTGCAGATGTGGGACAACGATCCCGACAACCTTGCCCAGGTCGGCCGCCGGCTTGCCAAGGATTTTCAGGTGAGCGTGGTCGATCTCAACTTCGGCTGCCCCGTGCGGCAGGTGACCGAAAAAGCCCACAGCGGCTCGTGGCTCCTCCGCGATCCCGACCGCGTGGGCACGATCGTCCGTCGCGTGGTGGAGGCCTGCGACGGCGTACCGGTGACGGCGAAGATCCGGCTCGGCTGCGCCGACACGTGCCGCACCGGCGTGGAAGTGGCTCAGCGAATCGAAGAAGCAGGTGCCTCGTGCCTCACCGTGCACGGCCGCGTGGCCGCACAGTTTTTCAAGGGCGAAGCCGACTGGGACGGCATCACCGAGGTGAAGCGGAGCGTGTCGCGGATGCCGGTGGTGGGCAACGGCGACATCGACTCGGCGGAGACGGCCGTCCGCCGGCTCCGCGAGAGCGGCTGCGACGGCGTGATGATCGCCCGCGAGGCGCTCTCGAAGCCGTGGATCTTCGCCCAGGCCGCAGCGCTGCTCCGCGGCGAAACGCCGCCGCCGGATCCCACGCTCGATGAGCAGCGGGAACTCGTGCTGCACCACTACGATCTCGTCTGCCGCCGGTTCGGCGTGGAGCGGGGCACGCTCCTGATGCGAAAATTTGCGTGCGCCTACGCCCAGGGACTCCCCGGCGCTCGCGACTTCCGCGGCAAGGTGTCGCGAGTGGTCACCCGCGAGGAGTTTCTCGAGGTGATGCGGACGACGTTCCCGCGAAACACCGCAGGTTGCCAACCTTCTGCCACGTAGCGCAGGTTTTCAACCTGCGAGAGAACAGGCACAGGTTGGAAACCTGTGCTACTCAGGGGAATGCTCGGGGCTGCCCGTGCCCCGAGAGCCGGCGTTGCTGACCAGCGAAGCCATGGATGGCGTAGCGCAGTCAGCATCGAGTGAGTGAAGCCCAGGATGGGCGAAACGAACGTCCGGCGACGGGGCACGGGCAGCCCCGAGCCGGCGCGGCGTCGCATCAGCTCAGCACAATCCCGGCCAGCGGGCCCGAACCTCGCGGCCCGCGTACAGCGCACCGTCGCCGAGCGACTCCTGGATGCGGAGCAGCTGGTTGTACTTCGCGATCCGGTCGCTGCGGGACGCCGAGCCGGTCTTGATCTGGCCGGTCGAGAGGCCGACGGCGAGGTCGGCGATCGTGGCGTCTTCGGTCTCACCGCTGCGATGGCTGGAGATCGAGGTGTAGCCGGCCCGGTGGGCCATCTGCACCGCGGCGATCGTCTCGGTGAGCGTGCCGATCTGGTTGACCTTCACGAGGATGCTGTTAGCGATGCCCTCGGCGATGCCGCGGGAGAGACGTACCGAGTTGGTGACGAACAGGTCGTCGCCCACGAGTTGCACCTTCTCGCCAAGCTTGTCGCTGATCAGCTTCCAGCCCTTCCAGTCGTCTTCCGAGCAGCCGTCTTCGATCGACATGATCGGATACTTGCCCGCCAGGTCGGCGAGGAAGTTGACCATGCCGGCGGAGTCGAGTTGCTTGCCTTCGATCGTGTAGGTGCCGCTCTTGGCGTCGTACATCTCGGTGGCGGCGCAGTCGAGGGCGATCGCGATCTGCTCGCCCGGCTTGTAGCCGGCGTTGGAGATCGCGGCCAGGATCACCTCCAGCGCCTCGGCGCAGGTGCCGATGTGCGGGGCGAAGCCTCCCTCGTCGCCCACGGCCGTCGAGAGCTTCTTGTCCTTGAGCACCTTCTTGAGGGCGTGAAACGTCTCGACGCCGGCCCGGAGAGCCTCGTCAAACGTGTCGAAGCCCAGCGGCATCACCATGAACTCCTGCACATCGAGCGGATTGTCGGCGTGGGCACCGCCGTTGATGATGTTCATCATCGGGGCGGGCAGCAGGCGGGCGGTGGCGCCGCCGAGATAGCGGTAGAGCGGCAGGCCGCAGTGCTCGGCGGCGGCATGGGCCACGGCGAGCGAGACGCCCAGGATCGCGTTGGCCCCGAGTTCCTTCTTGTTGGGCGTGCCGTCGAGTTCGAGCATCAGTTCGTCGACGGTGGTCTGGTCGAGGGCGTCACAGCCCTCGAGTTCCTCGGCGATCCGGGAGTTGACGTTTTCGACGGCCTCGAGCACACCCTTGCCGAGGTAGACGCCCTTGTCGCCGTCGCGCTTCTCCCAGGCCTCGTGGGCGCCGGTGCTGGCTCCCGATGGCACCGCCGCCCGGCCGCTCGCCCCGTCCGCCAACGCCACGTCGACCTCGATCGTGGGGTTGCCGCGGCTGTCGAGAATCTGGCGGGCGTGAACGTCGACGATCGTGGACATGGAGAACCTCTGGTGGGAAGGGGTGCTGAATAGCGGGAAGGGGTGAATGGGTTTGGCGGCGCGATCGCGGCCGTCGAAGCCGCCGCATTGTGCCAGCCGCGCCCCGGGAAGCAAGGGCAAACCCGCCGCGGGGCGGCCCGCTGTCGCCCTGCCCTCGTCGCGGGTATCCTCGCTGTTTCGCGTTTCATCGCCCCCGTTCCCCGCCAGCCAACCGCATGTTCACCGGCCTTGTCGAATCGCTCGGCCGCGTCGTCGAGGCCGTGCCGGAGCCGCCGGGGCTGCGGCTGGTGGTCGACGCAGGCCAGGTGGCCGGCGACGCATCCCTCGGCGACAGCATCTGCACGAACGGCTGCTGCCTCTCGGTGGTGGCAATCGACGGGCCGAGGCTGGCCTTCGAGCTCGGCCCCGAGACGCTGGCCCGGACCACGCTCGGCGGCCTGAAGCCCGGCGCCCCGGTCAATCTCGAACGGTCGCTGCGGCTCTCCGACCGGCTCGGCGGCCACCTCGTCACCGGACACGTCGATGGCATGGGCCGGCTGGCATCGAGGGTGCAGGAGGGTGACTGGGTCACGTGCCGATTCGCGGCGCCGCCGCAGCTCCTCGCGCAGATGGCGAGCAAGGGGTCGGTGGCGATCGACGGCGTGAGCCTCACGCTGGTCGATGTCACGCCCACCGAGTTCAGCGTGGCCCTGATCCCGCACACGCTTGCCCACACCACGCTCGGCTCGCTCGCCGTTGGTGACGGCGTGAATCTCGAGACCGACCTCGTCTTCAAATATGTCGACCGCTGGCTGGCGGCGAGGCAGCCGTCATGACACCCGACCACGCACCCGACCACGCGCCCGACTACGCCAACGACCTGGCCGCCGCGAGTCCGCCGCCACGGCAGACGACGGCCTACCTGAAAGACCTCTTCAAGCAGGTCGGTTTCACGATTGACGC
>Ga0315904_10009718_pt1 | contig 12532 bp, 7 predicted proteins | sample LakEriMetagenome_6_FD_203529 | JGI IMG/M metagenome (GOLD analysis project Ga0315904, IMG submission 203529) | Freshwater fungal communities from buoy surface, Lake Erie, Ohio, United States - Buoy 12 MA120 | ecosystem: Environmental > Aquatic > Freshwater > Lake | place: USA: Lake Erie, Ohio...
TGTCCAGGTAGTATCATTCAAAGGATTGTTTCTGCTTACAGAGAACTCTTCAGAGAATTCTTTCTGGCAGGCGCTGAAGCCGGTGGCAAGTAGTATGATAACCAAAAGCCTTTGCATAATCATTCGTATAGGTAGATGCCTGTTCTGCATGTTTTGTTGCCTAATTCAGTTTCCATTTTAGTCCAAATTGTATACCTGTAGCAGAGAACCTTTGTGTAAAGGCAGGTTGTCTGATTTGCATAGAGGAGAAATTGGTTCTGAAAAATGGCTCAGCATAGATTTCCACTCCGGGGCTGATAGGTTTACTGATACGGATGCTGCCGAATCCACTCAAGCCAATTTGTTGTTGATAGATGCTAGATTGGCCTTTGGAACTCAGGGCAACAATCTGGTTCGTTGTATCCAGTATCTCGCCGCTATACCAGGAAGTTGCGGTAGCGATCACACCGGCATTGATGCTGAATTTGATCAGTTCATTGCCCCATTCATATCCCAGTATCAGGGGTATTTCGATGCTCCGGTAACGGTTTTGTGTTCTTCTGGTGAGGTAACCAATTTGCTGCATACTGGAAGTGTCACTCACATAAATGGTATCTCCGGGAGCACGTACCAATGGCCTTGTGGTGATAACAGTGATGATCCTTCTTTCATTCTCCAGACGCATGGCAAAACGCTCATTGATCTGTGCATACTGTATACCTGTTCTAATCAGCAGGTGTTCGCCAATATTCGCACTAAGCCCTACACCTGCTGTAAATCCACCACGCATGCTTTCTGAGCTGTCCTTTCTGTTGAGGTAAGCCATAGGCAGGTTGCTGCCGTTAATGCGCTTGGAAACATATTCCGGACTGAAATATAGTTCCGCATACCAATCGTTCCTGATTCTTGCTCTGCCAGTTGGCGGACAATCGATCGGCTTGCCAATACCGCGCTGACCCGATAGTAGCAATGGCGATCTGAGATGCCCTCTGTTATTAAAACGCCAAAGATCGGCTGCTGTAAATCCTGCATCCGATTCATTGAGTTCAGTTGCTGCATCCTTTGTTGGCGCTGTAATTCCATAGCGCATAGGTTCTGTAACATCGGATACAATATTGCGCGATCGTCTCTGGATGTATTTTGTAGTTTGTTGAGTAGCTACGGATTTAGCTAATTCAGGTTGATCCTTTGTGCCGATACTGTTGTTTGCTTGTGCAATCATGACCGGAGGCGCAGCTACGTTGGCTTCGTCGATAGACGTATGCTCACTGATCGGACTTTGCATTCGCTTGCTGTTAAGTTGGTCTTTCTTTGCGGCGAATTCCTGGTCAATTATTGGAGATTTTTTCAGCAGGGATTGACCATTATTGGGGTAGAAGAGGTAGCCTAAACTGATGGTTAATAAGCATGCAGTTATGAGCATGGAAAATCTGGTATTCAGCCAAAACAGGAATGGCCTTCTTTTAGGCTTTTCCTGTATAATCCGAGACCACATGTCTGCAGGCACATCTGCCTGATGATCGTGTAGTTTGTTCCGGAAGTATTGGTCGAATAGATGTTCGTTCATCAAACAGCTATTTTTTGGCGTTCAAGAATTTGTTGCTGCAACATTTTTCTGGCTTTTACCAATTGGCTTCTGCTGGTTCCTGCTTGAATACCCAACATCTCTGCTATTTCTTCATGACTGTACCCCTCAATTACATTCAAGTTGAAAACAGTTCTGTAGCCGTCAGGCAATTGCTGAATCAGTTGCATCAGTTCTGCTTCTCCCAAATGGTTGTATACGTAGGGTTCCATTCTTGGGGCATCTTCGTTTCTCTCGGTAATTTCCTGAAAATGTATTTTTCTCTTTTGTAACCTTTTTAATGCTGCATTCACGATTACCCGCCTAATCCAGCCTTCAAAAGATCCTTCAAATTTAAACTGGTGCATATTACTGAACACCCGGATAAAGCCATCCTGTAACATATCTTCTGCTTCCATTTGATCCTGGGCATAGCGAAGACATACAGCCATCATCTTGCCTGCGTATTGCTCAAACAAGGTACGCTGGCAGCGGCTGTCACTCCTGATACACCCTTTAATCAGTTCGTATTCAGTCAAAACGGGGCTGGTTTGGTATGCAGTGTTAGATAAAAGATACCCGCAAAGGTTAAGCCGTTGCTTCTGGAATAGTCTTTTCTTAACAAAATTTACAAAAAAATACCCGCTCAAGAGCGGGTATTTAACGTTTTATCATCATTTAGACGGCTAAAAACTGCCCGGTGATATAATCAACCACACTGGTGAGGCTGTTGGTTTCTTTATACACTGCCAACTGCCTGTCTGCGCCAGTGCCGTGCTCCAGCATTTTGTGTACATGCTGAATAATATGTCTTGAGCCGAGTTCGTCAACCACATCATCCACAAAATCAAGTAGTTCATAGATGAGTAGTCTTGTATTGACTTCTGTTTCCTTGCCAAAGTCAATCAGGGTGCCATCAATACCGTATCTGCTTGCGCGCCATTTATTCTCATTGATCAATGCTCTCTGGTAAAGCATGAAATTCATGTTTTTAGCCCGAAGCTTGTACAATTTTGCACAGATGGCTTGAAAGAGGGCAGCAATCGCAATGGTGTCCATTACATTCATGGGTACATCGCAGATTCTGAACTCAACAGTATTGAAAAAGGGGTGTACGCGTAAATCCCACCAAATCTTCTTGGCGTTATCAATGCAATTCGTCTTGATCAGCAGGTTCACATAATTGTCATATGCTTCAATGCTCTCAAAATAATCCGGTATACCTGTTCTGGGGAATTTGTCGAACACTTTTGTGCGGAAGGATTTGTAGCCTGTTTGGCGACCTTCCCAGAAGGGCGAATTGGTACTCAGGGCATACACATGTGGCAGGAAATAACGGGCAGAGTTGGCAATATGAATGGCCATCTTGCGATCTTCCATGCCTACGTGCACATGTAAGCCGAAGATCAGGTTGCTTCTGGCAGCTTCCTGTAATTCATTCACAATCTGATTATAGCGAACATGGTCTGTGATGAGCTGGCTTTCCCAATGGCTAAAAGGGTGGGTGCCCGATGCGCCAATGGAGAGCCCAAGATCACCGGCTATTTTGGCAATAGTGCCCCTAAGTGTCAATACATCCTTATAGGCTTCGTCTACATTGGCGCAGATATCAGTGCCAACTTCCACTACAGCCTGGTGCATTTCTGCCTTCACCTTGTCTTTGATGATTTTTTGTCCTTCCTGTACAATCCGCTGTTCATGACTTTTGAGTTCACGCGTATGCGGATCAATCACCATATACTCTTCTTCCACACCCAGTGTGAAATGTTTGAAACTATAACTAGCCATGCATCACTTATTTGATCAATACAATACTTGTTTGCTGCTGCTGCGTTTGATGTACTCGCCCCAGGTAAGATTGTCTGTATTAGGCGTATGTGCCTGTGCTTTTTCAATAGCAAAATTGGCTGCAGTTTCTACTACCCAGGCAAAGTTCTCATCACCCACGCTGTTTTTGTCAGCATCCGGTGCAGGGTTGCAGAAGTCGATGGCATAAGGTACACCATCTCTTACCGCCAACTCAACGGTATTAAAATCATAACCAAGGTATTGATTGATGCGGAGTACGATGTCTTCCATTTCTTCCAGTCTTTTCTTGGAAGGTTTGAAGTCTGCTACATAACGCAGGTGGTGCGGGTTACGCGGCTCGTAAGACATGATGCGCACGTGTTTGCCACCAATACAATAACAACGATAATACTCTTCGAAAATGATTTCTTCCTGCAACAGCATCACCAGCTGACCAGTTTCTGCGTGCTTTTCAAAGAAATCATCCATGCTTTCCAGCTTGTACACATTTTTCCATCCGCCGCCGGCAAATGGTTTCATATAAGCAGGAAAGCCAACGTAATTGAATATACCTTCCCAGTCTAAAGGATAAGAAAGGTTAGCAAAGGATTGATCTGTGGTATCATCCGGATGATCTCTCGATGGGAGGATCACTGTTTTGGGAACAGGTACATTGATTTTTGTGGCCAGACAGTTATTGAAAAACTTTTCATCAGCACTCCACCAAAACGGATTGTTGATAACAGCCGTGCCGCAGAGTGCAGCGTTTTTCAGGAAAGCTCTGTAAAAAGGTACATCCTGACTAATACGGTCAATGATCACAGCATAATCACTGGCAACACCTTGCATTACTTTTTCAATGCGAACAGGTTCTGCTACAATACCAGGAATATTTTTGCTATTGATTCTTTCTACAAATGCATCAGGGAAGCTTCTTTCTCTTCCATGGAGGATACCAATCTTTTTCATATAAAGTTTTTTTTGCTTGCTGATTTGATCAGAAATTGAATATAAGTAAACTAGGGCTTATCACAGCAGATTGTGCCCCATTTTGTGTGCAACTTATTGCAGGCAGACTTATTTTTTTGTAGCGTATTCCTTATTTTGGCCCATGACCGAAACCCAAGCACTTGTACCTTCCCGTTTGTTGGTGGAGCAATTTACTGTTCACTCTGAATACCTCGAAAGAGCTGTAACAATTGATGCTTATCTGCCTAATGAGATACAATTCCCGGAGCAACTGAGCTTACTGCTGATTAATGATGGCCAAGACCTGCCTAAAATGCCATTTGCAGCTATACTGGAGGAGTTGCTGGCTGCTGAAGCGATCCATCCACTAATCTGTATTGGTATTCATTGTGGTCCTGATCGCAAAATGGAATATGGTACAGGCTATTCTGCTGACTTTAAAGGAAGAGGAGCCAAGGCCGGACTTTATGGGAAATTCATTTTTGATGAATTGCTGCCCCATATCAGAAAACGGTTTCAGATGCCCCATTTTAAAGACAAATCATTTGCGGGCTTTTCACTGGGGGGATTAAGTGCATTGGATATCGTCTGGAACCATGCAGGCGAGTTTGTCAGGGCCGGCGTATTCAGTGGTTCTCTCTGGTGGAGAAGAAAAGCATATGAAGACGGGTATGACGATGAGCAAGACAGATTGATGCATCTTCAAATCAGGAAAGGCGGGTTTGCGCCTTGGTTGCGGTTTTTTATTCAATGCGGGTGTCTGGATGAAGCTGAAGACAGAAATAACAACGGCGTCATTGACTCTATCGATGATGCACTAGACCTGATTGTGGAGCTGAAAGCTAAGGGCTACACAGAAGAACATATTCAATACTTGGAATTGCCTGATGGTAAGCATGATGTACCTACCTGGGCTGAAGCATTTCCTGCATTCCTGAAATGGGGATGGGGCAGATAAAGATGGCTTATATCCTAATTGGTATAAAAAAGAAAAGCTCCTATTAGGAGCTTTTCTTTTTATCAGGATGCTAAAATTACTGATTGAAATTGTAACGCAGACCTAATTGCATACCCCACACACTACCTGTGTTGTAACTTAACTCGTAAGGTTTAACAGGCAGCTGTCCGTTTACTACACGCATGCGGTAAACCGGCTGTCCTGCAGGGAAGTTGGTAAAGCCTGTTTGGCCGCCAACACCGGCCAGTACAAGTGGATCGCCCACCAATACAAACTGACGGGTGCCCCATTGCTTATTCAGGAAGTTCAATACATTAAACATATCAAGGTTAAACTGGAGTACATTCTTCTTACCAGACTTGCTTGTAAAGAATGCTACATCTTGTCTAAAGCTGAAGTTTAAGCTGTGGAAATAAGGCAGATAAGCGGCATTACGCTCAACATACTGTCCTTTTTTCTTCTTTAAATAGTAATTGTTGTTGATGAACTGATTGAAAGCATCAATCTGTTGCTGCGCACTAAATGGTGTAGCACCGGTAATGGGCGCAAAGTTCAATTGACTGGCATTGTTAGGTACATAAAGCAAATCGCCACCGTTCTGACCATCATTGTTCATGTCGTTGTTATAACGGAAGCTGAAATTACCCATGCTGGCATAGTCATAGAAGAAAGTGAATGTAGAAGCGAAGTGCTTAAAGTATTCTTTTCTATATGAAACCAATGCAACAACTCTGTGTGGGCGAAGATCACCGTTCTCACCATATTCCAGCATGTTCGGTGTTCCAACACCTGCAATACCACCCCAGGCACTACCTGCCTGAGCGCCGGGATTACCTGTAAGTTCAACAGCTGATGAATAGGTATAGGCTAATGATGCGTAGAGACCGTTTTTCCAACGCTTATTGGCAGAAGCAGTCATGAAGGTAGAAAGACCTTTACGGCTCGTGTTTTCAAGAACAATGGCCTGCTGCACGTTAGGATAAATTCTTCTCAAAGAATTGTTCAGCGCAGTATTACCACCGTTGTCGTAGCGAGGTCTTGCATCAAGGCCGGTAAAGTTTGCATTAGGTGCTCTTAATGCCGCATTTCTCATTTGTACGGCATTGATATCTGTAGCAACAGAGCCTTCTAAAGTCAGGTTAACATCGTTTGGCAAACGCTTGTCGATTGCGAGATAAGTTCTCCAGATTTGAGGAAACTTAAATTCAGGATCAATCAGTACAAAGTTTACAGGTGCGCCACTGGATGGTGTTGGCAATAAGCTGCTCCATCTGTCCAATCTTGGATCAAAACGGATACCTGCAAGCGTTGCAGCACCAGCAGTAGAAGAGTTGGAGATAGCGCCTTGGAACTGTGCTGTACCAGCGTTGGTTGGCATGTTTGTCAGCCAAACAAAAGGAATACGTCCTGTAAATACGCCGCTACCACCTCTGATAACAAGTGATTTATCGCCTTCAACATCCCAACGAACACTAACTCTTGGAGACAAGAGCAGACGTTGCTTAGGCCACTTGTAAGTAGAGTAGTTACGCATTTGACCATCTATGCCGGGGAATTGCAGTACATCAATATTCGGGTTGCCCAAAGGACCTTTAAAGTAAACTGGCAGGTCGCCTCTGAAAGCCAAAGTTACTTTCAGGTTCTTGTTTACATTAATCTCGTCTTGTAAGTAACCGGCCCATTGTCCTACTTTCAATTCTGCAGAGTACACTTGAGATTTACCAGGCACTCTAGAATATGTGTAAGCATAAAATACCGGTGCTTGGTCATTGATGAATTCGCGCAAGCTGTTGAATGCATAATAACTCTGTGCACCAGGCATAAAGCTGTTACCTACATATTGCTGTTCGTAAGAAAGACCGCCAATCAATGTGTGCTTACCAGCGGTGTAAGTCATGTTGTTGGTAATGCTGAATACACGGTTGATAACATCATTATTGTATGAGAATGGTTCCAAACCAAAACTCAATTGGTTCTGACCATTTCCATTGAAGATGTCAACAAAAGGAAAATCTACTGAAGGTGTCGTTCTTGTAGCTCTTGTGTATGAGAAAGTAGCGAGGAATTGATTCGATAATTTGCCTCTTGTACTATTCAATTCAAATGTACCGCTACGAACGATGTTCTTAAATCGATAGATCGAATTTGCAAAAGACATCGAAAAAGCACCAAACCTGCTATTAGGTAATGCAGTACCAATGGATGTAGGTGTACTACCTATACGCTGAACATTGAATCCGCCCTGATTAATAATTGAGTTACCGTTTAAGGGTTCATCATTGTTGTTCACGTAATCTGTATAGCGGAAGGTGGCTTTGTGCATACTATTGATGTTCCAATCAATTTTTGCAACAATCTTATAGTTTTCTGCTTTGAAGTTGGGGAAGTTGTCAAAGCTTCCGGTATTGTATCCATATCTTGTAGACAGGTGGTTCGATAAAGCACGCAGTGAATCGATGGGTACGTTCGACTGGTTCAATCCACCCGTTCCACCTTGGGCACGCCAGATAACGCCAGGGAATTCGCGACGCTCTAATTCACCATTTACGAAGAAGAATAATTTGTTTTTGATAATTGGTCCGCCAAAAGTTACCCCGTAGAAATTTACTTTATTCACCTGCAGTGGGGGCAAAACGGAGTCGCGTACATTCTTACCATTCATGTCCTGTGTACGCTGGAAAGTATACAAAGAAGCTTTGAAATTATTGGTACCGCTCTTGGTAACCGCGTTGATACCAGCTCCTGTGAAACCCGACTGGCGAATATCAAACGGTGCAATGTTTACAGAGATTTCCTCAATCGCATCCAAAGGAATAGGTGAGGAAATAGAACCACCAGGCAGTGGATCGCTACGCAGACCAAAGTTGTTGTTCAGGTTGGCACCATCAATCTGAATATTATTGTAACGTCCATCCCGGCCACCGAAACTATTGTTGGCACCAGCTTGTGGTGTTAAGGCGGTGAAATCAACAAGGTTTCTGGAAAAGTTGGGCACATTGCGTAATTGATCAGAACCAATCACGGTTGATGCGCCTGTTTTATCTGCCAGGGAACGATAACGTCTGGCTGCTCCTGTAACAGTAACAGATGCCAGTTCTTTAAATTCTTCACCGGCCACTACGTTTACAGAGTAGGGTTCGCCCAATTGTAAAGTGATGTTTTCCAGTGTTTGCTCTTTGTACCCAGCAAATTGAAAAACAACTTTGTAAGGGCCGCCGATACGTGCGTTAGGAATAATGAAAACGCCTCCTTTGTTGGATGCAGTTTTGTAAGTGGTACCTGTTGGAAGGTGGGTAGCCGTAATAGTGGCTCCTTCCAGAGCACCCCCCTTGGGATCTTTGATCGTTCCCGTGATGGTACTGTTTGTTACCTGCGATATTGCAGCAAAAGGCAATAATAGCAGGAAGACGAATTTGAATAAGTGCTTGCTCAGCATAATTATGGTTTTACGCTGCAAAGAAACCTTATTCCTCTTGAAACCCCACTAACAAAGTTTTAACAATTGGTAATAATAAGGCTTAAACCCATGCAGCGTTTTGAGGGTAGTAAAACAAAAAGAGCCTCATATGAGGCTCTTTTTATGACCAAGTGTATTCTAATTAATTGAAATTGAAGCGAATACCCAGCTGGCTGATCCAACGGTTAGCGAATTCAGGTACAACACTTGTGCTGTTGTTCCAAGGATTCACGATGGTTGGGTTGAAAGAGTAAGTTGGGTTCAGTGTGCCTGTTTGGTAGCCACGGAACTGAATCAAACCAAAGTTGTCATTACCCATGAAGTAAGTACGACCCCAGTTTCTGTTCAGCATATTGGTGAAGTTGGCTACTTCATAAGTCAACTGGAACTGATAGCGCTGCTTACCCATCTTGATATTGAAATCCTGAGCAACTTTCAGGTTAACAATATTGGTGAAAGGCAGACGAGATGCGTTTCTTTCTGCGAACTTACCTCTGTTGTTGTTCAGGTAATTGTCCTTAGAAATATAGGCATTCAGTGCTGCAACCTGCTGAGCACCTGTATAGGTAACACCTCCTACAGTTGTAGAAAGGATTTGACCACTAGTCAGTAACTGCTGCAGATCGCCGGCAGTTGGGATGTAAATCAGGTCGTTTGTACCTGCAGGACCGTCATCACGTACCATTGAATTAAGTGCATACACATAGCTGAAGGGGTTACCAGACTGACCTTGGTAAGTCAGTGTGATAGTAGTAGCTAATGACTTGTTTGCATAAGTGAACTTCTTGCTGGCAATAGCGAAGATTCTGTGACCCTGACTGAAATCAGAGTTAGAACGGCCAATATTATTTCTACCATTCACAGTTTCCATGAATCTCCACTGGCTCAGGTTTACAGAGCTTGTAGCTTCATTCACTACCACAGAGTTACCAAAGCTATAGTTAGCTTCGAAGAAGAAGCCATCGCGTGTACGCTTGCTCAAAGTAGCAGCCAGGTTATACGCAAAGCCTTTTGGTCCGTTGTTGTTTGTCAACAGGATAGCATTGTCGTATGGGTTAGTAGTACCTACAATCGGTAAGGTTACAGGGGCAGGATATACTGTTCTTGCACCAGGACCAGTAGATACGCCTTGAGGCTGTCTGATATTGATGTTTGTGTAATAGATCTCGCTGATGTTCTGGCTGAATAAACCTTCTAAAGTCATGTTCCAGCCATTATTGAACTTCTTGTCAACAGCCAATGAAGTTCTGAACAACTGAGGCATTCTGAATTCTTCAGCAATCAGGTTCAAACCACCTTTAGAAGTAGCAATACCCACTTCGCTAGGCAACCACTGCTGGAAAGGATTTGCTCTGAAGCGAATCTGGTTCCATGCGGCAGTATTCTGGCTTGAGTTAGCTGTATAGCCACTCTGGAAGATACCGTTGTTGTTGAAGATACCACCAGGCCATACCAAAGGAATACGACCAGTGAAAATACCCATACCACCACGGATAACGATATTCTCTTCGGGGATCTTATACGTGAAACCGAAGCGAGGAGAGATGGCAATTGGGAATCTGGGTCTGATACCAGAACGAGCACCCTGCAAATCGTAGTTAGCCGCAAATACTGGCAAAGCAGTGTTATTGGTAAAGTCGTCTCTCCAGGGAATAGATAATAATCTGTAGTAATCAGCTCTTAGACCAAAGTTCAGTGTCAGGTTTTCGCTAGGTCTGATTTCATCATTAAAGAAACCGGAACCTTTAGCAATCTTAAATCCTGCACCAGCTTTTGTATCATCAGTAAATACGCGGTCGTAAGGAACGCCCAGTGTATAAGACAGAGGTCTTGCACCAGTCAGGAAATCATTCAGGTTGCTGAATGTATAGTTGCCAAATGTATTCTGTACGAAAGCGTTGAATACATTGTTATACTCATAATCAAAACCTGCACTCATAGAATGCTTACCAACGTTGAACTTGAAGATGTTGAAGATGCTGAAGTTCTTCTGCGTTAACAGGTTGATGGTAGAGCTGTTGTCCGGACCAAATACAAATGCACCAGAACCATCATTGATACGTACGCGTGGGAAAGGATTGCCGATAGGATCGCGATCATCCAAAACATCTGTATACGTTACCAATAAACGGTTGCTTGCACCCTTGTTACCAACCAGACTCTTCAATTCCAAAGAAGTTGAGTTTGTTCTGTTGGGGAAGTAGAAACCGTTATTGTAGAAGTTGATAGTACCAGCGTTACTTGCTGAAGTATTGAAACGTTCCAGCTTTGTATAGCGGTTAGAAGCAGACAGTTTGTGTCTGTCATTGATGTTCCAGTCCAAACGAACAGTGATACGATCAGCGTTTGTCTTCTCTTCGTTGTTCAGGAAGCCACCTGGATCATAACCGTAAGTAGTCTTCAGTGTGTTCACCAGACTGTTGATTACGTTGATATCTCTTGTGTTACCAGTGTATTGAGAGAATTCAAAAGGCTGAGGACGTGTATTTCTTTCCAGTTCGGCGTTGATGAAGTAGAACAGTTTGTTCTTCTTAAATGCACCACCTATACGGAAACCATACAGTGAGTTTGTAAAATTAGGCAGTTTAGTAGCCAGCTCTTTTGCTACCAATGGGTTTTTACCAGCCAGATCCTGGTTTCTGGTAAAGTAGTAAACCGAACCTTCAGTTCTGTTGGTACCTGCACGAGTTACAGCATTAATACCACCACCGGTAAAATTACCGAGAGAAGCATCATAAGGAGAGATTACTACCTGGAACTGATCAATCGCATCGATAGACAATGGAGACAAACCAGTCTGACCACCGTTCGTACCGTTTGCTGATAGACCGAATACATCGTTATTAACAGCTCCATCTACGTAGAAAGAGTTATAACGGTTATTCTGACCAGCGATAGTAATACCTTCACCGCTCGTTACTTTAGCCTGAGGAACGTTACGCAGGAAATCATACAGGTTACGACCTACAGATGGCAGGTTCTGCATTTTCTCGCGACTGATCAAAGACTCAGTACCACCTTTGCCAGAGATTTCGGTTGTTTTTCTTGTACCAGTTACGGTTACATTGCCGAGTTCTTTGGCTTGGTTGAACATGACGAAGTCAACCTTAAAAGTTTCACCAAGGCTCAGATACACATCGCCTTTCTTTTCAATTGCAAAATTCACGAAGCTTACCTCTACAGTGTAGGGTCCGCCTGCGTTCATGTTGCTGATGTCAAAACGACCACCCGTACGGCTCTGTACGCGGTACTTCGTTCCTGTAGGTTCATGTATGGCAGTTACAGTTGCACCAACCAAAGGCTCACCGGAACTTGTTTTTACTGAACCACTCATGCTACTGGTCGTGTTCTGTGCCCATGCGAGTGCAGGGAGCATAACAGCCAGTAGAAATTGTAATAACTTTCTCCTAAGCATAGTGTTAATTTTACGGCTGCAAAGAAAATGAATAATGTTGGGTTATTGGGCTGCTTGTATTAACAAAATATTAATAGGCCCCTTTTTATCCTTTTTTTTCCATTTTGGTTGAATAGAAAGCCCTGATTAGCATATGATTAGCTAAACAGTATTGAAAACAGTAGTTTTGCCGCCCATGAGTATGTTAGACCCCATTTCGTCCGCTATTGAGGCCATCAGATCTGGCCAGATGATTATTGTCGTGGATGATGAAGACAGAGAGAATGAAGGAGATTTTATCGTGGCTGCCCGTTTTGCCACCCCTGAAGTGATCAATTTTATGAGCAGGGAAGGGCGTGGACTGATTTGCGCCGCACTGACGGAAGCACGCTGCCGTGAGTTGCAATTGGAGCCCATGGTGCC
>Ga0315904_10009725_pt1 | contig 12527 bp, 17 predicted proteins | sample LakEriMetagenome_6_FD_203529 | JGI IMG/M metagenome (GOLD analysis project Ga0315904, IMG submission 203529) | Freshwater fungal communities from buoy surface, Lake Erie, Ohio, United States - Buoy 12 MA120 | ecosystem: Environmental > Aquatic > Freshwater > Lake | place: USA: Lake Erie, Ohio...
CCCGACCGCGAGGAGTCCAGCCGTGAACCGCACCCCGATCGATCCGCCGACGCGCACCGACCCGACACGCACCGACCCGACACGCACCGACCCGACGCGCACCGACCCGACGCGCACCGACCCGACGCGCACCGACCCGACGCGCACCGACCCGACGCGCACCGACCCGACGCTCGCCACCACCACGATCGACACGCCCGTGGGGGTGCTCACGGTCGGCGCGTCCGACCTCGGCGTCCGCCTTGTCACCTGGCCCGACGACGAACGGACGCTCGCCGGGACGCACGCGGTTGCCGACACCGGAGCCGGAGCCGCGTCGGAGCACGGATCCGGAGCTCGCGAGCGCATCCTCGCCGACGCGGTCGCCCAGCTGCGCGAGTACTTCGCCGGTGAGCGCACCACGTTCGACCTGCCGCTCGACCCCGTCGGCACGCCGTTCCAGCGGTCGGCCTGGCAGGTGCTGCGCACCATTCCGTACGCCGCCACGATGAGCTACGGCGACCAGGCGCGAGCGCTCGGAGACCCGAACAAGGCCCGCGCGGTGGGGGCGGCGAACGGACGCAACCCGATCAGCATCATCGTGCCGTGCCACCGGGTGGTCGGCCACCGAGGCACCCTCACCGGGTTCGCGGGCGGCCTCGACGCGAAGGCGTGGCTGCTCGAGCACGAGCGACGGGTGCTGGCCAACCGCTGACCGGGGCGACGGCCACGGGCCGCCGGCTCCGGATCGCCGAACGCCCGACGCGGGCGGGTCAGACGCGGTTGCGGGCCTTGGCGGCCTGCTCGCGGCGGGCGCGGGCCTCGGCCTGCTTGCGCTCCTTGGCCGCCTTGCGCTTGGCCTTGGTGTCGTCGTCCGCGGACCGGACGAGCACGGTGGGTGCGGCCGCCTCGGCCGCGGGCGGCAGGGCCACCACCGGATCGTGCTTCAACACGCGGGTGAGCATCACCGACGCCGCCGCCTCGCCCGCGATCGACGCGGCGATGGTGAGCCGGACGGTGGCGAGGCCGTGCTGCTCGATGCGCTCGGGCAGGACCGCCTGCAGGTCGTCCTCGGAGGGGTTGTCGCTCTTGTCGCCGAGGGCGGTGATGAAGTCGGCGAGGCACGGGTCGGTGAGCACGGTGGTGATCTGCTCGAGCCCACCGCTCATCCGGCCCCGGGCGACGGCGGCCCGCACGGCCGCGGTGCGCGCCGCAGGATCGTCGAACCCGACCTCACGGGCGCCGGCGAGCTTGTCGAGGGCCGCGACGTGGTCCTCGGGCAACGTGGCCACGAGGGCCTCGAGCTCGGCGTCGGTCATGGCCGACATCGCTCGGTCGAGGAGCGCGAGGGCCTGGAGACGGGTCTTCATCTGATTCACGGCGCGCCAGGCTACCGAGCGGGCAGGTGAACCCGCCGTCGACGTGTCCACGACCCGACGGGATCCCCGGGTCGTGGGCCGGTCGTGGGCCGGTCGAGCGGCTGTCGCGCGGGTGGGGTCAGTCGCCCTGGCGCTCGGCGACCGCGGCGTGCACCTTGGCCATGTCGAGCGCCTTCACCTGCGAGATCAGGTCGTCGAGAGCGTGGGCGGGCAGCGCACCGGCCTGGGAGAACACGAGCACGTTCTCGCGGAACACCATCAGCGTCGGGATCGAGCGGATGTTCGCCGCGCCCGCCAGCTCCTGCTGCGCCTCGGTGTCGACCTTCGCGAACACGAGGTCGGGGTGCTTGGTCGCGGCCTCGTCGAAGATCGGGGCGAACATCCGGCACGGGCCGCACCACGACGCCCACCAGTCGACCAGCACGATGTCGTTCGACTCGATGGTGGACGAGAACGTCTCGGCGGTCAGGTCGATCGTGGCGGTGGACATGGTGCAACTCCGTTTCTTCCGCCCGGCGGGGTGGGGCCGACGTCGGCGCCCGGACCGAGGTCCCGCGAGGACGTGGGAGACAACCATGATACCCCTCCTGGTATTCCCGGCCCAGCCGGCGCGTTCCCGGCGCCGTGCCACCGGTGCCCGGGGTGGACGGATTGGAGGGACGCGGTGCACCGGTCGCTATCCTCGCTGCATCCCGCCCTCGTAGCTCAGGGGATAGAGCAATGGTTTCCGGAACCATGTGTCGGAGGTTCGAATCCTTCCGGGGGCGCCACGCTTTTCGGCCCTGACCAGGTGCATCACCCCTGGTAGGGAGGCCGTCGTCGAGTCCTCGATCGACCGCTGCAGACCGTGATTGTCCGTCACTTCTCATCCTGATTGGGACGAGTGTGGGACGAGATCCTGTGCGGGAGGGTGGTTTCGCCCAGTTCCGGCAGGAGAAACCGCAAAGCGATGACGATGATCCCGTCGCTGCGCCGGTAGGCCTCGGGGCCGCTGCTGAGGACGACGACGTCGATGAAGTCGTCACCGACGACAGAGAGGAGCCTGCCTCGGGGGCCTGCCAGATCGCAGTGCCGGTGGTGTTGTGGGTGTCAGGGGATGAGTGTGAGCGTGTCGCAGTGGGCGGGTTTGACGACAGCGAAATCACGGTGGTTGAGCGTCGCGATGGTGTCGAGGTTGTGGCGTTCAGCGACAGCGATGATCGAGGCGTCGACGAACCCGAGCCCGAGGGTGGCGTACGTGCCGATCAGGGTGATGGCGCGTTGGTAGTCGATGGTCGTGAGATCGATGATCGTGAACCGGGCAGAGGTCACCAGCGTCAGGAAGCGGGCTTCGGCGGTGGGGCCGAGGCGGGTTTCGATCAGCCAGGCTGCTTCGGGGATGACCGAGGCTGTGACGGTCAGATCGCCACGACCGCGCAGCAAGCCGGCGCAATCATCGTGGCGGGGCTCGTCGCGGTCGGCGGCGGAAACGAAGATGCCGGTGTCGATCAGCGGCACCGTTGATCAGATGCCTTGAATGATCTTCTTGGCGGCGGCGTCCCTGCGTTCGCGGTGAATGTCGAACGGCTCCGCGCTGCCGGAGGCGGCGCACCCGATGAACGCTTCCAACGGATCATCGAGTCGGTCGGCCAGTTCGTCGACGAGCGCGTCGAGGCTGATCCCACGTCGTCGGGCCTCAGCGCTCAGCCGGGCGGCGAGTTCTTCGATCGTGATCGACATGTCCAAAGCCTATGTGTTCCGCCGGCGGCGTTGCAGTTCACGTCCGAGGGACCTTCCGGGAGCCGCTGGTACTCGTCGATGAAACACCGTGCCCGGTTGACGGATAGTGCGCTCGGGTCGGACTTCACGGCGTTGCTGGCCGTTGAGTCCGACCTTGAACCGCACAGGAGGTCAGGTGCGTCGGGGCGGACGAGTCTGTTGGGGTGGCTCGATGCGGTGCAGTGCCAACCAACGGTCGATGTCGGCGGCGTCGAAGCGGACGAGGTGGCCGACCTTGTAGTACGGGATCCGTCGCTCGTGGATGAGCCGACGGATGAAGCGCTCGGTGACGCCGAGGCGACTGGCGAGATCGATGATGTCGAGCAGTCCGGGTCGGGTGGTCCTTGGGCGCGGTGCGGTTGCCATACTCGGACAACGGGCATGCAGCGTTCGATCGCGGGGAATGTCGGTGCCGATGGGGTCGATGCGAGAAGCCACCGACGACCTCCCCGGCCATCGCTCGTATCCTGCGGTCGGTGAATCGATCAAACCGCGTGACGGTCGACGAGCCAGACACGGTCCGCTGGACTCAGGGTTTCAGGAGGAGGCGATCATGAGATGCGACGTCTGCGACAACGGAGAGCGGCGCCCAGCCCAGCGGTCCAGGATCGCCGAGAAGAACGGGACCACAGCCGTCGTGCTCGGTGTGCCGGTCGAGGAGTGCCCGGCGTGCGGGCAGGTGTGGCTCACGATGGACACCGCGATCCAGCTCGACGAGATCTTCAACCGCCTTCTGGCGAGCGGCGCCGAGATGGCCCAGACCCACTGGGAATCCGCGGCCGCAGCCTGAGTCCGAGTCCCCGGACACCCCTCACCGCAAGCGAGTCCTTCCCGCTTGTGGCCCGCTCCGGCTGAAACATCCGCAACCGCTGCCGGCTGTGCGCTCGATCTGATCGCTTGAGGGCGGGCGTACACGTGGGCTCCGAGCGGCAAACAGATCGAGGTGGACCGCGGGTTTGGGGTGGGACCGACGAAGGCGCCTTTGACGGTGACGATGGTCCGTCGTTCGAGGCCGCGGCGTTCGAGTTCGTCGCCGAGGTCGCGGAGGCAGGCTTCGATCTCGTGCCAGGTGAGTGGGCGGCCGGTTCCGCTCATGAGGCGTCGCGGTGGAGGATGTCAGGGCGGATCCAGACGTTGAACCGGGCGATGGCGGGTGGTGTGTCTCGGCGGGCGCGCTCGACCATGCGTGGGGTGCCGGGGAGGTGCCATGGCTGGTCGAGGGGTCGGGTGTGGCGGATCCAGCGTGGAACACGGAGGTGGTGTTGCTCGGCCAGATGTGCGCCGATGGCGGCAAGGATCACAGCCGTCGTCGCAGAGGCATTGCTGGGTTCGGCGCCGATCATCAATGCGATGTCGGTGGGGGACCGTTCGGCGCGGTCGGTGACCGCACGGACCATGGTCCAGTCGATCTCGCCGTTGTCGGTGGCGGCTTCGGCGAGGGTCGGCACGGTGGGGATGGGTTCGGCGAGATGGAATCCGGCGCTCTCGAGGAGGCGGTTGACGGTGGTCCAGGTGGGGTCGGCGTCGCCGTTTTCGATGCGGGCGATGGTCGACTGTTCGACGCCGGCCCGGGCGGCGAGGGCGCGTTGGGTGAGCCCGCGGCTGGTTCTCGCCGTTCGGATCAGCTCAGCGGTCGAGGGCATATTGATAGCGTACGCGCATCGGTTCAGAATCCGTTCGTCTGGCAGCTGACGACGGATCGCTTCTGCTGCCGTCGTCTGTCGGCACCTCGGTGGATGCTTGCTCGAAACCTCGCCTACGGCGAGGGTGTGAACATCAGTGTGATCATCTCGATGATGATGGTGAGGCTCACGTACCTCACCGCTCTCGCTGTGCGTCGGGCGGGCTGCGCAGGGTGGCGGATGAGGGATCTGGTGAGGTATCCGATGAGCATCGCGGTGAGCATTCCTGTGAGGTTCGATCTTCACGGTGCTGGGCATGGACCTGGCGGATCGGCTCGAACGGGAGCTCTGGCGGTGTACTCGGGACGGGGTCCCGGAGGAATGGCGGGGGAGTTGGCACCTGTCGAGGTGTCCGTCGACGGAGGAGATGGTGGCGCTGGTGCGCCGCATCGGGGTCGAGTCGGACGTGCTCGTCGACGATCTGTTGGCGGTCGGTGAGCGGGTCGATGTGGCGACGCTGGTGCTCGCGGTGGCAGCTGCGCCGCTGGCTCGTGCTCGGTGCGGTCGCGATCGTGACCGTTGCGATCTGTTGTTGACGGAGTTCGCTCTGGTGGTGGCTGAGGCGCGGGTCGATCGTCCGGTGTCGGTTCGTCATCGGTTGTCGTTGCTGCTGGATCGGTCGTGGGATCGGGTGCGGCGTGCCCGTCCGTCCGGCTTCGCACCGATCGATCCTGACGATCTCGATCGCACCGGCCTCGTCGCCGACCCCTTCGCCGGAGTATTGGATCGGGAGATGCTGCACGGAGTCCGAACTCAGCTTGAGCGTGACGGCGAGGCCGGGGTGGCGTTGGTGCGTGCGTGGAACTCGGCGTTGGAGTTGTACGACCGCGAGGGGCGGAGCGAGGCGGAGCGGGATCGGTGGAAGTACGTGCGTCGTGTGCTGCGTCGGCTCGACGTCGACGACTCCGCTGCCTGATCGTGGTTGTCAGTCGAGGTCGATGCCGAAGCCGCCCGTTCGCTCACGGGGCGGTGTTGGCACCTGCTGCATCGGTTCCGCTCGAAGCAGCTCGAACGCCCCGGTGATCTGCGCGTGATCGAGCGGTGCGTCGGGTCCGATGCCGAGCCGGCGGCGGGTGTCGGCGATCGCGCCGAGCGTTTCGACGTCGTCGCGGGTGAGCCAGGTGGCGTCGCGGTCGACGAGTTCGCTGAGGGCTTGGCGGAGCCACGGGTCGTGGTGGGTGATGGCGTCGATGAGTGGGTCGTCGGCAGGGCCGGTGATCGCAGCGAGGAGCTGGGGATCGGGGCCCCAGGTGCCGGTGGCGAGGGTGCGGTTGATCTCTTGGAACTCGACGACGTGCGGCCAGTTGTCGACGATCCACCGCAGCCGTTGGTCGACCTGTGCGGCAGCTTGGGCGAGGAGCTCGCCGGTCTCGTGGAGGTCGAGTTGGCCTCTGCTGAGTCGGTCGACGAGGCCTCGTGCGTCCTTCGGTGCTGCGGCGAGGAGGGCCTCGAGTTCGTGTCGTCGCTCGTGGAGCTCGCGGCGGCTCGCTCGGATGGGGAAGGTGGGTTCGAGGCGGTCGGTGGAGGCGAGCCAGATCCGTGTCTGTCCGACGTGCAGGTTCAGCCGGTCCCACTCGTCGGGGTCGTGCGACGGTCGTGGGCCGATGCCTGGGACCGTGGCGGGGATCTCGTGGACGAGTCGGTGCCGTGCGATGTCGGTGATGGTGTCGTGCCAGACGGCGGCGCCGGCCGGGTCGAAGGGACGTTCACCGACCAGCGTGTGGAGCCAGGTCGGGTCGGATGCGATGAGCCGTGCGGCGGCGCGTTCGACGATGTTGTGTGCGGCGTTGCGGTAGCGGGTGTGTTCGCCGGGTTCGACGCCGTGTTCGTCGAGGATCGCATGCCACCGGTCGAGCTGTTCGACGGTCGGGGCGACCATGTCGGCGAGGGTCCGGCGGGCGGTGGGGGAGAGCTCCCGGTTGGAAGCGTCCGGGTCGAGGATGCGGACCTGGTCCCACCTGAACGACCGCTCGGCCTCGGTGCCGTCGGCCGAGGTGAAGCGCAGCATGACGGTGCCGGTCTGGTCATCGAGGTCGGTGATGATGCCGACGTTGTATCGGTCGTCGGGGCTCGCAGCGATGCCGATGTGGGCGTGATGGGCGGTGTGGATCGTGCGGTCGAGGTGCTGTTCGAGTTGGTGGACGGTGGCGCCGACGAGGCGGTCGGCGTCGTGCTCGACGGAGGCGGCGTAGCGGACCATCTCCTCGATCTCAGCGAGTGGCAGGTGCCGTTCGAGCTGATCCACGAACGTGACATCGGGGTCGATCGTGTGCGCCAGTTCCTTCGCCCGTGTCGCGCTGAAGCGGCGGACGAGGTCGTCGTCCACGCCCGGCACGGGCTCCCGGTCGAGTCCGGTGTCGTGGCGGTCGAGGTCGGGGTCGGCCACGATCGCTGCCAGCTCGGGGTCGGTGAGGACGAGGTGGTTGCCGGCACGACCGCGTGACAACGCAACGTAGGCACCTTCTCGGTAGAGGCCGTCGGCGCCGACGACGATCGCCTGGTCCCACGTGCCGCCCTGGGCGCGGTGAATCGTGAGAGCGTACGCGTGCGAGACCGCGGACGACACATAATCCGCAGACAGAACGAGATCACCGTGGCGGGTGTCCAGCCGGACCACCAGACCCGACGACGTCACACCGGTGACCGTGCCGATCTGGCCGTTCGCAACGCTGGACTCGCCAGGCTGGTCGGTCGCAAGTGCGGCGTTGCGGCGCAGGACGATGCGTTCGCCGACGCTGAAGCGACCGCTTTCGGAGGGGTCGAGCTCGCCGACGGATCGCAGGCGTGCCAGGACCGCGTCGTTGAGTCGGTCGACGAGTTCGTTCGTGCCCGCGAGCAACACGGGCCGCCCGCCGGCCCGCCGAGCTTCGAACCACCGGTCGACGGCCGCCTCGATCATCGCCCCAGGCGTCGGGTGGACGTCGACGCGATCGTGACTGAGGTACGTCTCCACGGCTGTTCGAACGCGACCTGCGCGGAGTTCGCCGAGGGCGTCCCGCTCCCACGTGTCGTGCTGTCGTCGGTTCACCGTGAGCTCCGCGACGGTCTTGGCGTGCGTGGCGGCGTGGGCGAATCCGCCACCCGCGCCGACCTCGGGGAGCTGGCGGTGATCGCCGACCAGGATCACTCGACCGCCGTGTCCGACATGGCGGGACACGGCCGCTTCGAGGACGCGCAGATCGGCCATGCCCGCCTCGTCGATCACGAGCACCGAGCCCGGGATGACGGGCCGATCGCGAGCGAGCAGCGAGTGCAGCGTCGACGATGGGATGTCGGCGCCCGCTTCGAGCTCGATCGCCGCACGTGCCGACGGCGCAGCTCCGGTCACCGTCGAGCCCGAGGCCTCGATCGCCGCTCGGACGGCGTCGAGGGTGAACGTCTTGCCCGTGCCGGCCGGACCGATCAGCACCGAGACAGCCGATGTGGAACGGCCGAGCAGGCGGATCGCCTCCGCCTGATCGGTTCCGAGCCGAGGCCGAGCTGCGAGCACATCGGCGATCGCTGCCTCGGTCGTATTGGCGGATGCGAGCTGGGTGGTGAGGTGACCGATGAACCGCTGCTCGCGCTCGAGCATCTGCCGGCTCGTCCATCGCCGTGTCCCATTCGCGCGGACAGGGACCGCATCGTCGGAGGCGAGCACTTCGCTGGCGAGACGTTCGAGCGTCCACGTCGTCGCGCCCGGCCCCTGCCGGGCGGCGAGTGACTCGATCAGATCCGGGTAGGTGAACGTGGTCGACGCAGCCGTCAGATCATCGAGGAGCCCGGCGGTCCACTGATCAGGCTCGACGAGTGACGACGTCATCCGGTTGGTGCTGTCGCGTCCCGATTCGTGCCACCGCGTCTCATCGGGTGCGGCTCCCACGTCGACGAGTCGCGCCGCGGAGGCGATGAGCAGTTCGGCTTCCGCTGGGCCCCAGCCGTGGGCTGTGGCCTCCAGCTTCCAGCCGTCATCGAAGCGACCGTGCTCCATCTCGCTCTTGCTGCGCCGGGTCGCCCACACGGCGAGCTGTCGGCCCTCCGGGGTGTCGGGTGTGCCGGTGCGTGCCAACCAGTGCTCGATCTCGTCGGTGCGCTTCGAGAACACGTCGATCAACTGCTGCGGGACACCGGCGATCTCCGGAACGTGACGGCCGGGCCGCCACTCCAACCCGAGCGTGGTGGTGAGCTGTTCACGGAACACCGCCTGGAACACCTCACCCGCTGCACGGGCGTGCCGATACAGGTCCGGGTGGGCGAACGCCGACCACTTCCCATCCGTGCCCTCGACGAGGTTCGCGATCAGGCAGTGCCAATGCAGCAGCGGGTCGCCCGCCCGTGACGTGCGATGACGGAACCCGGCTGCCACCACCCCGTGGGTGCCGAGCCGTCGGGGGCCGGCCGACGGATCGGACTGGCGTGCGAGCCAAGCCTGGTTGTGCGACCCACGCTGCACCTGGATCGCCTCGCGCTCGAGCCAACCGATCGCCTCTCTGATCGCGATCTCGCCTGCCTCGACGATCGCACCCTGGACACGAGGGTCGTCGGAGACCGCGTAGAGCACGCTCGCGGACTTCGGCACCTTGAACGTCAGATCGAACCCAGGCACCCGGCGAGGGTGCGGCCGGAGGGGTTCACCGTTGGGCGTCAGCCCACCAGCGCCCGGCCGGCAGCCCGCGAGGACGGCGCGCAGATCGTCAGGCTGCACCTGACCGTCGAGTCCGAGACGAGCAGCACCACCACCGAACCAGACGCCCTCGGCCTCGCCGGCGCCCGTGTAGTACGCGTCGAGCGACTCGGCGACACCCGACAACTGGTACGCCTCCTGACCCACCCGCAACTTCGCGATCGACAGCACCCCCAACAGCGGGAGACCCCGTCCACCCACCGGGTAATAGTCTGTGTAGAATTCGACCCTCGAAGGAGCGACCAGGTGTGAACCATGCCGGGTCGGCCGTCACGCCGACATCGGCTGCACCGGATGCCTCGAGGGCATCCGGTGCAGCAACGGTGGTCAGTACTCGCTGGGCCAGAGCAGCGTGGTCGAGGTGTCCGGGTCGGCGAGGTCGTCGGTGATGATCCAGAGCGCTGTGTCGCTGTCGGCTCCGATCCAAGTCGGCAGGTCGTAGCGCGAGAGGAGCCGGCCGTCTCGGGTTCGGACGGCGTGGTCGTTGGCGCGCCGGTCGTCGGTGTCGAGGTCGCCCCAGTCGCCGGCGACGTGTCGGGCGAGGCAGTGGGCGAGCCAGGCGGTGCGGTGGTCGCTGTTGGCGGCCCAGTCGGCCACGCCGGCGGTGGCGACGGTGAGTGCGGGTCGGGCGGGCATGGTCAGTTCTCCTCGAGCTCGTAGTGGTCGTCGAAGTCGGCTTCGAGGTGTGCGTCGGGTGCCGGCTCGGGTGGTGCCGGGATGGGGTCGTTGGCGTCGGCCATGGGTGCTCCTGTTCGTCGTCCGCCGGTGTGGCGGGTTCGTCGGTACGGGGAAGCGACGTGGGGAGCGGGCGGTCAATCCGAAGGGCTCGGCTCCGAGGAACGAGGGGCTTGACGCCCCGTGGACCGCGGCGCTCCCACTGCGCCCGCCCGGAGGGCGGCAACGTCCGACCGGTGGCCAGCGGGCCTGACGGAACCGGTGCGGTTCCGTCGGGCTGCTGCCGGTGTCAGGCGAGCGTGAGGGTGCGGTAGGCGGTGGCGAGGTCGTCGGGCAGGATCGCCAGCTGGCGGGGTGTGAGCGGTGGCAGGTAGAGCCGGATCGTGACGACGTCGGTTGCGGCGAAGGTGAGCAGGCCAAAGTCGGAGAGGCGTTCGAGGCTGGCCCAGAGCTTGGAGCGGTTGCCGGCAAGGCCGATGGTGCGGGCAAGGGTGCCGGTGTGCCAGGTCGTGTCGCCGTGTGTGGCGTGGCGTGCGAGGAGGAACGCGAGTGCGGTGGCGGTGGGGCCGATGACGGGAAGCCACCACCAATTGTCTTCGGTGTCGGTCTGGTGGGGGCCGGGGGTGTGGTCTGCGATCACGATGATCCGGTCGGGGCGGGTGCTGTCGGTCATGGGGTGCTCCTCGTGGGGACGATGGCCGCGGGAGCGCTCGGTGCTTCCCCAAGTGCCGAGCGCTCCCGTTGCCGGGTGACCCGTCCGGTTGGCCGGGTTCGTCCCTACGGGGGGCGATGGCGACGACCGCCGGTCAACCCGAAGGGCTTGGCCCCGAGGAACGAGGGGCTTGACGGGCAGGGGAGCGCCGTCGCACCACTGCACCCGCCCGAAGGGCGGCAACGTCCCCCGCCGACGGCGGCAACGTCCTCACCAGCAGAAATTCGGGCGCGGTGAGGGATTCGGTGAGGTATCTGGTGAGGGATTCGGTGAGGTGTCGGGCGTTTGATTCGCTGATGCGAGCGAATCGTCGAGCTTCCAACCGCTTCCTCGTCCGAGCCGCCGGCGTTGCCCCGCTGGCCGTCGCGGCGCTTCTCGCTGGTTGCTCCGAACCTGCGGAGACCGCCAGCGACCGCAGGGCGGAGGACATCGTCGCGACCATAAAGATTGGGGGGCCGCTCCTCGACGCAGTCGACCGGCAGCATGCGTGGGTGCCGTTGAACGGTGCGCTGTACACGCACCGTGCCGACTTCGACGCCCTCCGGCAGTGGTATGACGAGCTGCCGGAGCGCTTTGACTGCGACCAGATCGAGACCGTCGGTCTCGACGGACCACCGCCTCGCGAGGGCTCGATGATCTGGACGCTGAGGTGCTTCGTCGACGACGGCGACTACCAGCAGGTCATCTCCGCCACCACCACCATTATCGACGGCGAAGCCGCAACCTCAGTCGGCGCCTACCACGAGCCTCGGTCCTGACCCGATCGATCCCAATTCTCGGCGCACGTGTGGCACCGACTGACACTGCCGAGACTTGAGTGTGTCCGCGTAGCGGTGCGTCGCTGAAATAGTCAAGTTGCGTATGATCTGGCATCGTTCAGGTCATGGAGGTCTCGCCGGAAGCTCGGGTGGAACTGGAGCGGATGGCCCGTTCGTCGCGCCTGCCGCATCGCAAGGTGGTTCAAGCCACAGCGTTGCTGGAGTTGGCTGATGGTCGGTCGTTCGCTCGACAGCGAAGTTGTTGCGCACGTATCCGAACACGGTCGCGGCGTGGCGGGACCGGTTCATCGAGGCCGGCTTCGCCGGTATCGGTGTGATCGCTCCGGGTCGCGGCCGCAAGCCTGAGATCGAGCCCGCAACCGTGGAAGCGATCGTGCACGACACGTTGCACACCGTGCCCGATGATGGGTCGACGTGTTGGTCGACCCGCTCACTCGGCGCGAAACACGGTGTCGGCAAAGACACCGTCGCGCGGATCTGGAAGGCCCGGAATCTGCGGCCATGACAGGTCGGCGCGTTCAAGCTGTCCAGCGACACGAGCTTCGAAGCCAAGCTCGTCGATGTCGTCGGGCTGAACCTCGACCCGCCGGAGCGGGCGGTGGTGTTCTCCTTCGACGAAAAGACCCAGTGCCAAGCGGTCGATCGGACGCAACCGTCGTTGCCGATCAAGCCGGGGCGAGGTCGGACGATGACGCACGACTACACGCGCAACGGCACCGTCGATTTGTTCGCAGTGATGAACATCGCCACCGGCGAAGTGCTGCACGGCACCAAGGGCCGTCATGCCGGCGCCGATGTGTTGGCGTTCTTCAAGTGGATCGACATCCACGTGCCACGTGAGCCTGACGTGCATGTCGTGCTGGACAACCTCTCAGCGCACAAGTCCGAACCTGTTCGCAC
>Ga0315904_10009726_pt1 | contig 12526 bp, 7 predicted proteins | sample LakEriMetagenome_6_FD_203529 | JGI IMG/M metagenome (GOLD analysis project Ga0315904, IMG submission 203529) | Freshwater fungal communities from buoy surface, Lake Erie, Ohio, United States - Buoy 12 MA120 | ecosystem: Environmental > Aquatic > Freshwater > Lake | place: USA: Lake Erie, Ohio...
GGAGCAGCAGGTTGTGTACCTGTTACATCCCATGAACATGTAGTTGTATTGAAAGAAGCTGTCTCATAACAAGCTAATGTTGGTTGTGTAGGTTGTGTACCTGTTACATCCCATGAACATGTAGTTGCATTGAATGACGATGTCTCATAACAAGCTAATCCCGTTGGAGCAGCAGGTTGTGTACCTGTTACATCCCAAACACATGTAGTTGTATTGAAAGAAGCTGCCTGATAACAAGCCAAGGTTGGTTGTGCAGGTTGTGTTCCTGTAATATCATACTGACAATTAGCAGCATTCCAAGTCGATGTTTCATAACAAGCTAAATTTGTTGGTGCGGGGTTTTGCACACAAATTACATAATTCCCCGAAAAATAAGTATTGTTTTGGTTTGTTGCGCTCGAAGTAGTACTTCCATAACTACCCGCTACTTGCAACACATTATTAAGATATAATTGATTGCATGAGGCGTTGTTATCCACTCGTACCGTTGATCCGGATGCTACACTCAAATCGCCGCTCAAAGCTGCACTGGATGATGGGTAACCAAGCGACAACTCTGCACCAGTAATTACTGAAACGTTTACTGCTACATCTGAACCGGAAAGTAAAAAATTATCTTGAATAACACAGTTTAGATTACCGTTCATGATTGCTTCATAAGATCCACTTCCAAGTAAACCTACAGTACCAACAGTTAAAGTAGCTGCAGTTGCTGAACTATTGGTTACAATAGCGCCCGGGGTCGCCGGATTGGAGGATGAGAAACCATTTTGAAGCTCGCCGATTGTTTGGCTAAAGCCATTCAGATCAAATATTCCACCATTATAGATAACAAAGCTTGTAATAGCCGGCAAAGCGTTGGCAATGCCGATTTTTAATGTGCCTTTTGTTATTTCAATAGCACCAGCGGTAAAATTACTGACACCGGAAAGCGTCAGTGTTGAGGTACCGGTTTTACGAAGCTGATTGGAAGTGGTAGAACCACTCAACTTACCCGCATAAGTGGTACTCGTTGCGCCGTTAACTGTAAGACTACCACTTGTGGCGGTAATGATACCTGTACTCGCTCCGCTGAGTGAGCCCGTTGTTAGACTGCGAATTCCCCTGCTGAGCGTTCCGTCGACGGTAAGCGAAGATACGGTCACATTGCCTACTAAGCTAACCGTATGCCCTGCGGAGATAATGACATCATCACCTGCAGCGGGAACGCCGGAAGGCGACCAAGTGGCCGCTGTGCCCCAGCCCCCCGAGCCGGCAGAGGTTTTAAGAACCGCATACGCTGCCGAGTTTCCTAGGAGCAGAAAGACCGCTAGCAGGAGCAACCTCGAGCCGTGTCTAATCGTACTTGTTTGTTTATTTTTGTACATTTAAATTTTTTTTAAATTGAATAATTATTGAGATTAAAAAGTTTTCCTCTGTAATTTATAGCTTACAGTTGCTTTATTTGGCTTTATATCTTCATATTTAATTAAATAATTTTTTTAGGTTTACCAATAAATTTAAACTATCAATTGAAATCATGTCTGTCTAAACTTTAAGTTTCTAAAGATTCAAACAAAGATGAACACGCAAAAGTAAAGTAATTAAATCAAATTTTCCAATTAATAGCATTTTTTTAGTGTTATTATACGAGTATAATATTATAAAAAATTAATATACATTTTTTTTATCTATCTAAAGAAGAAGCTTTTTCATACTTACGAAGGTTCTGCATCTCTGTAGCAGAAAATCCTTTCTTGGTATACCATTAGGTAAAGGCAAGTAGGTCAAATTCGATGAGGGAGTTTCGAATTTTCCTTGACCGTTGTTTTTCTCAAACCAAGCCTATACTCACACCCAATGCATGTACAACATCGCCTTGTATTTATCTAACGAAGATATTAGACAATTAATTTCAATTTTACCAAATCCGAATTTCCCTATTGATTCTTCTCGAATTTATTGTTTCAAACCTGTTGCTGAAAATTAAGAAGGCTGTAAAGACAGTATTACAAAAAGTATAGATGTGCAACAAACACTGACTGAGGTATTCATTTCTTCTGCATTTAGCGACGACGGTGGTGTTTTAAATGATTTTATTGCTATCAAAAGCAATTCAATTGAAAGCTTTGATAGCGCATATACAACCGTTGGCAGCAAGCAGTTTGCGCGGTTCAAGAAGATGAGAACAATTTGAATTAATTCTTTAACTGTAGAAATTATAATTATAGAAAGTCACGATAAAAATTCAACTGATATTACTGAAATACTCTTGGCATCAAACTGATATTACTTAACTAACAGCAGATAAGTTATTTAGAATTTGATTTATTAAAATTAAATCATGAAATAAATTATTAAGGAAATAAATTATTAAGGAAATTTAGAATTATTGTACTGTGTTTGACAAACAAAACAACAGAAGTAACTTTGAGACAAAAACATGAAACAGTCTGTAACTGTTGGTTTTACTGAAACACACCAACGACAAACTGATATAACTGAAAGCCTAATTGAAAATAAACTTGAAATTATTCAACATAGAACAGAAAACAGAATTATAAATTCTGCCTGCTGCCAACACCGCCTAAGCGCAATGCGGGCATCCTACTTTTTTAAACATTTGGAATTCTAATTTTCTTTTCTACTTTTACCAAGTGAATATTCTCCGTTTTCCCGCACTGCGCCTAAGGCGGAAAACGCTATAAGTATATGAAGTCTGCACTACATTTTGACTACACCGACCTGCCGTTCAACAATAAGGAGAGCGCCGATTTCCCGATTTTCGTGTACTGTGAACAGAAAACCGATCTCATTTTGACGCCCCATCGGTTTGACTTTTACAGTTTTGGAATTTTGCTCGAAGGTGACATCGAAATAACGGTAGGCGTAAGGACATACCGGGTAACCACGCACGATGCGATTTGTATTGGTCCCGGTCTCATTCGTTGTTGGCGCAAGTTGCATGCCCCGATCAAATTATTGATTGTTTTTTTCGAGGATTCCTTCTTCCATAACAATGATTTGCCGGTAAACATGGGGGCACGATTCGCCTTTTTTCAATTCAACGCCGTCAATGTTTTCAAACTAAGCCCGCTCGCAGTGCAGATAATTAAACATGAACTGGAAATCTTACAATTAGATACTCAGGCGCGGAATGCCAGGATGGCCGCAGCCCGGTTGCGGCTGGTGCTGGAGCATCTGCACGCCGCCGCCCCCCCCAATGAGAAAAAATACCATTCCGGTAATACCAACGCCTTTCTGGAATTGCTGCATGAACACTATCTGAATTGGCATAACGTGCAACAATATGCCGATCATTTGTTCTTATCCGCCAAATATCTGTCAAAATTGGTGTCGGATGAGTTAGGACATCCGCCAAAATACTGGATCAACAACCTGCTGAAACTCGAGGCTCAGAGCCGTCTGATACAAACTGATCAATCCATTAAAGGAATAGCGAACGAGCTCGGGTACGGGGATGTGTACCTGTTCTCGAAAGCATTCAAAAAGCTTTGCGGTTGCTCGCCCGGCCAATTCAGAAAGCGAAATTTTTACTAAAAATAGAGAAAAGGACAAATGCTTGATATCGTTATCAAAGTACACCACCACGCACAAGTCGCCAGTCAAATAAGTGGCGTCCGCAATAAGGTGGGCCTGCTGTAGAAGCCGGATATTGAAAGTCGGGGCCTTGCGCTAATAGTCCCAAAACAGACGCTTTAGGGTGGACTGGCTTTGGTCGCTTTCCTGCGCCAGGTAGCGAGGCGTTTGCCGCTCCACCAGCCATTTGTAGAATCAAATACGACCACTGGAACGCTTAACAGCCTTGTTTTAATGGTTGAACAAGAGCCCGCAAGACTTGCATTTGAACCGCTGTTTACTGTTCTGAAAATCCCACTGGATCGCTTCAAAACTGCCGCTGACCAACAAGATTTATTTTGACATGACGCAAAAATGAAACGAGTTTCAATTATTCATTGAAACTCGTTCATTGTCAAAATCTTACAATGGTTTTACCAACTATTTTTGACCATTATTCCTAATTGTTTACTACCTTAAAAAGCTTGATAACTTTACGTTGTTCACCGTGAATGGCCTCTACAAAGTAAATTCCAGCTTTGTAATCCATTCCAAGTTCAACCATTGCACCGGCGTAAAGGTTTTGTTTTACTTCTACAATACGGCCGCTTATATCTACAATCTTCAATGTGACCTTTTCATCAGTGTTGTTGCTCTCTATTTTCAATCTAAACATGGATGGGCTTGGATTTCCAAGAACTTTTACATCAAAGTTATTGGGTAGTTCCATTGCGGAGCCCAGCTCAGAGGATGCCTTTAGACCGCTGCCCACGGTGAGTACACCCGTGGCATATGAGTCGAAATAGGTATCGTTCTGCGTAGTTGCCAAGGAAGCGGTGCTGCCGTAGGTGCCGGAGCTCTGAGGCGTAGCTCCAAGCATCAGCGTATCGCAGGTTGCGTTTGCACCCATCGACAATTGGCCGGGTGAGGTAATGGTGATATTTGTAGCCGAAGGGATAGCATTTGTAGCCGCAATATGAAGTATACCTCCTGAAACCTCAGTGGTTCCGGTGTAGGTATTGGCACCATCAAGATCTTGCTGAGCCGAATTGCCACCGCCCGACAGAACCAAGTTCAGATTGCCGGTAATTGAACCGCTAAAACTTCCATAACCCCCGTCCAAAAGATTCATGGTCAGCGTGGCCAGTGTTGCTGAGCTGTTGGTTACTACGTTGGCGGTTGAGTAGCCGCAGGTTCCGGTAATAGTCAAAATAGCAGCAACCGTTTCGTCAAAACCAGTCAGGTCGAAGGTTGAGGTACCGCATAGCCACAAGGATGATCCATCCGGGATTCGATTAGCCGCTGCTAGGCGCAATGTTCCTCCACCCTCGATTTGGGTTCTTCCGGTGTAGGTGTTTGTTCCGCTGCCTATTAGCGTTAAAGCAGCCGTACCCACCTTGCGGACATGCGCATTGCCGGTGAATATACCTGAAAAGGTGGAATTTGTGTTATTGCCTCCAATAGTTATAGTGCGAGGGTTGATTGCAGATGCACCAGTAACAGCGATGGTGCCAGTACCGGAAAGTGAACCTGCAGTAAAATTGGTATTGGGGATGCTCAGTGTGCCATTTACTGTGATGGCTCCTGACCTGTTGATAGCGCCGCCTGTGCCACTTGTAGGGGTGGTCACCGTGTGCCCTGCTGCGATCACGACATGGGCGCCGGTGGCAGGAACTCCTGACGGGCTCCATACTGTCGCATCATTCCAGAGCCCGGTTTTGGTGGAAGTCTTAAAAGTACCTGAGCCTGTGCTCACAACAAGAACACCCACACCATCGACACTGAAATAGGTATCGTTGCTTACATCTGCTGGTGAAGACGAGCTTCCGTAAGACTTGGGTGCCTGAAGCGTAGTTCCAAGTGTAAGCTTATTGCACGTTGCGCTTACACCCATCTGCAATTGGCCAAGGGAGGTAATGGTGATATCTGTAGCCGAAGGGATAGCATTTGTAGCCGCAATTTGGAGTATGCCCCCTGAAACCGTAGTAGTTCCGGTGTAGGTATTGGCACCTGCGAGTTCTTGCGAAGCATAATTACCGCCGCCCGACACAACCAGGTTCAGTTTCCCGGTAACTGAACCGGTAAATTGTCCATAACCCCCGTCCAAAAGATTCATGGTCAGCGTGGCCAGTGTGGATGAGCTGTTGGTTACAACATGACCGCTTCCCGAGCCACAGGATCCAGTATTTGTATTAAGTCCTGCTACCGTTTCGTTAAACCCATTCAGGTCTAAGGTAGCAGTACCGCATAAACCTACATACGATCCGTCCGGAATGCGATTAGCGGAGCCCAATGTGATCTTACCTCCACCCTCAATCGAGGTATTTCCGCTGTAGGTGTTTGTTCCACTGCCGCTCCAAGTAAGCGTTCCGGTGCCCCTTTTAGAAAAGTTGGCATTGCCGGTGATGGTACCTGAGAAGGTGGTGTTTGTGTTCGCGCTGCCAAATACCAAATTACGTTTAGTGGTTCCGGTTACAGTGAGGGTACCGCTACCGGCAAGTGAACCCGCTGTGAAGGCACCACTTGTACTCAGCGTACCATTTATTGTAACGGCACCGGTCCGGGAGATGCCTGTTGTGGTCACCGTGTGCCCGGCTGCGATCACGACAATGTCGCCAGTGGCAGGAACTCCCGACGGGGTCCATCTGGAGGCTTGCGTCCAGAGCCCGCTGCTGTTCGAAGTCTTAGTTGTTTGCGCAAAGCTTGCGGAGGCTCCCGTCAGCATGGCTGCGAAAAAGAAAATCTGAATGAGAAATTTCATAATTTTAATTGTTTTTTTTAATTATTTAATAATTTGACACCCAAATTTAGGGGGGAGACGGCAATTGATATTAGTCCTTTTTTCTTTATTCTTTGTCAAAACTTCCCTTTCTGAATTGACCGGGTGAATAATCGCAAACAAATTCAGGGATGGGAAGGGAACCATCATTGCCGTGAAGGCAAAAGACCAAAGCAGCAAGGAATTTATCGTCGAGATTCAGATAGCGGACGCTCTGGGTTTCAGTAAGCGTGTATTGTTCTATACTTCGCAGGGTTGCGTCAGACAGATTAAGATTCAAGGTATCCGCAGCCCATTGGTTGATTTGTAAAAAAATCCAATACTAAATGTTTACATAGATTACGAAAACAGTTGACTTTGCTAACTTTTGGTGTACATGTAAGAAGTTACCTACAAACATTAAAACCAACAATAACAAAAAATAATGGGACGAGCAAAAGAAATGTATATTGAACAACTTCAACAGAAAGACGTTGAAAATCTTACTAAGTTGTTGTGAAATTATTATTTTAGAAAGTCACGATAAATATTCAACTGATATTACTGAAATACTCTTGAGTTCAAACTGATATTACTGAACTAACGGCAGATAAGTTGTTTAGAATTTGATTTATTAAAATTAAATCATGAAATAAATTGAGAAGGGAATTTGGAATAATTGAACTTCGTTTGACAGTCAAAATAAAGAAACAACTTTGAGACAAACACATGAAATATTTTTTAACTATTGGTTTTACTGAAACACACCAAACAAAACAACAGAAACAACTTTGAGACAAACACATGAAACATTTTCAATTGTTGGTTTTACTGAAACACACCAACGACAAACTGATATTACTGAAAACATAATTAAAAATAAACTTGAAATTATTCAACATAGAACAGAAAACAGAATTATAAATTCTGCCTGCTGCCAACACCGCCTAAGCGCAATGCGGGCATCCTACTTTTTTAAACATTTGGAATTCTAATTTTCTTTTCTACTTTTACCAAGCGAATGTTCTCCGATTTCCCGCACTGCGCCTAAGGCGGAAAACGATGTGGACAAGAAATGATTAAACTTAGAACTAAAACTGACTCTTGGAATGGCAGTTACTGAAGATGAAAATGTGAAATGGGTACTTTTTATCATATTATGTAATACAAATATTTGAAACGAGCAAGTAAATTACTCAAAGGTGCAATTATTAGAATGGGGTAATCTTGTTAATATATGCCTGCTGAAATCTCCTTCTTACACTGAGCCAACATCTTTTTCATTTCTTTCAACTCTTTTATTTTATTATCTATAGATGTAATTTTCTCATCTAGTATCGTAAACTTTTTATTCTCTGACAACTTTTTCGAATACCAAGCTTCTATCAAATTGCCAATTTCGTGAAGTGTAAATCCCACTGATTTAGCATCACGAATGAGCTCCAGTCTTTCAACGGCTTCATCGTCATAATGATAATAGTTATTTGATTTTACTTCTAACTTTCGCTTCCCTTTTATTAAACCACACCTCTCATAAAATCTTATCGTGTGTTTGCTTACCCCTGTTAAATTTGATAATTCGTTAATTAGCATATGGCAAACATAATTAGATATTGTTAAAATATAAAGTATAGAGTTAGCTCTAATGTTGTAGGATTAGGTTTGCTATTATACATTTGCGTTGTTAAACAATAAAAAAACGTATGGCAACTGTATTAATTACTGGCGCATCCAATGGCATTGGTCTTGAATTGGCGAAAATTCATGCCTCAAAAAAAGACAACTTGGTATTAGTAGCACGCAATGGGAAAAGACTTAATGAACTTAAGGCTGATTTGGAAAAATTGTATGGTGTAGTAATAACCTGCATCGAAAAAGATTTATCTCAAAAAGACTCAGCCTTGGATGTTTTCAGAGAAACTCAATCATTAGATATACCTATCGATTATTTAATTAATAATGCAGGCTTCGGAGATTTTGGCATGTTTGCTGAAACAGATTGGCTTAAGGAGCAGCAAATGATACAATTAAATATCACTACGCTCACTCAGTTTACGAAACTTTATTTACAAGAAATGTTAAAGCGCCGTTCTGGTAAAATTATGAACGTAGCCTCTACTGCGGCATTTCAATCGGGGCCTACCATGTCGGTGTATTTTGCTACAAAAGCCTATGTATTAAGTTTTTCTGAAGCTATTGACAATGAAGTTCGGGATCATGGAATTAGTGTTACTACTTTATGCCCGGGTCCTACCGAAAGCGGCTTTCAGTCTGCTGCAGCCATGGAAGAAAGCCCTTTGATTAAAGGCAAGAAACTTCCAACATCTCGTGAAGTAGCTGAATATGGCTATAATAGTATGATGCATGGTAAATCAGTAGCTATTCATGGTACTTTGAATTATATATTGGCCAATGCAGTAAGATTCATGCCTCGCAGCTGGGTTGTAAAAATTACAAGAAAAATACAAGGCGGTGTCTCATAGTTTTTTATCTTTTAAATATTTTATGGCTCGATAAGACCTTCCCCTTTTCATTAGTTAGCAATAATATGTAGTGGCCAGTTCGTATATTTTGCAATGAGATTGAATTGCGAAATGGGGTAGTTAATACACATTTACCTGTGATATCATGCAAGTTTATTGAAACAACCTCTTTACTATTTAGGATTTGCAGAATGTCCTCTACAGGATTTGGGAGAAGCCTGATAGAATTAAGTTCATGCACATCTGAACTGCCATTAGGAGAACTCATTTTGTTGAAAAAATTCCATATCGATTGGCTTGCATTTATATCAGTGCATGTTACACCTAAACCCGAATTGCCAATTGCACTTGGCCACTGATGTCCGCCATTATTCACTTTTAGTAATTGTACTTCAGTTTGGTTTGCACATGGCAAATAGCTTATACTGTCCACGGTAGTTCCATCATTTGTAATATCGAGCAAGGCAGTAGTGCTTGGTGTTGAAGGGCAATTATTTTTTGTATTCCACAATGAAACCACATCATTAACACTTTTACTAGTACCCGCCAATCCATTATAACTCACTATCGCATCGCTCGTGCCATGAATCACTAAAACTGGTAATTTTTTAGAGGGATTACATGCGTTAAAAGTAGCCTCTGTCATGGTGCCACCTACGCTAGCGATAGCAGCAAACCTATTACTTTGGCAAGCTAACATGTGGCTCATAAAACCACCATTACTAAAACCACACGAGTAGACGCGATTTGTGTTAATTGCATAATTGGCTTGCATCGTATCTAATAAAGCTAATAAAAAGCCATAATCGTTTACCCCACTAGCTCCAATGTCTGAATTCCACCTTTGCAAAGAACCAGTTCCATTTGGATAGACTGCTATAAAATTATTGGCTTCTGCAATCGCATTAAAGTTACTGAAATCCATAATGCCAGAAGCAGTTTGAGTGAAGCCATGTAACACAAATACTAAAGGTAATGGGTTATTAGCATTGTAACTAGTTGGTGTGTATACAACATAAGTGCGGCTCAGAGTTTCGAATAGAAAGTTTTTTGTCACTTGCGAAAAACTTGCTGTTGTGATACATGTTAAAAGGAGTAAGATGTGAATTTTTTTCATCTTATAAATGTAGCACAGATTTAGTTTTTTCAGCTACATTCCTCAAATTATATTTATTACCACTTCAACAGCCTATTCCTATTAAGATTTAGTCACAAATTCAATCACAAAATCTTGATTAAAAAAAATCCCTTCCGTTTCATAGAAGGGATTTTAGATAAGCATACAATTTTGATATTACCAAACTTTAGCACGTTGTGCCTCTGGCTTGTACATTTTGTTACCTTCTTTAACATTAAATGCTTTGTAAAAAGGTGTGAAATTACTTAAAGGTCCATTACAGCGATGAACTCCTGGTGAGTGAGGATCCGTCACCAAACGGTTTTCAGCTTCTTCATCGCGGATATTAGAACGCCAAACTTGAGCCCAACTCATGAAGAAACGTTGGTCAGCGGTAAAGCCATCTATTTTAGCATTTGCTATGCCTTGCTTCGTTTTCTTAAATGCATCGTAAGCAATGGTTACACCACCTAAGTCGGCTAGATTCTCTCCTAAAGTTAGTGCGCCATTTACATGTTTATTATCTAAAATAGTATAGGCATCATACTGCTCTTTTACCATTTTAGTTTTTTCTTCAAAACGTTTTTTATCATCTTCTGTCCACCAATTTTTTAAATTTCCATCCGCGGCATATTCGCATCCCTGATCATCAAAACCATGTGTCATTTCATGTCCAATAACACCCCCAATCGCTCCATAAATGACTGCATCATCTGCATTCTTTTCAAAGAAAGGATATTGTAAAATACCTGCTGGGAATACAATTTCATTATAGGCCGGATTATAATAAGCATTTACAGTTGGTGGCGTCATACCCCACTCTGTTTTATCAACTGGTTTATACAATTTGCTCAGCATATAATTGTAATCAAAGTTGTTGGAGGCCATTATATTTTCAACGTAAGAATTGCGTGTTATTTGCAAGCCTGTATAATCTCTCCATTTATCAGGATATCCTATTTTCTTAATGAATGCGTATAATTTTTCTTTCGCTTTTACTTTCGTTTCTGCACTCATCCAGTCTAAATTATTGATGCGATTTTCGTAAGCGACTTGTAAATTATTTACCAAATCAAGCATGCGTTTTTTTGCGGCAGCCGTAAAATATTTATCTGTGTACATCTTGCCTAATTGATCACCAACTGCTCCGTCCACGACTTGCAATACTCGTTTCCAACGAGGTTTTTGCTCTTGTTGTCCGCGCATTACTTTACCATAAAAATTAAAATGTTCTTGATCAAAAGCATTACTTAGGTAAGGTGATGCGTTTGAAATCAAATGCCATTTTAAATACGATTTCCAATCATCTATTGAAACCTTATTTATCATATCTGCTAATGCAACAAAAAAATCAGGTGTACCTACCAATATACTATCTTGTGCTTTGACTTTCATTTGACTTAATAACTCAACCCAGTTCAATCCTGGTGTTTTGTTACTCAATTCCTTCACCGAAAATTTATTGTAAGTTTTGTAAGGGTCACGCATACTTACCCGATCCATACTTGCTCTTGCCATTGCGGTTTCAATTTTCATAATAGCTTCTGCATGAGAAAAGGCTGCACGTCCATTTTCACCACTTAAAGTAAGCATACTTGCAATATGGGGCACATATTTTTCTCGAATATTCTTTTGCCGTTCATCGTCTTTTAAATAATAATCTCTATCAGGCAAGCCTAAACCTCCTTGAAAAAGATTACACATGTTTTTTGTAACATTCTTATCATCAGGCCCAACATAAAAACCAAATAAAGGATTGAGTTGCATATTATTTTCACGTACAATTTCTTGCAATAGACTTTTGGTATCAGTAATGGCTTCAATTTTATCTAATTGAGATTGTATAGCACCTATACCTGCTTTTTCTATTGCAGCGGTATTCATACCAGAAGCATATAAGTCGCCCACCATTTGTGCAGGAGTACCCTTAGCAGCATCTTTTTTGGCTGCAGCTTGCTCTAAAATTCCTTTTAGTGCATTTTTATTAAAGTCTTCAAGTAGATTAAAACTTCCCCATCTTGTTTCAGATGCAGGAATTGGCGTTTTTTTCAACCAAGCTCCATTTGCCCAAGCGTAAAAATCGTCTGCTGGATTGACTGTTTGATCAATATTTGCAGGGTCAAGGAATTTTTTACCTTTAGGTAGCGATGAAAATTCAGTAACTGCAGTAAATGCAGTAATGCCTAGCGCTGCTAGGGAAGCAACAAAGAAAATACGTTTTACCATAAAAAATTTTTTGCGAAATTAAGTGAAACTAACCATGGTTCTCGTAAAAATGATAAAGCGGCAAAAAAATGCGTTAAATGGTTATTTTTCTACATTCGCGGCATACAGAAACTTACACTATTTGTGCTAATGACAATTGTTGACAGACTTATCTATGGACAAAATAGACAAGGTGATACGCCTGAAAAGAAAAATAAGCAAGCAATGGTTTTTCTAGTATTCGGCACCGTATTGGATAACAGCACTCGGTTTGCTGGTATCCAGTTTGAATCATTTTTTTCTTCATACTATGGGTGTTACTGGAGGCTTGGGGTTCAGCGCTTGGGGTTATCAAATTTTGCCTAAATGGCCATTATTATTTCAGATCAAACCATAAAGGATGGG
>Ga0315904_10009727_pt1 | contig 12526 bp, 9 predicted proteins | sample LakEriMetagenome_6_FD_203529 | JGI IMG/M metagenome (GOLD analysis project Ga0315904, IMG submission 203529) | Freshwater fungal communities from buoy surface, Lake Erie, Ohio, United States - Buoy 12 MA120 | ecosystem: Environmental > Aquatic > Freshwater > Lake | place: USA: Lake Erie, Ohio...
CCCAGCGGTGTGAAAAGCCTTTTTGATAATTTCCCCACTTTCAAACAGAACGGCACCTTTATCGGCGCTTTTGGCAGCAATACGTCCAAAGCTATACAGGACGCGGGTTTGCAGCTTCATATCAAAGCTCCTGAACCCCAGGTGCCGAGTATGATCGCCGCCCTCGACAAATTTCTCTGCAACAGTTCCAAAAAGTAAAAAGTCAAACTCCCACTATCGAAGAGACATCTACGCAGCAAAAGTAAAAACGACGGATCACAGCAGTTTTTGCAACAGGTATTGGGCTTGTTAACGCATGCATTTCTACTGGTGTCAAAATTGAACAGGCCTGTTTCGCTGTTTTGCTTTTCGAAATGATCAGTCTGATGAACCGCCTTTCTAAAGAATCAAGTCCTTATTTGCTGCAACATGCGCATAACCCGGTGGATTGGTATCCCTGGGGGCAGGAGGCTTTGCAAAAGGCGAAGGCGGAGGATAAGCCAATCCTGGTCAGTATCGGCTATTCGGCCTGTCACTGGTGCCATGTGATGGAGCGCGAAAGCTTCGAAGACGAATCCACGGCCCGGATGATGAATGAGCTTTTCGTGAATATTAAGATCGACCGTGAAGAGCGGCCCGATCTTGACCATATCTATATGGATGCCGTTCAGGCCATGACCGGAGCGGGCGGCTGGCCACTCAATGTTTTTCTTACGCCTGAAGGCCGGCCTTTTTATGGCGGTACCTATTTCCCCCCTGTTCGCGCGTATAACCGGGCGTCCTGGAAAGAAGTGATGAGCGGCCTCGCCAGGGCTTTTCGCGAAAACCGGGGACAGATCGAGGAACAGGCCGACCAGCTGACCAATCACCTGAAACAGGCGAACAGTTTCGGCACAAATCCCGTTGGCATCCATATACCTTTCGAAGAGCGCTTTACCCGCACCCAGTTGGATCATGCCTTTCAGCAGGTCATGGGGCAGTCCGACAAAACCTGGGGTGGATTCGGGAAAGCACCCAAGTTCCCGCAGACCTTTACCATACAGTTCCTGCTGCGATACCATTTCCTCACTGGTAACCGGGAAGCCCTGGACCAGGCCCTGCTCAGCCTCGACAAAATGATCATGGGCGGGATTTATGACCATATAGGCGGTGGATTTGCCAGGTATTCAACAGATACGGAGTGGCTGGCCCCACATTTCGAAAAAATGTTATATGACAACGCCCTGCTCGTTCAGGTGCTTTGTGAGGCCTGGCAGTTGACGGGTAATGAAAGGTATGAGAAAACCATTCGGGAAACCCTCCGGTTCGTGGAAACGGAGCTGATGAGTGAGGAATCCGGGTTTTACAGTGCCCTGGATGCCGACAGTGAAGGGGTGGAGGGCAAATACTATGTGTGGTCGAAACAGGAGGTTCATGAGATACTGGCTTCCACACAAACCGGGGGTAAGCTCATCAGTAAAACAGATATTGAAACATTCTGCCATACCTACGATATTACAGATCATGGGAACTGGGAACACAGCAGTATTCCCAGGTTGAAAGCCTGGCCAGATCCGCAGCTTGCAGAAATCCTGGAAGCCTGCCGGGAAAAACTGGCCGCCGCGAGGTCAAAAAGGGTGAGGCCCGGTCTGGATGACAAGATCCTGCTGGGATGGAATGCACTGATGAACCAGGCATTTTCTAAAGCAGCTGCAGTTTTTGGCGACGTCCACTATAGGGATATCGCGGTAAGAAACATGGATTTTTTGCGCTCACGGATGGGGGGGAACCAAGACGGCCGGATGAAGCATACCTATAAACAAGGGGTGGCCAAAGTGGATGCATTTCTGGACGATCTGGCCTACCTGGCCCGGGCCCTGGTCTCCCTGCAGGAATTGACCGGTGAAACGGGTTACCTCAACGACGCCCGGGTTATTATAGAAGAGGCAACAGGCCATTTCACGGACGATGACGGATTGTTTTTCTTTTTTACGAGGGATGACCAGGAAGATGTGCTGATCAGGAAGAAAGAGATCTATGACGGGGCAACCCCGTCGGGTAATGCGGTTATGGCCAACGTTTTATTGCATATGTCCATCTTCTTTGAACGGAACGACTGGAAGGAAAGGGCGGTTGGAATGGCTGATGCAGTGAACCAGATGGCAGTACGCTACCCAACCTCCTTCGGTGTCTGGACAAATCTTATTCAGGAACTGGTTTACGGTACACTTGAATTGGTAGTGGTTGGCCCAGGGGCTCTTCAGGCAGGAAGGGACCTGCTCAGGCAGTATCAGCCATATAAGGTATTTATGTTATCTGAAACCGAAAATGGGGAGTTTTCGATGTTGAAGGGGAAGAATAGCGGCAGTTCAACAAGTTTTTACCTGTGTAAAAACTATTCCTGCCAAAATCCCGTTACTGATATGACACATTTTCTTCAACTCATTGAAAAGGAGTTGGGAACAAAAAATGGATCGGCACAATAATCACAACAAAAGGGTCGTTATTTTACAGCGGCAGATTAGATTATGCTTTGTTAAATATTGTATTAAGAATCAAATGTCATCAAAAGGTCAATTAAATATTAATCTATATTTGTCCAAATACCCTCAATATTTTTTATGAAAATGAGAAACCTTCTGCTCAACCTGGGAACGCTGATGCTGGTGTCGATTCTGGCAGCAAGCTGCGGCAAACTGGGTAAATCCAAATCCAAGAGTGCCCTTCCTGCTGATGGTCAGCTCCATGGTGTTTCAATGGGTAGCAAATACAGTCTTCCAAAACCTCCCGGTATGATCTATGTTCCCCAGGGAACGTTCCATATGGGTCCAAGTGACGAGGACATCAGCTATTCATTCACGGCACGTAACCGCCAGATCTCTATCAATGGGTTTTGGATGGATGCTACCGAGATCACCAACAAAGAATACCGTCAGTTCGTTTTTGCTGTCAGGGATTCGATCGCAGCGAACATCCTGAACTACAAAAAGCCTGGTGGCGATGGCGTAGAGATCATCGACCAGAAAAAAGCTTCCACGATCAAGTGGAACGATCCAAAGATCCTGGAGCAACTGAACGCCATGATCGTAACGCCTGATAACAGGATCCTTGGTAAAAAGGAACTGGATGCAGACAAACTGATCTATCGTTCCGAGAAATTTGATTACAAAGAGGCATCAAAAAGGGAAAATGCAAGTAAGCCCCGTTCCCAGTTCATTGTAAAAAAGGACATCAAGATCTATCCCGACACACTGGTTTGGATCCGCGATTTCTCTTACTCATACAACGAGCCGATGTCTAAAAGATATTTCAGCCACCCTTCCTTCGATAATTATCCTGTGGTGGGTGTGAGCTGGAAACAAGCCACTGCATTCTGCGAGTGGAGGACCAATTACCTGAACAGTTTCCTTGAGTCTAAAAAGCGTTTTGCAGAATCTGATTTCCGTCTTCCAACAGAAGCAGAGTGGGAATATGCAGCACGTGGTGGTCGTTCACAGGCTCCATACCCCTGGGGCGGTTACTATCTCAGGAACAAGAAGGGTTGCCTGCTGGCTAACTTCAAGCCTGGCCGTGGTAACTATCCTGAAGATGGCGGTTTCTATACCGTAAGGGCTGATGCTTATTGGCCTAACGACTTCGGTCTCTATAACATGTCCGGCAACGTAGCTGAGTGGACCTCTTCCCTGTACTATGAAGGTGCCTACAACTTCCAGCATGATATGAACCCGGATATTCGTTGGAACGCAAAAGACAGCGATCCTCCCCGGATGAAGCGTAAAGTGATCCGTGGCGGTAGCTGGAAAGATGTGGGTTACTTCCTGCAGACCGGCGCCCGCAACTACGAATACCAGGATACAGCGAAGTCTTATATCGGCTTCCGTACGGTGATCGACCTCCCTGCAACTCCAGGCAAAAAGAGCAAAGGATAGTGGTCGGCTTACCGGAAAAAACAAGTATTATCAATTTAAAAAATAAACTTCATGCTATGCAATGTGTTGCACTTTGCATGGCATGTTAATCTCCAACAAATCCCAATTAAAACCATCAAAAATTCATCGTTATGGCAGGTACAAACAAACAAACAGACAAAATCGTTAACATCATCGTGTGCGTAGGTGCTGCGGTAGTTATCTTCGGAGCTTGGGCAAAGATCCTTCACAAGCCGTTCGCTGACTTCATGCTTACTGTAGGTCTTTTGACCGAAGCTGCGATCTTCCTTGTGTATGCAATCCTCCCGCCTCCGGGTAATGAAATGGCGAAACTTGCAGAAGCTTTACCAAAAATGAGCAGCGGTGGAAATCCTGCGCTTGCTTCTATGGACAAGATGCTGGCTGAGGCAGATATCAATCCTGCCAACATGAAGCGTCTGAGCGAGAACTTCACCAAATTTGGTACAACAGTAGAGAAAATGGGTGATATCGCTGATACGCACGCTGCCACTGCTGATTATACCCAGAAAACCAAGGAAGCTGCTGTTGCCCTCGGATCTATGAAAGAAGCTTACCAGAATGCAACGTCTACCATTGGACATTTCAACAGCGCTGCTGACAGCACTCGCCAGTTCCACGAGCAGGTACAAACCCTGACTAAGAACCTGGGCTCGCTGAATACTATTTACGAACTGGAACTTCAGGATACCAACAATCACCTGAAGGCTATGAATACTTTCTACGGTAATCTTGTACAGGCTTCACAAGCTATGCAAGGCAGCGTGGATGATGCCAAGAAAACCCAGGAGCAAATCTCACTGTTGGCTAAGAATCTCGGTAACCTCAACTCGGTTTACGGAAATATGCTGGCTGCCATGCAAGGTCGTGCTTAATTAGTAGTGTTAAGTTGAAAAACCCTAATCTTAATTTTAAATCCAACTAGAAAATGGCACTACCTAAAGAACCGCGGCAGAAGATGATCAACATGATGTACCTGGTGTTGACAGCACTGCTTGCGTTGAACGTATCTGCTGAAATCATAAATGCCTTCAAAACTGTGGACAACAGTCTGAAGCAGTCTAATACCATACTTACCTCGTCTACCGCGGGTATTTATGAAAACTTCAACGAAATGCTGAAGGACCCTAAAACTGCCGAGAAAGCAGGTATCTGGAAGCCTAAAGCAGACAAGGCAAGGGAATATTCCAAGCAGGTTTCTGACCTTATCGAAAAGTATAAGCTGGACCTGATGAAGGAAGCAGGCTACAATCCTGCAGATGGTGATTCTTCTTTCAAAGAAGATAACATCGACGCAGCCACCCGACTGTTCGATACAAAAGGAGAAGGTAAAAACCTGTATACTGCTCTGGAGAATTTCAAGAAGAACATTCTTGCTATCGATCCGGAGATCGCGAAAGCACTGGGTAATAAACTTCCCCTCAACCTTGAGATCCCCAAATCAAGCACTGGTAAGAAATCACTGGGTGATCCTATCAAAGACTGGACTTACAGTAACTTCCACATGACGCCAACTGTTGCTGCACTCACTATGCTGAGCAAGTACCAGAACGACGTGAAGAATACCGAAAGCCAGGTAGCTACCTATTGCGCCAACCAGGTTGGTTCAGTTAAGCTGATCCTCGACAAGTTCGAGCCCTTGATCGGAACAAACTCCACGTACTTCATGCCCGGCGAAGAAATGGAAGTCCAGGCTGGTCTTGGTGCCTTCAACGCCTCTGTTAAGCCAACTGTAACCATCGACGGCCGTACCCTTACCGTCAACGAAAGAGGTGTTGCTGAAACTAAGTTCGCAGTAGGTGGAACCGGAACAAGGAAAATGAACGTTACCGTGAAGTATGTTGATCCCAATACCGGTGAGTTGAAGGAAACTTCAAAAGCCATCGAATATACGGTAGGTGCTCCATCGGGTGTGGCTGTTATGGCCGACAAGATGAACGTCATGTATATCGGTGTCGACAATCCGCTGACCATTACTGCAGGTGCAGGTGCCGAGAAAGTTTCTGCTTCATTCACTGGTGGCAGCATCAGCAAAGTAAGCGGCAACAAGTACATCGCCAAGCCTAGCAATCCGGGTGAACATACCGTGACCGTATTGGTTGAAGGTAAGGCTGCAGGTAAAGTTTCTTTCCGCGTAAAGAACCTGCCGCTCCCTGTAGCTTATGTAGGTAACCTGAAAGCCGGTCCCGTTCCAACAGCCAACTTTAAGGCAATGGGCGGTGTGATCGCAAAGCTTGAAGATTCTGAATTCGATGCTCCCTACGAAGTAGTTAGCTACACCGTAGGTGCTGTAAGCCCCGATATTCCTGATTACGTACCAACTGCCAACAATGGCAACAGGTGGAACGGCGCTGCCGCAAACCTGATCGGCAAACTGAAGCCCGGAGCCCTGGTAGTTATCAACGACATCAAAGTGAAGGATCCAAGCGGAAGGGTAAGGACATTGAATAGCAGCTTATCCTACAGTTTGAAGTAAGATTAACAAACTGAACAATAAGTACTGATTTAGAATCGTTTAATTTGTATCGTAAACTGTAGATACTATGAAATTCCAATTGGCAAAATATGTTTTACTGGTAGCCGCCTTCGGATTGGCGAGTCATGTGGCCGACGCCCAGACCCGTAAGAAAACAACCCGTTCGTCTACTACCAAGAAAACCAGCACTAAAACCACCCAGGCAAATGCGGCTTCTGCCAATTTGAATGCGGCGGCTAAGGATACGGTAGTACCGGTGGTGAAAAGAGACCCCCTGGCTATTGATACTCCCCGTAAGTCGCTCCGCAATGACGCTGCAGTGGAAAGAAACCTCGTAAAGGACAGGAATCCTCTCGCGCATGAGAACATCCGCGAAGATGATGCCTGGTATCGCGAGCGTGTTTGGAGGGAGATCGATATCCGTGAGAAAATGAACCTTCCTTTCCGTTATAAGGCTGATGAAGACAACGGCAACCAGCGTTTCATTATCATCTTGCTGAACGCACTGCGTACAGGTGAAGTGACCGCCTTCGATCCCACTGTGGACGACCGTTTCACTACGCCTATGACACTGGATAAGATCGGTGAAATGATCGCCGGAAAATGTGATACCACCCAGATCCCCGACTTCGTAAAAGATCCAAACGGCACCAAGGGTATTTTCAAGGACACATCTGTGTGCGCGGAATTTAACCCTGATGATATCGTAAAGTTCAGGATCAAGGAAGAATGGGTGTTCGATAAGGAATCCTCAAGGCTCTATGCGCGTATCCTCGGTATTGCTCCGTTGAAAACGTACATTGACCAAAGCTCAGGCGCTGTTCTGGGTGAAGCCCCCCTGTTCTGGATCTATTATCCGGACCTGAGGCCGACCCTGGCCAAGTACGAAGTGTACAATGGCAAGAACTTCGGTGCCCGTATGAGCTGGGAAGAACTCTTCGAAAGCCGTTTCTTTTCAAGCTTCGTAGTGAAGTCTACTATCGAGAACCCGTACGACATGTATATCAAGAGCTATGTAAAAGATGATATCATGAAACTGCTGGAAGGCGAGAACGTTAAAGAGAAGATCTTCAACTTTGAGCAAGACCTTTGGTCATACTAGATTATAAAGCAAAAAAATCAACCCGCCTCTGGCGGGTTTTTTTTTGCTTTATAATCTAGTATGACAATGTGAGGAATGTGATCAATGTGATGAATGTGGAGAATGAATGTGGGAATGGGAAGGATGTGGAGAATGAATGTGGGAATGCGGTTGACATGGAGCATTTTGGATCGGATCTGGTGTAGAAGTTAAGAGTTGATCTGACAATTGGGATTAAATTTAAGTAACCACACTTATTTAATAACCCCAAAATGTCAGATCATGAACTCAGAGACTAAATTAATCAAATCCAGAGTAGGACTACTCAATTTAGCAGAACAATTAAACAACGTGACTCGTGCCTGCAAGCTTATGGGCACCAGCCGGGATAGCTTCTATCGAATCAAGGAGCTGTACAATGTAGGTGGCCAAGAGGCTTTGCGGGAGATCGGCCGGCGCAAGCCTATTCCCAAGAACAGGGTAGATCCTGACGTAGAAGAGGCGGTTGTTCAGATGGCTTTTGATAACCCTGCCTTTGGCCAATCCAGGGCCTGCAACGAGCTGCGTAAGAAGGGAATCTTCATCTCAGCAGCGGGTGTACGCTGTGTTTGGCAAAGGCACGACCTGGAGATCTTTTCGAAGCGATTAAAAGCCTTGGAGGCACGTGTGGCGCAGGAAGGGGCTCGTTCTCTTACAGAAGCCCAGGTAAACGCCTTAGAGCGTAAAAAAGAGAAGCTGGAGGCCTGTGGCGAAATAGAAACTGAGCATCCCGGCTACTTGGTGGCTCAGGACACTTACTATGTGGGCACCATCAAAGGTGTAGGCCGTATTTACCAGCAGACTGTTATCGATACCTACACCAGGGTCGCGTTCGCAAAGCTCTACACCAGCAAGCACGCCATCACATGTGCAGATGTTTTGAATGACATGGTAATACCCTTCTTTGAGCAGCAGGAGATCCCGATCTTAAGGATGCTTACAGACCGAGGAACCGAGTTCAATGGCAGGACGGAAAACCATGAGTATGAGCTCTACCTGCAGTTGGAGAACATCGATCACAGCAAAACAAAAGTACGTCATCCACAATCCAACGGCATCTGCGAACGTCTTCACCGGACAATGCAAGACGAGTTCTATGCAGTCACGTTCCGCAGGAAGCAGTATCAGGACTTGGCTTCTCTACAGGCAGACCTGGACGACTGGCTGAAATACTACAACGAGGAGCGTCCTCATAGTGGTCGATACTGCTTTGGTAAAACCCCGATCCAGACTTTTGTCGAATCTCGTAACTTGGCTATGGAAAAAATGCTGAATCAAGCTTCAGAGGTGGCCATAGCTATTTAATCCAAACCCTTTTGAATACTAAATAAAAAATCCTCAACTGTCGGATCAACTAGTAACTATTACAGATCTGGCGATCCGGCTCTTTCTACTCGCCACATGTTACACTGAGTGGCAGCACCCAATTTCTTAGGCTTGCTTCTTTTCCTTCCGCTTTTTCATGCAGGTCACTAAAATACTTCTTAGGATCCTTTTGATCTCCAGGAGGGGCCCCAGCATTTTTTCAGACAATGAAGGGAATTCCTTTTCAAGGAGTTTCAGCCAATACAAAGTCTCATTGGCTTCCTTATCCGCAATTTTCATCTTACTTATAAAATCCAACATGCTTTGTGCACTATCCGCCTCGGCAATAGATGCGCCTATGGCTGTTCCGGATCGACGGAGTTGGTTGATTAAGACCTGGTAAGAGGGCGCATGCAGGCCATCCAGGGATTGTAAAAGCAGCAAGGAAAAATCCACACTCTTATGGTAGATGATGTTGTTTTCCATATGCCAAAACTAGAGCAGGAACCGCCCGGGTGTCTTCGTGTTTTAACAAGGAGAAAATGTTTTTTTCTATGGTTGTGCTGCCCCGGAGAAATTAAAGGGTCCGTTTTCGTATAAACGGGAATATGGGGCGATCAAACTCCAGCGATGTGAGAGCAGGGAAGGGCAGTAGCCCGGGAAGGATCGGCATATTCGCGAAATTTGCCACATTCATCACATTCGCCACATTCGCCACATTCAAAAAAAAGGGGCTTGGATGGAAATCCGGCCCCGTTTTTAAAATCCAATATCCTATGAAAAACCGAGGTAAAGATACGATGACTTCAGCTTATAACCATATCAGAGATATGGAAATTGTTGTCATTGATCGGTGGATAAGTATAATTCGTCGAAAATGCAGCGGATTTAAAATTCCTCACATTGCTTTCTGAAAGTGTTCCCTGACCAGGCGGGCTTTAGCGGGTCCTACAATGTCCGCTAACTCCTGCTCGGTGGCATTCATGATATTTCTGACGGAGCGAAATGTTCTTAGTAACGTATCGGCAGTATTGGAGCCAATTCCATTGATGCTTTCCAGCTCATTTTTGAAGGTTCCCTTCGCCCGTTTCTGCCTGTGGAAACTGATGCCGAAACGGTGCACTTCATCGCGGATATACCGGATCAGTTTGAGGCTGCTGCTTCCATATGGAAGTTGTAGCGATTCTTTGTCACCGGCAAAGAAGATCTCCTCCACATTTTTCGCCAGGCCAACCAGGGTCATCCGCCCGGACAGTCCCAGTTCTTCCACGGCTTCAAGAGCAGCATTCAACTGGCCTTTGCCGCCGTCAATGATTACCAGCTGCGGCAGGGGAAGATTTTCTGAGACCAGCCTTTTGTACCTTCTGCCTACCACCTCTTTCATGGTGGCAAAGTCGTTGATGCCCTCCACAGTTTTCACATTGAAATGCCGGTAGCTCTTCTTGCTCGGCCGGCCCTCCAGGAAACAGACCATTGCCGATACAGGGTAGCTTCCATGGAAGTTTGAGTTATCGAAACATTCAATATGCAAGGGCAGCTCCTGTAAGCTGAGATCGTCCTGCAACCGGAGAAGTATATCACTCATATCCTGCTCACCTGAACTCAACATTAAGGCAGCCTGTCTTTTCTGTTCCTCCACAAAGAAGTTGACGTTTTTTTCGGAAAGCTCCAGTAGTTTTTTCCGGTCGCCAGCGCGGGGGACAGTAATTTGTATTTCAGGGTCCGGGTATTCCACCACGAAAGGCAAGATGATCTCGCGGGCGTTGCTGGAGAATAATTCGCGGAAATGGTTGATGGCGAAGGCTAGCATATCTTCCCTGGATTCGTCCAGTTTCTTTTCGACCAATACGGTTTTGCTGTCAACAATGGATCCATTTCGTACCATCAGAAAGTTTACATGGGCTTTGTCATCTTCCTGTTCGGAAATGCTGCAAACATCCATGTCACCTAGTTTTGGATTCACCACAGTTGATCGGGCCTTGTAGTTCTGGAGGTGGTCAATTTTCTTTCGCATGATCTCCGCCTTCTCAAACTCCATGGCATCCGCATAGGCCTTCATCTGCTCCTTGAAATGCTGGATCACGGGGGTGAGATTCCCTTTCAGAAAATTCCGGATCTGTTGCAGACCTTCATCATAATCAGTACTGGATTGCAGGCCTTCGCAGGGGCCTTTGCAATTCCCGATATGGTACTCCAGGCAGACCTTGAATTTTCCCTTTGATATGTTCTGCTCCAACAGATTCAACTTGCAGGTCCGCAACGGGATATTCTGCTTGATGAATTCCAAAAGTTCCCGCACCTTATTTACTGAAGTGAAAGGCCCGAGGTATTCTGAACCGTCCGGTATAAGTTTTCTGGTCAGGAAGATCCTTGGGAAGCGCTCATTCTTGATGACAATGTAGGGATAGGTTTTATCATCTTTCAGGTTAATGTTGTACCTGGGTTGGAATTTCTTGATCAGTGAATTTTCAAGCAGGAACGCGTCTTGCTCCGAATTCACAATCGTAAATTCTATGTGGTGGATGCGCTGGACCAGTTCATGGGTTTTGTAACTGGTGAATGTCTTGATGAAATAAGAGCTGACCCTTTTTTTCAGGTTCTTGGCCTTGCCAACATAGAGCAATACATTTTTATCATCGTAGTATTTGTAAATACCAGGTGAGGGGGGGATGGACGACGAGATCTTGCTATATTCCTCAGATGTCATTTGCCGCTCGGGTTCTTATTCCCGTTTTTTGCTTTTTAGGTTCCAGCTATTGCCAACTGTATTTTTCCGTTTTTATGTTTTCAGGTTCTCCATCCGGAATGGTGATCACCTGTAGGTTTTTGCCAGGTGTCCAGACCATCTTGAAGAGGGTTTGCCCGTTCTGCTTTTCAACATAGATCGATCTTACTTCTTCGGATTCGGGATGGATCATGACTTCAATTTTCCTGATCGCCGGTTCTTTTTCCGTGGTAGTGTAGCTCATGGTGACGGTATTGATGGTGTTGTCCATGAAAACGGACTCACGGTAGTATTTTTTCAGCTCAGGCGAACTGATGTCCGGTGTATAGAGCTGCTCTGCTATTTTCCGGAATGCTTCCCTGGAAAATATTGAAGTATCAGATACCCCTTTTTCAGTACTGTATTTTAGAATGGTAACGGGAAGAGAGTCAATTTTTTTCAACTCAGCCTTTATATTTCCCTCGATCGGAAAAAAGGTTTTATTTATATCGTCATTCTCCGGTTCATTATTGCAGGCAGAGAAGACGGACAGCAGGATCAGAAATGCAAATGACCTCATGGGTATCGATGATATGTGTTGATGAATTGGGTGCGAAATTAACGAATAACCGCGTAATGAGGCTACTGTCTGGCGGTGCTGATGGCAACCATCGCGGAAACGTCTAAAGGTATGGACGTGGGTTAACAGGTGATTATCGGCTGATACCGATCTTGAATCCGTAATCTATCAGATGCTCAGTAATGGGGTACTCCTGCTTGTAGCTGGAGAGCATATGGTAACGAAACTGAGGTCCGATCATCCACTTGTATGAACCCGCTTTGATGCTTAGATAAGCTTCGGCCCCGGCTGCCATATTGAACTTCCGGTACAGCGAAGGTTCCTGGGCATAATTCTTCATGTTGGTGGAGATCATGTAAGCCTGATTGTTCAAAACAAAGGTGGGCTGTAGTGTTCCGGCTATATTGAACTTGACTTTCTCGTTTCCAAACACTGT